>VFQQ010002085.1_pt1 | contig 24283 bp, 49 predicted proteins | sample 3512341 | NCBI WGS metagenome assembly VFQQ01 (sample SAMN10412373, study PRJNA504923) | tailings metagenome | isolation source: Relicate 2 Philex TSF1 revegetated site | place: Philippines: Tuba, Benguet | collected 2017-08-29 | reverse complement strand
GTGTCCTGGACCAAGCTGGCCGTGCTGGTGAGGCATTTGGGGTCACTGAACATGCTCTCCCCGAGGCACGACTGCCATGCCATGGCATCGGCTGAGTGACAGCATTGTGCCCACCTGGCCGCGCACACCTTTGCCTGCCTCATGCGTTCTGCGTCTCACCCGGCACGCGTTCGGCTGCCGTCGACACCCCTCCCTTAGCTCCACGCTCCCATGTCTTTCCACTTGCGCCCCTCCAGATCATCAACGTGCCGTTGATTGTTTGGCTCCACGCTCACCTGTCTGATGTTCTTCCCACCACTGACTTGCAGATCATCAACGTGCCGCTGATCGTGCTGGGCGCGCGCCCCGGCGGCCTGGACCTGAAAGTGCTGGACGTGAGTTGAGGGGGTGCCTTTCGCCGCAGGCCGCATGCACTCCCAACCTTGCGTGCAAGACAGGCGGGGGCGGGGGGTGGCCAGTCTAAGCCCCCAACTGCTGATCAGTGCCTACCCAACAGCCGGCAGTTTCATATCATAAGCTGGCAAAATTGAAGCCCCCATGTCCCTCCTCCTTTCTATCTCACCGCAGCTCTTCCTCCTTGCCAACATGATTTGCTGCACCTCGGCCATCCCCGTGCTGTCGGGCCTGTCTGAGCGCCTGCACCGCTTCATCGGCGGCGCCTCCATGATCTTCTCCTGCATCTTCCCCATCTTCTGCACCAGCTGTGAGTGATGGGCATTGTTCCGATGCTCATAATTGACACGTTGTGCTGCTGCTCGGTAGTGACTGCGACGGCGCGGGTGCGCCAGCCATCCTTTGCAATGCCATCGCGCTCATACTTCCTCAATTCAATTGAACCCTTCAACTCAACAGGGTACGGAGTGGACTACTTCTACCGCAACTGGGACACCATCCGCGTGGCGGCGGCCTACGGCTACGACTGCACCACCGTGCCGGTTGTTACGCCCGACATGTCCGCGGTGCGCTTTCTTTGCCTTTGTGTTGCCTTTCTATGGCTTGCAAGTTTATGGTCTGTTATCTCAACTTTGCAGCTCGCGTCTTCGCACCTAGCCTCACGCTATTTTTCTTTGATCCATGCTGCAGGAGGACGCCGCCGCGGCCCAATCGTACATCGACACCTGCAGCGGCGCCAAGTACCAGACTGACAGCTTCAGGTGGGTGCACTGCTTCGCGATCATTGCTGCAATGCAGTTAGAGCCACGTGCTCTTAGACCCTCCTGTGTGTGTGTGCGTGCATCCATTGCTGCCCTGGCGCCGGCCGTGCCGTGCACTTGCAAGTTGAGAGCTCATCCTCATGCGCCCTCGCCCTGGTTCATGTTCTGAATGTTTGTTTTTATCCCTCCCTGCCGCAGCTCCGCCATGAACTACACCTGGATGGGCAACGGCTATGCCTGGGACTTCTTCCTGGTGAGCGCCTGGCTTGAATCAAGGACAGCAGTCACGCTTCTAGCGCATGGCCTTGCCATGTGCAAGCACAACCAGCCGCTCGCTTTTCAGACAAGCAGCCGCTCCTCTCCTGGCCTTGTCTGCTCTTTGGAATGGTGGCGCCCAACAGTCAACCCAACCCAAGCTGACTCAAGCCAAGCCTTATTGCACCGCCCGCAGGTCCCGCTGTGCGTCTCTGTTGGCTCCCTCATCCTGTGCGGCGTCATCAACGCAGCCCTGCAGCGCTGGTGGAAGCAGCCCGCGGTGAGGCTCCGTTACGCGCCCGCATGCCCGCCTTTGTTCCACTTGCAAGCGCATTGCTTGCAGAGTACAGCTGGCTTGCCACTCTTGCTGCCACCGGAGCACATCCGCTGATGTTCTGCTCGCCACCCTCCCCCACCCTGAATCCTGCAGGTGCTGGGCTTCACTGCCCCCGCCACCCACCCCCACATGTACCCCAGCGAGCCCCAGGACAAGGTTTCCGGTGAGGCCTTTAATTCAAAGGGGTGGCAATGCATTGCCCCTGGCGGGAGCATTGCTTGGTGCACTGGGTGGGATCAGTGCATGCTTGCTGCAGCAGCAGGGCGCCAGGTTCCCAGGCAGCCACGCCGCACCGTGCATCGCTGACGGCTGGCTGCACTGACTGACTGATTCCTTACTGATGGCGCCCTCCATGCTCCTGCTCTGCTCTGCAGAGGGCTCCACCGACGGCGAGGAGCCTCAGTGCACGACAGATGTCTGATAGGGGACACCACCCACTGATTTCTTACCGGCAATGTCCCTCCCATGCTTTTGTTTGTCCCTGCAGAGGGCTCCACCGACGGCGAGGAGGCCAAGGGGCGCAGCTCCCAGGAGGAGTTTGACGGCAAGCCCTCTGGCTCCTTCATCACCCGGCCCGAGGGGCCTGCGCCCGCTGCGGCGGAACCCGCCAAGGTCTGAGAGGCCTGAGCCTGGAAGGCCTGAGCTCGGAAGGGCTGAGGCTCAGCATGGTCTGGCCCTGAAAGGTCCAAACCTGGAAGGCCTGAGCCTGGTGGTAGCCTCAGTCGACCCAAGTCGCCTCCGAGCCTGCCCGCCGACCAACCCAGGCAACCCTCTGCGCCGGCCCCATTTGGGCCGTGCCGGCCATACTAGCACGCTGCATAAATGGAGGGCGGCGGTTTCGGGCGCGTGGGTGCCCCCGTTGACTGCCTCATGGCTGCCATCCCGCCTGCCTCGCCCCACCGCCCTCCCTTCTTCTTCCTGCTTTGCATGCCTTGCAAACCATTCGCTTGCACCAGAGTCTGCCACGGACTGCCACATGCTCCTGCTCTCCGTTGCACTGCGCTGACATGCCCCTATTGAACTCAAGCTGTGGCCCTGCATTCCCGTGGCCCGCACCCCTCCTTCCCCAGGCCATGCTCGCCGTGCTGCATTTTTGCACTAGAAAGCGCCTGCACCACCGCCATACCCCATTGATGCCTTTCTCTGCTCCCCTGCTCTCTACACCCGGCTGTTTTTTTCCATGCCCCCCGCCCCTGCTGCGCCCGCCGCTGTTGCTGCAGTGCGCCCTTCAGCGAAGAGCCGGCAGGGGCTCTGCTATTACATACAGCCTCTTCCACCTTGCATTCACTCTCACGCCGGTATAAAACCCCTCTGCTTGCTCGTGACACCGGCACCCTGCCAAGGCGGTGCGCAGCGCAAAGTGCCGCGCCGCCGCGCTAGAACCTGGTAGTCCACCATGTAATAGACTAGCAACCAGATGCGAGACGAGCAGGTGGAAAGGGTGGATGTGTCTGCTGCATGGCTGTGGGGACGGTCGCCGCCAGTTGGTGCCGGCTCCATGTGGCGCAGGGGATCCTGCAAGCAGCGTCCCGCCATCGCCTCGCCCTCCGCAAGGTCTTTAGCGGCTGGCGGCGCGGGATACGTCCCTTCCCTGACTGCGCTCGCCGGTGGGGTTCAGAGGGAAGAGCGGCTCGCTGCTCGCTGAGCGGCCGATCGTCCCCATCGCATCGCCTGGTGCAACGATGAGGGGCGCCGCCCGGGCGCTGGCCTGCTTTCGGCGCGGCCTGGCGGCCGCTGCGGCCGTGCAACCTCCTGCGGCCCAGGGCGCCCTGCAGCGGCTGCAGCTGCAGCGGGGCTTCTCATCGGCCGGCGGGCGTGCTGGCGGGGCAGCGGCAGGCGCCGCCGCCGGCCGCGCGCAGTGGCTGGCGGCGGTGGGGGTGGGCCTGTCTGCCGGCCTGGGCGTGCAGCTCTACTCGGGGCAGCAGCCAGCAGAGTGCAAGGCCGCCGACAAGAAGGATGTTGTCAGCTCCAAGGACAGGCTGATTGATAAGGAGGAGGTGGCCAAGCACCGCACCAAGGAGACGGGTGCGTGGGGGGGGCGGCAGGGGGTCGAGCGGCCTGTACCTGCAAAACGAGCTGAGCTGCTGGCCTGCGCTGCCGGCTGTGCAGGGCTTGTGTTTGACCTTACTGTGCTCGCCATGGTTTGAATCTTGGTCGCACCTGTCAATCCTCATGAGCTGTATACATGCTGTTGCAACGCCTCGGCATTTTGTAACCATTCCATCGTCGTCCACCCCATTGCTTGCATCCGCAGGCATCTGGGTGACTTACCAAGGACGGCGTGTACGATGTGACCAAGTTTGTGGAGCAGCACCCGGGCTTATTGGCCGCTAATCCATTGTCACTCTGCCCCATTGCGCAGGCATCTGGGTGACGTACAAGGACGGCGTGTACGATGTGACCAAGTTTGTGGAGCAGCACCCGGGCGGCATGGCGCGCATCATGCTGGCGGCGGGCGGCGCCATCGACCCCTTCTGGGCCATGTACCAGCAGCACAACACCGACCAGGCAAGCTGCAGCTGTTATGTGGTGCGTGTGAGTGGCAGCCTTTCCCCTGGTGAAGCCCCCTCATCCGCTCCATCTAATCAAACACAGTGCCTGATTACGAATGAAACACGCAGTGTAATACGTACGAGAAGGGCAGATGGCAGCCTAATCGACTGCCCATTGCTTTGAACGCAGGTGCGGGGCATCCTTGAAGAGCACCGCATCGGGCGGCTCAAGGGCGGGCAGACGGCACAGGTGAGCGGCACCTGCTGCGGCTTACTGTTGCCCCATTGATGTTGTCGCACTGTGGGATGGGGGAGTGCGGCAGCTAGCCCCCGTGCAGCGCTTGCGCAATGGCACCGAGCGCTGGAAGCCAAGCTTGCGGGCTTGCGCTGGAGGCACTGCTACTTGCATGCGTGCTTGCAACAAATTAGGGGCGCACTCACCGAACAAATTGCACTCTCGCCAGGTGACGGACCCGTATGCAAACGAGCCGGCGCGGCACCCGGCGCTGATTGTGCGCAGCCAGAAGCCGATGAACTCGGGTGTGCTTGTTCTGCACATGTCTTCTTTCCTTGACACATTCTTGACTTGAATCAAGCGTGTCTGTTGTATGCATGCACGCTCGTGGTGCCTTGGTGGTGGACTGTGGCTCCTATCTTTCACGCAACCTAAGGGTTCCTTCCTCCTCTGCTCTCCCCTCCCCAGAGACGCCCAAGGAGCTGCTGGCGGGCTCAACCCCTCATCCCAGCAATCTAACCTCCCCCCTTTAACAATTAAATATTTGTTCTCCGCAGAGACGCCCAAGGAGCTGCTGGCGGGGTCGCTGCTCACCCCCAACGACCTGTTCTACGTGCGCAACCACCTGCCGGTACCGCACATCAAGCCGGAGGAGTACCGGCTCAAAATTGAGGGGGAGGGCCTGCGCTCGGTGAGGAGAGCAAGGTGCTTGTGATTTGGGCCACGGGGATGAACCCTCACATGGAGCCGATGCTGCTTCGCTTTGCTGAACCCTGTTGCTTCCTTGTTCTTCCCCACTGCACGTGGAGCTGAGCTGCCCCACTCCAACTCTGTCTGTTGCTTCTCCGTCCTGCTCTACAAATGGAGCTGCCGCTGCCCCGCTTCCACCCCTGTTGCTTCCTCGTCCTGCCCTACAGATGGAGCTGACGCTGCACGACCTGCAGACCAAGTTCCGGCGGCACTCCATCACCGCTACGCTGCAGTGCACCGGCAACCGGTGAGCGGCTTTGAATCAGGATGATTCGAGACAGCTTGTTTCTGTGCACATGGCTGCTCTTGGTTGCACGTGCAAGGCTGACTGGCTACACTAGGCATGCTGCTGGCATCTCCTTCGCTCTGCCTGTGCACCTTTCTCGACCCTTCTGTGCAGGCGCAACGACTTCAACGAGCGGGCGCGGCCGGTCAAGGGCCTGGAGTGGGATGGAGGCTCCATCAGCACCGCAGGTGCGCTGCTCGGTGCACCCGGGCTGCGCTAGCATTGGGCTGCACTCCAGTGGTGCCTGGGTGTTGTGTGCGCACTTACCAGCGCCTCATGCGCATACATTGTGTGGCAGTGCAGCCGCGCATGCTTCCAGCCCTCATCCTGTTTGTTGCACCTCTGTCGCCGCTGCCGCAGTGTGGACGGGCGTGCGGCTACCGCCCTGCTCACGTGTGTTTGATCCCAATCGTTTATCCCCATGCGTTTCCCTGCACTCTGCTGCCGCAGTGTGGACGGGCGTGCGGCTGCGGGATGTGCTCAAGGCGGCAGGGCTGGAGGATGACGATGCGAATGTCAACCACATCCAGGTGGGTGTACACACCGACTGGTTCAGGTCCCTAACTTCAGTTTAAGCCTGTTGTGTGTTGTGGTTGCAGTGGGTGCTGGAGATGACGACCCAAACGTTAAACACATCCAGGTGGGGTGTGGGGGTAGGAGTGAGCCCTGCCTCTCGACCCTCAACCGCCTCAGCTCCTGTCCGTAAACGTTCACCTGCCGCCCCCACTTCTGCAGTTTGAGGGGTACGATGTGGACATGGAGAAGACGTGCTATGGCGCCTCCATCGAGGGTGAGCTCGCACTTTGCTCTGCACTGCTGACGCTGTGATTGGGAGGTGCAGCAGCGGGCAGCATTGCTGGCGCTTGCGCTGCCGGGGATACGCGCCTGCTGCAAGCATGCCGTCAACACCTCTCTCCTGTTCTCGTCGTGCTTTGCCGCCTGCAGTTGAGAAGGCCATGGACCCGCACGGCGACGTGCTGCTGGCGTTTGAGATGAACGGCGCGCCGCTGCCGGCCGACCACGGCTTCCCTGTGCGCGTGGTGGTGCCGGGTGTGGCGGGCTGCCGCTCCGTCAAGTGGGTGAGTTGAGCCTACATTAGATTGGGTAACTTGCAAGGTCTGTTCCCTGTGCGCGTGCTGGTGCCGGGTGTGGCGGGCTGCCGCTCCGTCAAGTGGGTGAGTTGAGCCTGCATGAACGTGGCTTGCAAGGTCTGTTCCCTGTGCGCATGGTGGTGCCGGGTGTTACGGAGCGGGCCAAGTGGGTGAGTTGGGACCAAATTTTGGTGCATTCCGCAAGCATCTGTATCGGCTTCGTTGCGCAGCCGGTGGAGGTGGGCTGCTGCTCTGTGAAGTGGTTGGTGCGCAACCCACAAATTTACCCACATGACTGCCCTAACAGCTGGCCAAGATTGTGGCGAGCGACGAGGAGAGCCACAGCTTCTGGCAGCGGCGCGACTACAAGGCCTTCTCACCTTCTACCGACTGGGACAACGTGGACTGGGATGCGGGTGGGTGGGTGGCTGAGCTGTTGGGACAGTAGCTGGCTGGGCAAGCAGTTGCTCTTGAGGCATGCCATTGCCGCTCTCCACTGACTGGGACAGCGTGGAATGGGACTCGGGTGGGCGGGTGGCTGGATACCCTCTTCCTTACTCCTGCTGTGGCACCCTCCATTCAAACATGCCCGTCGCCTCCCACACCTTGCTCGCTTCCATCCTTTGTCAACCACTCCTCATGCAACCCGTCCTGCCCCTTTTGTGTTGTCGCAGCCCCCTCAATCCAGAACATGCCGGTCACCTCCCACATCTGCGAGCCGGCACGGGGAGCGGTGGTCGACGATGATGAGGTCACAGGTGCGTGCTAATAACCAGCTCACTTGCTTTCCAGCTCAGCTGTTGCTCACGCTGCTTTCCAGCTCAGTTGCTGCTTGCAACCTGCTCCCCCTGCTGTGCGCACAATGCAGTCAAGGGCTACGCCTGGAGCGGCGGCGGCCAGGGCATCATTCGGGTGGATGTGTCGGCTGACGGCGGCAAGACGTGGCACGACGCGCAGCTGCACAAGGTGCCGCAAAAGCGCGGTGAGTGGATGGCATGATTCAGTTTTGCCTGGAGCGTGCGCGCATGTTGGGAAGCACCTCAGTTTTGCAGTGGGTGCGGTGCAGGTACAAAAGGCATGCACTTGGATAAGCCAGGCCGCTTAGCGTAGCGTCTGCACTGGCTGCCCACCATTTCCTGGCCCACCCTGCTAAGCAGGCCGGGGCTGGGCGTGGGCGCTGTGGGAGGCGACGCTGCTGCACAACCTCTCCTCACATTCACAAAGCTGCTCACTCCTCTTTCCACCCTCGCAGGCCGGGGCTGGGCGTGGGCGCTGTGGGAGGCGACGCTGCCGGTGCCCAAGGGGCACAAGGGCCCGCTGGAGCTGGTGTGCAAGGCCACGGACGAGAGCTACAACACGCAGGTGGGGGGCAGGGAAGTGTGGTTGCTGTGCTTTGGCCATGTGTGCTGTCGCCATACAACACGCAGATGGCGTTAGGGGCCTGGGTCGGTTGCTACTCTTTTGATGGGAGCTGCAGACATCAGGCTGGGGCGTCTGGTCAGCTTGGTTTGGTTGCTCTTCCTGTACCAAGGGCGGCACATGGTTGACTCCTCAACCTTCTTCTACACCTGTGCCGCGCAGCCCGAGGAGGCGGCGCCCATCTGGAACCTGCGGGGCGTCAATTGCAACTCCTGGCACCGCGTCACGGTCAACGTGGAGTGAGGCTGCCGCATGCTGGGCTTGTGCACAAACGTGCCGCACCAGCGCGCTCTGAGAGGCGCGGCGGCCGCCGGTGCAGAGCCATGTTGAGTGGCAGAGTACGCCTTTATGTATCACGTGAACCTCTCAGTATGTAAGCACTTCCCTCGAGGCTTGGACAGCAGTGACAGCCAGTGAGATTTCGAGATCTCGGCAGCTGTGGCGTCACAGAGTTGGGCAGGGGGGTGCTGCAATGTGAGCGTGTAACAACGGGCCCACCGTGCTGCTGCCACAGACCCCGTCTGGTGGCCCTCTGTGATCCAAACTCAGGCTGGAACGCGCGACTGGCCGCCCAACCGACTTGGTTCAGATGGCACAGCTGGCGCTGCGCTGCGGCAACCCCAAGCAGTGGAGGCTGGCCCCCGCACTGCACGTCATGCTGTCGCTTCGCTGCTCGCTGCCCAAATTTCTGCGCATTGCACAGCCAGTGTACAGGAACAACGGGGGGTGCGCCAGCCAGCGGCGCTTCGTGGGAGCGGCGGCAAGCGGGCGCGTCAGCTTCAGGGACTCGGTCAAGGGTCAACCGATGACCATGAGCACCACCAGCGGCCCCAGCAAGCGCAAGGCAAGGCTGCAGAAAGACTGCAGATCGTCCGCGCGTGGTTTGGGCGCCTGCCGGTCAAGGGCCGCCTGCGGGGCAGTGCCTGCCAGATGCTGGAGCTGCAGGCGCGGCCCCGGGCCGTTTGGCGGCAACCAAAAGTTTGTTGCCCGAGCCTTGAATGGGCCGGCGCCAGGCACAGGCTGCCAGCCCTGCCACGATCGGGCCATGTGGGCCTGGCGACGAATGCAGGTCGCTCAGCGTGGTGGGGCGCTGCCACGGCGCCGCCGCCCACTGTCGCCGCCGCCCACTGTCGCCGTCGTCTTGCCCCCTTGCACCCGGCTGAGCGCTCCCCCACCCCCGCGCTGCACTGCCTGCCGCAGGGCGCCTCGGAGCTCACGGGCGAGGAGCGGCCGGCGGTCAAGGCCAAGCCGCGGGTGGAGAAGAACCGGGTGCTGGTGACCGGCGGCGCCGGCTTTGTGGGCTCCCACCTCTGCGACTATCTGGTGGCGCGCGGCGACCATGTGGGTGCTGGCCCTGCCGTGTATTTGTTTGTGTTCTGCTGTTTGACTGCTGTTTGACTGCTGTTTGCTGTACGGATGGGGTGCTGCAGCCAGTAGCTGTGTGCTGCCGGGTGCTGCATGGTTCATGTGCTGTCCAGCCCAGTGGCGCGGCGGGAAGCTGCGGTCGCGGCCGCCTTGCACAGCGGTTGGCGCCTGCTGCCTGGAGTGCGCTTTGGGAAGTGAAACGTAGAGCTAGAGCCTGTCAAGTTTGCGCCTAGTATGCTGGCGCTGACTCTGCTAGCAATTCATCATGCCCAGCCTGCCTGACCGGCTCCTCGTGCAGCATTCTGACTGCCCTGCTCCATCACACCATCAAACCATTTGCAGGTGATCTGCCTGGACAACTTCTTCACCGGCAGCAAGGACAACATCGCACACCTGCTGGACAAGGCAAGCGGCGGGCACATGATTTCTGGCCAACAGAGCGCTGCAAATGGCTCAGCAGCTGGTTGCAGGCTGCAGGCATGTTGCAGGCTTGCTTTGGCGCTTGTGCCAACCCGCATCTCTGCCTCAAACGTGCGCGCAACTGTTGCACGGGGCCGGTCTCATCTTACTCGCGTTGCGCCGCCCCTGCCTGCGTGTGCAGGAGAACTTTGAGCTGATTCGGCACGACGTGGTGGAGCCCATCCTGCTCGAGGCAAGGGACAGCGCTGGGGTCACCACGGGTTGAAAAGCTTGGCCTGCGGGCCCGGCGGCTGCGCTGTTGGTGGCTGTGCTGCTGGCGGCTGCGCTGCTGGATGCCGGCCGGGCTGCTGCTGTCTGCTGGCCACCAACCTGGCGCGCTACCTTGGGTGGATGTCTGGGACTAGCCCTGGGGCCGACGCACGTGCCTGCTGGGCTGTCTACGGTGCGCAGTTACCTTCTCCTCCTTTTCTTTCGCCCCTGTGCGCTGCCGCAGGTGGACCAGATCTTCCACCTGGCCTGCCCCGCCTCCCCCGTGCACTACAAGTGAGGCCCCGGTGACCTGGCTGGCTGGAGCTGGAGTGGGCTGCTGCTTTATTTTGAGGCTGTGTGCGCAATGGTCTGCCGCTGCTTGCTGCAAGGCTGCCCTGCGCCTCAGCAAGGAGTTGGGTTGCAGTTGCGGAGGCAACTTCCCGACCCAACCCAGCCCCTCCCCGCATCATTGTCTCCCGCCCAGGTACAACCCCATCAAGACGATCAAGACAAGCTTCATCGGCACCATGAACATGCTGGGCCTGGCCAAGCGCTGCCGCGCCCGCTTCCTCATCTCCTCAACCTCCGAGGTGTACGGCGACCCGCTGCAGCACCCGCAGGTGGGGATATGTGGTTGTGCTTGGAAGACCATTGCAGGACAGTTGAGGGCAATGCATGTGCTGTTTTGCACCTGCCGGCACTTCCTGCACTTGTCTTCTGCACTTGCCAGACCAAAAAGCATGCGGTAGCGCAACCCAGCTGCCAAGTGCAGCGTTTCACTGCGCAGGTGGTTGATCCTCATCTCCCTGACAACTCCCTTACAGACGGAGGAGTACTGGGGCAACGTGAACCCCATCGGCGAGCGCAGCTGCTACGACGAGGGCAAGCGCGCGGCCGAGTGCCTGACCATGGACTACCACCGCGAGCACGGCCAGGAGGTGTGTGCAGGTTGTAGCGATGCGCTGTGCACTGCACTTGCAAGCTGCGCCTGCATGTTTCAAAGCGCGTGCCCGCAGCTGTCTGGCCACATCTCAACTCAACAGCTGCTCCGCTTTCTGCTTCACTCCCTCCCCAGGTCCGCGTCGTGCGCATCTTCAACACTCACATGTATCAAATCTCTTGGAATCTCATCGCTTTCATGTGACATCTTCTCCACCTGTCCCCCCAGGTCCGCATCGTGCGCATCTTCAACACGTACGGCCCCCGCATGGCCCTGGATGACGGCCGCGTGGTCTCCAACTTTGTGTCGCAGGTGCGGGCGCAGCTTTGGGGTGGCCTGGTGGCTGCAGTGCTGCAGCAGCTTTGTGCGCAGCTGCGGGCGAGCTCTGGTGCTTGGGATGCCCATGGTTTTGAGTGCAACACTTGCAGATGGAGGTTGTGTGCGTGGCTCGCGAGCAGAACCGGGCACCAGTCGCTGCTGCACCGCCCGCCTGCCTCTCCAGCGTCCCCCCAATCGAATCCACATCTGCTTCCGACCACTCCGCCTTCCCCGCTTGCTTGCTTGCTCCTGCCCAGGCGCTGAAGAACGAGCCGCTGACCATGTTTGGCGACGGCAAGCAGACGCGGTCTTTTCAGTACGTGTCCGACCTGATCGAGGGTGAGTGCTGCTTTACAGTGTTTTACAGTGTTGGTTTGCAAGGTTGTCTGTTCCAGTACGTGTCCAACCTGATCGAGGGTGAGCAAGCAGACTGTGCTGTTGATTCTCTGAGAACACCAGCTTCTGGTGTGTGCGGAGTGAGATTTGCAAGCTCAAGGTGCAGGAGCCTAAGGGCGGGTGGCACATGATGAGCAGCAAGGCCTAGCTTGCCCACATGCATGCTTTACATTTGGCCCGCAGGCATGGTGCGTGTGATGGACAATGACGACCACATCGGCCCCTTCAACATTGGCAACCCCGGTGCGCGGTCGCAGGGACTGCGCCTGCGCATGCATGCATTGCAGCCTGGCATGGGCCGTGGTTGGCTTGCAGTGGGGCCTTCCTGCTTGGCTCGAGGGGCGGGCCTCACCCCGGGGGCACGCTGGTTCCGCTCGCACCACTGCTGCGGCAAGCTGTTGCACAAGTTTGGTGCAGGCCGCTGATGTGCATGTCTTGTTCCCGCGCCTTGCTGTTCATCATTCCAGGCGAGTTCACCATGATTGAGCTGGCGGAGATGGTGAAGAAGGTGGTCAACCCCAAGGCTGAGGTGAGGCCCGGCCCCGCTGGCTTCCTGCAACTCGAGCATTCATGCAACGGCTGGCACTGCCGCTGTGTGACTGATTCTGCTGTCGGGGGGCACTGGCTGAGGATTGCCTGGTGTTTTTGAAACCCCCAGTGCACCATCCCGCACACCGGCACAACACTGCCCGCGGGTCCAACCCACCCAACCCACCCAAACTCCCCAACCACCCGACCCGCAGCTGGTGTTTGTGGAGAACACGGCGGACGACCCGTCGCGTCGCAAGCCCGACATCACCAAGGCCAAGACACTGCTGGGCTGGCAGCCCAAGGTGGGCTGGGTGGATGGCGGGTGCTGCCGGGACCGCGGGCGGCATGCACAGTGCCCTGCGCCTGTGCGACTACGGCTGCCTCCAGCCGGTGGTGCTTTGTTCACTTATTTGCTGCTCACAAGGGCACGTTGCTCCCTTCTCTCAACCGCAGATCAAGCTGGAGGAGGGGCTGAACATGATGGTGGAGGACTTCCGGCGGTGCGCTGCCTGCTGCCCGCCTCGCATTGCCTCTTCACTTGAACGCCTAGAGCTTTCAAGGCCTCGGAGGTTTCCGGAGTGTGTTGCTGCTTGTAGCCCACCGCTGGCTTGATCGGGGCGATGCTTTTTGCTATGTTGAGTGAAGCACAAATGCTAGACCGCCTGTGCACTGCCTGCTCTGGCCCCTGCTGCAGGCGGCTGCACATTGACGAGGAGACGTCCAACGGCGTCAAGGCGTGAGGCCTTGGCACGCCCAGGCGCTTCCTCCCGGCCCCCGACGTCCCACTATCAGTCTCTCTTGCTTTCTCCAGCTCTCACTTGTGACCCCTGCCGCTGCCGACCCGCCTGCAATAACACCTCCCATGCGCCGCCGCCAGCCCCCTCGTGGCATATGCGCCTGGAGGGCGCAGGCGGGACGCATTTCATTCTCAGCTCTCCCCCTTTGCTCCATGCTTCCAAGTTATAGACAGGCCTGATTCGTCCTCCTACTGCTGTTTAGCACCTTCTTTTCGCCCCAACGGTTCCCTGCTGCTTGCGTCGGTCCCTGTGTAACTTCCTCACTGCAGCCAGAAGGCAGCACATACAGTGAGAGCGCAACCGAGGCAGCGACAATGCGAATACGCGCACGGCCTTCATTGCAGTGCCTGTTACAGTGCTTGCATTGTAGAGATCCAGAAGTACTGGGTGTGTGCCACAACCAATCGCAAAGGGGCTCGCACACAGCTGCCTGCTTGCTGCTGCCTGCAAGCCTTGCTGCCTATCGGCACTCAAACTCCGCCACGTACAGCTGGCATGACTGGGTCATGCCTGCCACAATGTCCTGCCCAGCCGCCTTGGCCAGGCCTGTCCAGCGCGAGTCGCCACGGAACGAAATGCCCCGCCCCAGCGTGCTGCCGCCTGCCGCTGCTGCCGCTGAGCTGCCGCCGCTGTCGCCGCCATCCCTGCATGGGCGGGGAAGGGGGGACTGAGCGAGATTCAGAAAGATTCAGCAGGAGCTGCTGCTGCCATGCGACAGGCCCTACCCTCCACAATCCACGCCACACATGCCCAAGCGCACCCGGCTGCTGCAGGTGCTGCGCCATCCGCCGCCGCCGGGCCTGTTTTGAGGCCGGTGTGTGTGGCGTTGGCTGCTCGGTTGCCGCCGCCCAGGCGGCTGGCCTTGTTGCCGCCCCACTCGCCGCACAGGACCTCATAGTCCATGCCGCCCACAAAGCACAGCCGCGGGTTGCCTGCGGCGGGAATGGGAAGGGTGTGCACAGCAATGCTTGTGCACTGGACTCTGCTTTGAAAGCCGGCGGCTTCCTGTTAGCGCATGCAACCGTGTGTTGCACACTACTGCTGGAGCCATGCGAGCTGCCAGTGAGTTCGTCCCAGGGCACCCTCGTCTCACAGCGCATGCCCACCCCTCTCCAAAACCAGTCAGCCCAGAGCACACCTGAGAGAAGTGCACTTCACATAACCTCACTATGCCCACAGATCCGAGCTTCCCCTCTCCCGAAACCCAGCCAGCCCAGCACACCTGAGGAGAAGTGCAGCCCGGTGGCCTCGTACTTGAGGCAGTTGCCCCAGCGGTCCAGCAGCGCCCATTTGCGCGGCTCCCACACCAGTACAGAGCGCTCCGCGCCCGCGGCGCCTGCCCAGAAACGGTGGCACAGGGCGAAGGGGGCATGGTTACTGTGCCGCTGCCGCCGTGGCTGTCTTGAGATAGCTGGAATGGCGAGCGAACACCCTCCTCCCTGCTGCTCGCATATGTATGCCCTCGAGCACCAGCTTTCCTGCTGCATGCATGCAGGGCCAGCACTCTAATAACATATCTAACCTCCCTCCCTGCCCGCTGCCGTACCTATGAGCGGCAGCCCTCCGTCATCTGATGCCGCCAAGCAGTAGAGGTGGCCGTGGTGCGGCCCCGGGCTGAGCTTGGCGACGCGCGCGCCGCGGCCATGGCCCCGCACATCCCAGATTGACAGCTGCGGTCCCTCTGTGACAGCCACCAGTGGGCCGCCCTGAGGCCCCACAGCCAGCTGTGGCGACAGCAGCTGCACCGCGGTGGGGCGGTACAGCGTGTGGATGGTGCGTACCGCCGCAGGACCGTCAAACAGAGTCACGTCCTTGGCAAAGTGCCGGGCCACCGCCGCCTGGGAGGGCGCGCCAGGGGCCACTGCCACGCCCGCCCACCCAGGCTCCCTGCAGCAGCCAGGGCAGCAGGTAAAGGGTGGTCACGCTGGCAGGGCCTTGTGCCCAGCAGGTGGCACACGTGCAGAGCAGAGCTGCCTGCATATCACACAGCAACAGCAGCAACCTTGGACGCAGCCTTTGGCAGCCTCCTTAGCCAATAATCTTCTCACCTGAGCAGGTCGGGCGGCTGCAGCTGGTGCGCTGCCACAACCTGCAGGCCGGCTTCGCCCTCTCTGCGCCACGCCTGCGCCAGCACCGCCCGGCCGTAGCAGTCGACCGCCGCCAGCACCGCAGGGCCCTCGCCGCCCTCCGCCAGCGTCAGGTGCTGTACCTCGGCGCGGAGCTGCAGGGCTAGCAGCTCTGCTGCGGTCGCAGGTGCTCCCTGCTCCGCAATGTACACGCCCTCCTTGCCACGCTCGCCCACAAAGGCGCCCGACCGCGGCACCGCCACGCTGTACACGCGCCGCCCCGAGGCCAGGAAGGCCTGGTACTCGGTGGCGTCCTGGGAGGGCAGGCCCTGCGGGGCGGGATGCACACGGGGGGTGGGTACAGGGCAGTGCAGCAGGGCAAGAGGCGGGCAGGCCGCCACGAGCGCCGCCGCCGCCGCTGCCGCCACTCACCGCCACGGCCACCCGGGTGCTGTGCGACGCTCCCGGCGACAAGATGGCGTCATCTGGCAGCGTCACAGCATGCCTGGCCAGCCGCAGGACGCTGCAGTGCGCTGGCGGGGGCGGCGCCTCCATTCTGCGCTTCTTGGCGGGCTGTTCGGCCATCGCTCCGACAAGAAGGCGGGTTGGGAATGACGATGTTGTGCCGTGCTGCCCTGGAATCGAGCGTCTCGGCACATGCATTGTCGCTGACCTGGCTTAGTGGCTTGTGGTGCACAGCCCCCGAGGCCTTACGAGCTTGATTGATCACTCGTGCGTCGTCTGACAAGCTCCGATGGCGGCGACCCAGCGGGCTGTCCCCAGCTGAGGCTGTGTTGCGCTCGCTCAGGCCCCGCCTCTCCATGGCGTCCTTGCCGGAACTGGCAGCCGCGTGGGTGGCCGGGGGCCAGCGCGGCCCCATGGCCCCGCTGCTCGCGGCGCTGCACAAAGCGGCGGCAGGCGGCAAGGAGAACGCGGCCAAGGCGCAGCGAGACGCAGCTCTGCAATGTCTCAAAGCTTGCCAGGCGGCGCTGGGCGCCCCAGGAGCAGGTGGCGACGCCGTGGCGGCGGCGGCGGCGGTCGGGCGCGCGGCGCTGGCGGCCCTGGCCGCCACCAGCCCTCCGTCTGCAGCAGCGCAGCTGGCGGGCTGGCGCTACAACTTTGCCCGGCGCCTGGTGGCCTGCAAGGCCTTTGCTGACGCTCATGCCGAGGCGGCGCTGCTGTTTGGTGCGCTCCGCGACCAGCCGGCAGGCGGCGGCGAGGCGGCTAGCCTGGCGGTTGGCACCGCGCTCACGCTCGTGCTGAGCTGCGTGGAGGGCAAGCTGCTGGGCGACGCAGCCGCAGTGGCTGGGCTGGTGGACGCGGCGCGTGCCCTGCCGCGCTGGCTCAGGTACGGGCTGGTGGGTGCTGCCGCTGGGTGCTTGCACCAGTGTTGCCATTTGGCCTCCCACGTTCAGAGACCCTGGCCTGGCTTCCCTGACATGTACGCTTATCACAAACACGAGCAATGCAGCTCCACCCCCTTGCCAACCCGTACTTTTGCCCTACTGCCTCGCACTGCAGCCAGCTGCCAGCTGAGGAGGCGGGCAGGCATGGCGAGGCCGCCTTCAAGTATGTCTACAAGGCCGCCGTCACGCTGCTGGAGCGCCAGGCCTGGCAGCAGATGCCCGCCCTGTGTGGAGCCATGCTGGCGGCTGCGGGCAGCGATGCAGCAGCGCAGCGCCGTGCCGCAGCAGCTGTTGGCAAGCTGGCCGGCCATGCACCTGAGGAGCGGGCGGCAGCCATGCTGGCGGCTGCGGCAGAGGCAGCAGCAGCCGGTGATGCAGCGCAGCTGAGCAGTGCTGCGGCGCTCGATCTGCTGGGCCTGCTGTGCTCGGCGGCACAGCGGGCCGAGTCTGCGGGTGCCCGGCAGCAGCTGCAGCAGGCAGCTGCGGCTTGTGCAGCAAGCCAGTACTCGGTGCTGCAGACAGCAGCCCTGCTGCTGCCTGCGGTGGCACTAGGTGATGGGAGCGGCGCAGGCAGCGACTGGCCGCAGCTGGTGAGTGCAGCTGTCGACCGACTGGAGCGCAGCATCTCGCAGCTTGAGGAGCAGCGGGGCCAGACCGCCCAGGCCCACCTTTTGGAGGCAGCCTTCTTGCCTGCTAATGCGCTGCGGCGTGTGGTTGCACCGCAGCTGGGCAGTTGCGATGCAGCAAGCAGAAGCAGCAGCGGCGTGGTGCAGGCATTAGGCGGTGCAGCAGCAGCCAGCACAGCTGCCACAGTTTTGGAGCTGCTGGCTACAGCTGTGGGGACAGCCAGCAGGAGTGCCCCTGACAGCTCCCTGGCAAGCCAGGGCCATGCCGCGGCAGTTGCTCTCGCAACAGCTGCCCGCCTGCGGGCTGCAGCTGGAGGTGACCAGCTGCGCAGCCTGCAGCCAGCTGCACGCAAGCTGCTCGGCTGGGATCTGCACAGCTACTGTGGTGGAAGGTGAGCTGCCTGACAGTGGTGCTGTCGATTTCTTGCACCTTGTATTCCATTCCTCTGCGATAAACATGCTGCTTGTTACCTGCCATGCCTGCAGCATGGAGCTCTCTGCCTGTGGCACTCCAGTTGAACCGCAAGAGCTTGGCTGGCTGGCTTCTGCCCTCTTCAATGTGGGCGTGGACCTGCATGGCAGCGAGCAGTATGCGGCGGCAGCGGCGGCGATGCAGGCATCGCTGGCGCCTGCAGTTGCCAGCCTGTGTGCGGTGGCCGGCGCAGGCAGCAGCAGCTCCGAGGTGCGTGGGTTCAGTAGCAAGTGGTGCGTGGTCCATTCAGGCTGCATGACCCCACTGCTGGCCCCACATCAGCAGCGCACACCCTCACGACGTACCTGCCACCCGCGTGATAGCAGGTTCTGGAAGGGCGTGTGGCGGACTTTTGCCGCAAATGCACCGCCCTCTCTGACGCCCAGCAGCGAGCAGGGGATCGTCACTCAGCGCTTTCCAGCCTGGGCCACAGCGTAGCGCTGTTGCTGCAGCTGGGCTTTGATGACACCGTAGCCTGGCGGCCGCTGGTGCAGGCTTTTGTGCGGCTGCAGGCCGAGCAGCCTGCTCCCGCCTCACAGGGCTCTGCAGCACCTGCTCCGCCTGCAAGGCGCGGCCGCGGCGCAGCTGGCAAGAAGGCAGCAGCAGCAGAACCGAGCAGCAGCGGAGGCCACAGCAGCAGCCTGATGCTGGTTGACTGCCTGCTGGTACATGCAGAGCAGCTACCAGAGGGCAGCCTAGCAGCAGTGGTTGAGCAGGAGCTGCAGTGCTGGGTCGCCCAGCCAGGCGGCAGCGGCGGTGTGGGCCACCTGGCAAGCCACCTGCTGCAAGCTGCTTTCCCACCACTGCGGCAGCCATTGCAGCATGCAGGCGTCCTGGTGGCGCTGCACCGGCTCGGCCTGCCTGCAGAGGATGGCAGCAGCGGGCAGCACCTGCTGGAGCGTGCTGAAGCAGTGCTGCACAAGGTGGGCAGTTGTCAGTGAGCAAGGTTTGGACATACTGTGCTGCTGCTTGTGCAGGCACCGCCTTCCCTGTACCCATGTTGACCAGCCGCACCATTCAACTCCTGTTCCTGATCGCAGTCCAGCTGCCCTGGCGTGGCCAGCATGCTGGCCCGAGTGTGGTGTGTGCTGGCGCTGGACACCGCACGTGGGCTGGCTCGGCAGGCACTGCTGGAGCAGCAGCAGGAGCGGCAGCGCTCGCATGCGGCGGCCTCAACCAGTGCAGCAAGCAGCGTGGACCAGGATGCAGCAGCAGTCGCCCAGCTGGACAGCATTCGGCGGGCAGATGCGGCGGCCTGGCAGCGGGTGCGGCTCCAGGCACAGCAGGCAGTGGAAGCGCTGCAGGCGGCTGGGCGGCATGACGCGGTCAGTAGCCAAACGCAGGCAGCCTTCCAGGAGCTAGCCTGGCTGCTGGACCTGCAGGGCAGCGGCATTGCTGTTGAGGAGCTGCATGCAGCCCTGCCAGCAGAGCCAGATGGTGGCTGTGGTGATGCATTGGCAGCCGTGGTGTTCCCAGGCGCGCCTGGCCCATCATCTGAGCTGGAGCAGGCAGCTGCGGATGCCGCTGCAGAAGGCAGCCGCTCTGGATCTGCAGCTCTGCGGCGGGCAGCTTTGCACAGCGCGGCAGCTGAGGCACACGCGACAGCAGGCGACATGGTCCCTGCACTTTTCCACGCTTCAGAGGCACACCGCCTGCTGGCCGTGCTGTTCCACGCGGAAGAAGGCAGCATCAGCAGCAGCAGCAGTGGCAGCAGTGCGTCGGTCGGCTGGTGGCACCTCACAGGTGCCTACCTAGGCAGCCTGCTGCAGCTGGGGCAGCTGTTTGAGGCTGTCGGCCTGGCAGATGAGGCGCTGCATGCGCTGCGTGAGGCCCAGCGACTGGTGAGCTGGGCAGACGTTGAAAGGGAAGAGGGAGGATGGCTGAGCTGCAAGGGCTGCCCGCATTGCACAATTGCCGCGCTTGCAACTCCCTGACATTGCACCTTTGATATGCTCTGCGCCGTTGCTGCAGGCGGTGGCAGCGGGCGTGTCTCCGGTTGCGGCTCTGTGTTCAGCACGGCTGGCGGACATTTACTGCAGGCAGGGCCAGCTGCCGGCCGCTCAGCAAGCAGTGGATGGTGCTGAGCAGCAGCTCGCCGCGCTGGAGGCAGCAACAAGCTGTGCCTCGCTGGGGCAGCTGTACTGTAGGGCAGCGGTCCTTGTGGCACGAGCGCAGCTAGACAGCAGCACTGGCAGCAGTGGAACCAAGGCGTGCCAGGCAGCCACTGCCAGCTGCCGTGAGTTGGTGGCGGCTGCAGCAGAGCAGGCTGGACAGCAGGCGGCCTGGTGCAGCGCCTTGCTTGCCACCGCGCTGCTGCAAGCGGCAGAGGCTGCGACCCAGCAGGGCAACCAGCCCTCTGCGCTGCAGCATGCAGCTGATGCACTTGCAGCTGCAGCTGGGCCAGCCGCATCATGCAGCGCCGGCAGGCACATGCAGGCCGCCGCCCTGCTGTTCCTGGGCCAGCATGCAGCGCCAGCTGCAGATGCAGGGCAGCACCTGTCGGTGTGGGGCCTGGGGCAGCCAAGCGCCTCCTCTTCGCCCGTAGTTTCCGAGGCGCCAGCAGCCAAGGGCCGCGGCCGCAAGGCCCCAGCCAGGCAGCCTGCCAGCCGTGGGCGCAGCAAGGCAGCAGCTGATGATGGGCCCACAGCGAGCTGCAGCGATGGCAGCTTGCAGCAGCAGCATGTGCAGCATCTATGGCGGGCGCTGGACCTGAGCAGGGGCCAGCTGGCAACACACAGGTGGGCTTTGTGGCAGGCTGCGCATTGCACTGCAAGGTTGGGCAAGGTCAGCATACTGCAAGGTTGGGCCAGCTCAGTAAAGCGTTAGTGATTGATTGCACCATCATCAACAGCCCGCCAACCTGCCTGCTTCCTGCAGGGCAGCAGCGGCTGCCCTGGCCGAGGCTTGCGGGCGGCACGGCTACCTGCACCTGGCTGCCTGGTTGCTGCAGTCATCCCTGGGGGCCGCCATGCGCCTGCAGTACCAACTGGTGCTACACAGCCGGCGGCAGCAGCTAGCGCAGCGGGCGCAGCGTGGGCTGCTGGCTGAGGCAGATGCACAGCCCGAGCAGCTGGAGCAGCTGTCGGCTGTGCTGGACTTGGGGCTAGATTGGCAGCTAGTCGGCTGCCTGGCAGGAAGCAGCAGGGAGGCGGCACCAGCAGCAGCGCCAGCTCGTGGCAGGAAGGGGGGTGCTGCCAAGGCAGCTGCGGCTATAACCAGCGGCGACCCTGCTGCAGCACTAGCGGCACTGGAGCAGCAGGCAGCAGAGCAGCTGCGAGCCTGGCAGGCAGCGCTGCCCGCTGGCACGGCCGCCTGCAGCGTGAGCATGCTTCCCAGCAGCGGGGGCAGCAGCCTCCTCATCTGCCGGCTGCCGCCTGCTGAGAGTGATGCAGGCAGCGTAGCGCAGCCGCCTCTGCTGGTGGCCCTACCTGTGCAGCAGTTGAGCGCCAGCCTGTCGCAGCACCCCATTCGAGCGCTGCAGCTAGATGACGATGCAGGCCCGAGCGAGGCTGTGAGCAGGTGAGCAGGGAGCTGGTTGGCAGGAGGGGATGTAGTTCAGGACTCAACGGGCTGGCATGTGTATTGCCAGCTCTTCGAGTTGAATGGGCGTGCAGAGTTTGCCTGCCACTGAAATCTGTCCTGCTGCATCTCCACTGCTGCAGCGTGCAAAGCGTGCTGGATGAAATGGCGGGGTTGCTGGCGGACAGCGGGCGCAGCATGCGCGAGCTGGCCACTGACACCAAGGAGCAGCAGCGCGACTGGTGGCGTGCCAGGCGAGTGCTTATGTAAATGCTGCAGCGTCGTGCTATGAGTGGTGCTGCTGGAATGTTTGGCAGCTTTGCCTTGCTCAGAACGCCAGCAAATGTCATCAGCTGCAGGGCGCATGCGCTGCCAACAGCCACATATGTGCGCGTTGCAGGCTGGCTCTGGAAGACCGGCTGGCCGCGCTGGTGCGGCACCTCGACTCCTCGTGGCTGGGACCCTGGCGGTGGGTGCACTGCCGCAAGCTTGCTTGCTGTGTGACGAGACGATGTTGCACCCCACATGCAATCGTGGGTCTGCAATCCCTGTCGATGGCATGTGTCTGGCAAAGTTGAACACTCCTGCTCCGCACAGTTTGTCTCATCTCCATGCCGCCCCCGTACTGCAGGTGTCTGCTGTTGGGCGAGCCTCTGGCAGGCGGCGCTCAAACTGGCCGTGCGATGGCCGACCGCTTGCTGCAGCTTTTGGAGGAAGGCGGGCAGCCGGCCTCCCTGCAGCAGGCTGGGGTGCTGCGCCATGCTGCGGCGCTGCTGGCGCGGCATGCCAGCAGATCAGGCAGCAGCTGCGAGGCTGGCATGTCTGCCAGTGAGCTGCGGCAGGCGGTGCACCAGCTGTGCTCAGCTGCTGGCTTGGCGTGCACCCAGGAGCAGCAGCACGAGCTAGAGGCTCTGCTGTCGGCTGCCGCGCCACTCGAGCGAGCAGCGGCGGCGGCAGTGGCAGCAGCCGCGGACGCAGACATGGCGGATGCGTCAGCGAGCACAGCGGCTGCACCGGCAAAGGCTGGCAAGGGCCGCAGGGCCGGCGGCAAGTCAGTGAAGTTCGCTGATGATGTGGAGATGGAGCAGCAGCAGCAGCCCGAGCCACCCGCACCAGCCGCCCGGGCTGCGAGTAGGGGCCGCACACCGGCTGCGAGCAGGGGCAGGCGAGGCGCAGCAGCAGCCGCAGCCGCCGAGCAGGCGGCAGCAGGCAGCAGCGGTGGCGGGGACGCTTCGCCGGTGGCAACCCTCGGCTCTCTCGACGGCGGTGCAGCAGACGAAGCGCCACAGACAGTTGCCCAAAGCGGGCTGTGCCAGGTCTTTGACTCGCTCAACCTTGAGGATGGTGCTAGCAGCACCGCTGCGGCAGCAGCAGCGCCCGGCACAGCGGCCAGGGCAGCAGGCACCGCCACTGCCCGCAGCGGCAAGCACCGCTCGCGCCTGCGCATGATGCAGGCTGGCACGCCGGGCCCTGCCACGGCTCGCAAGTCGGCGGCAGCGGCAGCCACCGCACCGCGGCCAGCTCGGGAGCTGCCCCTGACGGTAGCCAAGACAGCCCCGCCGGCTGCGGCACGGCCGGGAAGCAGCGATGCCGATGTGGCAGCGGCAGCTGAGGCAGCTGCCCCGGTGCTGCTGGTGCTGGACGGCGCGCTGCAGGCGCTGCCCTGGGAGAGCGCGCCCGGGCTGGTGCGCCAGCGGTGAGTCGGCCTGCAGATGTGGCTGTTGCAATGCACGGCTTGATTGAGTGCGCTTGTAGGGCTGCACGATGCCTCAAGTGCAGCTTGAACTGACACCCTCTTTGTTCCATGTTGGCATCCAAATCCCTGCAGGCTGTACCGTATGCCCAGCCTGGCCTGCGCTGCTGCTTCGGCACACCGCGCATCCACCAGGCAAGCACAGGGCTGCTGCACTAAGGCTGCATGCTCGCAAAACGAGTTGAACTGCCGCACCTAAAAACTGCAGCCCTATCTTCCCTGCATCATCTGCCATGGCCTGGTCCTCTCGGTGCTTCTCCCTGCATTCCTGCCAAATTCCACTGACCCTGTTTCCTGTTGCCTCTTCCATTGCCCCTGCAGCGTCGACCTGTTCTCCACTTTTTACGCCCTCAACCCCTCGGGAGACCTGGCCGACACACAGAGCACCTTCCAGGACTGGTTCAGCGGCATGCGCGGCTGGCAGGTGGGTGCTAGGCATCCATATAGTGCTGACAAGTGCTGGTGTCCCGGCATGGCATGGTGGGGCATGTGCAGTGCTGGCCATCCAGTTCAGCTGGCACAGGCGCCTCTGGTGCTGTTGATGCTGCTGTGTACCTGCGGCAGCCGCTCACTCATGCGGTGATGCAACCCACCCTGCAGGGCAAGGCTGGGTGTGCCCCCACGGCAGCTGAGCTGGCAGAAGCCCTGACCAGCCGGCAGCTGTTCCTGTACTGCGGCCACGGCGGCGGCGAGCAGTACATTTCAGGTGGGCGGGCCTGTTGGGCAAGGGGCACTGCTATCGGCGATGCATGCAGCACACTGCAATGCATCGGCAATGGGTGATCCGAGCAGGCTGCTTCACCAGCTGCCCCAACTACTTCTCCACCCTGCAGCCGCCAAGCTGCGCAGCCTGGAGCGCTGCTCAGCGGCGCTGCTCATGGGCTGCAGCAGCGGCCGCCTGCGGGCGCAGCGCAGCTACGAGCCGTCCGGAGCGGTCCTGGCATACCTGCTTGCCGGTGGGTACCCGGCAAGCTTAGCACTAGCCACACCAGTCCCTTTGCCGCCATGCTGTGCGTGTGCATTTGACTGACCTCTCACTCCGATCTACCACCCCCGCTCCGTCCTGCCGCAGGCTGCCCCGCGGCGGTGGCCAATCTGTGGGATGTGACGGACCGAGACATTGACCGCTTCAGCCAGGCTGTGCTGACCGCTTGGATCAGCGGGGCAGGCGGCAAGGGCAAGGACGACGGCAGCAGCAGCAGCGGCGCTGCAGCTGGTACAGATGTGTGTGCTGCCGTGGCAGCAAGCCGCGGCGCGTGCAAGCTGCCGCACTTGGTGGGTGCAGCGCCGGTGGTGTATGGCATTCCCTCCCGCATTGTGGCAAGCGAGGGATGAGAGCTAGTTTGTACAGAAACCTGTAAGGGCATGGCGCCTGGATTTTTTGTTTTGGCTACTCTTGGGTCCCA
>VFQQ010002083.1_pt1 | contig 24311 bp, 14 predicted proteins | sample 3512341 | NCBI WGS metagenome assembly VFQQ01 (sample SAMN10412373, study PRJNA504923) | tailings metagenome | isolation source: Relicate 2 Philex TSF1 revegetated site | place: Philippines: Tuba, Benguet | collected 2017-08-29 | reverse complement strand
TTTCAGGCTGGGTGGGAACGCCCGGAATAACCACATCCAAAGCGCAGTTGTTCGGAATGATGTTGGGCGTCCAGTTCAATGGGTTGTTCCATGCTGTGCTTTGAGTGCCGTTCCACGTGAGGGCGCAGTTGTTTACCGTTACCACTGCGCTGCCGCTCAAATCTCCTGAGGTTGCTGCGCAGTTGGCATCGCTCAAAGTGGCGATGGTGAAAGTGGTGGTGGATGTTGGCGACACATTCACCGTGATAGGGCTGCTGCCGTTAAACGCTGTGCCATCCGACAAGGTGCCGATGAATGGTGGTGTGCCGCTCGCAGTTATCGTGAGCGTGGTTCCCAAGCCGTTGCAAATGGTGGCAGTGCCGCTGATGGATGCAGTGGGGCGGGGGTTGATATTCACCGTAAGGGTTTGTGTTGAAGAATTTTGCGTACCCACTGTGGATGAAGTTCCGCAGCCTTTGGCATACACAGCAATAGTGGCTGAACCGGTGTAAGATGCATTCCATGTTACTTCACCCGTGGATGCATTGATGGTGCCTGCTGCAGCCGGTGTAAGCGACCACACAAAGCCATCGTAGCCTGCTGTGCCGCTGCAACTTGGTGCACTGGTGGCAGTAGTGTAGGTGTTGGAACCTGCTCCGGCACACCTTGAAGTTACACCCTGCGGCTGCTGAATGTTTGGATAAACCGTTGGGTTATTCGCACCGGTAACCGTGCATCCATTTACATCAGTAACAGTGATGTTAAAATTGATGGATGGGGAAGGCGCAACAACGCTGTGCGCTGGTGAGTTGGCAAGTGTGGAGGTGAAAGAGCCGGTTAAACCTGCCCCCATGTTTCCTGATGCAGGCGAAGCCGACATGTTTCCATTGGCAGGTGAAGAACTCCACGAATAGGTATAAGGTGCTGTTCCACCGGTTGGCGTTGAGGTGATGATTACTGCTGTGCCGGTATATTGCGGACCCGTTGGCGAGCGCGTGATGCCTGCAGAACTTGGGGTTGGGTTAATGGAAACTTTGATGGGATTAAACACGCGTACATATTTAAATCCTGCACTATAACCAAAACCCGTGCCGCCTTGACCGCTATAAAGTGCAACATCGGCATAAAGCGGAAAAGTGGGCGTTACAGTGCTGGTGTAGCGCAAACTCCCATTTACATAGTACTTCACTTGGTTGTTTTCCACCGCAACTCTTATTCTATCACCAACTGCAAAAGTGCCGAATGACCCGCGATAAGTACCGCTTTCATAAACATGGAATTGACCCGTGATGGGATATGCAGCAAATTGAATGGATGGAAAATCTGGGTCGGTGTTGTTGTTGCTCAGCCCAATCATTTGAGCGCGGTCGGTGTGTTCCATCACAGCCTCCACATAACCGCCATTGTTGGTAATGCTTTGTGAAGATATACCCGCACCTGTTCCTACTCCCCATGAATCGGGAACATTGTTGTGCTTTTTAATAGAATTGTTGAAAGCCCAAACATTGCTGCTTGTCCAAGCCCAATTCACCAACTCGCCTTCGGTGGTAACGCAGGATGCAGAGGTTACTTCACGCTTATATAATGTTTGTGTGGTTAGCGTTGGTGGGTTGTAGGTTGCATTAGTGTTGGTTCCCGGAGCATCAGACCAGGTTACACCATTATCAGTTGACTGCTTCCACTTAAATGTGAATGCGCCTGCACCATTGCTTGGTGTGCCTCCACTAAGTTGTGTGGGAGCCGAGCCGCTACAAACAGTTTGGTCGGCACTCAGCGCCTTAGCATCAACAGGGGGAATAGCAATTCTTGCATCACTAAAATTTAGAAAGTTGCTGCCCGAAGTATGATAGTTTAAGCCACAACTGTTTCCTGCATAGCATCTGATTAAATAAGTTCCTACATGCGGAAAAGCCACAGTGGCTTGTGTGAAGGAGTTGCCGGGAGTAATTACGCCATAATCCCAATCTTCCAGCACATTGGTTTCATCGCCAATGTGATAATAAGCAGTTCCTCCGCCCCCGGTGCGCGTAACCGTGAAGTTAGGACTTGGGCAAACAGTAACCGAAGTGCCACTCTGCGAACCGGAAGTTATAGACAAAGTGCCGGGCTGAGCCTGAGCAAGTGTTTCAACTGTTATTGAACGCGATGCCGTTTTTGTTGCCCCACCACAACCCGATTGACCGGCATTTGAAATGGTATAGGAATAAACAATATTGGTTGTTCCTGCTGCTTGTCCGGTAACAACCCCCGATGAATTTACCGTAGCCACAGCAGGATTATCAGAAGACCATGTACCACCCGGGTAAGAGTTTGCATAAGTTACTGTGCTACCTGCACAAATGGTTTGTGTGCTGCTGGTTATGGCTGGTAAAACTGCTGCTTGGTTAGCTTGGATAACAATTCTACCATTTTGCCCGGCTTGTCCGGTATTATTTGAAGTGCTTGTTCCTCTGTTACCGCCACCACCGTATGCAGAGCCATTATCAGAGTCTGTCCAGTTACCGGCAGGAATATATCCCCCGGAACCGGAAGTTACTGCACTACCCGATGAGCCACCATTTGAAGATGTAGAGGTAAAACCACTCATTCTTGAGGAACCACCACCACCGCCACCACTGTTGTTTCCTCCACTGTTTCCACCTTCACCACCATACCATCCACCGCCACCGCCTGCGCCACCGTATGTTGAATTACCGATGTTTTCACCATCGCTGCCAGTGTATTGCGAACCATTCGCAGCGTTGGTGCAAGCACCTCCTGCACTTTGCGAACCACCACACCCACCAGAACCGGTAGCACAACCACTATTGTCTCCACCCCTTCCTCCTGTGCCACTCAGCTCACTTGCGCCACCACCACAGTATCTTGTGCCGTTACCGGCATTGTTTCCTGAACCACCACCACCACCACCACCACCAGCAGTAGCTATCTCTGTGCTGCCCCTTCTTATTGCGCTCCTTCCTCCACCACCACCGCCTCCTCTATCATCGTCCCTTCCCCTTCCTCCACCACCATAGGCTGAACTCATGGAATAACCTCCTCCTGTGTTTCTGTTTCCTTTTGCGCCACCTTGTCCTACAATTATGGTTAAGGTTTCACCGGGTGTTACAGTTAAGGTGCCGGTTATGTAGGCTCCCCCACCTCCATTTCCACCGTTTGAGTTATCCCCCGAACCACCTCCGGCACCCCACATTTTTACAGTGATGGAGGTTACACCGGGAGGCACAACATAGGTGCCGTTTGAACCGGTGTAGTTGTAAACGTTTTTGCATTGGGCAGAAGCTAATTGCCCTAAAATGAAAGGCAAAATGAAAACAAGTAAAAATTTGCGCATAGGAGATGTTTTTAAAAAGTTAAGCAAGAATGATGCCAAAACTGTTTAATCGTTAATAGTCTATTTTACATGTTAAGCAAAAAGTCTATTAAAACAATTTGCCAATTTACAACACCACAATAGCGATGTCAATAACCTCGAAAGACTATTGTTAAGCCAACATTAGGATTCCGCTATGTCATTTCTTATCAAAGAAATCACGACAAAACGTTTACCTGAGTAGCAATTTGCTGTTGCTCATGAACAGAGATTATTAGAACCCCAAGCGCACTTCACAGCATTGTTTTTAACATAAAAATCTTCTTCCCAACAGCCCACTTGCTCCGAAACCGGCATTTCTTAGTAGCTTTGGCAATCAATAATTGCAATGTTTAAGAAGAAACTCACAACTGCTGCTTCCACAGGTATTGTGCTGATGTTTTGCTGCTTGCTTTGGGCTTTTAAGTCGGGCGTTAGTTTTCAGCAAAATGAAAAGCAACCCAACATTATCATTCTGTTGGCTGATGACTTAGGTAAACACGAAGTTTCCCTTTATGGTCATTCGCCTGTTCAAACCCCAAACATTGACGCCATTGCTGCCAATGGTTGTACTTTTACTGAAGGCTATGCATCCGCTGCCATTTGCGCCCCCTCGCGTGCTGCATTGCTTACCGGAAAATATCAACAACGTTTTGGTTTTGAGTTTCAGCCACACAAAAAGTATCCGCGCAGTTTTATCGTTCGCGGATTCTACAAAATGTTCATGCGCAAAGATGATAGCTGGGCAATTGAACGCGGGCAAGATTTACCCTCGCGCAGAGAGGTGCGCCACGAAGGCTTGCCAATGGAAGAAAAAACCATTGCCGAGTTTTTTAAAAGAAATGGATACGCCACCGGCATGATTGGCAAATGGCATTTGGGCTATCATGCGCCATCGCTTCCAAACAATCGGGGGTTCGATTATTTCTACGGCTTCACCGAAGCTTTTTCACTTTATGCACCCGAAAATTCAACGGATGTAGTAAATGCACAAACCAGTGAATTCACAGACCGCCACATGTGGAATCAGGGTAGAAAAAAACACAGTGCCATTAAACAAAACGACAAGGTGGTGCACCCCAAGGACTATCTTACTTTCCGTTTTGCTGATGAAGCCACAAAATTTATTGAAAAGAACAAGGAAAATCCTTTTCTGCTTTATGTTCCATTCAGCGCACCACACAATCCTTTTCAGGCGCCAAAATCGCACTTCGATAAATTTGCGCATGTGGAAGACCACACCAAGCGTGTTTATTACGGTATGATTTCCGCCCTTGACGAAGCAGTGGGCACCATCACCGAAAAAGTTCGCGAGTTAGGTTTGGAAGAAAACACCATCATCATTTTTATTAGCGATAATGGCTCGGCAACCTACCTTAAGGCAGGCAGCAACGCCCCACTGCGCGGAGGGAAATTTATGCTGTTTGAAGGCGGCATCAACATCCCGTTTGTGATGCAGTGGAAAGGAAAAATTGCACCAAAAACAGTTATTACGCACCCTGTTTGCTTAACCGATGTTTTCCCCACTGCCGCTGCTGCCGCTGGTTTGGAGTTACCTAATCATGAGCAATTTGATGGGGTAAACCTGATTCCATTCATTACCAAACCCTCTGACGCCAAACCGCACGAGGCGCTTTACTGGCGCTCGGGCTACAACCGTGCTGTGCGCAAAGGCGATTGGAAAATGATTGTGGACGAACGCAACTTCCTGATTCATCTTTTTCACTTAGGCAACGATAAGTTTGAAATGAACAACATCCGCGAAACCTACCCCGACATTGTTTCATCGCTGATGGAGGAAATGAACAAATGGGATGAATCGTTGGTAAAACCGCATTGGCCCTTTGTAATGAATTACAAAGTCATCATTAACGGAGAAAAGTTTGTTTACGCTATTTAAGAGCAGATTTCCAAAGCTTATTTACAAAACAAAAAGTCAAATGCTTACAGCATTTGACTTTTTGTTTTTATGCAGTTTATCTATCCCAAATCAGTTTGCAACCTTCACCTGCGGAACCCACTCAGGAACTTCCAATGCCTGAGCAGGAACTTTGCCGGTAAGCGAACCTAAAAAGGCGGTGATAGATTGCACCTGCCCAGGACGCAACTCTTTATCTAATTGAGTTTTTGCCATAATGCGCACTGCTTCAGAAAGTTCAGCAACACTGCCATCGTGGAAGTAGGGATAGGTTTCAGCGCAGTTTCGTAAGCCACACGATTTGAACATAAACTCATCTGAACTTTGTTTGGTTTCCTGAATTCTACCCTTGTCAATTTTGGTTGATTTGGTGTGATCCCAATAGTTTCCATACACCGCAAATTTTTGGAGCGAACTGCCGCCAAGCGACACTCCTGAATGACATTGTGTGCAACCAACTTTAATAAACTCCCTTAAACCTGTTTTCTGTTCAAAAGTGAGCGCTTCTGTTTTTCCTGTCAGGTATTCATCAAATGGAGAAGGAGTAACCAATGTTCGCTCAAAAGCAGCAATAGCTTTTTGGATATTATTGTAGGAAAACGGGTCTTTTTCTTCCGGAAATGCTTTGGCAAACAAATCCTTGTACTCGTTTACCGCTTTCAGTTTTGCTACCAGCGCATCTTTAGAAGGCATTGCCATTTCTACGGGGTTCAAAATTGGCATTCCGGCTTGCTCTTCAACATCTTTTGCCCGTCCGTCCCAAAACTGCAGGGTGTGGAAGGCTGCATTCAACACTGTTGGTGAGTTTCGGTCACCGGTTTTTCCTGCATCGCCTGGCGAAGTAGCTAAACGGTCAACACCGAAAGTGGAAAGATTGTGGCAGGAATTGCAACTGTTGTTTCCTGTTTTTGACAAGCGCGAATCATAGTATAAGGCTTTTCCCAACAGCACCTTTTCGTCAGTTACAGGGTTGGCATCGCTTGCTGCAACAGCAGGCAATGGCTTAAAAACATCTTGTGCATCTTGCAGCAGAAAACGCTCTGCATCGGCAGAAAGTTGCGGCTCATCAGTTGTGGTTTCGGCAGTTTTGTTTGCGGAATTGTTACATGCATTCAACGACAATGCAAGCAACGAAAGAAGATATATTCTTTTCATGTTTATCAATTTTGAGGCGAAGTTAACACGCTCAAGATATTGACAAAAATGATAATTTCTATCATTGCAATAGATTTCATCTATAATGAATTTACAACAGTTAGAATACATAGTTGCAGTAGATAAACATCGAAGTTTTATGAAAGCAGCAACAAGCTGTTTTGTAACACAACCAACGCTCAGCGCAATGATTCAAAAATTAGAGGATGAGCTTGACATTAAAATTTTCGACCGAAGCGCACAGCCTGTAATACCCACCGAATGCGGCAAGGAAATTGTTGCACAGGCAAAAACCATTTTAGAGCACTCAGCAGCGCTGAAAGAAATTGCCCACAATTCAAAAAATATCATTGTTGGAACGTTGAATGTTGGAGTGATACCCACGGCTGCAATTTACCTGCTGCCGGTGCTGGCAGAAATAGCAACTGCATACCCTGCAATGCAGTTAAACGTGCAGGAGCAAACCACTGCAGTTATACTTGAAAAACTTAAAAGCGGAGCATTAGATTCCGGCATCATCGCCACTCCGGTAGAAGCAGAAGGTATCTTCATTGAAGCGTTGTTTCTGGAACCATTAAAGGTTTATTCTGCTTCAAAATCAAGTTCAGGGAAGTACGTTTTACCAAGTAAGATTAAACCTCAAAAAGTTTGGATGCTTGAAGAGGCACATTGCCTATCAAAGCAGTTTGCAAACATTTGCAACCTAAAAGCCGATGAACAAAACATACTGAACAAACAGTTTAAAACAGGGAGTTTAGAAACACTTATCAGGTTAGTGGAGCAGCACCATGGCGTAACTGTTATTCCTGAAATTGCCGCATCACATTTATTAGACAAATCAAAACGGGAAAACATAAAGAGTTTTAAAGCTCCGGTGCCTGTGCGGCAGATGAGTTTGGTAACACATCGCCCTTTTGTAAAAGCGCGACTGAATAATTTTCTAAAAACACAACTTTTAGAAAAACTTCAACCGATGCTGCCCAAGAAACTGAAAGCAGAGCACTACTTTATTGTGGAAGCCTAAGTTACTTATTCAACACCAAGCGCTTGGTTGCTGTGCCGCGCGATGTTTTAAGGCGAGCAATGTAAACTCCTCCTGCCTGCTCACTTAAATCAACCGGATGATATGCTGTGTCAGCAATGTTCATTCGCTTCACCAATTTTCCATCGGTTGTAAAAACTTCCAGCAATGCGTTTTCAGGATTGCTGATGCGCAGATTAAACACTCCGTTACTCGGATTTGGGAACAATTCAAACTGCACATCCTGAACATCAGCAATGCCAACCTGCACTGCACCAAGTTGTCTGCAAAAAGTGTAGCTCACTAATTTGGAAGTGGTATTGTTGTCAATTCTGTAACCATCAATGGTAACGCAGATGCTATCGCCTCCGTTATCATCCACATTCACAACTGCATACTGCTGCCTGCGCTGAAACCATTGATAAAATTGACCTTCACTGTAATTGCCACCTTTATATGAACATGAATTATCTAAAGGTCCTGCCTGCAAATTCGGATAGCGGTAAGGCAAATTTTTGTTGCGTGTAAAATCACCATTCACACCATTGTCTAAAGCAAACATGTGTGCATCGCCACTCATGATAAAGAGGTTAGCAATTTGATTATCGCGGAAGAACTCGGAAATTTCTCTTCTGCCAATGGAGTCGCCACCCCAGTTGTCAGTTAAGAAACCATACCAAGAGTATGAACTTGCCCATGCAATCATCATGTTGCGGTCGCGGGCATCTAAAACTTGCTGTTCAAACCACTGGCGCTGTTCCGGACCCATCATGTCAAACTGATTTACCAATCCAGGGCGCGGAATAACTGTGCTGCGCAAATCGCTGAGGATAAACTTCACCCTGCCAATTTCAAACGACTGGTAAATGGGCACATTGAAAGAATCCGCAATCAGCGGATAGTGCGGAAAAATTTCCTGATAAACTCTGCGTGCATTTTTTGTACCCGGCAGTTGGTCGCCCACATCATCGTTTCCACAATAGTCGTGGTCATCCCACACATAAGCCAACGGCATGTCGCGAAGCAGATTACGCTGTGTGATACGATTAAAAATTCTGTTTTCATTTTCATTACGATGGTCGGCAATGTTTTGGTCGCAAGGGTCGCCATAGTGCATATCACCCAACATCATGTAAAACAGCGGATTATATTGGTAGAAATCTTCAAACACTTTACTGTCGGGGCGATTATTACATGCACCTGCAACAAAAGTAAAACTCTGTGGACCTGCCTGAGTTGTGGTAAAAGTGCCAATGTTTTCAGGCTTATTGTCAATCACACCTTTTGATTCTATTGCGTAATAATATTTGGTGCCGGGCTGCAAGCCTGTAACCGAAAAAGGTGCAACAAGATTGTTATCAATGGTTGCAGCTGAAACATTGCTGTAAACAAATGGCGCGGTGAGCGGATTGGTGGTGGAAACCACAGCACGCACATTGCTGCTGGTGTCAGTTAACTTTGCGCGCAAACTTGCCGAAGTGGGCGTGATGGCGCCCGACAACATATACTTCACATCATTTTGGCTGAAAACAACAACAGCCGAAAGAACAAACAAAAACGTAAAAAGATTTTTCATATCATCAATTTTGTCATGCGAAAATGGCGATTGTAAATTATTGCAATGTTAAATGATGTGCCGCATTGAAATGATGATAAAATACAACTTCAAAAGTGATTTTAGTTTCCTAAATCAAAGTTTGCCAAGCACTGCACTGCCAACCGAGCAATTTAGGCACTGAAAATTGTTGCAGTAGTTGTTCTTTAACTGAATCATACCCTGCGATTGAAAGGCATCTTTAGGTTTAAGCTGAAGCCCTTCAAAAACCTTTATCACATGATTACTTTCAGGGGGAAGCTGAGTGAGCAAGTAAATTGCATTATCGCAAAATTTTTCTTCCCCTTTGTGCTTTCCGTAAGCAAAAAGCAATGGCGCAATGGCATTAACAACAATGGAGTGAATGGCAGTGGTGCCAATTCGCTTTACGGATTTTTTCGATTGCTCATCAAAGCGATAGTGATTTACCCAATACGCTGACACCTCACATGCAAGCAATTCATTCACCTCACCGGCAGCACTGCAATGCAACAACGCTGAAAACAATTTTGGAGTTCGAAAACAAAGCGCAGCTATTTGCGCCAACCGCACGGACGGGAAGCCTGCCGGGCGAACTTTTGCCCATCGAAAAACTCCGCTCTCCATTTCGTGGAGGCTATGCAGCCGTTTCAGATAATTGAATTCGCGCTGAAGCAACTGCGGATAATCATCTAAAAACTTTCCGCGCAACAAACCTGCCACTCCAAAAATCATGGCTTCCAATTGAGGTAAACTATCGGCATGTTTCATCATAACAGAAACAGGCAAGTGATGAAAAATTGCTTCCATCGGCTCTTTGTTGATGTTGCCGCCCAAGTAGCGCGCAACCATTTGCCATGCCACTTGCTCCCAATCGTTTTTACTTTGAGCAAGCAAATCGGTTATTCGACTTACTTTTTGCTCCAGCCTTTCCACTGCACGTTTTTCAAGCTCGGTTTGAAAAACAAATTCGTCTATACTTTTTATCCGATTTGCACATGGGATAGGAAGCGTAGAACTCATCAACTCCTCGTAGCGCGAAAGCAAATGCTCCGATAGCAATGTTCGCAGCGCAGCACAATGAATTTTTGCGCCATTGGCAGCTTGAACAAAATCCGAGTCGGTTTCCAACGTTACATGCAACACCACATTATTATACGCAGCATCATGCTGATGCCCATGAACCAACCAATCTTTCCCGTTCACATGCAACTCGATGTTGCCTGCCCAAACCTGATTGCCAATTTTAATTTTTGCATTCAAAAAATCAGGACCGCTGTTGAAGTTTTGAACACCCTGGCGGATAACTTGCACCGGCTCGCCTGAAACGGTTTGCAACGCTGAAGCATTGAAGAGTTGAAACTTCCAAATAAATTGCAACAAAGCCTCAGTCACAGTTCGGAAAGATTGTTTTACAACAATTCTAATGCTTTTTTCACTTCCCTGTCTTCTTGCTGAAGCACAAAGAAAAAGCCTTCATTTTTCCAAACCTGTCTTGCAAAATAGGCTTTGATTCTGTTCTTGATTCTTGGATGATATGCCACAATTTTTTGCTCATCGGCTTTCATGCCTTGTTGTTTTGCAAAAGCAATGAATGCATTGAAGATGTTATCATTGAGCGTGAAACCCTTGTTGAACTCATTGTAGTTTTTAAATCGCTTCACTTCATCTTCAAAACGCGAAAAGTTTTTGTAGGTAAATTCAGGAATAAAACTCAATGCCTCGGTGTAAGCAGTGTTGAAAACGGAAGTATCGAAAGGCACAAAATAATCGGGCTTGATGCCTCCGCCACCGTAAACAATTTTGCCTTTTGAAGTGCGGAAAAGCGCTGAATCTTTCGGTGCAATTGAATCCTCCACCAACAAACTTCCGTTTTCATATCGGCTGAAAATTTCTTCGTTGTATGCCTGCTTTCCTTTATCATAAGGTTTTTGAATACACCTGCCCGAAGGCGTGTAATACCTTGCCACCGTTAAGCGCAGCGCTGAGCCATCGCGCAGTTTGTACTGTTCCTGCACTAAGCCTTTCCCAAAGGTGTTTCTGCCAACCACTACTCCCCTATCCCAATCCTGAATGGCGCCTGCCAAAATTTCGCTTGCCGATGCCGAGCCTTGGTCAACCAAAATTGCCAATGCTCCTTTCTCAAACAAGCCTTCCCTGCCGCCAATGTAGTCTTGCCGCTTGTAGGCATTCCCTTCTGTGTAAACAATTAGTTTTTCTCCCCTCAGCAACTCATCGGCAATTTCGGCTGCGGCATTCAAATAACCGCCCGGATTCTGACGCACATCAATCAACAGTTTTTTCATGCCTTGTTCATTCAATGCACGCATTTGCTTTTTAAATTCATCATGCGTGGTGGCGCTGAAGCGGCTGATTTTGATGTAGCCAACATCGCTGTTCATCATAAAGGCGGCATCAACACTGTAGAGCGGAATTTTATTGCGCGTGATGTTGAAGTGGTGCAATTTACCACTGCCATTGCGCACCACGCTCACCTTCACTTTTGTTCCTTTTGCACCGCGAAGTTTTTTCAAAACATCATCGTTCTTGATTTTTACTGCCGCAACAATGGTGTCGTCAATAAACACAATTCTGTCACCTGCTTTTATGCCCACTTCCTCCGATGGTCCACCCGAAATTGGCGTTACCACCACAATGGTGTCATCGGTGATGTGAAACTCAATGCCAATGCCTTCAAAGTTACCTTCGAGCGACTCATTTTCGCGCTCGAAGTCGGATGCAGGAATGTATGTTGAGTGCGGGTCGAGGTTGGCAAGCATTTCCTGAATGGCGCTTTCATAAAGTTGCTTGGTGTTCACGGTGTCCACATACTTCAACCTAACGTATGTGAGGATGTCCTCAATTTTATCGTAGCCGCGCTGAAGAAATGGTTTCTTCTTGCCGCTGTTGATGTTGGTGAGCATTAACCCAAGCAACACGCCAAACGTGAGCACCAACGCATAAATTAAAGGTTGCCAAACATTGAAAGATGAGCGGCTTTTTTGCGAAGAATTATTGTTTGTAATCATAAAATGAAACGCGAATGTAAACGATTTGGAAGCCTCTTAGGTTCATTCAAAAGTTTTATGAATTCAGGCAGGGGACATTGAACAATGTAAAGCCCATTATTTCCTGAGCATTTTGATTTTGATTTGCAGAGCCGCAAAAAGCAAAGTCATAAGCGGGCTAACATAATTGAAGATTGCATAAACAAAATAATCGGCAACAGAAACACCCAACACACCCGATTGATAGGCGCCACAAGTGTTCCATGGAATAAGCACTGAAGTAACTGTTCCTGCATCTTCCAATGTGCGGCTTAGGTTTTCGGGCGCCAAATCCTTTTTATCGAATGCATCGGCATACATTTTTCCGGGAACAACAATGGAGAGATATTGGTCGGATGCGGCAATGTTCAACGCCAAACAACTTGCCACTGTTGAAGCAAACAATCCGAAAACAGATTTTGCCACACTGAGCAATGCGCGGCTGATGCGCTCAAGTGCGCCAATGGCTTCCATCACTCCGCCAAACACCATGGCACAAACAATCAGCCAAACGGTGCTCAGCATTCCTTTCATGCCTTTTGAAGAAAACAGTTCATTCAGCATTTCATTATCAGTTGGAATTTTTGTGTCAATGGTAATGGCATTCAGCACGCATTTATAGCAAGCAATGGCATCTAATGTTTCTGCCCCGGCAACCATTGCAATGATGTTGGACTGAAAAATGATGGCACACAAGGCGCCAAGCAGCGTTCCCACCATCAAGGCAATGAGCGGTTCGGTTTTCAATAAAATTAAACCCACCACAATTGCCGGCACCACAAATACCAATGGCGTGATGTGAAAAGTTTTACTGATGGCGTTCAACACTTCACCGGTTTGCACTGCGCTGCCCGATGAAATGTTCATGCTCAAAAACGAAAACACCAACAGCGTGAACACAATGGAAGGAATGGTGGTGAGCATCATGTAGCGAATGTGCTTGAATAAGTTTACCCGAGCCATTGCTGCTGCAAGGTTGGTGGTGTCGGAAAGCGGAGAAACCTTATCGCCAAAATATGCACCCGAAATCACTGCCCCGGCAGCCATTCCTTCCGAAACACCAATGGCTTTTCCAATGCCAATCAATGCCACACCAACAGTGGCAGCGGTTGTCCAACTGCTGCCGGTTGCCACCGACACTACAGCGCAAATGACCACAGCAGCAGGAAGAAAAAAATCGGGATGAAGAATTTTTAAGCCATAGTAAATCATGGCAGGAATGATGCCGCCAATAAGCCATGTGCCTGCAAGCGCACCCACCATCAGCAAAATCAAAATGGCACCGGTGGTGGAGCGAATGTTTTCGGCAACGCTGTTCATCATGGTTTTGAAATCTACTTTGATGGCAAAACCAACAATGGAAGCCACTGCACCTCCAATAAGCAGAATGAACTGATTGGAACCGGAAAGGGCTTCATCACCAAACACGCTCACATTGAAAGCCAACAAAGCAATTAAAACCATCACCGGAATGAGCGCCTGAATGAGTGTGATGTTCTTTTGATGCAAAGCAGTGTTCATAAAGCAGGATTTTCGGGGTTTTGAATTCTGATAACTTGTCCGCGACAGCGAACCTCATCGCCATGCCTCAGTTTCTTGCGCTTTTCGGTGGCGGGTTGATTGTTCACTTTCACTTTGCCATCCACCACCAAAAGGTTTGCCTGCGCTCCGCTTTCGGCTATCTGGAGCAGCTTCAGAAGTTTATTTAATTCAATGTATTCCTGATTGCGAAGTTCGAATACCTGCATGATGCGCAATAATACACATAACAAACGTTTGAGGTGCATAAGTGCAATAACTGCATGTGGTTTTGAATTAGGTTTGCGGCAATGGGAATCATTCAAAGGCAGGGAATCATCAACAGTGTGCTGACCTATATCGGCATTGCCATTGGCGCCCTGAACATCATTGTTTTCCAACCTATTTTCCTTACCAAAGAGGAAATCGGCTTAACCGGATTTTTGTTCTCGTTTTCGGGTTTGATTGCGCAGTTTGTTCCGCTTGGCATGGGCAGCATCATACTGAAATACTTCCCGAATTTCAGAAGCAGAGAAAACAAGCATTACGGATTTTTTGGTTTGGCGGTGTTCATTACACTGGTGGGTTTTGCCATTGCTGCCACTTGCATTTTCCTTTTCAAATCTTTCATCACAGCGCAGTATAACCGCGAGTCGCCACTCATAAACGAATACTTTGACTATGTGCTTCCGCTAACTTTTTTCCTTGCTTTCTCAACAGTTTTCACCAGCTATTGCTATTCGCTTTTTAAAACAAGTGTGCCGGTTTTTATCAATGATGTGATGGTGCGGGTGATGAGTATTGTGCTGTTTGGCATTTACTTCCTTAAACTGATTTCGCTCGACCAACTTATTTTGATTTATGTGCTGAAGTTTGGTTTGCAGGCTGCCATGCTGGTTTTCTACATCATTAAAGTGGACAAGCCATTTACCAGAATAAACTGGCGCTTTTTGAAAACGCAACAGCCGAAGGTGATGATGAAATATGGCTTGCTGCTTTCCTTCACTTCGCTTTCGTCATTGGGGTTGAAATACATTGATGTGGTGATGCTGGGGAAGTATCTGCCGCTGGCGTTTGTGGGAATTTACCGCATTGCAGTTTTTATTCCCACCGTGATTGAAGCCCCGCTTGGCGCATTGGAGAAGATTGGCATTGCATCGATTGCCGAGGCATGGAAAAGAAAAGACATGGATGAGGTGGAGAAAATTTATTTCCGTTCATCGAAGTATTTGCTGATGGCAGGTGGTTTGTTGTTTCTGTGTGTGAACCTTAGTGTGGGTTCGCTTTATCAACTTTTTCCCGATAAGGATTTTGCACTTGGGCAAAGTGTGGTGCTGATTCTAAGTTTAGGCACACTCATCAACATGGCAACCGGCATCAACGATGCCATCATTTACACTTCCGATAAATACGTTTATGGCGCTTACATGCTCATGATTTTGTTTGTGCTTGCCATTGCCAACAACTATTTTTTGATACCGCTTTTGGGTATGAATGGCGCTGCGCTTGCCACCGTGATTTCTGCCACTGTGTTTAACCTGATGAAATTCGGATTTATTTGGCGTGCATTTGATTTGCAGCCGTTTAACCGCAACTCGGCTTTCACATTGCTTTCCATTGCATTGTGCTTTGCGGCTGTTTATTTTCTTGTTCCGGCTGTGGGGCATCCACTGCTGCAAATCATTTACCGCTCGGTGCTGGTGGTGGCAATCTATTTGGGCTTGTTGAAACTTTTTGGTGTGGCGCCCGAACTGGAGGAGCAGGTTTGGGGCTTTGCCAAAAAGCGATTGAAGTTCTGAGTAAAAACTTTTTTAGCCGGCAGCCGTAAAAGCCCTAAAAACATCTGACCATGCGGTTACTTCTTATTGCGTTCCTATCATTCATCTTTTTTGCACAGCACAGCCACGCCCAACTGCGTGCCAAAGACCCCATTCATGTGAACAGTGAGGAGGAGGCAAAATGGGTGATGAAAGTTTTGAAAATAGAACTTGGCTTGGATGACATGCAACAAGTGAGGGTACAGAAGATTTTTGACAATTACCTGCGCAGAATAGAAAAAGCAAAAGTGGATTACGCAACTGATTCGGTGCAACTGAACACTCGGCTGAAACTTTTGGTAGATAACCGCGATGCTACCTTGAAAAAAACATTTGGTGAAGAGGGCACAGCAATGTATGAGGCGCTGCTGCCGCAAATGCGCCTGAAAATTGCAGAACTGAAAAAAAGAGCAGCGAAATAGTTTAGAAAACAGATTATTCTTTTTTCTTTGTGCAACAAATTTTCTGTTAGACACAAAAAATCAAATTATGAAAAAGTTATTCTTCGGCATGGCAATCACATTTGCCGCAATCACTATCAACGCTCAGGAACTAAGAAATGCTGACGGCAAAACAAGCACTCCTGCTGCAAACAATGTTTCACGCGAATTGGTTAAAAATGAGCAGGCTGAAAACCTGACCATGCGCATTACACGCGTTTTAGGCTTAGATGCTGAAACTTCAAAACAAATTGGAGTGGCAGCTAATGACTACTACACTAAAACCTCTACGGGCAAAAACACCGATGCTGCTAAAAAAGAGCGTGAAGAAAAATTCAAAACTATTTTGGGTGCCGAGAAGTACCAAAACCTAACTGACTACCGCGCTAAACTGAAAGCCAACTGGGAGCAGATAGAAAATACAAGAAAAGCTGATGTTGAAAAAGTACTTTTAGACTAAGCTAATTTCAACTGATAACAAAAAGCCGCGTGAGTTTCATGCGGCTTTTTTTGTTTGGGGGAGAATTGTTCAGCTACGGAGCTGGAACGATAAGGTTGTGGGGCGGTCGGAGGTTGAAAGGGTGGGAACTATTCAGGGAAGTGTTTCAATTTTTAGGGTGGATTGACAGCTTGGCGGGGTGGGAATTAGTTATTGATGATTGGGAACACCCGGATTGATGAGTTACGAGTTGCGAGGAAACAGCCAAAAAGAGATGTGAGATAATAGCCGGAAAGCACAAAGACCAAAGTGAACAAGAATTAACGATTGCGGATTTGGGGGAAGTAGGAAGCGCGAGACGCGGACGCAAGACTCACACGCCAGAGGTAAGCGAGGGCAGGGCGCGGGTTATTGCACGCGCTTAATCAACCAACCGCTGCCATCGGGCAATCTTCCTTTTTCAAACACCCTGCCTGTTTTTTTTGCCAGATAGTTCACCACCCTGTAGGGTGCGTCATTGGTTTTCCAATCGTCACGCGAAACAATCAGGGCTTCGCCCGGCAGCAAAGTGGCAGCCATAGCCGAAACGGTGGTGGTGCGCCCGCGGGAAGCAGTTTGCATTTGTTCGGCTTCGGCTTTGCTTAGTTTTTTCATGTTGGCAGGTTTAAAAAGGGTGAATTAGTTCAGAAAATAAGCGAACAATAATAGATAAAAAGTTGATTAGAGTAGATTAAAACTACATTACAATAGATTAAAAGTTGATTAAAGTAGAAAATAAGCTAATCAGAATAGTTTAAAACTATACTAAAATAGAAAAAAACTACATTATAGTAGATTAAAACTATATCATAATAGACAAAAGCTACATTACAATAGACTAAAACTACATCATAATAGTTCAAAACTACGTTAAGGATAGATTACACAGCTGAATGGCATAAAAAAAAGCCCCTCATTGCTGAAGGGCTTTCGCGTTTCAAGGTGTATGGTTACTCGCGAAGTAATCGCAGGGTGTGTTTTTGGTTGTTGATGTAAATTTCGGTGATGTAGTAGCCCGATTGCAGGCGTTCCACATCAACTTCGAGGGAGTAAAGCCCTTTGCGCAATTGGTCTTTGCTGTGGAACATTTCCTGCCCCATCAGGTTAAGCAAGCGCACTTCCACATCGCCTTCGGTTGCACTGTTGATTACCAAATTGGTTTTTGATGCGGTGGGGTTAGGCATGAGCTTGCTCCAAATGATTTCACCGATTTTGCTGCTGCCGAGGCTTGCGCTCACCAGTTTTGAATACTCGGTGGTTTCGTCATAGTCCACTTGCTTCAGGCGGTAGTAATACACCACATTGGCTGCAACTTCTTTGTCATCGAAGCTATAGTTGATTTCGGATGTGCTGAAGCCGTTGCCGTCCACCCAGCCGATGGTGGCAAAGCGCTCGCCATCGGTGCTGCGCTGCACTTCAAATCCTTTGTTGTTGATTTCGGTGGCTGTTGTCCACTGCACGCGGATGAAGCTTTCGAGCGGAATAGCTTTTAGTTCGGTGAGTTTCACCGGCAATGCGCCTCCGCCACCTGTGCCACCAAAGCCAAACGGGCTGAATGAGCCAACCACTCCGGTGGTGGTGATGCTTCCGGCACCTGTGCCTGAGCAAACCGAGCCGCCATCGGCTGTTGCGGGTTCTTCTTCCCAGCGGCTGCCTGTCCAGTGGGCAATGGTAAGGTAATCGCAATTTTGAATTCCGCTGGTGGAGGCATCTTCCCAATAGAGGCGGATTTTAACCGCATCGGAAGTTACTTCGCGCGAAATGTTCCAGTATTCATGCAAGCCCACTGCATCGAGCGGAGCAAGGAATGTGGTGGTGTTTACATAAGGTTGGTCGAAGTATTCGCAAAGCATTTCGGTGGTGGGCGAAGTGATTTCGCTTACACCGGCTCTGCGCCATTTGCCGCCTTTGCCCACAGGGAACACAAAATCGGTGTTGCCCACTTTTTTCATGGGTCCTGAAATGTGCGAGGTTGCGGAGCCTGAGGTGGAAGTGGCAGCCGCGCCCAATGTGAGCAGGTTGGTGAGTGTAGTGTTCACCACACCGTTGGTTAAGGTTAATGCGCCATTTACATGGGCAGGAGTGCCAAGGGTGAGCGCATCGGCTGATTTGTTGATGGTTAAGCCATTAAATGTGGTGATTGAGTCGCCCGAAATGCCTTGTGCGGCATTGCCGTTGAAGGTTACAGTTCCGCTGCCTGAATTGAAGGCTGCATGGTTCACCCAGTTGCCGCCAACTGCGATGTTGGTGGCAGTTCCGTTGTCAAAAGTTCCGGCTGAAAGGATGTAGTCGCCACTGATGGAAATGGAGGTGATGTTTCCGGCAACATCAAGGTGCCTGCCGGGTTTATTCATCATCATGGTGTTGAAACTTTGGGTGGCTCCGGTGCCTGTGATGGATTGGTTTGCCGCAGCATTGCTGAAACAAACTGTTCCGGTGGAAGGCAGGAAGGTGCCGCCATTGTTCACCCAGTTGCCGCCCGAAAGATTGAAGAAGGTGTTGTTGCCTGCAAACAATCTGCCCGAGGTGAAGGTGAGGTTTCCGGCAATGTTCAAAGTGTCGTCATTATTAAATGCCAGTGTTGCTGCGCCATTGTTCACCACAAAATGGTGGAAGCTGTGGGCATTCACCGAGCCGTTGATGTTTTGCTGGTTGCTGCCATTAAAGTGCACGGTGCCTGTGCCGTGGGTGAAGGTTGAACCGTGGTTGGTCCAGTCGCCAGCCACATAAATGTTGGCGGCTGTACCTTTATCGAATTCGCCCATGTTGAGCACCACATCGCCTGTGATGTAAATGGAAGTTGCGCTGCCGCCCACATCGAGCTTGCCGCCCATTTTATCTACCACAAAATCGCTGAAATCGTGCGAGGTGGCAGTGCCGTTGATGGATTGATTTCCGCTGCCTGCAAACACCACTTCGCCTGAGCTTGGTGAAAAAGCGGCTCCGCTGTTTTTAGTCCAGTTACCGCCAACATTGATGGTGTAAGCACCGCCCTTATTGAAGGTTCCGGTGTTCAGCACCATGTTGCCGTTGATGTTTAGGTTCTGCAATTGCCCGTTGAGCGAAAGCTGGCTGCCGCCTTTGGTCATCACCAGGGTGTGGAGCGTTTGGGTGGCTGCGCTGCCTGAAATGGCTTGTGCGGCAGTGTCGTTCAGGAACATGATGATGATGTCGCCCGGGGTGAAAGTGGCGCTATCGTTGCGCCAATTGCCCGCCAACATGCGGATGGTGTCCACCGTGCTGATGGTGCCATCAAAATGCCCTTTCAATAAATCTACATCACCGGTAATGTAAAGCGAATTGATGCTGCCTGTTACGGAGAAATCGCCACCGATTTTATTCATTCTTAAATGGTTCAGATTGAACGAAGTGGTGTTGGAAGTCATGTGCTGGTTATCGGTGCCGGAAAATTCCAACACCCCTGTGCCGGGCACAAAAGTGCCACCGGTGCGGTTGAAGCCGCCAATGCCTTTAATGTTAATGATGTATTCATCAGCGTTGAAAGTTCCTGCGCTAAGGTTCAGCCCGCCAATGGTGATGCTGTCGGTGATGATGGTTGTGCCTGAACTGGTATAGTTTACATTCCCGTCAACCGTTAAATAGCCTGTGCTGTTGAGGAATGCAGTGTTGGAAATGTTGAGATTGTTTTTCACACGCGTTACCCCCGAAAGGTCGTAGGCGTGTGTTCCATTCAAAACAAGGTTATAGTATTCGGCAGGTGCAACTACTGCGCTGTCGCCTGTTTGGTTGATGATTACATCGCCTGAGATTAGGTCGTAATCACCGCTGAGTTCGGGTGAAACATATTCATCGGTGCTGCGGTCTAACCTCAACTGCGCTGTTCCTTCCATTTTGATGCCGCCCGGCCCCCAAATGATGTTTGAGCCTTCGTTTACAATGGCAGCATCGGTGATGTAAAGAAGACTATCCACCTGGGTTTCGCCTGCAATGGTTTTGGTGCCTGCGTTTGATGCCATCAAAATGTTATAGGCACTGTAAGGCACTTTTATGGTTTGTGCACCGCTGCCGCTGTAGTTCACAATGTTTGGTTCTGTTTCCACATCCAGAATGCCTGTGGAAAGCACTGTGCCTGTAGCGTTTAACTTTGAGAATGCATTGTTGAACCAGGTGGAGTTAGCATTGCCACCGGTTATGTTTCCGTAAACGGTTACTTCGCCCATGTTGTTTACCACGGCTTCGCTGCCAATGGAAACATGAGTGGTTATGGAAGGCGAGCCAAACGAAAGGCTAGAGCCTTCGCGAATGGTTTTGTGGTTGGTGATGTTCACTGTTCCTCCGCTGGCGGTGAGTATGCTTCCTGTTCCAAAAATTTCGGAGCCGGAGCCATTCATGCTCAATGAAACGCCCGAGCCTACTTTCAGTATTCCATCCACCGAAACTTCGCCCGAAAGCACCATGGAGCCGCTGGTAAGTTCAAGCTCGGTGCCCGATGGAACGGTGATTTGCCCGAGCACCACAATATCGCCAGTAACGGAAGTGGAAGAGGAAAGCGTTAACTCACCATGCACACGCAAAGTGCCATTGGTGTTTAAGGTTGCCGAGCCTTCGAGTGTGAGGTTGCCCATCACATTCAGTGTGCGTGGGTTTTTCACATCTAATGTTCCACCATCGAGCACGTCAACAAAAGCTGCCGAATCGCTGCTGAAAACATTCACCACATGACCTGAGTAGATTACTGCATAGCCTGAACTGCCGGGCAAGCAACTGCAAGCCGCGCCCGAGCCGCCCGGAGTGTAGCTCCATGTGCCTGTGCCGCTGGCATCGCCCCAGTTGCCCGATTTGCGGGAATACACATAGCGATAGAGCGGGGTGGCGTTTTTATCGTTGGTGCCAATTACCCAACGCTGGTTGAGGTTGGTGGCGCTCACTCCGGTGCGCTTGCCAATTGGTGCATCCACTGTGCCTGCAGTGATGGCGTGGGTACCTACGGAGCCCATGATGGTGTCGGTGGTGCAGGTAACCAACTTGAGGTTGGACACATGCCCTGCCGAGCCAAGCCCGCCAAACCTAACGTCAATGTTGTAGGTTCCGCCCACCAAGCCGGTGGTGCTCACCACAGTGTTCATTTCGGTTACGGCTTCAATGTTAGAGCCGCCATTGTCAACATAAGTTACCGGAATTACTCCGATTTTGTGTTCGTGCACCACCGACACATAGCCTGCTGTGGTGGGGTTTGCAGTGCTGGTGATGCTTACGGGGCGATAGCTGTTGTGTGTGCCCACGGGGAACAAACCATAGTAGTTACCCGAAGTGGCGGTGATGCCACCTGTGGGCCACCAACGCTTCAAAGTGCCGCCATAAATTTGCCCGGCAGTGCGGGTGAGCGCTGCGCCCGAGCCATTGCCCAGGGTGAGGGTGTTGCCATTGAGGTTGATTTTGCCGCCACCGAGGTTGAGCGAGCCGGTAACAATCACATCGCCCTGCAACACCACAGTGCTGGTGGCGCTGGTGGCTGCCAAGCCATGAAAAGTTTCGGTGCCGCCTGTTTTGCTGATGTTTTGGGTGCCGCTTCCGGTGAAACTCACCGTGTGCCCGTTGGGCACAAAGGTGCCCTGGTTTATCCAGTTGCCGCGCACATTGAAGTTGCCGCCTGCGGTGAGGGTAACCCCGGGTTCAATTTCCACATGCGGAAGCACGGTGGAGGTGGTGGGGGTGAAAGTTGCCGAGCCAAGGAATTTTACGTTGCAACCCGCTGCAAAGGTGAGCGGTTTTGAAAAAGTTAAGCCATTGCTGAACCTAACGGTGCTGCCACCTGAAGTGCCAAAAACGGGCACTGTGCCCCCGCCAAAACTGAAACTTGGGGCTGAGGTTCCATAAAAGTTAAGGTTGCCGGAACTGGTAACGCGAATTGTACCGCTTTTATCGCCCAAATTGATGGAACTGTTGAAGTTGATGGTGCCCGATGCAACACTAATAACTTCAGTTGCCACACCGCTATTGCTCATCCAGGTGATGTTGCCATCTAAGGTGAATGAGCCTGCGCCCACTTCTACGCGGCAAGTTCTTTTGGTGCTGTTGTTGGTGCCTGAAAAAATAAGATTGCCCTGAATGTTCAGGGTGTTGTTACCCACGCTAATCCATGAGTGGAAGTTATCTTTACCTGATTGGTTCAGGGTGGCATTACCTGTTACGGTGAGTGTTCTGCCCGAGTTGATGTTTAACTGACGGTTGCGGTTGGCTTGGCTAAACACTAAGTTACCCACAGTGGTGTTTACACCAATGTTGAGCAACACATCGGTTCCACCACCGGTTTTGCCCACCGAAAGGGTGGAAAAAGTGGGTGATGAGCTCCCATTGATGGTGTTGTTTACCCCGTTCATAATCACTGTTACTGCGCCTGAAGTGAAGGTTCCGTTGTTGGTGAAATTGCTTTCGAGTTCAAAGCCTTTGTTGGCGGTGAAGGTGGCGCCCGAACTGATGACTAATGCACCGGTGATGGTGGTGGTGCCCGTGCCGCTGGCAAAGGTTGTGGCAGCCCCCGGCATGAAGTTGATGTGGTGAAACTTCAGGTTGGCAGAAGTGTTCACTGTGCCGGTGCCATAGAAATTGGCGGTGCCAAGTTTTTTCCAGTCCACATTTTTGTCGGTGGCATTGTAGTTGCCATAGAAATTGAGGTTGCAGCCGTTTACGGTGGTGAGTTTGTTTTCGTTGTGGGTGAAATGCGAAAGGAAGTTTATGGTGCCTGCCCCATCGAAAATGATTGCTTGGTCGTTGTCGTTTATGGTAACAGCAGGTGTGAAATTGATGGTGCCGGTGTTTACCCGGATGGTGTTGGAACCTGTACCCGAAAAATGCGAAAAGGTTCCGTTCACATTGATGATTCCGGGACCTGCGTCAAAAATATATGTTCTGCTTCTGTTGTTGGGGTTGATGCGCAAATTGCCTGTGATGGTTAGCCCGCCTGCTGCTGTGGTGATGCGCAGGGTGGTGTTGTTGTCGTTATTATTACCCACATCAAGGTTGGCACAGGTGTAGTTGCTGTCAACTGTTACGGTGTGCCCGCCCCGGATGATAACATCGTCAGTGTCCTTAGGCACCCCTGCCGGTGACCATGTGGCGGGGCTGCTCCAGTTGCCAGAAGCATTTGAGGTTTTGGTTTCGGCAAAAGCGCCTAAAACAAAGGATAGCATGAGCACCAGCATCAGCGTCCAACGGCTGAGGAAGCGCTTTAATGGGTAAAAGTTGTCGGTTTTCATAAGCAGTTTTTTTCCTTTATGAGTGCAGCGCAGGCGGCATTGCTGCCGCCTCGCTATTCACTCCTTTACCTTCTACATACGAGGATGCGGAACTAAGGTTTCAGTTCGGGGGTTAGGAATGATTATTGATGAATGATTATTGATTATTGAACAGCCGGGTTAACGATTTGAGATTAACGATTGCGGATTTGAGAAGTGGAATGCAAAATGTGCTGATATGCTAATGGTGAAGCGGATTGAGCTATGAGGTGATAGATTTTAGATGTGAGACTTGAGATGTGAGAGAACAGCCGGATTAACGATTTGAGATTGACGATTGTGGATTTGAGAAGTGGAATGCAAAATGTGCTGATATGCTAATGGTGAAGCGGATTGAGCTATGAGGTGATAGATTTTAGATGTGAGACTTGAGATGTGAGAGAACAGCCGGATTAACGATTTGAGATTGACGATTGTGGATTTGAGAAGTGGAATGCAAAATGTGCTGATATGCTAATGGTGAAGCGGATTGAGCTATGAGGTGATAGATTTTAGATGTGAGACTTGAGATGTGAGAGAACAGCCGGATTAACGATTTGAGATTAACGATTGCGGATTTGAGAAGTGGAATACAAAATGTGTTGATGGGAGACTTGAGCTAAGAGCCACCTCGCCCCCACCCCAAAGGCAATAGCATTAGCTAAAGGGGAAAATAGAACGCGGGACGGAGTGAAAAGGCACTCGCAAGATGCGAGCGCAGGCGGGATTTCAATGCTAATGAGCACACCTTTACCATCTACCCAAATCCTTTCTCCAA
>VFQQ010002081.1_pt1 | contig 24322 bp, 39 predicted proteins | sample 3512341 | NCBI WGS metagenome assembly VFQQ01 (sample SAMN10412373, study PRJNA504923) | tailings metagenome | isolation source: Relicate 2 Philex TSF1 revegetated site | place: Philippines: Tuba, Benguet | collected 2017-08-29 | reverse complement strand
GTAACAAGTTGTTGAGTTGCAAGATGATGAGACACAGGGGCAGGGCTCGAGGCTAAACACTCGCTAGGGCGCTATGAACTGGCAGTACAGGACAAAAACTGCACTAAGTCTGCAGATTACTTTACACGATTGTCAAAATTTGGCAGCACAGCCTGCTGCGCGCTTCACTGCCATTGCGTGCCGCTGACCCTGCGCACGTACGCGTTGGAGGGTGGCACCGGGCCCAGCTGGTCTGCACATGGGAGCGGCCAGCAGGTGGGGACGTTCAGGAAAGGCAGAAGGAGGCAGGACGTTCAGAAAACGCATCAGGAGGGCAGCATGAAGCATGGGCAGAGGTGGAGTGGCCCTGCCATTCATGCTGGTTTGTTTCCCTGCCAGCCACCCTGCCTGATTTTGCACCTGCTTTGGGGTCCACCACTTGCGGCCGCTGGGCCATGGGCTGGTAGCCGCGCAGCCATTCGCCCTGTGGGGAAGGTTGGAGGCAGAGCTGGCGGGTGAGCACGAGGCAGCACTGCACAGCAGCGCGGTTCAAGCCACCCTGCAGCTGGCGACCTAGCAGCCTGCCGCCCCCGGGCTCACCCGGTAGTCCTGCTGCGGGCGCACAATTTTGGTGTCGGGGTCGGCCAGCGTCTCGCGCCAGTGCGCCAGGTAGCCCGTGATGCGCGGGATGGCAAACAGCACGGTGAAGAACTGGGGCGGGAAGCCCATGGCGCGGTACACCAGCCCTGCGCAGGGTGGCAGTGGCAGGGTTGGGTAGGGTTGGGTGGAGGGTCACAAGATTAGTTGCTGTGCAGGATGGGGGCCTTGGACAAGCACTGTGGCAGGCCAAGGCATGCCCACAACTTGCTTACACGGTCTGCCAGCGCACATCCTTCCGCCCCACCCGCCAGCCAGCGACAGCAGCAGCAGCTGCGCATGCACCCACCCGAGAAGAAGTCCACGTTGGGGTACAGCTTGCGCTTGACAAAGTACTCATCAGCGCGCGCCGCCTTCTCCAGCGCCAGCGCCACATCAATCAGCGGGTCGCGGCCTGTAAGCGCCAGGAGTGGTGCAGCCGGCAGCAGTGGGTACGGGGCACACAGCTGCAGAGGTGCGGGAGCTGCACAGCAGTAGGATTGCTGACCGTCCTGCTGCGCAGTCCCGCCACTGCTGCTTGCAGCACCTCCACCACCCAATTCACTAGCCAGCCCGCAGGGCACCTGCAGCAGCCCGGGGCGCACCCACCCGCGATCTGGAACACCTCCTCCGCCACCTGACGGATGATCTTGGCGCGCGGGTCGTAGTTCTTGTAGATCCTGGGAGGGGCGGGCGCCAGCAGCAGGAGGGGCTGTGTTTGGTACTTTCGGCTGCAACCGGCAGGCATGGGATAAACACACCACGCACCTGGCAGTGCAGCATGGCAATCGTGCCCCGCCATGGCAACGTAACACACCACAGCAGGTGGTGCCATGACCCCCTCACCTGTGGCCAAAACCAAACATGCGCTCCTTGCGGTTCTTCACGCCCTCCAGGAAGGGCCCCACGTTGTCCACGCTGCCAATGCGCTGCAGACTCGAAACAGTTGGAGCAGCGGGAGGTGGTGGGATGAGGGGTGTGTGCTATGCAGGCCTGCAACTGCTCAGCAGGTGGGTCAAGCGCACCAACCCTGTAGCCGTATAGACAACATTCCAGCACACCGGCCGGCCCCTCACCTGAAGCATGCGCAGCACGGCCTCGTTGGCACCGCCGTGCAGGGGCCCGTACAGCGCGCCCACAGCGCCCGCCACCACTGCAATGGCAGCAACCAGGAGCAAAGGGTGTTGGCAAGTGAGAGCATGGGAGTGCTCGGGCGCTTTGTGCAATTCTGCAAGTTGTGCAAACTGCATTGTCAGAGCACCAAGCTGTCGATCGGACCCTGCTGCTGCAAACCAGCTACGCACCCGTGTACACATCCACGCCCGATGAGGCCAGGTGCCGCGCCGCTGATGTGCTGCAGGACAGCAGGCGATGCAGGACAGCAGGCGGAGCGGGCGGGCAGCGCTCAGCAGTTTCAGCAGCAAGTCGCAACCCTGTGGGGCCGCTTGTGGCGGAAGCTGCCATGCTGTACTGGTGGCCATGCGGGATTGCCCCAACAGACCGCATCAGGCCCAGCTTGCCAGTACAAACGCCCCTGCCCCACCTACCTGCAGTTGAGCTCATGCTCCGCGTGCAGGATGAAGAGGATGTCGAGGGCGCGCGCAAGGCGCGGGTTGGGGCGGTAGCCGGGGTGGCTGCCCGCGTCCAGCATGTACAGGAAGTTCTGGCAAGCAGGAAGGGGCAGTGGGACGGTTGGTTGTAGGGGCAGCAACCAGGCAGCAGTTTGCAACCAGTCACAGGGTTGCACTGATGCTTGGGCAGCCTCAAATCAACTTACTGCTGCCCTGCCCTGCCCTGCGCCCTTCAAGACTCGGCCACCCGCCGGCGCACCTCGGTGTACCCCAGGTTTTGGTTGGGCTGCGCCGGCTTGCGGCCAGAGGCGCGGTGGTAGGCCAGCGCCGCCAGCGTGGGGATCTTGCCAATCAGCCGCACAATCTGCTTGTCCTGCACCTCCTTGCTCTGGTAGATGTTCTGCCCCGCCAGGGCCGGATTCTGTGGGTGGGCAGGAGAAAGCGTGCGTGGAGTGAGGGAGCCATGGGCAAGGCGACCCACTGCAATAGTGGCAAGCTCGGTCGTGCGCTCCAGCTGACAGCCGTGGCAGCGGTAGTGGCAGTGCATGGCCTCCACACCCTCTGCTGCCCACCCCTGCTGCCCCAGCCCACCTGCTCCGGGTGCAGCGTGGACAGGGCACACAGGCCGGTCAGGATGGTGCCCATGGGGTGCGCGTCGTGCGGCAGCGCGGCAATCGTCGCCTCCACAGACACCGGCAGCGCTGCATGGGTGGCAAGGGGGCAGGTCGTACGGACCTCAGCACAGCCAGAGCAGCTTCTGACAGCTTGAGCAGGACGGGTGGCCGCCCACAACCCCACAGCACCGCCAGCCAGCAGCCAGCCGCACCCGAGTGGCGCATCACCGCCTCCGTCCAGCGCTGCAGCTGGCTGGTGTTGGGCAGGCTGCCGTACACCACCAGGTAGGACACCTGCGCGCAGGGCCAGCCAATGAGGCAGTTGAGATTGGAGGGGCCAGTGCACTGCACCACACCGCCACGAGGTGCACCACTGCTGCTGCTGCCCTGCGGCGCCAGCGGTCCCCGCCCCACACCTCCAGGAAGTTGGACCGCTCCGCCAGCTGCTCAATGGGGTAGCCGCGGTAGCGCAGGATGCCGGCATCGCCGTCGATGTAGGACACGCGGCTGTGGCAGGCGGTGGTGTTGACGTAGCTGCGGCAGCGAGGGAGAGGTGGCGGGCGGGGAGGCGGGGTGTGCCTTGGCACGCGCTTGGCATGGCTGCCTTGCGACATTAAGTTGCTTGGCGACCGCGACCTCCCGAGGGGCTTCACCACATCTCCATGGGGACGTGACCAGCGCACTAGCATGCAGACACCCTGCCCCGCACCCGTTGTCGTAGGTGCGCAGGCCCACGCCGTCGCCGCCCGCCGTGATCTTCTTCAGGTCGGTGGCCTTGATGGTGCCGTGGTCGCTGATGGCAATCTCATACTGCCGCCCGGTGCGGTTGTCCACCACTGTGAGCGTGCCTGGGCCACCGCCGGGGGTGGGCCTGCAGGTGGGAGGCGAGGCAAGGTTGGCAGCAGGCGGCGGCGGCGGCGGCAACGGCAGAAGCTGGCGGAACCAGGCAGCAGGGGACGTGGCAGGGTGCACTGATGAGGGATAACATTTGTGACTCCGGTGGAACGCACACCACGCACCTCACGGCCTCTGGGGCGGCAGAGGTGCTGGCCTGTTCCAGCTCGCTGTCGTCCGCGCCGCTGCCGGCTGGCAAGTGCGCTGATAGCATGCCCAGCCTCCTTGCGGCCGACATGCTGCCTTGCGGAGGCTGTCGGAGGGTGCTGGGTCAGCCCTGCCTGCTGACGGAGGAACGGGGCCAAGGCGGCGCGATCAGGGCGTTTTCACGCTCACACAACCTGAGCAGTGGGCGAGGGAGGGGCCTTGCTGTCGAAATGCAAAGGAGGGGACAGCGTGGCGAGCGCTGGCGGTGGAATGCAGTGGGGTACACGCTGCCCACCGCTACCTACCGCCCGGATCAAGCAGCAGAGGGTCCACTAGATCAAATAAGCCGCCCTTGCAGCCCCTGCTGCTGTACTTGCGCTCGATGCCAGGCACCAAGGGCACCTAGCTCCCAGCCCGCTGCAGTTTCACGCTTGCAAGCGGCTAGAAACATAGGTGGGACGGCTTGCAAGCGCGTTCCCGGCCAGCCGCGTTCGGGAGGCCTGCTCCTGCCTGGCCCCCACCCTCTGCCTGCGTCCCTCGACACGCCGTCGGCAATTTCCATGCCTGCAGGCGATGCCCTGGCTGCGGTCGCTGCTGGGCGTGGGCACCGCCGCCGCCGCTGCCAGCGCTCCCACCACCCAGCCCGTGCAAGGCGCCGCGGAGCAGCCGCCTGTGGGGATGCAGGGAGTGGGCACACCAATCGAGCAGCCGCAACCTGAGACGCAGCAGCAGTCGAAGCAGGATGTCCAGCAGCCACAGCAGCCGCAGGCGCAGGAGCTGGGGCTGGCCACGCCCGCTGCCAAGGCGCCCGCCGTGCCGCTGGGCATGTCGCCGATGACGCCCGACCCACACGGAGCTGCCAGCGGGGGAGAGGCCGAGGGCGAGGACTGGGAGGAAGAAGGGGAGGAGCACTGGTACTACGGCGCCGATGTGCTGCGCCGCGGCTTCCGCCACACCGAGAACCAGCTGGCGGTGTGGGTGGTGGCCCTGCTGGTGGCCGCCGTGGCCATCAACATTGGCGTGTCAGGTGGGAGGGGATGGCAGTGCAGGCGTGTGTGTCAGCCGGCATTGTCTAAACAGCCTTGCTGCTCATGTTTGCCTTGCTGGACACCAAGGCTTGATGGCATGGATGGCTGAGCAGCAGTTCTCTCTGCTGCCTGCTGCAGTGACCAACCACACAAGCAGCAGCAGCTACCGAACGAGAGGCATTGTTGTGCCCGTGCCACCGCCGCCCCCGTCGCCACCCAGACCACCACCGCCGCGCCCATCACCTTCCCCGCCGCCACCATCCTCGCCGCCGCCTCTGAGCCCTTCCCCACCACCGCTCAGCCCTCCACCCAGCCCGCTGCTGCCCAGCCCGCTGCCGCCCAGCCCGCCTCCGCCTGCAGTGGCAGCCTCCCCACCGCCGCTATACACGGAGCTGCCCACAGGCACTTGGAGCGAGTGGTTTGGCCCGCAGGAGGGGCCGCCCTACTACGGCGGCATCTGCCCCTGCCAGACCGTGCTGCAGGTGCGCAAGCAAGCAGAATGAATGCTGCCTGATCGGTTGGGCTGCAAGAGACAGAAGTTGCAGCCCGGCCTTCCCACACGCTATTTTCTTCCTTTGCCATGCGCCCTCTCTCCTTGCGTGTTCCACTGCTGCAGAAATGGGTGGTGTGGGGCAACTTTTCTGGTGGCGCGCCAGGCGTGCAGGGTGTGTCAGCAGAGTGCGTCGGCCCCGACAACATACCGTTTGAGGTGCGGTGATGACGCACGGTGCATTGCCCCTGCAGCTGCCTCGCGGCTGGCGCCAGACACTGCCACTCTTCTACTTGCCACCTGGCTGCTGCGTTGCCTTGTGGGTGCAGAGAAGCGAAAGGCGTTCATCCTTGCCCGCCCCTTCGTTGCAGATTTTCCCTGTGCCCAGCGGCGCGCCGGTGCTCACCAGCCCAGTCAGCACGGCAGGCTTTGACATTGTGAACGGCACCAACGACCCTCAGTTCCTGCAAAGCTTCATGGACCTGGGAGGCACAGGGCCAGCCTCGTTCACGTACCGGTGCCAGAGCGGCGTGGTGCTGGGCATCGACGTGAGTTGCCGGGGGGCTGCCAAGCTCCTACGAAACCCAGCTATTCTTTATGGAGGCCGGGTGCACCTGGCTGCTGGCGTGTGTGCTGCCTTGCAAACCAATGCCCTTGTACCGCTCCCCAACCTGCGCCGCTGCAGGTGGCCATGAACCAGACAGCTGCTGGCACCAATGCCGTGTCTGGGCTGCGCTTCCTGTGTGGCGACCCCACCTGCCAGGGCTTGTCCGCCCTGCCGCCGCCGCCGCCACCGCCCGCTGGGCCGCCTGCAGCAGCCGGCGACTGGTCCCCATGGCTGGGGCGGTCCACACCGCAGAGCACGATTGGCATCTGCCCCTGCCCAGGCTACATCCTGGTAGGCACCTGTTGAATCAACCGCCTGCGACGTGTGCCGGGCCTCTGGCTAGCTGGCACCCGTTCGCTGCGCCCAGCTGTGGCATGCTGCTGGCTGCTGACAAGCGCAGCACGTGCGACCGCTGCCTCTCCTTCTGCAGAGCTTCTCAGTCTGGTATGAGCAGGGCATGCAGGCAACTGTGAACGACACAAGCCCCATCAGCGGCCTTACGGCGCAGTGCACCCCAGGCAATGGCCTGCCCGGCGCCAGCGTTGAGGTGAGCGCGGCTGCCTGCCTGCGCAGCCTTACGCCTGATAGTTGTCCGTCCTGATGCAGCCAGGGCCCCTGCACGGCGCTCACCAGACGCCATTGGTATTCCCTGCTCTCTTTGCCTTGCAGGTGTTTCCTGGCCAGGGCCCCCCAGACGCGACCCTCACCTTCACCGGCGGCCTGACCAACGTGACCGCCCAGCTGGGCCTGTACCTGGACAACTTCCTGGGCGCGGGCGGCAGCGGGCCCACAGTGGTGCGTCGCAGCTGCCAGCGCTCTGGGCCAAAGGGGATTGACAGAGCAGCTGCGCCAGCTCCAGTGCCTGCGGCTGCCCCTGCTCTCTCCTTTCACTGCAGCGTCGAATGCTTGCCTTGCGCAGGTGCCCTTCATCTGTACACGGCCGGGCCAGGTGGTGACTGGGTTCCAGGCGGCCTGGGAGCCCTCGCCCGTGCAGCCCGGCACCAACATCGCCACCGGCGTCCGAGTGTACTGCTCCGAGCCTGGCGTCTGCCTGGGCGGTGTGCCCGCGGCCTCTCCACCCGTGGTCAGTCCCTCACCACCACCATCACCGCTGCTGCCGCCACCATCACCTGCACCCTCACCACCGCCGCCCCTGCCACCGCCAACACCCATGCCTTTACCACCGCCGCCATCACCTGCACCCTCACCCTTGCCACCGCCGCCAGTGGTGCTGTCGCCACCACCTGCCCCTTCCCCACCGCCGCCACTGCTCCTGCAACCTCCACCAGCGCCCTCACCACCCCCATCACAGGTCTTGTTGCCACCACCTTCGCCCTCACCACCGCCTCCGGTGGCGCTTTCACCACCGCCACCACTCCCGGCGCCCTCGCCGCCACTCCCGGCACCCTCGCCGCCGCTCCCGGTGCCCGCGCCGCCCGCAGAGACGCCGGGCTGGTCGCCGTGGCTGGGCCGGTCGACACCTCAGAGCACCATGGGCATTTGCCCCTGCCCAGGCTACATCCAGGTGTGCGGCTGTTGCTTGCTGCTGGTTGCGTCGAGTGCAATGCAGCGTCTGCAGCCCAGGCTGCTGCAGTGCTTAAGCTTACAGTGCCGAATTGCGCCTCCCTTCTGTAGGCTATCAACTTCTGGACAGAGCCTGGGCTGAATGCAACCACACAGGACTCTGGGCCGCTGAGCGGCATTACGGCGTCATGCGCTGCGGCGGCCGGCATCAATGCCGCTCTGCAGGTGCGAAATCACCTGCAAATGCCCGCAGTTGTGCCAGCAGCCTGCCCACCTCGCCAGCACTCTCAATTCAATTCACATCACAAGAGATGCAAGAAAGAAGAGATGCTTTGGCCTGCTCCGCACCGAACCTGCAGGTGTTCCCTGGCCAGGGCCCAGAGGACCAGAACCGAACCTTCCCAGGTGGCATCAGCAATGTGACGGCCTCATTTGGCCAGTTCCTGGACAATTTCATGGGCGTAGGCGGCACGGGCACAAATAACGTGAGATGCTCGCCGACGTGGCCTGGGCTGCACGCCTGCCTGTGCTGCCATTCTCATTCTCATGCTCTGCAGCAGGCGGTCACCTTGCGCTCCCTCGTGCACGACTGCCGCAGACGGAGCATTTCTGCAGACCAGGCGAGGTGGTGACAGGCATACACGTTGCTTGGGAGCCGGCTCCCGTGGCACCCTTCACCAACTTGGCCACAGGTAACCGAGGGCTAGGGGGTCTGGGTCTGGCAGGCGGCAGATTCAGACAGGACCAGCCCAATGCAATGCATCTGAGGGCTGCCCTGTGGGAGGAGAGAGCGGAACACCCACGATGCACCCACTCCCCAATGCTGTGCCCGCAGGGGTGAGGGTGTACTGTGCTGACCCGAGAAATTGCCCGACGCCATGACGCAGCGGCCGCCATGCAGCCACAACACACCTCATGTTCTGCGGCTGCTGTATCTGTCATTGATTACTTTCAGGATTCTTCCTTGATTCTTTGTAACTCGCGTGCAACCAATCTGCTGCTGAGGTCAGATGGGCATTGGTCATCAGGGTTCCAGAGCTGGGACACAGCGGGGCATTGTCTCCATGCTGCACGCGGCCAGCACAGCTTGGTGTGTGTTTCAAGCACCACAATCCGAAAACCACTGGCTGAGCTTCTTTGTGCGAGAGTCTTCCTGCATGTGCCTGATTTTTCAGCTCTCGGGCATTTCACCCCAGCTTGTTACAGATAAGTGCTGCAGGGTGGGATGCGGGTTGCCGCAGCCGACCTCACGCCAGCGGCATCTGGCGGTGCGTGTAGGCCACCCCCTTGTCCTTCTCCACCGTCTGGCCCGTGCCGCGCATGAGGTAGCGCGTGGTGAGCAGGCCCTCCACGCCCACAGGGCCGCGGGCATGGATGCGTGCTGTGCTGATGCCCACCTGCAGTTGTGCAGGACGCGTGGTGGGCAGGTAAGAGCTGATGCAGAGGCCATCCGGCAGGGCACGGCAGTCCACCAGTGCACAGATGCCCCGCGTGCAAGCAACCTCCCATGCCTCGCAGCCAGGAGCAGCAGCTGGTGGTGGTGAGTGCAGTGAACATGCGCAGGGCGCAGCTGCCCACCTCAGCACCCAGCCCAAAGCGGTAGCCATCGCTGAAGCGCGTGCTGGCGTTGTGGAACACGCACGCGCTGTCCACCCGCCGCAGGAAGTCGTCAGCTGCTGCCTGGTCCTCTGCAGCATCCAGCAGGGCAGGGCAGGCAGATACTCAGCTGCCTAGCCAAGGACATTGCTGACACCGTTTGTGTTCAGTGTTGCAGTGAACACTCAGCTGCATCAGCCCTGCCTGGCCCAGCGCGAGCAGCCCACGCACCCGTGATGATGCTCTCCGTGTGCCCGCTGCCGTGGGTGTGGATGTGGTCGATGGCCTGGTCCAGCCCGCTCACCAGCTCCAGCGTGCAGTCCAGGCTGCTGTACTCGTGCCGCGCAGAGGGGGCGGCTGGCAGCCCCAGCGTCGCTGCCGCCCGCTCGCCGCCATGCAGCGTCACGCCTGCACGGAAGCATGGATGATTCAGGCCAGCATTCGGTGTCAGGCTTTGAAAACATCTGGGATCAACCCTGCCCCGCCCGGTCTGCCTGAATGCTGCTTCAACTAAACTCTTGCAGCTACCCGCACCACTTGCAGGGTGTGGCACGCACCCGCTTCCTGCAGCGCCTTGACGAGCGAGTCCAGCTTGTCCCCCGCCAGGCTCTCGTGCACCAGAATCTTCTCCACTGCAGGGCAAGGAACAGCCAGAGGGGAGGATTGGTCAGAGTTTGAATGCTGAGGTTTGCGCTGAGCTGTCACAGCCCGACGCCAAGCCATACCACCAGCCCAGGAGCAAGCACAAGAGCGCTACTATACTGCAGATTTGTTGCTGCTGCTCCACCCCGCCGCTCTGTGCCTGCGCACGCACCAGCGTTGCATGCAGCGGGGTAGTCGACCTTGGCGTCCACGCAGATGCGGCGCGCCTTGTCCATGTCAGCCGCTGCATCCACATAAATGTGGCAGATGCCGTCGGCGTGGCCCAGCACCGGGATCTTGGTGTGCTGCTGGATGTAACTGACCTGCCAGTGGGAAAAGCACGGGCCGGAGGAGTTTCCAGGGTTGGAGGCCTTGCTGGCTTGCACCAGTGCTGTCGTGCATACAGCCCTCAAGTTAGAGCAGCCCGTTTTGGATCCCAGCCTGCACCTGCCACAGGCCAAGCAGCCGGCCCCAGTTGCACGCACCAGCTGGTTGGAGCCGCGTGGGATGACGAGGTCGATGACATCATGCAGCCTGAGCAGCTCATCGATTTCGTCACGGGAGGTAACCAGGCCAATGAGGTCGCGCCCCACGCCCGGCGCCACCTCCGCCACCGCGTCCACAATCAGCTTGTGCAGCAGAGCGTTGGAGCGTGTAGCCTCCTTGCCTCCCTGCACAGCAGCGGCATGATGCGGAGGTGCAGGGGTGAGGATGGAGAGGTGAGCAAAAGTAACAACAGCCAGGCAACATGCCAATAGCCGCCCCACCTTACTCTTAGCTAGCCGCCCTAGCTAGTCTTGCCACACATCTGCCAGCCAGCAGCCGCCAAACATCCAGCCCATCACACAAGCGTCGCACCTTGAGCAGCAGGCCGTTGCCGCTGCGGATGGCCAGCGAGGCAATCTGTGGCAGCGCATCGGGGCGCGCCTCAAAGATGATGAGCAGCACGCCAATGGGGGATGTCACCTGGCAGACGGGCGACAGACTGGTTCAGTGAGACAAGTGCGCAAGCAGCACCTGGCGCCACTTGGCTGCTTGGCCGCTTGAGATGTGGCCATGCATGCGCTACGATGTATAAGCCACAGGTGCGATGCCTGCATACCGCCCCTAGCAGTTGCGTGGAGCAGCACAGCCATGCCAACCCCTGTTGCTGCACCCGCCCAGCCTATTCCCGTGCCAGCGGCCGCACCTTGTCTAGCACCAGCCCCTCCGCCACCTCTAGCCGGCTCAGCAGGCGGCCCACCGGCTCCTCTTGCTTGGCGATGGCCCGAATGCCGTCTGCGTGTGCAAGCCGCACGCGTGCGTTGGAGCTTGGACATGGCAGAGCTGGTGGCATACCGACTGTTCAAGCAGACATGCAGCGACGACAAGAGCGATTGTACCAGCAGACATGCAGCGGGCCGGCACCCCTGGGCACCACGCTCACCCGCCAGCTGCTGGATTTTGTTGTGCTTGAGCACCAGGCGCTGCAGCAGCGCATCGGACACCTTGCCGGTGGCCGCCTCCACGTCCTGCGCATTCTCAGCCATGATGGCCGCCTCGTGCTCCAGCAGCGAGTCTGCGTGGTGAGCAGCAGCAGCAGGTAATCCAGCTGTATGTGGCGCTGCATGTCACATGCAGGGTGCACGCATACTGCAGCTGGTCCTGGTGCTAGCACCATGCAAGCCACCCGACTACTGCGGCATTTCCGGCACGACTCACCCGCGATGCGGTTCAGGATGGCCACCCGCTGCTCAGACGGCAGCGCCTGCAGCTGCCGCGAGGCCGCACGGGCCTTGACGGCCATTTCACGAGCACTCTGCACACATGGGCGCAAGTTGGGGCGCAGTTGCAGCGGCGGCGGCGGCGACGGCCGAAGGTGGCGCTGACCCACGTTTTACCGTGCATCGGTTTTCAGTACACTACCCCGCATGCGTTGCAAGCTTAGAGGAGCGGCGGGGGCCGCAGGTTCGCCACGCAGCGCTGGGCCGCCGTATGCTGCTTGCAAGAGGTCGGGGCCACGCCAATCGAGCGATCGATCGCGCCAATTGTTACGAGCAAAGTCCGCCCGCCCCGTTCACGACGCCAGTGCGGGTCGGACCCACTCCTCACCTCGGCCATCTTGCACGCTTGGAGGGCAGTTCGACTTATCAACAATCACTGAAGCAGCTCAGTGAGAGGCACAGCCCGTCATCATGCATGCAGGCCCTGCAGCGCGCTGCCGCCTGCCGTGCCGCCTGCGGCTGATTTGCCGCAGCACGCCGACTCTTTGCCCGTCTGCCGTGCCGTGCTGAATGCCAAACAAACTTACAGGGGTGACCTCTATACAATGAGTGCATCACAACAGGCTCCTGACGTGGAAAACGGTGGGTGATGGAGAGAACTACAGGCAACAGTGTCGCTGGAAGCGCTGTACAGCAAGCAATACGGGCTGAAGGAGCCGGGAAAACTTTCTCATACTTCATACAAGCCATGCAATAACACACTTACACGCCAATCAATCAGCTGGGTTTCGACAGAGCGCAATGCCGCTGCACACGTCAGCTGCCGCCAGTGTGGGGCACCTCGGTGCGCTGCGCCGCCTCGGCCACCAGAATGTTGACCTGCAGGCAATGCAGGGATAGCGGCATGATCAGGCCAGCTGTACAGCCAGAACTGCTTAGCACCTGGCGCAGCAGCCTGGCCCGTGCTGGTGTGCATGCAAGTGCAGCGCACCTCTGGCTTGAGCGGGCGGCTCATGTTCTCCGTCACCACCTGCACCGGGTCCTTGCCCTCGTGAATCACCTGCGCCCAGAGGGACGTTGCAAGCCAGGGTTTGTAGAGAAAGCCCACAAACCAGAGATCGACAGTTTCCACTGCATGCCTCATTTCGAACAGCAGCGCCCGCAGCAGGCAGGCATCGTGCCGCAGCACCCGCTCACATGGTAGATGCCCTCGATGGTGGGGCAGTCGATGCCCTGCCGCTGGGCCAGGTGGTGCGCGCTGCGCGACGTCAGCACGCCCTCTGCCACTGCTCCCTGCACAGGGGCACAGGAGCATGGGACCAAGCAGCTGAGTGTTGCAGAGTAGTGCGAATAACGAGAATCATGGGCGAGTTGGCCACCCCACCCAGCCAGCATGCTCCCCAGCCAGCATGCCCCCCGCTCCGCTGCCACGCGGCCGCACCCCCATGGTGGCCATGATGTCCTCCAGCTTCTCGCCCTTGCCCAGGCGCAGGCCCACGGTGCGGTTGCGGGACAGGTCACCCGTGCAGGCTGCGCAGCAGGGGCAGGAGCAAGGTTGGGGGCTGTCAGGCCAGCAACCTGATGGCAAGGCCGCATGGCTGCCGGCCAAGCGGGCCAATGCATCAAGGTCTCAGCATGCGCGCGGCCACGGCTTGCACCCCAACAGGCTCACTCAGCACGATGTCGCCCACGCCCGACAGGCCTGCCAGCGTGAGCGGGCTGGCGCCCAGGCTCACTGCGGGCAATGGGGATGGGGGGTTGCAGTGGTGGCGTTGGTGGTGTGGCAGCATGGCGGAATGCAACAGGGTGCTCAGTTTTGTTTGCTGCTACCCACTGACATGCTGGTGGGTTGACACAGACATCGAAAAAAAATCACCCTCCTCAGGTCCCAGCCCTGCCCACCAGCCAGGCGCGTGAGCTCGTCCAGGCCTCGGGTAATGAGCGCAGCGCGGCCATTGGAGCCAAAGCCCAGGCCATCAGAGATGCCGCAGGCTGCAGTTTGGGCCAGGGGGGCATGGCGAGGGATGGCTTGCTTGGGCTGAGCGACACCACACCACAGGTGGGCGGCAGGCTGCGGCTACCGCCCCGCCCCACCCAGCACCCCTGCCCACCAATTGCCAGCACATTCTTCAGCGCGCCGCCCAGCTCCACGCCAGTCACGTCGTTGGTGCGGTAGCAGCGGAAGCGGGGAGTGGACATCATCTCCTGCGGGCAGGCGGGCAGGGGCAGGTTCGGGCGCTCAAAAGACCATGCTGCAGCTCAGGTTGCCAGAACAAGCTGGGTCGCCAAGGCTGGCAAGCAAACTAGTGTGCAGGACACGGCACGGTGTGGGACAGGTGCTAAACCACACTGTCGCTCCTGCATCCCTCGCTGCACCTGCACTCGAGTGGCCACAGCGTCGTCCTCGCTGGCAATTGTGACAGCGGTGGGGATGGCCTTGGCAACCTCAGCCGCAAAAGATGGGCCGGATAGGTAGGCCAGCCTGCAGGCGGGAAGTGGCCAGCCAGGCAGGCTGCTCAAGGCTGCAGCGACACATGCCACACTGAAATGGGGCAGGCAGGCAGCTGCGCAGCGCACCTGTTGTGCAGGCGGGGCGGCAGCACGCGCTTCAGGATCTCGTTGGGCGTCTCCAGCGTGTCGTTCAGGATGCCCTTGGTGCAGGACACCAGGATGGAGTCGTCACGCACGGCCTCCACAATCTGGCCGACCTGCAGGTGCACAAGGGCGGGGCAGAGCAGTGCATGATCACGATGTGCCCCATGCGGACGCTTCCCAGCAGGAAGCCAGGTTGCACCTGGCCATGTGGCCTTTTGCTGAAAGGCAGGGCAATCCGGAACTTTAGCTGCGCCCGCGGCCTTACCCAAACCAGGGAGGTGCAGTGCTTACCGTGCGCTCCACAAAGGGTGTGGGGATGACCATGAGGATGATCTCGCCAAAGGACGCCACCTGGCGGATGTCGCCCGAGGCGCGCAGGTTCTCCGGCAGGGTGTAGCCCTGCATGCAGCCAATCAGTGGGCAGCATTGAGCAGCCAGGCTGGGTGCCAGGCACCCAGAGAGCAGGCACGTGCAGCAGGCAGCACAGTTGCTGTTCCTGCACAGTGCGAGCAACAGCTTGGTCGTTGCCTAGCCAGCCTCTTGCCCAGCGCGCCACAGGCTGCCCCAGCGCCCTCTCATGCCACACCTTGAGGTATGTCTTGTTCTCGTGCTCCTCGTTGACCTGCTGCACCACCTCCGGCTCCAACGCCCACAGCAGCACGTCGTGGCCCATGCGTGCAGCATGCAGCGCCAGCGCGGTGCCCCATGCGCCGCCGCCCAGCACGCCGATGTTGGTGCGCTCACTGCTCAGCCCGGTGCTGCGGGTGCGCTCCGTGCCATTGCCGGCCGCCGCCATGCTGGCCTGCGGAGCACGTTCGGCACGAGGGGGAAGGCCACTGCAGTCGACTGGAGTCAGACTGACCCGCCCAACTCCCCTCAAGCAATGGAGAAAAAGAGCAGCAAGGTAGGTAAAATTGTGCAAGTTGAGCGGCGGATGTGCACATCCAGCTGGGCAGGGTGGATCAGCAGGTTTTGGCGTCATGCACCGGCGGCGCGCGTGCCCTGGCGCCCAGTGGCGGCCAGTCCGCCCCGCTGCCCCCCTGGCCGCTCGCCGCCCCGCCCGGTGCTGTGCGGCAGGCCTGACTTGGCACCACGCAGTGGCTTGTGCGCGGTGTCATCCGTGCAGGCTGCCCACTGTTAGGGGTGGGGGTCTGCCCGTGCGCTTGCGAGGGCGGTAACCAAAGGCTCGCGGTTGTGCCCGGGTTACGCACGGCGGGCGGCAGGGGTGGCGGCGGCCAGGGCAGAAGGCAGCAGGGGGTGCACGCCGCGCTCCGCCGGCATCAGCCCTTTTACTAGGCCATCACATCCACCAGAGGGTGTAAAAGCAGGGCCGTGATGCAGAACCAACCATTGTGCAGGCGCCAGGCGCTGGCAGCGGCAGTAACAGGGGCGGTAGCAGCAGCAACAGCTGGCGGCCTGCTGAGCTCAGGACCAGCCGCTGGCAGCTCCCCTAGCCGACACACACAGGGTTCGCAAGGCGTGGGGCTCGCACTGGCGAGCTGCGGGACGGGCCGCGGGCAGGGACGCGGGGCAGTGGCGGAGGCAAGCCCAATTGGCAGCTTCAGGTGCGAACGCAGGCATCCACGAACCTTGATGGCGGAAAGGAGGCGGGATCGGTGCGTTCGCGGTGCGCTGCGGCCAGTGTCGTCGAAAGTCTCGCCGATCGCAGGACAGCGAAGTAGGATGCGGCCCGGCGGTGTTGCTTGGCTGCCGATCAGGCCCCACAAGCCACCATGTGGCACCCATGCAGGCTCCTAAGCTTCAAATGCGAACACAGCCGCCGGCAGCTTGATCCTGCGCGCCCACAGCTCGTCCAGGGGGTGCCACAGGACACCCGTCGGCCGCAGGGGGCGTGCACGCTTGCAAAGTCATGGCAGCTGGGCTGGGCTCGCAGGAAGCCGCCTGGAGCTCGCACGATGATGAGGAGATTGTGAGCGACGGCGAGCAGCCGGTGGCCGCCTGGGCCTGGCAGCCGGCGGCGGGCAGCGAGGCGGCGGGAGCGCTGCGCCAGCTGAACGGCCTGCTGCCCCCCGCAGGGCAGCAGCAGCAGCAGCAGGGCCTGGATGCCTGTCAGTCACGCGGTGCCAATGCTTTTAGCAGGGCCGGGCCCAGCCGGGCGCCGCTCACCAGCAGCCGGGCGGGCGCATTCCGGCGGCCCATGAAGACCGCGGCAGCAGCAGAGGCCGACCGCGCCGCCTCCGAGCGTGCCGCCACAGATGCAGCACAGCTGGCGGCAGCCCTGGGGGAGGGGCAGCAAGGCGCAGAGCCTGCGGCCGGGGGGCTGGAGCAGGGAGTGCCACAGCCGGCGCCCGCGCCGCGGCCGCCGCCACGCATGCCGGCTGCTGGGGCCTCCTTCCTGAGCCGGCGGGTGCTGCCACCCTCGCAAGCCAGGGTGCAGGAGCTGCGGCAGCAGCTGGAGCGCAGCGCAGCGGCAGCGACAACTGGAGATGGGATGCCCGCTTCTGCGGCAGGCACGCGTCAGGTGCAGTGGCAGCAGGCGCCGCAAGAGGGGCTGCCTGTGCCAGCTGGCGACCAGACTGGTGCAGCCGCAGGTCCAACCCCAGCAGCATTTGCTGACAGGCCCAGCAGCGCCGGCCACCGAGCTGTGGGCACAGCTGCTCCAGGCGCGGCGGCAGTGGCAGCAGCAGCGGCAGCAGCGGTGGCACCAGCGACGGCAGCAGCGGCAGCCACATTCCACCGCACTTCCGAGGGCCTGAATGTGGTGTACCTCAACCGCCAGCAGCAGCCGGACAGCCATGCCGGCGGCAGGGGCGGCGGCAAGGCCAAGGCCGACAGCGTGAACAGCGGCTGGGGCAACAACTTTGTGCGCATCGACCTCAAGGTGCGACGCCTGGGGGGCTGTCCATTGTGGTGTGGGTGGAAGGGGCTGGACCTGGTGCTCCAGGGCAGACGGCTAACGGGTGGGCATGTTTGCGCGTACTGGGATCTTTCCCTCCTGCCCTTGTGCGCTCAGCACGTGTCGGTTGCCTTTCCCTCCCTACCTGGCTACTGCAGAAGGGCCGCGGCAGCACCAAGTACGGCACCAAGTATGGCAGCAAGCAGCGGAAGCGTGGCCGTGGTGGCCGTGGCGGCGGCAGGTGGCAGGGTGAGCCTCATGCAAATTTTCGCTGTGCAGAGGGCTGCTGATCACCTGCTTGCGTTGTTTGTTGGCAGGCTTGTGCAGCCTTTCGCTGATGCCTGCAATGCGGGAGCGATGTGCTGCACCACCGCATCAAAGTGTGCCAGTTTGGCCTCCCCTCCTGTGCAGCCACGCGCCTGCGCCAGGTGGGCGACGGTGCCGACTTCCTGGAGGGCTGGCAGGGCAGCCGCAAGCGCTGCTTCAAGTGCGGCAGCAGTGGCCACTTCGCCAAGGACTGCACAGCCGAGGCGCAGGCGGGCGCGGGGGCGTTGGCCGGCAGCAGCGACAGCGAGGACGACCGCAGCGAGCGCAGCGCAGCAGGCGTGCCATCCTCGGCTGGTGCCACCCAGCCGCAGCAGCAGACGACAGGCACAGGCCCGCGGCTGGCGTCAGCAGGCATTTTTGCAGCAGCAGCAGCAGCGGCAGGGCCGGCGCCACCCGATCCTGCGGAGCAGCATGCCAATGTGCTGGCTGATCCCAGCGAGGCAGCGCTGACGAGCGTGCTGCGCTCGGTGTTTGGGCACCCCGCCTTCCGTGGCCTGCAGCTGCCCACAGTGCAGCGCCTGCTGGCAGGGGAGAGCCTGCTCAGCATCATGCCTACCGGCATGGGCAAGAGCCTCTGCTATGCGCTCCCTGCGGCGCTGCTGCCAGGGCTGACGCTGGTTGTGTCGCCGCTCATTGCTCTCATGCACGACCAGGCTGCGGCGGTGCCACCACCGGTGAGGGCGCCTGCAGCGCTTTATGCAAGTGTTGGCATGGCGGGGAGGCGCTGCAGGTGACTGGGCCAGGCAGAGGCTATCGTTGCTGAGTTGCCTCAGACGTCCAGACCTCCTGCCCCACCCATTGCTGCAGCTGACTGCTGCTGTGCTGTGGTCTGGCCAAAGCCGGGCAGATGCTCTGCAGGTGAGTGCCAGCTAGGGTGTTTGTACTAGCCTTTGGTGGCACGTGTGCAACCGTTTGGCATGCTCGCTTTGGGAGGTCATGCGCGCTTGCCGTGGCTTGCCTTGCATCGTGGCAGCACGCGTGCTGGATGGGCCCCGCAGCATGGGCTGCCGCGTCCGCCTCCCTAGCAAAGAGCTGTGCCGCGCTTGCCTGCAGGTCCTGGCCGATGTGGCGGCAGGGCGCATCAAGCTGCTGTTCGTCAGCCCGGAGCGGCTGGGCAACCCGCACCTGCTGGAGGCGCTGCGCCCGCGCATGCCGCTGCCGCTGGTGGTTGTGGACGAGGCGCACTGCGTGGCAGGCGCGCCTGGCAGCGGGAGCGTTGCTACGCTCCCGCCTTGCTGTTCATGTGCAGCTGCCAGAAGTAGAATTAGCATATGATTCGCTGTGCTGCTTGCTGCTTGGGGCATGCCGCTCCGTACCGTGCAACAGTTCTGATGCTTTGCATGCCCCTAATCCTCTGCTCTGCCGGCATGTGCGCCCTGCAGAGTGGGGACACTCCTTCCGACCAGCCTACTTCCGGCTGGGCGCTGCGCTGGCGGGCAGCATACAAGCCCAGCGTGTGCTGGCGCTGACGGCCACTGCCACCCGCTCCACCGAGGTGGCCATCCGCCAGGTGCGGGGTGGGTGGCACGGGTGCAGCAGCTTGTGCCACACATGTTGAGTGGTCAGCACATGCACAGCGTCTGCATGTCAACCTTCCGCCTGCTGATCCCGTGCCCCAGGTGCTGCGCATACCGGCGGCCAACGTGCTGCGTGATGCTGCGGTGCGGCAGAACCTGAGGCTGCAGGTGGTGCGCAGCGCGGGCGGCAGCTCCAGCCAGGCCAGCCGCGAGCGCGCCTGCGCCCTGTTTGCTGCGGGGGGTCCGCTGGCGGCGTCGCGCTCAGCCATCGTGTACTGCGCCTTCAAGGAGGACGCCAACCAGCTGGCGCGCATGCTGGGGGCGCGTGGCGTCTCCGCCCGTGCCTACCATGCGGGCAAGGACTACCGGGTGCGTGTGGGGGCCACATGCGGGGTGCAGGGGTGCAGGCTGCTGTGGTGCAGGCAGGCGGCTGTGGTTTTGCCACCCCACAGGCTCCCAATGTGGCGTACAAACAGACACTGACTTGCCTTCCACCTGGGCTAACATCTCGTTTGCATGGCCTGCCCCCACCTCTCCACCACTACCCACTGCTCCATGAGCCTAGCTAGCTCTCTTTCCGGCCCCACCCTGCAGGAGCGGTCGGCCATCGAGTCCGACTTTGCATCCGGCCGAGTGCGGGTGGTGGTGGCCACCGTCGCCTTTGGCATGGGTGCGCTGCGTGCATGCATGTAATGGGCCGCACAGTTGGCTGTCCTCTGCACCGCTGTTGGCTCGGCAGCAGGCATGCTGGTTGACGTGTCATGTTGCTGCTTAAGAATAAGTACGCTTTGCGCCAACCTTGTGGCAGGCATCAACCTGGCGTCGGTGAGCGCTGTGGTGCATGCCACCATGCCGCGCAGCCTGGAGGAGTATGTGCAGCAGGCAAGCCGGGCCAGGGGGGGGAGGGTTGCGGCCTGACCTGCGTGGGGGGCTGTGGGAGTTACGGGCACCGTGGAGTGGCTGACTGTGCTGGTGTGCAGCTTGCGCTCTACATCCGCTGCACTGCTCATCCATTTCTGCCTGTTGCACGCCATACATATCTGAGCGCCGCCCCCGGCCTGTTTCCTCCTCCTGCAGGTTGGTCGGGCAGGGCGGGATGGCAGCGAGGCCCAGTGCGTGGCGCTGCTGGACGACGCCGACTTTGTGCGCCTGCGCTCCCTGGCCTTCAGCGGCGTGCTGGACCTGGCCGCAGTGCGCGCCTTTCTGCAGGCCGTGTTCTCCCCGGCGGCCGAGGGGCAGCGCGTTCGCCGCAGCGGCAAGAGCGCTGCTCAGCCAGCTGGCGGCCGCAGCAGGAAACGCAAAGCGGCAGCAGCCCTTGCAGCCCCAGCTTCCGGGATGGATGGGGAGGACTTGCAGCTGGCTGGAGCCTCCCAGCAGCTGCAGGAAGGGGAGGAGGAGGAGGAGCAGCAGCAGCAGCAGCAACAGCAGCAGCAGGACGACAGTGGCAGGGAGGCTCAGGAGACGTGCGCACCTGTGGGGCAGCGGCAAAGCAGCCACGACGCCGAGGCAGCAGCAGGGCAGGATGCTGGCAGTGGCGCAGATGCAGAGGTGGCTGGGGCAGCGGCTGCACCCCGCCGCTTTGGCGTGCTGGCTGTGCGGCAGCTGGCCGCTGAGCTGGACATGCGGGAGGACAGCATGGAGGCGGTGCTGTCGTACCTGGAGGCAGATGATGCCCCCTGCCTGCGCATGCTACCTGCCACCGCCCTCTCCGTCAAGGTGTCCTTCTACGCCGCCGCCCCGGAGGCGCTGGCCTCGCAGTATCCTGTTGTCCAGGTGAGAGCGCGCTGGCAGCTGAACAGGTGACGGTGGTGTTTAGAGCAAACTGTGTGCAACTTTTTTGCAGTTGCCAACCTGTTGGCTCTCTACCAGCAACCTGCTGTCGTTGTTGCTGCCGCTTGTTCGCCTGTCAATTCAATCAGGGACAACAGGCTGCCCCCTGATCCGCCAACTTCTGTGGCCTGACTGTGCAGGCAGTGCTGGAGGCGTGCCCCAACCCTCGCAATGGACTGTACAGCGCTGCTGCCGCTCGCCTGGCAGCTGCAGCACAGAAGGCGCCTGGCCTGGTGCTGCAGGAGCTGCGTGACATGGCGGCTGGCAGCCTCATTGGGTTTGAGCTGTCTCGTGAGGAGGGCCTCGCCTACGAGGTGAGAACGCATGGGGGTGCGAGCATTGTGATGTGAGCATTGTTGTGGCTGTTGATCAAGGCTCATTGTGCACGCATGTGGTACGAGCATTGTGCACAAATGCGAGCATTGTACAGTATTTCTGTGGAAAGTTTTTCTGGATGCAAGGTTGCTGCAGTGTTGCGGGTGAGCAGGTGTCGTGGAGCCAGCAGCAAGCTGTGTTGAGCTGACCGTATGTCGTTTTGCTTGTGCCCACATGTACTGAGCGCCCCATCAGGCTTGCTCCCATCATATGCAGATTGTTCACAGCCCCGTGGATCTGGATGTTCTCGCGCAGCAAGTGCACGACCGGCTGGCCTTGGTGCTGGGCTGCCAGGTGGCGCGGCTGGACACGTCGTACCGTGCGATTGCAGCAGCAGCGCAGCTGCAGGGCCAGGAGCAGGAGGCAGCCCTGAGGGAGGCCGTAGAGCGCTACTTTGACGAGGAGGACGGTGCTGGCGGCAGCGCTGCCCAGCAGTCGGCGGCCAGCGGCGCATTTCAGCTTGACACCCACGGGCTGCCGCTTAGGCAGGCCGAGCCAGCGCTGCTGCAGGCGGCGAGGGCTGTGCTGCGTCGTAACCGGGAGCAGGCTGGCCCTGCGCTGTCCGCTCGGGCGCTGGCACGCATTCTGCACGGCGTGGGCAGCCCTGCATTCCCGCCAGATGCATGGAGCAAACGCATGGGCGCGTTCTGGGGCGGCCATTCCAGTGTGGACTTTGCTGCGGTCTTCAAGGCTGCAGAGATTGTGCTTCGTGACAGTGGCAGTTGAAGCACAAACTGAACTGCATTTTTGCTGCCCTGCACGCCTCGTGCCACATGTACATACCTTGCTGTCTCGGTTCTCTCCTCACGCACCATCTGTTAGAGCACCGCACTTTGTAAGTACTCCTCCCCTGAGCACATGTGACATGATGTCGATGTGCTAGCCGCATTGAATGTAGAAGTACGCTCTTTGGCGGCCAGCAACTTGGAGTGGGCGGCGGCCCGCTGCCGCGGCGCACTATAAATTCTGGACCCCTTTTACATGCTATTACCAAAGCCAATCAGGCCATGTAATTGTTACATGGCTTGCTGCTGCCCAGCCAGATACACAGCTTCTACGTGCCTGTAACATGGCTGCCTAGTACATTTTTGCCATGTAAAGTCATGTATGTAATTGCTATCTTTACATGACTGATACATGCTATTACACGATTGGGCATGTTACGTGCTGAAACATGGACGTAACAAGCCGTAGCTTCCTGTTCTGGCCCACTGTTTCATGCGTGTATTGGCCAGTAACACAGCCTGTTCTAGCCCTGCTATTCATTTATTTGCCTCTTTATTTGGTTCCGGAAAGAGATAGTGCTGAAAAGCACTGGTGGGTTTAGTTCTGCCTTGGTGCCTTGGGTTGGGGCCTTGGGGCAGGTAGTGCCAAAGAGCCTTGGCATGGCAAGGAGGTTGGGACTCCGAACCGCGGCCAGGTTGCACTCAGGGGTTAGCCTGCAAGTGGAGTGTCCAAAGATGGCAGTTGGGGACGAGCTGCCGTGATTTGGGTCATTGAAAGGTGAGTAGGGTGGAGAGCCTGCTGCAGATGGCACCTTGCAATCAGCCTTGTGAGCGAGGTCACTCCAAGGTGAGTGGGGTCAGTGGCCTGCATTGAGTGGCAGCCAAGGGTAGGAAGTTGTAAGGGCGGAAAGGCAAACTACGGGCAAATAGATAATTGAAATGCTCGTGGGGTGGGCAGACGGCAGCAGGGCTCTAGAGTGCTGACGGGTGAGCCCTGTTAATGGAGCGGCTACAGCCTGCGGCACAAGCCGCTCATACAGCCTGCTTACCTGCATGCTTTGAGTTAGCGATAGCGCACCTCTGTGTTCCCGCCTGCTGGCGCTACCTTGCATGAGCATCTGCCGAGAAGTTAGCGCCTTGTGCATTGACACCCTGGTTACCTCATGGTCACCTGATGGTAACGTAACCCCGTGCTGTGCATGCTGGGCGAGGCCTATATAACTGGCTGTCCGCCCCCAACAGCAACCATTTCTCCCTTTACTTTTGACCTCAAGCCTTCTCTTGTAACTAGCGCATGGCGGCGACAACGTAGGGACTTGGAGCCTATGGAGCTTGGAGCCTTCCATCAATAGACGGCTCAAGTGGAGGCTTAGTCCGAGAGTCAAGAGCGGCACACAAGCGTGGAGAGCCGAAGTCCAACAAGCCCGGACGGCAGGCGGCAGTGCGGCGGCGGGCGACATGCAACGGTTGCCCGCCACCTCGTGTGTTTGCACCAGCCTCCCGCCTTGGCTGCTTCCAGGCATGCAGCCAAGTAGGTGCAGCTGTCCACACTGCCGGTGCCAGACAGGGGGTGAGCAGCAGCAGAGGAGGTGTAGTAGCAGGGGAGTTTACGTCGGCAGGAGGCGGCGGCGGGGCGGCGGTTGCACCGCAAGTTGATTGTGCCCTGCGCGGCAGCCCCTGAGAGGCTTTCGCAGCATGCAATAATCGTTGCGAGCAGCTGCGCCGGCCAGACAACTTGCCTCAGTCACCCGCAGCAGTGCTCGCGTTGCAAGTGCTGTGCGGATCGTTGTTGTGCGCTGCGCACATCGCTCACCAGATATCGCCCAGGCGCCAGCAGCTTCGGCGAAGGAGGAGCCGCCCGGGCTGCGACCGTTGGGCTGACAGCTCCGCGCTCGGGGCCTCCGCAGCTGTCAAGACCGCATATATTGCCCAGAGGAAGGCGATCGCGAATAAAGAGGAGCGTGGCCGCACCTGGTGCAGCGGTGTGAAGTGGGTCGGGCAGGCTTGCATGGGACCTCATGCAGAGGTGCCATGCAGAGGTGCCACGTGGCGGACACGCATGAATTTCCTACTCAGGGCGTGTAATTTTCGCCGTATTCTTGCTTTAATGTAGTTTGCCAGGGCACTACTGCTGAAGGGCGAGCCAAACCGCTCCCCATGTGCAGCGGCGTGGGGGGCCCATCCATGGGCCCTTGGAAGCTGGCCTGTTGCACCGTGTAACAGAGGAAAACATGAGGCTGAAACGAGAGGGAGCTGTTACGCTGTGTAACAGACATGTGACGGAGTGCAGAAGATCTGTTACACACAGAAACACGGTGTAACAGAGCAGGGCACGGGGCAAACCATGTAACATGCCAGCCCTGGGCCAAAGCCAGCTTGTAAGAGGCAGAAACTGCATGTTACGTGCACTTAAGCAGAGATACAGGGGCCCACTGAAAGTACATGATTGTAACACGTCCCCAGCATGTACTTTTCTTGTATTTCGCACGTATCAGCACGTTCTAGCCTGTAAAAGGGGTCCAGAATTTATAGTGGCGGCGGAGGGGGCCACCTGCCCAACCCTGCCCTGCTGCATTGCCCATGCCTGCCTTCCAGCCTTGCACCATGCACAGTGAGCAGAGGTGGCCAGGCATGGGGTGCCCAGCCACAGCACCGCCCGGCACAC
>VFQQ010002080.1_pt1 | contig 24336 bp, 49 predicted proteins | sample 3512341 | NCBI WGS metagenome assembly VFQQ01 (sample SAMN10412373, study PRJNA504923) | tailings metagenome | isolation source: Relicate 2 Philex TSF1 revegetated site | place: Philippines: Tuba, Benguet | collected 2017-08-29 | reverse complement strand
GGGAGGTGGGTGGGGGAGGAGTGTGGCGGTCAGCCCGGGCGCAGCAGCAAATGGTGTCGAAGGAGCAGAGGGCAGCTGCCCGTGCCGCACAGCTCTTCTCACTTCTCAAGCCTGTTGAGGCTGTGCTCCCCGCCAACAGCCCACACTGACTCAGCCCAGCCCCACCAATAACACCACCTTTCCCGGCTCCTCACCAGGTACTTCTTGAGCTTGAAGTTGTCCTCGTAGTGGATGATGGAGGAGCACACGGCGTCCAGGAAGCCAGAGTCGTGCGACACCACCACGGAGGTCACGCCCTTCAGGCCAACCAGGTAGTTGATCAGCCACTGCGGGGGCGGGCAGGCGGGGAGGGGTGGAGCGGTGAGCAGGAGGGCGGCATGAGCAGCTGAGCAGGGAGGCAGCAGCAAGCGCAGGCATGTGCAGGCAAGGTAAGCGCAGCCCATGCGGCCCAACTGCCCGGCCCAGCTGCGCGCACCTGCACGTTGGTCACGTCCAGATGGTTGGTGGGCTCATCCAGCAGCATGATGTCGGCGTTCATGAGCATGGCGCGGGCCAGGGCCAGCTTCATCTTCCAGCCACCTGGGGGAGAGGAGGGAGGGAGGGTGGGGCGGGGCAGGCGTCAGGCGTGCTGCTTGCATTGCAGCAGCTGCCCCAGGCTTTGCACACCACGCATGCTTTGCAACTCATGCCCCAAGGCATTGCCCACCACTTCCACTTTCGCAACCCCCAAGCATGCTCACCCGACAGGGAGGCCACGGGCAGCGCCTGGCGCTCGGCGTCGAAGCCCACGCTCTCCAGCACCTCGATGATGCGCTCGCGGCTGGGCAGCACCTCCTTCACCATCTCGTCGTTCACCACAAACTCCACCACGGGGGTCTCCGCCTCTGCAGGTGGGGAGGGGTGGGGTGGGGAGGGAGGCCAGTGAGCAGGGCGTGCTCAGCAGGGGAGGTGGGCGGGTTCCATGCTGCGCAGACGTCTCACCACAGCAGCGTGCACAGCAAGGGGCACGGCAGAGCTGCACTGTCTCGCCCCCGCGCACCCGAGGCGTCGATGTCGTGCTCCACGTACACGGTGCGCAGCTCCGACTTGGGGGGGAAGCCGTCCAGCTGGCCGTTGGCAATGGCGCGCATGAGCGTCGACTTGCCGGCGCCGTTGGGGCCGCACAGGCCGTAGCGCTGGCCGCGCTTCAGGTGCAGGCGCGCGTTGTTCAGCAGGATCTTGCCACCATAGGCCAGGGAGAACTCGCAGTTGCACAGGTCCTCGCCCTCCTCCTCCTCCACGGGCGCCATCTCGCGCGCCTGCCGGGCGGGGAAGGGGCAGGCAGGCAGGCAGGTGTTGAGGCAGGGGGCGCAAGGCAAGGGGCCGGCAAGCTGACAATGCAGCACAGCTGGGTGCACCAATTGGGAGCAAGGCAGCCGTCGGCGCAAGCAAGCCATGCGTGCCACCAAGCGCATGGCCATGCCGCCCAGCCAGCACAAACCCAGCGCACCTGGGCCTCCTGGAAGCAGGCGGCGTGGAACTCCTTGCACAGGGCGGCCGCACCGGCAGCGCCCGTGAAGGCGGTCAGGTAGGGCACCACAGACTGCGGCAGGGGCGGGGCGGGCGGCAGGTGAATGAGTTGGGTGAAGCTGGGGGGCAGCACTACGTTGGACAGCAGGTGCAGGCACATCACTGGCGCTGCATCACAACCGGCCCAGCGCACATCGCACACGCAGCCTGCAAGAGGCCAGCCGCGGCATGCCCCAGCGCGCACCTGGGTCCACTCGGCCTCCTCGAAGTTCTTCACGTCGATGAGGTTGGCGGCCATGCCGGCCACGTAGCGCGCGGCATCCTCGGCGCCGTCGCCCTTGATGGACGCGCCCGCGGCCTCGGCGGCCTTGTTCAGGGCCTGGGGAGGTGGGAAGAGGGGTGTGGCGGGGCGGGGTGAGCAGTGTGGCAGCGTGTACGGCATGTAGAGAGCTTGCATGCCACGTGGCATGAAGCGGAGCAGCAGGGGCAGTGTGCGGCTCCACCATGCTGGCAATCTGCAAGGTGCTTTGAGCTGTGCCTCCCACCCACCCACCCTCAAAGCACCCTCAAAGCCCACCAATGCCCCAGCAGCGCACTCACCGCCAGCACCTCCTCGACCTGGGCCTTGGGGGCGGGCTCCACGCTGGTGTTGATCGACTCCAGGATCTTGTGGCAGTCGGTGGCCACGTCGCGGGCCTCGGGGTTGGACATGCCCTCCATCGCGTACTTGACGTTGGGCAGCAGGGTGGCCACAAAGTTGGCGGCGTCCACCGGGTCGTCCACCAGCTGTGGGGAGGCAAGGAGGCGGGGTGGGGGTGCAGCAGCAGGGCAGGCGGTCAGTCGCTGTTGTGGGGCAGCCCGAAGGTGGCAGGTTGCGGGCACCAAGTGCATGCACATGCGCAGGCGGGGCTGCCGGCCAGGCTATCCTAAACTCCAGCGCAGCCGGCCGACCCGTAGCTGCGCTCACCTTGGCCATGTTGCGGATGATCACGCAGGCCTTACGGCGGATGGGGGTGGTGCGGTCGGTCAGACCGCGCACCAGCAGGGGCACCAGGATGGACAGGGTGCGGCCATCCACCGACTGCAGCGCAAAGAGCAGGGAGGGCAGGGCAGCGTGGGTGAGCGCAAGGGTGACAGAAGCGGCAGGGCGAGTGTGCGTGGGGCTTGAGGGCATGTGCGTATGCTGCATGCGGCAAGGCATGCCTCCCGCCCCTCCCATGCCCTCCCTGCCCCTGCCCCCTGCCCACCTGGACGAAGGTGGTGGCGGACAGCTTGTGCACGCAGTCGGGCACCTCGCCGGGCGCGCCGATGCAGCGGATCAGGTGGGGCACAAAGGGCTCAATGTCGCGGTTGCCAATGGCAGCGCAGCACTTGGTGAGCGCCTGGGTGGCCGCCTCGCGCACAGTGGGCTTGAGGTCGACCATGCAGTTGGTCACCACCGGCACAATCTCGGGCAGGTAGACCTGGGGGAGGGGTGGGGAGGGGGTGGGAGTTGGTTGGCAAGGGTGGGTGGGGCAAGTGGCAGGGCTGCGCCGGAGCATGCGAGGCGTGGGGGCACTTCAGGACGCGCAGCGCGAGGGGGCACATGCGCAGGGGCAGGCGCACAGAGCAGCAGGCAGCGCACATGCATACATGCCTCAAACTGCGCCTGTGCAGGCAGTTTGCGGGCTGGCCATGTCTCCCTACTCTCACCGAGATCTGCTCGGGCGAGGCGTCGGCCAGGTGGCCCAGCAGGTTGGTAGCCACCTGCTTGGTCTGCCACTTGGGGTCGGCCATGGCCTCAAACAGGGCCGGCAGCGCCAGCTTCACCGCGTTGCGGTTCAGGGCCGCCATGATGGCGGCGCCGGCGGCCTCGGCCGCAGCGCGGGTCGCAGCATCCTGCGGAGGCAGGGCGGGGGCGCAGGGGGCACTTGTGAGCGGGCCAGCGCGCTAGGGCGGCACATGGCAGCGCAGAACGCCCGGTATCTGGGGCACGCAATGGCCTGCCGTGCATGCACAGACCCCCATGAGGCCGCAGGAGCGGGCCGGGGCGTTGGTGCGCTGCGAGCCGTCACTCCCACCAAACTGTCACCCACGGCGCGGCGCCCGCGCGCACCTTGTCCGACGCGGCCTTGAGGACCGCGGGCAGGTGCTGAAGGAGGTAAGGCTCAGCCTCCGCCTGCTTGGCGGTGGCAGTCAGGGACTCCAGGCTCGCAGAGCCGGAGATGGAGAGCTTGGACAGCTCCTGCAGGAGGGAGGGAAGGGGGGAGGGAAGCGGTCGGCAGCTGGCGGGGCGGGCGCAAGGCGGCGTTGCCGGGGGCTGCTGCAAGTGCTGGCTGCCCGGCCGCCGCAGCGCTGCTGGAGGCCCGGCAACGCTACCAGAGCGCTGCAGACCCCAGAGTCGCCGCGTTTGGGCCGCGTGGTGGGTGGCGGCGGCCCAGCTTCAAGCGCCGCCGCCCGCTGTGCCGTGCTTGCCTGAGCCAGGGCGGACGCCATCTTGAAGAGCGAATATTACGCCGGCTGCTGGGGGGCTGGTAGCAGCAGACGCCTTCTGAGCTCTGCAAGCGCGAGAAGCAAGCTTCTCGCCAGGCCAGGAGGCTGTCAGAGAGAGGGGCACGAGGGCCGGCTTGAGAGGGGGTGACAAGAGGGCGGTGCTGGTGCGAGGGCGTGGGAAGAGGCGGCTGCTGTGCTGTGGCTCACACACCCCATGGAGATTTGCGGCATCATTTTTGCTGTCGGACTTGTTCCGGCATGCTCGCAAGGCCAATAAAACCCGTGGGAGGAGCGGCCGGCAGGGCTGCCCAAGACCGCACCTTTGAGGGCGCAAGAGCCAGGCGGCGCTGGCGCCTGTGCAGTCGGAAAACCGCACCAGCAGCACCCTGTGAGCTGTTGCAGGGCGCAGAGCCGCTGAGCAGGCAGCGCGCATGTCCCACTGAGCAGCGGCGGGTCGCCCACGTGTCCACTGCCCTTGCAGCACATGTTGCAACGGCATCATGCATTCGGCTGCTTCTCAGGCCGAGCTGGAGGCTTCATGCACCGCAAGCTGCATCTCCTGTCCCTCTGGACACATGTGCTGAACTTGCAATGACATGTTTGCGTTTGTTGATGAGGCATCGTGCGCGGCGGCGGCCGCAGCATTGCCTCAAGGCAGTGGGAAAGAAGGGCGGAAATGAAATGGAAGTTGTGGCGGATTGCAATCAAGAGATGTCTTGGGTACAGGTAGCAGTTGTGGCAGGAGATCGGAGCAAGAGAAGCAGTGCAGGTCTTGGCGAGGCCCCTCTGCTTTATGCAGGGCTTTTCAAAATCAGGCAGCTTCTACTGCTGCCCGTTGGCTTCAATGTCCGTGGCCGCATGCTTGCCGCCCTGCAGGCTGCTGTGCGCCGGGGCGCCATGGGCGTCGCTGGCCGCTGCAGACGGTGTGTAGGGCTGCCCTGCCTTGACAGCAGCAGCAAAGGCGCCATATTTGTCAACCATTCCAACCCGCACCATCACCTGAAGATGGGAGGGGAGGGGCACAGCAACTGCTGGTTGAGGAGCAGAACGGCAAGCAGGTTGCGAGACACACGCAGCCACTGCCAGGCAGGTATGCTGGCCACCTCGCACCGCAGGGACACAGGCAGTCAGCCACTCACCGTGGGCAGGAGCAGCAGTAGGATGTACAGCAGCTCCGGCAGCACCTGAACGCAAGCAGGCCAGGAAATGTGCAGCTGGTTCACATGAAGCGCCTTCTCCTCATGCGAGAGAGCAGGGCGGGCGCAGCAAAAGACACTGCAGCACTGGACTGTTGCAACTCAGCACCACCGGGGCCCAGGGCCGGCCCTGCTGGCCCACCCACCCACCCACCCACACCAAACCACCCCTACACACCTGGAGCGGGTAGAGCAGGTTGGGGTTTGTTGCGTACTCGGGGTGGTACAGCGACACCACGCGGAAGATGGTGGACAGCTGCAGCAGCAGGCACAGCGCCTGCAGCATGTGCACCTGCAGAGGGCAGGCGGGACAAGGGAGGGGGGCGTTTCAGCAGCGACAAATTATGGCGGCAGCCGCAATCCAGCCGTGCAAGCATGAGGGCAGCCTACAGCACAGCGAAGTGGCAGTTCAGCCAGACTCTCACCCAGGAGTGGTCATGCCGCACAGCCAGGCGCATGGTGGTGTTCATGCGCCGCAGGCTGCCAGACCGCTGCATCTTGTGGCGTGCGCCGCCCGCCTGCTGCGCCTCGACATCAGCGTTGGCTGTGGCATGCTGCCAGCGCAGCACGTATACCGCCGCTACGTTTGCCAGGATGTGCAGAATGCTGACGATGCCCATGAAGGTCTGCAAATTGTGAAACGAGGGAGAGTGTCTGGTTGTATGCTAGCTCAGCAGGCACGGGTCTCAACTCACGCCGCAACTAGGGCAGCTGGGCAGGGCAGCAGCTGGTGCTTTGGCTGTCATGTGCGCAGCTGCAAGCTGCCTCCCACACCAGCAGTGCATGGCTGCCCAAGCTTGCCAAGCCAGGCCTGGCCGCCCATGCCGGAATCAGCCGGCTCACCCAGGAGGAGCCCTTGCGCAGCTTCTCAGCGGTGTGCAGGGAGTCGGGGGTGGTCACGCCGTACACAAGGACGGCGATGCAGATGCCCATCAGGGGCCCAAACACGATGACCTGTTGTCGGGAACCGAGATGCCCAGGAGTCGAAGGCAGTTGAGGATTCATACACGACGGAGAGCGGTCTTGCACGGCGTCTCGCACTGCGCACACAGCCCGTCGCTACACGCATGGCGGCAGTGGCACGGCAACGGTACTCACAGTCCTGTCATGCACTTGTAAAAGCAGGCCCCTCACCGGCGCGATGAGCAGGCGCACGCCGATGCTCCAGACTGGGAAGGCCCGGGGGGGCTTCATCTCTTGGCGGGCATTCTTGAAGTAGCAGCCGCTGAGGATGCACAGCACCGCAATGCTGATGCCATAGCCGGCCTGCACGGGCGGCAACAAACATGCTGGTTGAGCTTTACGACTACAAGTTGGGAAGTTAGCAGTCGGCAACAGGCGAAGGGGCAGATAGAGCCAGCGAGCGGATGGGCGCAGTGCGTGGCACAGCATGCAGCAGCCAACAACTTGGCAGACAAGCCAGTTGCACCCCACCTCACCTGACGGAACACCAGGCTCACGGCCGCCAGGTCTGTGTTGGTTGGGTCGTTCAGCTGGGCAGCGCGGGCGGCAAAGCCGATGCACCGAAACGCCGAGCTTAGCCCGAGGAGCAAATGAAGCTTGAAGCCTGCGATCTTCTTGCTAATGACGCAGGCAATGCAAGCCAGGCCAAATAGGACAGCCACCGCCACAGAGGCTGCCTCATCGCTGCTCATTCTGCAGCAGGGCAAGGTCGCGGAGGCGTGGTGTGGGCAGGGCGCGGCGGCGGCAGGCGGCGGCGGCAGTGGCAACGGCCAGGAGGCGGCGCACGTCAACCGAAAGCGCCCAGTGCTGCTGTTGCAGAGCTTGCCCACCTGCTGCGACGCACGGGAGCAGCCGGGCCGCCAAGGGGGCCACAAAGGGGGCAAGTGAAGCGGCGGGTCCCCAAGGGCGTCTGGGAATTTTCTGAGTTGCAACGTGCGAGGAGGTGGGCGGAAAACCGGCCATCTTCCCAGCCCCGCTTATGTCAGCTCGACGGCGTGACCGCGGCAGTTCGATGCCGCACCGACTTGGAGGGCTTGATTAATTGATCTGCAGGCCACGATCATGCCATGTGCCACCCCATTCTGCATCACGCATTGCATTGAGCCTATGCAAAGGGGTTTCTGAGATCTGCGCCGTCAACACACAGCAAGGCAGGCAGATCGGGCGGTCCCTGCGTGCCTCCTCCGCACTGCAGGCACTTCCGGGCCAGGCCCAATGCTCATTCATGGTAGCTCCTGCTGCCGCACACCATGCTTACAGCCAATCCAAAGGTACAGGGGCATGCATGCGCAGGCACCAGTGTCTTGCTCAGCCCAGCAGGTCCGCAAACGGATCCTTCTTGGCGGGCGGAGTCGGCAGCTTCTGGCCGCCCGTGCCGGCACCGCCCATCGCTGCGCCACCCAGCCCCAGGCCTCCCAGGGGTCCTCCCTGCGGCCGGGCTGGCGATGACTGCGGCTGCGAAATGGCACCGCCCAGCAGGTCGTCAAAGCCGAGAGCTGCAGCCATGAAGGAGGGGAGGTGCAGGAGTAGAGTGGGTGCCTGGGCAGCGCAGTCATGGCAAGGTGGCTGCATGTCCAGCAGCCACTGTACCTGCCATGGCGCAGCCATTCAGCAGCCCAGACACCAGGCAGCTTCCCGCACCTTGCTGCGCACGTGGCGGCGCCTGAGCTGCTCCTGCCGCCATGCCTCCGTTGCCGGCCAGCTCCCCAAAATCAAGCAGGGAGGAGCCTCCGCCCGCCGCCGGGGCAGGCGCTGGAGATGCTGCCGGTGATGCCAGCTGCACGCCACCGCCCAGGCCTGCCAGCGCTGCCATGGGGTCCAGCGGGCCCGGTGAGGCTGCTGCCGCTGCTGCTGCCCCACTGCTGCTGGCCGCAGGCGCATCCAGGCCCATGAGCAGATCCATGCTGCTGGGGCCTGCCGCTGCTGCTGCTGCCGCCGGCTGGCCCGCTGCCGCAGGCTGCTCCTCATCCATACCTCCCAGCAGATCGGGCGCAGCGGGAGCCGGCCGCGACACTGCGGCAGGCTTAGCAGGCGAGGCCGCGCCGCGGCGGCCCCGCAGGCCAGGGCTGGCAGAGGCGCCGCCGCCGCCGCCGCCGCCAAACAGCGAAGCCGCGAGGCGCTGCTTCTCAGCATCCACAACTGGCGCTGCTGCTGCTGCTGCTGCTGCAGATGAAGGCGCTGCTGTCGAGGCAGGCGCGGCGGCATACTGCTGGGCGGCGGAGGCGGCGGATGCAGCTGCGGGGGTGGCCGCAGCGCGCGGCGGCTCCGCAGCCACGGGCCCGCCCCACTTGCGGCCCGGCTTGTTCAGCCTCAGCTGCGGCTCGCCGGCACCAACTGCTGGCATGGGTGCAGGTGCTGCTGCTGGCGCCGCCGCTGAAGCAGGCGGCGCGGCAGCCGGCTGCGAGATGGACAGCCCGCCGAAATCCAGGTCGCCAACCGCTGCTGGTGCCGCCGCCGCTGCCGCTGGCGCCGGCGCCGGCTGGGCAGGCACTGCGGGGCGCGGCTGTGGCGGCGGGGCTGCTGCGTAGGCCTGGAACTTGAGGGCGGCCACGTGGGGTGCTGGGTGCAGGCCCATGGCACCCTCACGAGTCATCCCCATGGCCAGCCGATCCTCCAGGGACAGGTAGGGCGCCGCACCGCTTTGCAGCGACTGCAGCAGCGTAAAAGTGGCACAGGCAGGACAGTGTGATTGCGTTGCAAGCGTCGATAGTGACGAAGCCAACAGCTTGCACCGGCATTCAGAGGCCAGCAGCTGCTGTCCACAGGCACACAGCCCTGTGTGAGGGACACCACACCTGGCCACCCCAACCACCCGCCGCAGAAACCCAGCCATGCCGCCCGCCCACCCACCTGCTGCACAAAGGCGTCCAGGAAAGGCAGGTCCGGGTCCACCCCCACATCCTCCGCTGCTGCATCATACGGCAGCGCCGCGCGCTGCGTGGCCGCCGACGCGCGCAGCAGCGCCTGCACCTCCAGCGCCCGCTGCTGCAGCTCCACTGACTCAGCACGAGCGCAGGCCTCCACCAGCGCTGCAGCGTCGGCAGTGAGGGGCCGCCCCGCCTGCGCCGCCAACTTGCCCAGCGCAGACACCACCCAGCCCTTGACCTGGGGTGAGGGGAGGGGAGGGGAGGGGAGGCCAGCGCGGACGTGTGAGTGACGCAGCCTGCATCACCAGGGCAGCCTCCTACAGACTGCAGTTTTGCCAACCGGCCCCTCTGCAAGCATTCCCAGATCGGCATCCGGTGGCATGCGCGGCAGAGGTGCAACATGCATAACTCAAGCCGCACCTCGTCGTCTCCGGTCTGCGTGTCTGGGATGGCTGCCAGCGCGTCCATCACGCTCTCCTCGCTGCGCCCCGCCAGCCGGCCATACTCGCCCACCACCCAGCAGATGACCTGGGGGACGGCAGGGGTGGGAGGAGGCACGTAAGGAAGCTTGATGCAGGGGTGGTCGCATCTGCTGCACCCATCCCCCCGTTCAGAGCAGGGCACCCAGCAGCGGCACCTTCGCCCCTGCATCACCCTGCTGCTGCACCAGCACACACTCTCTGCACCACAGCTCTTCCCACACACCACCCAGTCACCTTGAGCAGCACGCGGGGCAGCTTGGGCTTGTCCAGCAGCTCCAGGTATGCCTCCACAGCTCCCGCCCGCAGCTCGCGGTCAGCCGCCTCATCCTCCTCCCCCGTCCCCTCCGCAATCAGCCGCGTCAGGTTGTCGGCCAAGCTGGAAGGCACCACCTCGCCTGCAGGGTGGTGGTAGGGGGTCAGGGAAGAATTGGATATTTAGAAGGGCGCCGGATGCGGGGTGATCAGGCGGGTGTGCAAAGCCCGGGCTGGCCGCTGCCTGGCCCCGGTGCAGGTGGCAGTGAAGCAACCACTTCAACCTAAGCACCACAACAAGCAGCACATCCCCAACTCAAGAACGACAACCCATGCTCACCCGCCACCTCAAACAGCTCGTTCATCGTCTCCACAAACCAGGCGTGGTCGGGCGCAAAGCGCTCGGCCAGGTCGCACAGCGAGCGCACGGCGTCGGCGCGCGCCACCTCATCACCGGGGGCGGGATCTCGCAGGTACTGCAGCACCTCCGCCGCAACGACCTGCAGCGTACCAAGAAGTGGGCGCAGGGTGGGCGGTTACTTGCAAGATGTCCACTGGTGTGGCGCAAGGCCCACCCCAACCTCCAAGTCATGTCCCATGCACAGCAGGCAAGCCTGCACGTGTTCGGCATGCTGCACTGCACCAGCAGCCCTAGAACCGCCCCGCACCTCGATGTTGGCGGGCCCCGCCATCTGGTACAGCAGCTGCAGCGTCTTGCGCTTGAGGGTGACGTCGGGGGAGCGCAGGCAGTCCACCACCGCCAGCTGGTGGTCCTGTGGGGAGGGTGGGTGGATCAGGAGGGGTGGGATGAGCAGAATGTTGAGGATGCACGGGTGGGATGAGAAGGGTGTTGGGAAATGCACGAACACATGAGGAGGGTGTTGGGCATGTATGGGCACTCATGCCGCCAGCACGGCCCTGCAGCCGCATCCCTCTGAGCCAGCTGCGGGGAGCGCCAGCTGGAGGGCTTGCTTCGCCTGGCCCAGCCTCTGACCGCCCTCTCACCTGGGCATGCTTGGGGTCGATGTGCACCAGGCGGGTCAGCGCATCAATGCCCGCATACCGCAGGTTGTTCTCCCTGCACAAATGAGCAGGCAGCCAGGCTGGCAAGGTCGGTTGGCACGGTGCACCGCCGCAGCCGCAGCCCAACCTCAATCAAGTCTGCCTTGTCCTCAAGTCCACCGTGCCAAGCCATGCTTCTGCCCGCCACTTTGGCAGCAGCAGGCGCCCCGCACCTGGAGGACAGGAAGCGCGACACCGACTCCATGGCCCCCGCAATCAGCACGGGTGAGGGGTGGATGGCCGCCACCGCCTTCACGCACTCGTACACCAGCGCATTGCCTGACGGGAGCGGCCAAAGGGGCCAGAGCGGCCAGAGGGGAGCGCATACTGTGGGCTGTCGCCATATGCCAGTAAGCATCGCATCTGTGTTGTTGCTATGCATGCACCAGGGCGGCAAGTGCGTGTACTGCACTACCCAGCAGCACCTGCTGTTGCCCCAGCCCTTCCGCCACACCAGCTTGCAGCCAACCGCAACCACCACCATGCCTGCCCCACCCCCGGCCTCACCGATGTTGTTGCCCAGCGGCTCGGCCCGCCGCTTCACCTCGGCTATCACGGCGTACATATTTTCGCTGGCGCTCTTGTCGCCGGCGCCCAGCGCGGCCAGCAGGCGCAGCAGCTCCAGCTGCACAAATGGCGCTGGGGCGCGGTGGTACTCGTACGCGCGACCCAGCTTGCCCTCCGCAGCCTGCGGAGTCGGGTGAAGGGCGGGTGGGGACAGCGATGGTGAGGTGCAGCGGTGGTCAGGTGCCGGGGGCGAAGGGCAAAGGGCCGAAGGCTGCCAAGCCACCTGGTACATCAGCATGGTTTACGCCACCGACCACCGTTCTGTTTGCATGCACAAGGCACTGCATGCTGCACTGGCCTGCTTGAGGATGTTGGTGAAGTAGTGCACCAGGTTGCGGTAGGGGGCGGGGTCGCGCCGGATCAGCTCGCGCAGGCCGCACAGCGAGGCCACCATCACAGATGGCTCCTGAAGGGGAGGGGAGGAGCGCAGGCAGTGGGGTTGTGGGTGGAGGGTGGGTGCCCCTGCACAAGCTGGGGCAGGAGGGAACGAGGCACGCGGCGGGTGGAGGCAGAAAAGAGCAGCGCGGCAGGCGGCAACGCAGCCCAGCAGGCAGCTGCCTGCAACACCCACAGTCTCTGATTGACAGTGCGAGCCGCTCCGGCCGCACCTTGTACCCGATTTTGTCGATGAGGTGGCGTTCCACCTCGGGCGCCACGCCCGGGTCCACCTACGGGGCAAAGACACACATGCAGGACCGGGCAAAAATCAAGGCGCAGGCGCGTTGCAAGCGAGGTTGAGCCACCCAAAGTGCAGCTCAGCACAGCATCCATCGTCAGGGCTGCTGTTGCTGTCCCTGGCGCAAACACGTGTTGGTTTAGCCTTGACCAGCACCTGCAGGAAGCGCTGCATGGCCAGCAGCGCCTTCTTCTTCACCAGGTCCCGGTCGTGGCGCAGCAGCGCGGTGACCTGCAGGGTGCAGGGCGGTGCCAAGAGATCTCAAGGCCCTGGATGCCAGCGGCATGCGGCGTGAGGGGGCACAGTCGCCTGGAAGCAGTGCATGCCCTCAAGTGCAACACGCAGCATATCATCTAAACAACACCATCACGCCCTGCTGCCCACACAGGCCCAGGCCCAAGGCCACCTGCTTGCCTGGGGCAGGAAGACGCCCACCAGCTCCGGAGTCACGATGTGGCAAATGGCCGACAGCGCGGTGCACACTGTGCGGCAGCGGGCGGGAGGGAGCAGGCCCGGGTGAGGGGCGGGGGACCACACTGCGACGGCTGCAACCTTGTTTGCGTCGCAGCTTGCCACCTGCTGCTCCCCCACGGTTGGACCATCATGCCCTGCCGCACCCCAACAACCACCCACCTGTGAGGAAGTTGTCAGAGCGCAGGTCTGCCTGGATGGTTGCCACCACCATGATGCTCAGCTCGCTGGCGGGGTCCAGCAGCAGGCTGACCGCCAGGTATGCCATCTGGCGGCAGCAGGGGTGAGCAGGGTTTGGCGGTGAGCAGGCAGCAGAGCGCAGCACTGCCAGGCTCGCACCGCACCGTGCCGCCACCACACCTGCTGCATAACGGAACCCGGCGATGCGCCCCCACGAATTCCCTGCTGCCGGCAGCTCCCGCCAACCATGCCCGCCCGCCCCCACCTTCTTGACCGCCAGGTTTTTGTCGCTGCACAGCTGGATGGCGGTGGCCTGCGCCCAGCTGGTGTCGTGCCCCAGCATCTCGATGTAAATCAGGTACACCTGCAAGTCGAGGGTCGCAAGCAATCAGGACGCCATGTGCTGCCCAGCAGCGGCACAACATCTGGCGGCTGCGCAAAAGCAGGGCGGCTGCAGCAAGCCTTGCCACGCGTCCACAGCTTGCCACGCGTCCACAAGCACCGTCTGCGCCAGCAAAAAGCAGTGCACCACCATCTCCCCCTGCCACTGACCAGCAGCTCCTTCTGTGTGCGCGGCTCTCGCCGCCCGTCCTTGATTTTGGCTTTGCTCAGCTCCACCAGCTTGCCCACAATCGCATCCTCCTCGCTCTTCGACTTGGACTCGCCGATCGCGCGGATCAGCTGCAGCAGGCGCGGGGCAGCAGCAGTGAGCAGCTGTGGCGGTCAATGGTGTAGTGCGCAAGCAAATGTCCATTGCACAAGCATGAAAGGAGTGCACTGCTGCTCCTGGCTGCAACCGTGCCATCAGCACGGCAGCGGCACTTGCCTCGTCAAACACGCCGCTGACGGGCAGGGTGCGCTTGGCGATGGCCGCCACCTTGTTGGCCAGCTCCATGGCTGCAGCCTGCTACACACCCAAGCACCTTGGTGCAGTCTAGCTGGCCTGCAAACAATAGGGCAGGCTGGTCAGGCCGCTTGCGGCGGCACGGGGCAGGCGGCGGAGCAGGCGCCGGCGGCAGCTGGGCAGGTGCGGCGTTGGCCACGGCAGGCGGTGCCATGACCACATGCCCTGCACACTGGTGCGCGTTGCCAGCCACGGCGCTGCGCGATGGTTTCCGTTTTCCCTGCGCCTCCACACCTGGCTGGCGCGGGTGGCGACGCCACTGATCGCTTTCTGATGAAGCCGGCAGATGGTTGCGGTGCCCTGACTCCGCCACCGCTGCCCAGGCAGCCAGCGACCGGTGCTGGCCTGGCTCCCTGCACCTGCACGGCCGTGGAAACAAATCAGTCGCGATCGCCGATGGTCCCCGCAGGGCTGAACCGGGTTGACTGGGCGCCTGCCACTCTTCATCGCCGACCTGGCGCCTCCGCCGATGGCCACGGCGGGTGAACTCTGCATGCACATGTTTTTGCCAGTTGCATTTATGATAGGTAGGCACGCCAGCTGCAATGCGCTGTGGCATACAGTTGCATACAATGCTGGCCTTCAACGTTCCATCATTGAGCATTGCGTGCCCTTGGCGCCGCTGCCCTGCCGCGCATCACTGCTCAGCAACAAAGGGTCTTCTGGCATTCATGTACAGTTGCTTGGTCGCTGCCTAGAGCTGAACTCAATGGCCTTGTCCTTCCAACCCACTTCTGGACGTGCGGAATTCCCTGGCAAACGCAGCTGTGGGCTTGGCAGCAAGTGCAACGGACCGTGCACAGGCTTTGGGTGGCTGGCATCGGCATAATGCGAGCCTTAACTGCTGCATGTGGTTCGTACGGTTCTGCTCTTGCAATCGAAGGACATGCTGAGAAGTGACATGGGTCAGGTGCGTACACAGAGAGAAGTCACAAGTGCTGAGGTCAGTAATGTACAGTCATGGCTGGCGGACGGCAGCAGTGGAACCGGCACGTTACCGTGCCGCCTGGTCCTGCCAGCTCTGTCTGCGCTACGGCTGCCTACTTGATCTGCTGCATGAACCTGCGGGGTTGAGGCGGGCTGGCCAATCAACGCACGGTGTGGCAGGTCATGTGATAGGCACGTGTGGTGGCACATTGCATGTGTGGCAACAAGAAGCCTGCATGCCAACCCAACGCACTCCCACTCACTCATTGTATGCCGATTCCAGGTCGAACAGCAGCTGGCGCACCTGCGGCACAAGGGCGCCACATAAGGGACAGCAACTCAGTCATGCTACGCGCCGAGCAGCACCGGAACTGCGCCTCCCACACCTCAACTTCTTTCCTGGACACGTCAGAATGTGCGTGGACTGACCAAGACACTCTTTCATCCCAACCCACCCCCAACCCCAACTCAGCCCCACTCCACCTCTTCCTCATTCAGCTCATACGAGGCGGGCATGCCGTGCAGCTTGGTCATCCACCCCCGCACCGCCTTCTTGCCAGACATGTCGGGCGGCAGCGAGGTGACCTGGAGGCAGGCGGGCGGGCAGGGCAGGGTGCAGGGACGCGGCAACAGCAGCTGTGTCAATGTCTGCTTATCTCAGTCCAGCGGGAAGGCGAGCTTGAAGCCCCAGGCAAGGGCTGCACGAGTGGTGCATGGGGTGCATGCATCGCTAGTGGTGCAAGCGATGCATGCACCCCTTGCCAAATGGCGTCACGCTGCCCGCACTTGTTCCAGCGTGCACGAGGCCGGCAGCGCGAGGTGCACCCTGGCTTGCACTGCTACTCCTTCTCCCGCCCACCTTCATCATGGCGGACACCAGGTCTGAGAGCAGTGGGAAGATCTGATCCACCGCCACCATGTTCAGCTTCAACGAGTCCATGGCGGTGATGAAGTGCTGTTGGGAATGGGAGGGAAAGAAGGGCTGAGAAGGGCAATGGCTTGGCAGCTCGAGTGCAAGCAAGTGTATGGCAGACAGGACAGGAGCAGATGGACTGTCACGAATCATTCAGAGCTTGACTCGATGTCAGGAGCAAGCGGAACTGCTGAAACACGGCAGCAAGCATCCCTCCCTACCAACCGGCACACCTGCACTGTCTCCGCCACCGCTATCGCGCTGCTGGCCTGGTTAGGGCTGGGCGCCGGGAAGTTGAAGGTTGCGGGGTAGCCAAGCTTCAGCCGGTTGGCGGCCATGGGGCACTGCATGTTGTATGTGGCCATGAACTGCTCCACATCCGGCACCTGGGTTGCAAGAGGGGGAGCGGACGCTCTTGCATGGACCGTGAGCAAAACTGCCGCTTTCCCATTGCGCCACTCAGGCAACGCTCATATGGTCCAGCAAGAGCAAGTCGCACAGCAGCAGATATGCACATGCTGCTTCACTGCTGCGCACCGAGCTGCGTATCGAGTCCCACAGCGTTTTGAACTGCCCGATGAGCCGCTCGCACGCGGGCGTGTAGTCCTTGGGCGCTATCGCATCCCGCACAAACGCCCGCTCTAGCTTCTCTGTCGTCTTCAGCAGCGCATACAAGTCTGTGAGGGGCAGGCCGGGCAGGCAGCAGGTGCGGAGGCCGGCATGAAGCAAGTCCGATGGCGGCAGCGGCGGCGGCGGCGGCGGCGGCAGTGCTGCAATGGCGGTTGTGCGGCCCTGCTGCCTTGCAGGCGGTGAGCTTAGCATCCCCCGATGTTCAGCACCTGAGAAGGCCTCCAGAAGCTCCCGCTCCTTGCCCTTGCTGGTGTACCTGAGCAGCAGGGCATCCAGATTGGGGCTGCCGGTGTTCATTTGCGCTTGATCGCCACCAAGGTGCGTTTCAGAGGCCCGCAGAACTGCTTGCAGCCTGATGCGCCCGTGCGCTGCCTGCCGCGCTCCCATGGAGCCGCAAGCGGCGCTCACGGTGTTCGTTCGACGCTTGATTGCTGTCCAAGCCATGTCGGGCTGGCGCACGCTGCAGGTGGGGCGCATACCGCGCCGCTCGAACTGCTGCCCGCCGATTTTGGGCCTCTCAGAAGCATCTGCGAGCTTCCCAACTCCTAACTATGCGATCCCAATGTTCTGACAGCGCGGCATGCAGCACCATGCCGTCTGCCGCCCTCCAGGGCTCCGCCGCCTGCAGCGCCGCCACCGGCAGTGCCTGTTGGCTTGCCCGCTCCCCTCAAGCCCGCTGCTCACCCTGCGCAGCTGAACCTATTGGCAAAATCGCCATTGCTACCTACTACAGGTGGACGAGGGGTCGGAGGTGCCGGCAGGCCGCGGCGGCGCTGCATGCACCGCCATCGATGGCCGCCGCTTCCTGTGCTTTGGCGGCGCCAACCGCGAGCCGCTGGCCTTTGATGACTGGTGGCTGCTGGAGCTGGGGCCTGATGGCCAGGGCCACTGGACGCGCGTATCGCCAGTGCTCAAGCTCGCCCGCAAGTGAGACAACTGTGGGCTGGGTCCTGCTGGGGGTGACAGCACTGCCGCCCACCCCCATATCGATCTAATCGCCTGCGCCCTCCCGACTCTGCAGGCGCAAGCTGCTGCCCCGTAGCGGTGCGAGCATCACGTATGTGCCGGGACCCGGCGGCGGGCCAGGCAGGGTGTTCCTGTTTGGCGGGCAGGAGCCTGCCTCAGGGGCCATCTTCGACGACCTGCTGGTGAGCTGTTCATCAAACCGTTGCGAAAACAAAGCGTTGGCAAACAACATGCAGCCAAAACAGTAGCCGTGATGCAGACAGGATGCAATGCGGTGGCACAGGCAAGCTGTTGTGAGTGCTGCTCGGCTGGGCCTGCGGCCTGCTTGCTGGCGCTACATATGTATGTACATTGCGTGTGCCCCCAACCTCTGCCGTCCTTCCATGGTGTGCCACCCGCAGTGTTTGGACACATCCAGCTGGGAGCTCACTGACGTTGCACTGGAGCAGCCACAGGAGCAGCAGCAGCAGCAGCAGCAGCGGCGCCCGCCAGGCCGGCACTCACATGTGGCAGGGCTGTACGAGGACCGGGGGCTGATCATCTTTGGCGGCGCGGGGCTGCGAGGCCCCCTGGCAGATGTGTGGACGTTCCAGCCCAGCAGCAGTGGTGCCGCTGATGGCAGTGCTAGCGCTCCCAGCGGCAGCTGGCGCTGCCTGTTGGGCGACCTGGCGGATGATCAGGGGCCGGAGCGGCGAGAGATGGTGAGTGAGGGCTGCACAACAGGGCCTGTGTCTTGCACTGGGTGAATAGCGAGGGTCTACTCTGGCGGGATGCACGGTGGCAAGCGATCTATGCACCCATCACGCGTTTGGCAGGATTGGTATGAGGTTGCCTGCTGACTTTCGTGTCTGTATTTGAGCCACTCTCCTGCCCCAACCCACACCCTGGCCGCCTTCCCCCATGCCGTGCCTACTATCAGGCCGCGGGCTGCATGATCAGCGAGGCGGGGCTGCTGGTGCACGGCGGGCGCGGCGCTGACGGCGGCCTGCTCAGCGACATACTCATTTTTGATGGGCGGGCGGGGCGCTGGGTGCTGGCACAGGATACCGGTGTGCCGCGCTGTGCCCACACAGCCTGCAACGCAGCAGTGCAGCAGCAGGCAGGGCAGCAGCGGCCGGCAGCCAGCGGGGGGCAAGGAGACGAGAGCGGCAGCGGGGGGCCCCAGCCAGCAGACAGCAGTGGCGGCAGCAGGGGTGGCGGAGGTGGCAGCAGCGCCGCTCCAGGGGCCGGCAATGTGCTGCTGTTTGGCGGCTTTGACGGCGAGGGGGTGGCGCAAGACCTGCTGCAGCTGACGTTCCGACGAGAGCAACGCGGCGCAGGTGGGTAATGATGGGGTCAGCGGCAGCACAGGGTGGAGGTGCTTGATCCTGCTGTGTGGCACGGTGGCCTGCTATACGCAACAGCGTTACCGCAAAACTTGGTTGCCAATTCTCTGCTCCCCCGCCTCCCTGCTCGTGCAGGCAGCCGCAGCCTACGAGCAGAGCTGCGGCCAGTCAAGACGGCGGCGGAGGGCGCACCGGCGCCACGCTTTGCGCATGCGGCAGCCGTGCTGCCCAGCTCGGATGGGGCATCAGCAGAGGTGGTTGTGTGGGGCGGCGTGAACGAGCTTGATGACCTTTCTGACGTGCATACATACACTCTCTGACTTGTACCATGACCCTGAACCCTGACTGGCTGACTCATAGCTGCCAATGCGCATCATAGTGACCTGTACATTGACCCTGGCTGGCTGACCGATAATGTGTCAATGCGCATCATAGCGCGCCAGGGTGTAGGACTGCGTTAGTGGAAAGTAGTGTGAAACAGGACACAGTTGCTGCGGTCGGAGCATGGGCGGCAGCAGCGGCAGCGGCAGCAGGCCGACCGAGCGCCCTGCGAGGAAAGCTGCAATGTCCAATGCTTCACATTCGCGCCACTGAGATAGTTTTAACAGTTGCCAGGCGCGCAGGAAGCATGAGCAGCTCTGTCGCAATCACCGTGCAAGCGTGAGGCGCCGTGCAGGCTTGCGCAGGCCTGTTCTGCAAGCTCGTCGTCGTGCCGATCTCAATTCTGCAATGCACGGTGCACCGTTTGCCCGCCTCTCTCAGCCCGCCGCCGGCCACCGCCACCGCCCTCCCTGCCGCCGCTCGCAGAGTGGGGCCAGTCGCTGCAGGCGTCGACCTGCCCGCTTTGGTGGAGGGCTCGCTGGTGCAGCTGTATGGCATCATGGGAGCGCCAGCCGTCTCAGTGACGCCTGCCTCTGAAGGCACCTCGGCCGTCCTCTCACTGGACAAGCGGTGCGCTCTTAGGGCTCCATGCCGGGATGTGTCTGCACCACAGGTGCAGCGCTGTATAGCAAGTCTTGTAGAGATGACTTGATTGATGTTCTTCTGCAACCCGCAGGGACGAGCAGAAGGTGCGGGCCGCGCTGACGCTCGTCTCCTCCCATGACGGCAAGCCGCTGCGGCTGGAGCTGCAGTGAGGCCGGCAGCAAGGCACCCATGCGGAGCGCAGCTGGGCATGCTGCTGTGGTAAGCCGCTCTGCATGTTGACTTGCACCTGCTGCAGCCCACACTGGGCAGCATGAGTTCTTGAGGGTCCCATGGCGGTCGTTATTCCTTGTGCTCTGCAGGCGCTGCTCGGCTGCCTGCGCCTGCCCTGAGGCCGTGGCTGCCTGAGCAGCAGGCCTAGCAGCAGGCGCAGCCGCTGCGTCGATGCTCACCTTGCCGGCGAGAACATCCCGATGAGAGCTTGATGTAGCCTGCACTCTGGCAATCACCCACCTGCATGCCACTGTGCGGGATTAGCCCAGCAGCAGCCGAGGGGCTGGCAGCAGGAGCGGAGGCACAGCTGTGTGCACGAGGCTCCTGCTGCCATACAAATCGCGGCGCAACGTGAACACCGTCATTACTTGGCTACAAGGCCAACGTGTAGGTGGGTCTGCTGCGTGCCTTGGCCCCAAGGGATGCTGCGGCGGCGCACCAAGTGCAAGCAGTGGATGCAGGCACATGGAGGACACAGGCGTTGTCAAGCCGGTCCGAATGTGCATTCCATCCTTGCTTCTTCTGCCGCAGGTGGATGGAATCAGCATGACTACTTGGCATGACCTTTGTATACTTCCGCGGTGCAGCTGGTAGGTCGAGTCGACCAAAGGAGCATGCGTGCGGCTGGTGAACGGTGGCAGGCGAAACAGAGGTTGCTGTCCCTTGCGCCATACCAGCCATGCATGGACATTTGCACTGTGCTGGTGTCTTGCAGCTCGCTGCCCAACAATGCCATGGCGTGACTGGGCTCCAATGCACCCTTGCTCCTGCAGGCTTTTTTGGGCCCACGTGCGGGCTGGGATGTGGCTGGGATGTGGCGGAGAACCCGGCGGCAACCGCCATCCTGCTGCCCATGCTGTATTTGAATCCCGCAGTTCAACAGTCAACTGTTATATTCTGGCCTAGGAACCACTGAAAGGTCTGGCAATTGACGAGGAATGTAGGTCACGGAACACAGAGGGCCGGGCGCCGGCGACCCCCCGCATGACGCCCGCCGGGCAGCGCACACACAGCAGCATGTGATCAATGCTCCGCTTGCAGCCCCGGTTCTTATCGCCTCCTGCTGCCCAGCACCTGGTCCGCCCCTCAAAGCCTCACAGCCAGCGGCAATTTCCTGGCTGCACCGCAGTGTGTCGGAGCGCAGCCCCACTGCCGGCAAACGCCTCGGCAGACGTTCAGCTCATCCAGTAAGGCGGTAGAGGCCCTGTGAGCGGCAGGGAAGGGGCAGGCACCCGCGTGGCCCGGCCATCCAAGGCCGCCAGAGGGCCTGCCTGCTGCTGTTCGGCGTTCTTGCAGTCGTGCTGGGACGAATCAAACGGCAAGCCGGGCTGCAAGCACTACAGCGGCAAAACCCTCCTCTCGCCCCTCTCAGCGCTGGCCCTGCGCTGCTTGCAATGCCGGGGCCGATCACCGGCAGCTATGACTTGAGCGCTGACGCCGTGTGTGCCCTATCCTTCCCTACCAGGTCGACTGACTCCCGGCCAATGGCTCGGCGCGGGCCAGGCGAGCTCCACATGGACAGCGACTCTGAGGAGGAGCGGGAGGGAGTGATGGAGGAGGAGGAGGAGGAGGAGGTGGGCCCACCGCCGCGCCGCCGCCCTTCCCACAGCCTGCGCCGGCGCCTGAAGTTGCTGGAGGCGCGGGCGCACCACCGGATGGAAGCAGGGCATGCTGACAGCATACAACGCTGCGAGGCTGGCTGCATGCGGCAATTGGGTAGTCTGAAGCTTGCTTGCTCTGCTCTTCTCTGCTGGTGCCGCAGCCAATGCTGGCAGTACGGGCACGGCAGGGCGGGCCCGCCAACCGCCTGCCGCTGCACCAGTTCCTGCGCCTCATCGCGGGGCACGGCCGCATGATGGAGCATGGTGCGCGCACTGGTCAATGGTGCTGCAGAGCACGAAGCGGGGTGGACTTGATGCTGCCATGTGGGAGCGCCATGGCTCGACAACCAGCAGCTTGCATTGCCCGCCACTCGCGCTGCTTGGCTTGCTGCTTCTCTGGCATGCAGGTGCGGCTGCCACAAATGACGACCTCGTGCAGAGCCTGAAGCGGGGCGGAGTGATCCAGAGGTGCGTGCAGTGAGCATGGGGCGCAGCATACATGGACAAGCCTCGGCATCCCAGCTGAAGGGGACGAGCCGGCCGTGCTGCTTCCCCCTGCCTCTCTCCATGTCCTTCATGCCACTGCCTCCCCGCGCCCCTGCCCCCCGCCTCCCTCTCTATAGCGACCGCGTGCAGCGCGCGATGCAGCTGTGCCCACGTGACCACTTTGTGCCACCCGTGCACCGCGACGAGGCGTTGATTGAGTGAGCAGAGCTTGATTGGGCTCCTTGCTTTGGCTTGATGCTGGCCATTGCCTGAGGAAGTTTGGTGCAGGCCGGGCATGATGCCCCAGCACTCCCTGCCCCTGTGCTATCTTGTATCATTTGCAGTCTGCCCATGCAGCGCGCCCAGCCATGCGCCATGCCTTCCAGCTGACTTGGCACCCTGCCACCCCCCTACGCAGCGCACCCATCCGCGTGGAGGCCCACGACTTCAACATTTCTGCCCCGCACATGCACGCCACATGCCTGGAGGCGCTGGCCCTGCAGCCGGGGCACAAGGTGGGCGGGGCGGTTGCCTGCCGCTAGTTTTGCAAGCCCGTGCTCCCAGAGCGCGTCGCAGCACATGATGGCATGCAGGTGAATGCATCACCGGCTGTGCACCACTTGGGTTTAGACTGATGGTTGGGGAAGTGGCCGTTCGGCGCACCCCTTCACAATTGTGCTAATTCTGCTGGCTGCCCTGCTGCCTCCGATTAACTGCAGTTCTTGGATGTGGGCTCGGGCTGCGGCATCCTGACGGCTGCAGGCGCCTATCTGGTTGGCCGCAGCGGCATGGCGGGTGAGGCTGCCACTTGCATGCCTGTATGCTACGTTGCTCTGCAATGCACCACCAGCCTGGCCATCGAGTTCATGGCATCTTGGTTGCTTCGGATTCGCAGTCCAGCCACATGTTGCGTGCTCACTTGCGCTGCCCCCGTTTGCCATGCAGTTGGTTTCGATGTGCGCCGCGAGTGCATCCAGATGGGGCGCGAGTCGCTGCGCCAGCTGGTGGCCAACTCCCCAGAGTGAGAAGGGCATGCAGTAGATGGGGAGGGTGGAGTAATACAACAGCACAGCTGGTTAGGTGCATGCTGCTCAGGTTTCGGCAGCGACGTCGACGGACCACAGTGATCTTGTGAACTCAGCCTGCCTGCACTTGCCATGCCCGCAGGTTTGCCGCCACCGCCTGCCCCGTGCGCTTTGAGCTGCAGAACGTGTTCACGCCCGCCTTCAAGTGGCTGGGCCAGTTTGACCGGTGAGGGAGCAGGAAGGAAGGGTGGCTTGCTAGCCGGCAGTCATGGCTTGCCTTGCCACCAGCTCAGCAACCTTTCCACTGCGCTCACTGGTAGCCAAACCTGCCCTGCCTTGCAGTGTGCACGTGGGCGCCTCCTGCCCGCCCGACCGTCTGGCGCCGCTGGTGGCGCTGCTGCGGCCCGAGGGCGGCCTCATCGTGGTGCCGGTGCGCTTGTGTGCCTTTTAGTCATGCCAGGTTGCCTGCAAGCAGCGATAGATGGTTGTGCTGCAAAGGGTGGGGCAGGGGGGATGTGCATGTGATGCCACTCTCAAAGCTTCTGCCCCCTGGTCTGCCACCCTGCCCACAGGTGGCGCCAAACGACCTGCGGGTCATCACCAAGCGCCCCAACGGCACCGTCACACAAAAGGTACGTGCAGGCTGCACTGCTGCGCAGCGCGGTTGGCGGAGACTGAGCAGCAACCTAACCCAGCTCAAGCAGCCAGCAGTTCACCCACTGCGTGGTCCAGCATTGCCCTCTGAACCCACCACCCTCCCACATCCACCCATCTGTGTGCCCCCGCAGGTGATCAGCCAGGTGCGGTTCAGCGACCTGGAGGTGCCCTCCGAGGCCGAGGTGCTGCTGGCCACGCTGCGCTGCGAGCGGCGCCAGCGCACCGCCCCCGCCGACCACCCATCCACCTTTGCGGACGATGTGGCAGCCATTGTGGCGGCCTCACCGGCATCGACGCCCTCAGCTGCCGCCGGCAACGGCTGCACCTTTGCTCCCAGCCCCATGCCCACCCCCTGCGGCTCCTTCAGCGAAGCCCCAGGCGCCTTCATGCCAGGGTCGTCGCCCGGCAGTGCAGGTGTGAGGGGCGGGGCTGTGTGCCCAGGGTGGGCGTTGTGTCTGCAGGATGTGTGTTTGTGGGGTGCAAGCTGTTGCTTAGGCTTGTGCTGACCATGCATTGTTTGCCGCTGCTTAGTTCCACCCTCTGCCCCTCCCACCTTCGCAGGCGAGGGCATGCCTCCCACGCCACAGGGCGGCGGCGGCGGCCTGCGCCGCCTCTCCAAGCTCTTCTCCTCCTGCTCCTCCGGCTTTGGCGGCTCCGACCATGCCATGGCCGAGGCAGGCATGGCGGGGCCGCAGCCGGCCTCTCCATCGGCCGCTTCCGCTTCAGGCAGCGCTGCGCCGCCAGTGCGGCTGCAGCCGGAGGAGCTGGGCGAGCCCGACTGCCTGCTGGTGGGCGCCGGCTGGACCATCCCCGTGCACAGGTGCGGTGGCGGTAAGGCTGGGCCTGCTCACAACTGCAGCACGAGGTGCTCATGCCATTTGTGTTCAACCCTACAGGCTTCTTTTGCTACTACAGCAGGTTGAGCAGCCGACATGCTGCCGTCCACACCAGCACCCCCCCCCCCCCCCCCCCCCCCCCCCCCCCCCCCCCCCTCCCCCCCCCCCCCCC
>VFQQ010002079.1_pt1 | contig 24369 bp, 41 predicted proteins | sample 3512341 | NCBI WGS metagenome assembly VFQQ01 (sample SAMN10412373, study PRJNA504923) | tailings metagenome | isolation source: Relicate 2 Philex TSF1 revegetated site | place: Philippines: Tuba, Benguet | collected 2017-08-29 | reverse complement strand
CAAGCAGAGGGGGGGGCGGGGGGTGGCGGACGGATGATTTTGTGGCAGCGTGTCTTGGATGCAATATAACGCCCTCATGAAAAGCTTACAACAGAGCCGCCCAGGCGTGGGTTGTCACTCTCGTTGGTGCTGGCACGGCATTGTAGGGTGCATTACGCTCGCTGCACCTCGCTCAGTTGACAGGCTGGCAGTCGCCGCGCTTGTCGCCATCCACGCACTGCAGAGGGGAGGCGAGCATGGCGAAACAGGCAGCGTCGGTGTGGTGGCAACCACACACGCGCCAGTAGCACACCAATTCAGGCGTAGGCAGGCTGTGCTACGGTGCTGAGCAGCGGCGAGCGCCATTTAACCCACCATGCCCACTCATCCATAGCTCGATGTGCCCACCCCAACCACCACCGCACCCCGCACCTTGGTGCAGGCCTTCTCGCTGCTGTCGGCAAAGGCGTAGCCGCTGAGGCAGTAGGAGCAGCTCGTCTCGGTGCACGAGGCGCAGCCCTCCTTGCAGGCAAAGCACACGTTCTCCTGGTCGCTGTACCCGTAGCCCTCGGCGCTGCAGGATAAAGTGGTAACAAGAGCGTGATAAGGCGGGAGCAAGCATAGGTGGGTCGGCGCCAGCACGAGGGTGGGAGGAGACGCAAGGTGCGCGGCCCACTCAGATGCCAAGCAGCTGTGCGTCGACGCCAACTGTGGCACCATACAATGCCTGCCCCAACCGCGCTCACCAGCCGTAGACGTCGCAGAAGCCGGCGCCCAGCTTGTCGCAGCGGTCGCACTTGTCAACGCCGCAGGCCTGAAATAATGAACAAGGGCAGGAGTGGAAAGCGGGCAGAAACGGTTGAGGGGCGCAAGCACGTCTTTCCAGCAGGGTGCTGATACTACTGGGGTTGGATTGAATGCCCAGCAGGCATGTCTGGCTGAAACGCAGCACCCCCACCAGCCGTAAAACCACCCAAACCTAGCCATGCAGGGCACATCCTCTCCGCACCTTGCACTCCTTGCCGGCCTTGTCTGGGCCGTAGCCGTTGGCGCACGCGTCCACAAATGTGCCGGTGGCGTTGAAGGTGCAGCTGGTGGCCTGCGAGAGTGCAAGTGTGGTGATGCATACGGTGAGTTTACTCATTCAGCATAGGCAAACGCTCGAGTATGAAGTGGCAGTGGCAGCAGCACGCTTGCACAGTTGAGCACACAGAGGGCAGGAGACGGGAGCTGTTCCCCTCGTTTTCTGGAGCGGAGCGGCAGCCTGGATGGCTCACCTTCTCTGGGCAGGGCTTGCAGCTGCCGGCCTTCTCATCCAGGCCAAAGCCGTCCTGCAGGATGGCAGGCACAGGATAGACGACAAGTGAGCAACAGCGCACGTGTTTGGGCAGGCACGCGTACGGGGCGGGTGCGGGGGCGGGTACGGGGCGGGTGGGGTGCACCGTGGTGGACTCAAGTAAATGTGTCCACAAGCGGTCTTCCCAGCCGAACCAAAAGCTTGAAAGCCCACCTTGCAGAAGTTGCACGCGTCGGTGGCGGTGCAGGTCTGGCAGTTGGCGTCCTTGCAAGGCGCGCAGCCACCGGTGGCCTTGTCGGTGCCCAGGCTCACGGTGTCGTTGGAGGAGCACGAGGTGCAGACCTGTGGGCAGAAACAAAAGGGTTGCAAGGGTTCATGTGTTGATGGTAGCTGCCTTGTGAGTCTGATTGGTTCGGTCCCGACGAGGCTCACGGTATCATTGGAGGAGCAGGAGGTGCAGACCTGCATTGCAGCGGGAGTGAGAGGGGCCATTTTCCTCAGTCCTAGCTAGGCCAGCCCCTTGCAGAAAGTGCCAGCGCATCAGTCAGCCCATCCACCCGTCACCTAAGCTGTCTGTTCATGCGACTTGTGAGGCGGCCCACCTTGGCATCGCCGTCGCAGTTGGTGCAGTTGGCTGCGGCGCAGGCCACGCACGCGTCCTTGACCAGCCCAAAGCCGGTGTCGCAGGAGGTGCACTTGGCGGAATCATCGTAGCAGCCACTGCATGCATTGAGGCGGTGTCAGGCAGGGTTTACCAGGCAGTGTAGGCAGCAGATTCAGAGAGGCTGCAGGACTAGACAGCACTTGGCGGAATCCTCACAGCAGCCGCTACATGGGCTAAGATGAGACACACCGGACACAGCAGTGTGAGGCGGTCACCGGAAAACGGCAGCAGGACATCCAGTTGCTGACGAGCCCGTGGAAGCCCCTGGCAGGGCAAAATTGCGCAAAGCCCAGCAATCAGTGCCTCACGTGCAGCCGGTGCTCTTGCAGGGCACGCAGTCCTTGGCTCCCTTCTTGGAGGGGCCGTAGCCAAAGTCGCCTGCAGGAAAAGAGGGCCAGGGGGGAGGGGGGAGGTGAGCGGAGGTACATCGGTGAGGCGCTGAGGTATTTGATGGGCGGGCGGCAAGGAAACCGCAGCTGCTACCCACGGGGGAGCAAGGGCTTGGGCTGGTGCGCGCATGCGCCATGCGGCGGCAAGCGTGCATGCAGGCATGCATGCATTCACTGCTGGGCGAGCCAGCCCCCGAGCCATAGCCCTGATGTGGCCGAACCAAACCCAGCTCACAGTTGTTGCAGGTCTTCTCATCCTTGCAGTCACTGCAGTGCTGTGGTATCCCCACCCATGCCTTCCCACAACTCCCTGCACTTCACTCACAGCTGTTGCACGTCTTCTCATCCTTGCAGTCGCTGCAGTGCTCGCCGCACTTCACGCACGCGCCGTCCTTGAGGAACCAACCACCGTAGCACTCGGTGGCCTTGCCAGCCGCATCGCAGTCCAGCACACCGCCGTCCTCGTTGCCGGCGCACGCCACGCAGGAGCCATCGTCGGCCCGGCGGCTGCAGCGGGGAGGAGGGCAGGGCGAAGGTGGGTTGGGAGTGGGGCTCAGGAGCGGGGTGCTTAGGCCGGTGAGCTACCAGCGTGCATTCAGCTCGAGTCGGCTTGCAAGTGCATCGGTACCACCCCAGCAGCCACAGTGCACAAGTGCGCTTGCCCGACAGGGCCCTGCCAAGCAACCTGCCAAGCAACCTGCCAAGCAACCTGCCAAGCAACCTGCCCACACTCACTAGCCAGAGGTGCAGGACTCGCACTTGGAGGCATCATCGCCGCTGCAGCAAGGGGCAGGGGGTTGGGATGACACACTTGTTGGTGGCTGTTATGGTGTGATTGCTTGGGCAGCAAGTGCAGGGCAGACCCTGCGCCCTGCGCCAGACCCCAACGCCCTGCCCTGCCAGTTCTAAGGAACATCTGCGCTGCCCCACCCCAGCTGCCCCCGCCCCCGCCCACCAGCTGTAGCAGTTCTCCTCGCAGTGCTGGCACGTGCCGTTGACCAGGCCGTAGAAGCGCTGGCAGGCCAGGCACTGGCCCTTGGCGTTGCAGTCGGCGCACGAGTCGCCGCAGGGCTCGCAGCGGCCCTCACTGGCGAACAGGCCCAGGCACGAGCGGCGGCCGCACGAGGCGGAGCAGCTGCGCACATGGGGGGAGGGGTGGGGTGGGCAGTTGGCGGCGACGATTGCGAAGGAAGAGTGTGCAAACACAAAGGCGCCCTGCCCAATGCACGATTGCCAGGTGGACGGGTGGGTTAGGTGGGCGGGCGGGTCACGTCGGGCGGGCAGCCGGGCTGGAGGCACAAGGCACACAGCTGGACATTCTACCACATCCCCATCCAGCGCTGTCGATTGCACATCTAGTAATCTCACGTGAGGCAGATGTCGGGCTTGTCGCCGTCGCACTTGCTGCACTTGTCTCCGAAGTAGCCCGGCACGGTGCAGCGCACACAGGTGCCGTCAGCGGTGAGTCCAAAGCGCTCGCTGCACTCGAGGCACTTCTTGCCGTCTTTGGAGCACTTGGCGCAGCCGCTCACAGGGTCCGCGTCTGGCTTGTCGGCCTTGCACGCGGCGTGCGCGCCTGCGCGATTGGTTGGATGGGGGTGGAGGACCCGATCAGACGGAAGGACGAGCGGCGGCAGCCGGCGGGGACGCTCTTTCCTCGAACCGCGCGATGCTGGCTGGCACGAGACAAGAGTGCCAAGAGGTGGTGGGCGGCGGGGGTGCCAGGGCAGGGAGTGACTTGTGTGCGCGTGAGAACCCTGGCGCCGCCTCCACGCCCTGTGGCGATCGGCACCCAGCGGCAACAGCATCTGCAGCGCTCACCATGGGCCAGCAGCAGCGCGCAGGCTGCGAACAATAGCAGGGTGCGCCGCATAGGGGGTGGCGCTTTGGGGAGGTGGGGTGGTGCCGGTGCGGGCTGATCGGGCTGCTTTGAGATTAGAGAAGCGACGATGAAGCGATGATTACAGACGGGAGCCGGTGCGGAGGGTATATGAGGCTCGGGCCCAGCACGCGGCTTGTGTCGCCAGCTGGCTTGGGCTCCCGGCCGATGCGACGCGCCATAATGGCCAGCTGGAACGGGAAGGACCCTATCCCGCTTGCAGCGCTGCTCAACGCGGCGTGGAGCGACGAGTGGCAGCAGCCTCCGCGGCCCTGCCGCCGCTCCTTTGCAACGGTAGGAACAGGCGCTGATTGTTATGAAAGCACGGCGTTGCAGCCCCCGCCTGTGGTGAACTGCCATGCTCACGTACGTCCAACATTACACGCATCCAGCAACCTGATCGCCATGCAAACACTGCGCCACCGCTGCTGGGCCAGTGCGCCTCAGCAGTCGCGAGGCGAGTAGCATGGACGAGGGGTGCACCGGAGGGCAGGACATGCAAGGAGGGAGCACAGGGCACAGGACTGGCTACCCCTCAGAACGGGTGGCTCCCTCCTGAGGAAGCCCGACAGCGTCTCACCCTCGCGCCCCCAGCCAGGGAACTGCACCAGCAGGCTGGGCTGGCTGCGGCACAGGCGTGCCACGTGCAGCACCAAGCCCAGCGAGCACGTGGGGTTGTGAGAATAGCCGTCCAGCGACAGGCACTGCAGCCGCGGGATGGTGCGCACCCCGGCAAAGACGGCATCGGCGGCTCGTGCCCCCCAGTTGATACCCGCCGCATCTGCCACGCTGACGCGCTCCAGAGCTGCGGCCTCGCGCAGGACGGCAGCGCTTTTCAGCAGGGTGCCTGTGCTCAGAGTCAGCCACCGCAGGCGCTGCAGCCAGGGCCCGCCGGGCAGCGTAAGCACAGCGGCGGGGGCGGCACCAACTGCCTGCCTGCTGGGTGTAGGCAGCTCGCACAGCTGCAGCCTTGAAAGGCCGCTCAGCGTGGGCAGCAGCGGCTCCAGGCGAGTCAGGCCACCGCCACGGAGCACCTGCAGGAGGGGGGTGAGCTGTCACTAGAATCAGCGTACCCACATGATGCAGGTTTATTGCGGGGCACTGATTCAGAAGGCCAGCTGCTGGAGCGTTGGCATGCTGTCTGCTGCTGCTTGACTTGCTGTCCGCTGCTGCTTGGCTTGCCGTCCATGAGCAGCAGCTTGCGTTCACGAGTGCAGCGCCCACAGGCGGGCTGCTTACCAGGCAGGTCAGGCCGGTAAGATGTGAGAGGACTCGCGCCAATGCCTGGCCCGTACCCTCGCCAAGGACATGGCGGCACTCGAGGTGCTGCAGCCAGTCAGTGCCGCCAGGGGCGCGGCAGGCAGGCATGTGCGCACAACCTCCAGGCGGGTCAGGCTGCCGCTCAGCGCCGAGAGCTGGGACAGGCTGTCGGCCGCATACTTGCTGCAATCCGCAATCTGCAGCCGCTGCAGCTTACCCAGCTGATCCAGCTGCAGGCAGAAGTGGGAAGGGCAAGAGCTTGGGGGTTACAAGGCCTGCTGAAGTGAGCACAATTTACCGCAGCGCCAGCAGGGCAGCAGAGGCGAAGCATTGTGGCGCAACAGGCGACAAGGCCGCCACACAAAGCGACCATGTTGTTGTTAGCAATGAGCGACGCTTGCAGCCTGGCGCCAGGAGTGCAAACCTTGGGCTAACCGCAGTTGTCCGCTCAAACATGCACATGACCAATGCACCATGCACAAACCTACCCGAGGCGGCATCTCTTGTGCATGGTTCGCGATGCACAGCCGTGTGAGGTTTGCAGGCAGGCTTACTCCCGCCTGCAGCGTCATGCTTCCAAGACCTGACTGGCTTTTCAGCTCCAGAGACTGCAGTGCCGTCAGCTGGGCAATGGCCGGGGACACAACCAACTTGTCGCCTGCGAGGCTGAGGCGCCGCAGCGACCGCATGGTTGCCAGCCAGTCTGTGGGCGCGCTGCAAGTCATCTGCAGCTCAGCCAGCTGCCCTGCCGCTCCTGCTGCTGCCAAGCAGGCGGCTAAAGCCGATGTTGCGCTGCTCTTATCCTCGCCGGCAGCCAAGCGGGCCGAAAAGGACAGCTTGCGGACATGCCGGCCGTGCTGCGCCAGCCACGCCGCTGCTGCATGCAGGTTGCCCAGGCCTTGGATGTACAGCAGATGCGCCTCTCGCAGCAGCTCAGGGCTGCACGCTGCAGCTGCAAAGCGCTTGGACACCAGCGCCGCACGCTGCCTGCAAGCAGGCGCGAGAGGAGCGGTGAGCGGCGGCGGCGGCCAACCCTAAATAATCGGCCCTGGGAGCACCCCGCAAGGCTGCATCGTCGAACCAGAGGCGGTTAATTTCCTTGTGATGATGCAATGAGACCAGCCGCGCGCGCACCGCTCCTTGAACTCCAGGTGGCTCAGGCATCGCACGAGCACTGCGTCTGGCAAGTCGGCGACAGTAATCGCCAACTGCAAGCTGTCCGGGGATGCGCGGATGCGGCTGCGGGGCGCCATAGCGGGCGGTGGAGTTGCCGCTCGCTCGCTTGAGGCCTGCTTCGGGCTCTCAGGCTGCTTGACACAGCGCTAACCGTAGCACAGGACGTGAAACGACCGGGCTACCCGCTATGGGCTCGCCAGATCAGCCGCGCTGCGCCTCCGCAGCAGTGGCAGCTGGGCGGTTGGGTGCGCTTTCCTATCCTGCAATCTGAGAAACAAAGGCAGACAGCTGACAGGCTGGTTGTGTGTGCATGCCGTGACAGGGACAGGCCGAGCCCCAGCTGCGTAGAGTCACTGCACGCAGAGCGGTCAAGGCCTCTAGCGACCCGTCAGCGGCGGCGTGAAAGACGATGGATGCAAATGCTGTATTTGAAGGGCCTGCTGCTACTGGTGACAACCATGCACACCAGCTGCCTTGCCAGACTGATGGCTTTTACAGGGAAACATGCAGGTAAAGACAAAATGCAAGCCGCCCAGAGCAGCAGCACCGGCGGCACGGCCAGGGTTGGGATATCCATCGATGCATTGAGCTGGAAGCTGGGGTTAACGAGTGGCGTCCTCAGAGAGGAAGGAGAGTTTTGTGGCGGGATGTTTGAGTTCATGGAATGCAACAAGGGTTGTGCTTGGGTGCGGCGCAACGGCTTAGAGGGCCGTCCTGGGTACAAGCCGGAAGCATGGAACAGAGCCAACGTATGAACGCCCAGCGGAAGGGAGGGCAGCTGGAGAGACAACTGGGCCACCGCTTTTGGAAGCAGGTGTGCAGGACGAGAAACAGCAGAGAGGGGAACGGATCAACGGGTCAGCGAGCCAACAGATTAAGGGCACTAGGCGTAACCATGATGCATGGGAGGGCAGTAAGCAGACGTATGCATGCGGCTCAGAACAGGGCTGGACAGGGGCTAGGGTGTGGGTTATGGGGATGAGAGGGATGCCACCTTCTAGACATGCTGGACAGTGAGAAAGTGCTGGCAGGCCCGCTGTTCCTGCCGATATGCTGTGAAACTCGGATGGTACATAGTTGGGCGGGGTTGGCTGCTGCCGGCAAATGCCCCCCTATTAGCTAGAAGCGCATCAGCCCATCAGGCGGCAGCCTGCTCCTCACCAGTGCCGCCAGGCTGTGCGCTGGCGGCCGCGCTTGCAGCCGCGCTGCCGCTGCCCTCGGCAGCAGCCGCGTCTGCTGGGCCGGCTGGGTTGGGAGACATGGTGACGGGTGCCTGACTGGCCAGGCGCAGCACTGGGGTGGCGTTGCACACGCGGACCTGCTTGCAAGTGTGGCAAGCGCGGGGCAGGTAGTGAGAACGAGAACATGATTGGTAAGAAATGGTGAAGCTTGATAGAGCCAGGGACACAAGCTTGCGCAAAGGCGGAGCCGCCGCAGCAAGCAAGGATGCAATACGCATGCCATGCACGTCCCTCTGCTTGCCTGGGGCAAGGGCGGGAAGGGCGGCAGGGAGCTGGCCTGTGGCGCGCCAAAGCCTGGCCCCATGCCTGCAGCATAAAGAAGACGTAGACAACAGGGCATCAGGTGAGGTGCTGCTGCTGCTGCTAATTGCTTTTGCAAAAAAAAAAACAGCAGGGGCAGGCACCATCCAGCATGGCAGAGCCACCACATGGAGCACAAGCGCAGTTATTGAGCTGTGCAGCAGCATAAGCTTCATAAGCACAATGTCTGCCCACGCAGCAGCTTGCCTGCACCCAGGCCCCACGCGCCTCCCACAGCGGCCGCCGCCGCCAGCTCAGGGCAGGGGCTGCCGGCATGGTAGGCCGCCATCATTGCGTTCTGGGCCGCCCACACAGCCATCTTCTCCTGCAACGGCGGTGCAAGCAGTGGGCAGGCGGTTAGCGCCCCGTTTGGCAAGCATGATCCACGGCCAACCGCCGCAGTGTGCGTTGCCCACGCTTTGCAGCTGAAGCAGAGGCAAACACGGCGCCACCTTCCAGCCAGCCAGGCAGGCCTTCCAACAGCCAGGCAGGCCTTCGAACCAAGTTCACCTGTGCGCTGAGCTGGCTGGAGGGCACAGCGCGCTGACCGTACGCAGCAGCTCCCGCCATCGGCCCAGCAGCCATAGCATGCATGCCGCCCATGCCACCGTAGGGCAGCGCTCCGCCCAGCGCTCCGCCAAGAGAGCCACCCAGCAGGACAGCCGTGGGCAGGCTGCCGGCGGCGGCCGCGGCTGCGGCCGTGGCGGCGGCGGCAGCTGCAGACGTGGGGTGCGGCATGCCAGCCGGCAGTGCCGGCAGGCCGGACAGGTGGGCAGCACTCAATGTGGAGCCGCCGAGCGGAGCCGTGTGCTCAGAATCAGAGGCGCTGGCAGCGGCGGCACTGGCGCCAGCCGGGCGCAGGTGGCGGTAGCCCGCTGTGCCTGCTGGGCCGGCCGCCAGGCCCGATGGGTAGCTCATGCTGCCGCTGCCGCTGACGGTTCCTGCCATCAGGCCGCCCGTCAGGCTGTCCCTGCCACTGCCGACGCTGGACAGCACCGCCTGCTCGTAGGACAGCTGCTGGTGCAGCGTTGCAGCGTGTGCAGCGTGCTGCGCTGCCGCGCTGTACTGCCTAGCGTAGCGGTGCGCTGCGGCGGCCGCTGCCGCGTCTGCGCCCCGCCCCGCCCGAGCCGCCATCGCCGAGGCAGCAGCCGCCTGCTGTGCCAGCGCAATCTGCTGCTCTGCCAGAGCAGCTGCGTGCTGGCGCGTGCGGTGTGCCTCCTCTGCAGCCTGAGGGGTCAGTGGCGCCGGCAGCGGCGAGGCGGAGGGGGCCGGCGGCGTGGGGTGCAGCAGCAGCGGCTCAACTGCCGGCAGCTGCGGCGGCGGGGCGGCAGCTCCCACAACCAGCTCAGCTGCCGATGGCTGCCTGCGCATGGCAGCTCCGCTCTCCCCTCGGCGCTGCCGCTTGGCCGCAGGCGGCTGCAGGCTGAGGGCGGTGGCCAGGGCGGCCGCCGGGCCGGCGCTGGCGGGGCGGCGGCGCTGTGCCCGCTGCACCTGCTTGCCCTGCTGTGCCTGCTGGGCTGCCAGCGCAGCGGGCTGCTCCTCCTTTACAGATGGCAGTCCGTCTGCAGCTGAGCAGGTCGATAAGGGGGGGAGTGGGCGGGAGGAGGGGAGTAGGGCTTCCATTACAGCCTTGCTTCTCGACTGTGAGCAGGATTGCAGTTAGTCTGGCATGACGTAAATGAGCAGCAGCCCTCCACCGCCCAGCACCCCCCAGCAGCCTCCTGCCGGCTGCGCCGCACTCACCCTCGCCTGCTGGCGCTCCGCCCTGCTCCCCGCCAGCCGGGTTGCCTGCTGTGTCCCCCAGCAGCCAGTTCAGATCAAAGCTGTTGGCGGTGGACAGGCGGCCGCCGGGAATGCTGCACGAGAAGGAACGCATCAGGCACAAGGCATGAAATGCAGTAAATGCATTGAATGCAGAGCAGGTCGTTTGCCAGCAGGCGAGCAAAAGGGGCATCACCGCAGCTGGGCAGTGCCAGGCAAACCGTTGAACCATTATGCGCCACACCGCACCTGAGCAGGCGGCTGGGCAGCATGGAGGGTTGGATGTCGATGCAGCCGCTGCCACCGGTGGCGGACAGGATGTTGTCGAGGGAGGGCGACAGGGGCAGCAGGCCGTCGTGCCAAGGCTCGTCTGCAAGGTGGGTGGGTGGTGGGGCAGGGTGTCGGGGCAGGGAAGGGCAGGGCAAGCGGAAGGGCAGCAGAGGGCACCGCAGTGACCAGAACATGAACAGTCTTGCATGCTGTCGGACCAAGCGATGTAGATACAAGGCAAGAGACGGAACAGCCGTTCAGGCGGCCGCGTATTGCACAAACAGCAAGCTGTGGCTGCGGAGGCGGCATGCCCGCTGCACTTCCGGAAGCGGCAACTTGGACGGCTTGCAAGCTAGCATAACAAGCAGGCCGGCCAGCTCACCCAGCGTCAGGCTGCTGAGTCGCACAGACACCTTGCGGCTGCCGCTGCCGTCGCAGCTAGGCAGCGCGCCGGGCGGCAGCGGCGGACGGCCAGACGGCGCCCGGCCAGCGGCGGCGGCAGATAAGGCCCTTGGGCCCTCTCCGGATCCTCCGCCAGAATCACCAAGCATAGAGCCACTTCCGCCCACAGCGGGCTGAGCAAAGGGCGTGGTGAACATGTGCGGCGCCGCCATGCCGTCTGAGCAAACCTGCGCAGAAGCGGGCAGAGAATCCGTCGGCGCTGAGTAATCCGACGGCAGCTGTTGCGTCGGCGGCCGCCGCTGGCGGCGGCAGCCGGCCTGGTGTGTGGGGCCCACACATTGCCTGCCCGCCTCGGCATGCATGCAGGCAGGCACCTGCTCGAGCTGCTGCCCGCCCTGGCAGGTCGGGAGGACTGCTGGGGGCCGGGCGAGCGTGGAGTGGGGGCCCGGAAGCGCTGTGCTGCTGCCTTGGACGCCTGGGCAGCTGGGAGGCGAGGCAGAAGGCGGCTGGGGCCCTGCTAGCGACTCAAGGGCTCGTCTGAGTTGGGCATGCAAGGGAGGAAGCTGCCTTTGGGCCGACGAGGGCTCGCCCCTGTTGCACTCGCAAAGGAACAGGTGTGTGAAGCAAAGGGCACACCCGATGCAAGAAGAGTCGAGGGGGCACCACCATGGAGGCGCCGCCGCCACCGCCGCCGCCATTGTTGGCGGCAAAGGCGCTTCGATCCAGCTTGGTGCAGATGCTTGATGAACGATAATGCAGACCGCTCGAACACCTCATATGCACTGCGCCCCACGCAGCCTTTTACCTGATTTGATCCGCGAAACTAGAGGGCAGCGGATGCGCCCACGGTGCAGCGCCCACTCGTCCCACCACGTTGTTGTGGCGGACAAACCAGTCCAGCATTTTCTCAGCTTTTGGACTGTTGTGTACCCAACCTGCCTTCTAGCGGCGACCGAGCAGGCCGCTGGTTTTGGCCATGGCTGCTGTGCATGGTCGCCACTTCGAGAGCATTGCGAGCACGAGCGGCGAGAGCCGCAGTACAGGCAAGCCTGCCTGCAACTTGACGCAGGCATGTCCACATGCTGCAGCACCAGTTCAATAATTGGCAACATACATGTGATGGTTCCGTTGGCGGGGTTTCAGCGCTGCACAATGCGGCAGGAGGGGCAGCACTCCGCCGTTCTGTCGCTCAGACGCTGTGCGCGGCGAGGCGGCGGCAGCGGCGGCGGCGGCCATGGCCGCCCAGCGGTCCGATCGCCCTGTAAGCGCTCAGATATTGTTGTTTCCATTTACACAGCTATGCCAGCGCCCTCTCTGGTGACCAGCACGGCGCTCAGTAGGCGGGCGGGCGGTGCAGCGGGCCGGACTGCGCCATACTCTCGACAAACTCTTCAGCAACCATTTGCAAGGTGCGATGGCGTGAGAAATGGCGGCTTTCGCCCGCTCCGACAGCTTCCGGGCTGCCTGGCCACTCAGGGGCTGCCTCTGCCCGTTCTCAAGCAAGTATAGCGATCAGCAGTCTCATCGCAACTGTCGCCGCAGGCCCCAGCGCCGCCGCCCAGCCGCCGCCGCCGCGCCGCCCAGTAGTACCCTCGCAACTGCGGCTGCGGCCGGCGGCATGTCCTACACCCTGCGCTCGCGCTCGCCTCCCAAGCGCGGACCATACTACAACGGAGCTGCTCGCGACGATGAAGCGCTGACAGAAGAACAGCCGGATGTGAGTCGAACAGAGCCTGCCGCGCTCTGGACGTGCCGCAAGCGGCCAGCTGCCGGCGACGGCGGGGCCGCCTGCGGCGCGGCATGCGCGGTGCGCACTCGTGCGGAAACGCGACCCGAGCCTGTGCCGCCAACAGTTTCGCCTTCCCCCTGCTCCAGGCCCGCCAAACAATGGAAGTGGAGGCCGCTCCGCTGCTGGCGCCTGTGGCGGGCGGCCAGCGTGGCAGGGGGCTGCCGCCCTCAGGCCCCGACCATAGCAATGAGCCCATTGACTGGCTGATGACGTCCCTGCTCTTCTTCTTCCCCGCTGTCGGAGGCCTGCTGTTCGGGTGGGTGGATGGCTGTGGGTGGCTGTGGGTGGTTGTGACTGTAGTGTGCTGCTGCTTGAAGATGGGTGATTGCTGCGTGCTGTGTGGATGGCTGTGGGTGGCTGTGGGTGGTTGTGACTGTAGTGTGCTGCTGCTTGAAGATGGGTGATTGCTGCGTGCTGTGTGGATGGCAGCAGCTCGCTTGTGTGCTTGATCGGTTGGCAGGTCTGCAAATCACTGCATCTGAAACCAGCTGCTGGTCGTTGAACTTGAACGCAGATACGACATAGGCGCCACCTCGGGCGCACTGGTCTCCATGACCAGCCAGCAGTGGAGCGGCACCGACTGGTACTCGCTGTCCGCCTTTCAAAGCGGCCTGGTGGTCAGCCTGTCCCTGGCGGGCGCTTTGATAGGCTCAGGTGCGTGTTTAGTCTGGGGCTTATCCATGCATGTTGATGTGTGCGTTGCCGCGGACCTTGCATAGATGCCGCTGCAATTCAATCCACGGCGCCTGATTCGCCGAATAACAAACCATGCAGGCGCTGCACTGCTGTATGGCGATAAGCTGGGCCGGAAAAAGGAGCTGCTGCTTGCGTCCGGGCTGTATGGTGAGCAACTGACTTGGTAAAACCCATGGGTATTGCATGCAACAGCTTCGCTATGCATGTGTGGTTGTGCGGCGCCGCCACCCTTATGTGCAGGCCTGGCCCCCTTGTTGCGCCCTGCCTGGCGTGCCATGTTGCTGTACACTTGCCAAAGCCGCCCCCATGCACCACCTTACTTGCAATGCAGGCACGGCATCCCTGATCGTGGCGCTTGCCCCTGGCCTGCCCACTGTCATGGCCGGCCGGCTGCTGTACGGAGCAGGCATTGGGTTTGCCATGCACGCAGCGCCAGCATACATTGCAGGTGGGCAGGGGTGTTTTTGTGCAGCAGGAAGACTGCCGGGTTGGCATGGCTTCCTGCTGCTTGCCAAAGATCGTGCTCGCCCTGCGATGTGCTGCAACTGTACTGCGACCAAAGGAGCACCACTGTCGCGGTGCCCATGTGACTCGCAGAGACAAGCCCTGCTCGGGTGCGTGGGCTGCTCATCAGCCTGAAGGAGGCTTTCATTGTTGGCGGCATCCTGGCAGGGTAAGCACTGCTGGCTGGTTTTGAAAGGGTTTGGGTGTTGGCAGGGCACACTGTTCATTGTTGGCGGCATCCTGGCAGGGTAAGCGCTGCTGGTGGGGTGCCAGAGCTTACGATTTGGTCCCTGGATTGCCAACCCGTCAGCCAAATCCGCAGTTTTGGACTTGCAGGCTTTGACAGCTGGTACAGTGTGCATGGTGGGATCCTGCCGCCGCACTTCCAGCTGCCATGCCAGAGCACAAGCTGAGCATGTGACAGCCCGCCCCTCCCGGCCTTGCAGATACGCAGCTTCATACGTATTTGTGGAATTAAGCTGTGATTCCTGCTACTCCCAGCACAACAACCCCCTGCACTGTCACCTTTCACTCTCTCTTTTTCGCAGGTATGCGGCATCATACGTGTTTGTGGAGCAGCTGGGCGGCTGGCGCTGGATGTACGGCCTTGCAGCTGCGCCCTCGCTTCTTTTACTGGCAGGCGAGCATCTTCACTGTTTGACCGTGAGACTGCAGGCTAGCTTGCATGTCCTCCCTGCCTCTCACTAGCCTGCCTCTTACCCACACAATTTCCACCTTCACATGTGCTCCTTCACTGCAAGTCCCAAGTCCCCCCACTGGCTGCTGTTGTCAATGTCTTGCACGCCCCCTCCTCCCCTTTGCAGGCATGGCATGGCTGCCCGAGCCCCCACGCTGGCTGCTGCTGTTTGAGGTGGCATGCAGGGCTGACCAATTTCTCAGTCTCCTCCCTTGCAGGCATGGCGTGGCTCCCTGAGTCCCCCCGCTGGCTGCTGCTGTCGGGGTCGGGGCAGGATGCGGCGGCAGCGGCGCTGAGGAAGACCAAGGGCCGGGTCGCCTCGTCAGCAGCGGTGCAGGTGGGTGGTCTGCTCTCCTTGCACTAGTCTGCACATGGTTGCTGCTATGCCGATAAATATGCGGCAGGGCGCAAGGCTGCCGCTCACTGCATCCCTCATGCCGCGCTGCCCACGCTTTGCAGGCTGAGATTGACCAAATCACGGACGCCATGGCAGCGAGCCCCATGGCGCAGTCCGGCGGCGGCGCTTTTGGTGGGTAGTGGTTTGAGCGTGCTGCCGGCCTGTTTGTTTGCAGCTGCATCCATTCTCATGTGCCATTCATGTCGGGCATTGGTTGCTTGTGCTCCATCCATTTGTGCTGCGCATGTTTCTGCAACCTCGCCCTACCGAGACCACCGCTCAACAGCACATGCACTCCCAACCGCACTATATCATCAACGCACTTTGCTTGCCCTCTCGCCGCCGCAGATTTCACGGAGCTGCTGCGGCCGCGCTACCGCCGCCCGCTGGCAATTGGCATGTCACTCATGCTCTTCCAGCAGATCACGGGGCAGCCGTCGGTGCTCTATTATGCAGGTATGTAGGCACGCTGCGCTATGACTCTGCTGCGCTGTGCTGTGCTGCGCTGTGCTGTGCTGTGCTGCGCTGTGCTGTGCAGCAGCATGTCAAAGAAAGTGTCGCAGGCCGTTGGCTTGCAGCGGGGCGGCATGGTGCGGTTGCCACTGCGCGTGCTCAGGCTGGCAGGTGCCACAGCGCCCTGGTGCTCACGCAACTGCCCTTGTTTCTGGCCCTTATTCTGGTTCGCAGCCAAGATCTTCCAGGCAGCGGGCTTTTCGGGCGCCGAGGAGGCCACAGGGGTGTCCCTCATCCTCGGATTCTTCAAGCTGCTCATGACAGGCGAGTCAGTAGATGCAGTAAAACTTAGTGATGTGTTGGGTATGTGTTGGGTATTAGTGTCGCTCATCCTGGGACTCTTCAAGCTGCTCATGACGGGTAAATCGAGGCATTAGCTGCCGCTTTGAACTGTGGTGTGCACAGTGGCAGACAGTCGACCAGACCGACGAATGAATGGGATCAATAGCCAAGCTGCCGCCTTCCTCCTCGCAGCACTGGCCGTCGCGACTGTCGACTCCTGGGGCCGCCGACCGCTGCTGCTGTGGGGCGTGAGCGGCATCGTTGTTGCGCTGCTGGCGCTCGGCACCGCGCAGGTGACTGTGCAGGCGACGATTTGGTGCAATTGATATCATTCTATCGTGCAGTGGGGTGCGGACGGCATTGCTGCTACCCGGCTGGAGCTGGCAGGTCCCATGCTTAAAAAGGCGCGATGGCTCAGCGCTTTGGTTCGCATCGGGCAAGCATGGGTTGGCAACGTGCCGCAATGCAGCTCTGAAAGTTGATCGGCCTGGTGCAGGTTGGCGTGCTGCCCATTTCAACTGAGCTTGCGGCCTCCTCAGGCCAAAGCAACATTAACCACATGTGCATGCATTCCATGGACCCCTAAAATGCAGGTTGGCATCCTGCCCATCCCAGCCGAGCTCGTGGCCTGGACCAACCTGGGGGCGCTGCTGCTGGTGAGGCGTGGCGGTTGGTGGGCTGCTGTCGCGCCCTATATCGCACGTGCCTGCAACCTGGCAGCTGCTGCACATGCTGCCGGGCTGAGGCGCTCATTCCCACTTTCATGCGTTGCTTTCTGCCCCTTCTGTGCAACAGTGCGTGGGCGCCTGCGCACATGTCGTTTGGGCTCATCGGGAATTTTCATTTCCAACACGGTTCACCCCTTCTCCTACACTCTTCATCTTGTCTTTCCCATGCCGCAGTACGTGGGCGCGTACCAAATGTCGTTCGGGCCCATCAGCTGGCTGCTGTGCGGCGAGGTCTTCCCCCTGAAAGTCAGGCAAGCCGAACACTGACTGGTGGTTGTAGCTGGATGCCGATATTGGAAATTCTAGTTCCCAGGTGTGTTGTTGTCTGCAGCCCGGCGTTGCTGCAGCCTGCCATGCGGAAGCTGTCGGCGCGGCATGTGATTGCCCGGCTGCGCACAGCTCCTGCCCAAACCCAGTCCGGTCTGGTTCGTGTGCAGGGGCCAGGCCATTGCGCTGGCCACGCTGACCAACTTTGGCTCCAACTTTCTGGTGTCGCTGCTGCTGCCCAGCGTGCAAGAGCAGATCGGCCAGGGGGGTGAGTGCTGCCAATTGCCAATGTCGCTGTCCTGCATGCAAGAGCTGCCGGCAGGTTGGAGCGCAGCCGGGATGCGTTTGGCTGTCCCCGCCCAAACCAACCATTTTGTGCCCTGTGCCGCAGCCACCTACTTCACATTCGCGGTCATCGGCATTGTTGCGGTCGCAACCATCAACGCCATCGTGCCTGAAACCAAGGTGGGCTTGCATTTTGGCATAATCTGTCTGTCTAGTTCATTCGGGCACATGTTGCAGTCATCCATGTGAGCCTGGGGACTTGGGGTGGGCTGGCATCCCTGCTAGGCTGCACTTGGCGGGCAGGCTTCGTCCAGCCCCGTCCTGCAAAGCCAGCGCTTGCCGGCTGTAAGCGCCGCCAGCCATAGAAATCCCATTAGCCGCTGATATGATGCACTGCATTTTTATTGCAGGGCAAGACTCTGGAGGAGATCGAGGCCCTGTGGGCTCCAGCTGATGGCGGCAAGAGCAACGCATAGCGGGCGCTGTTAGTCAACGACCTGCCCTGGCAGCTGGACGAGCAGCATCAGTTAAATGCCAGATGAGCACGGCAGGCACATCCATTGGATGGCAGGGCGCAGCTGGCAGGGCGCAATGCGCTGGCTTTCTCGTATCAGCAGCGGTTCGCATTTGCACATATTTACAGTACTGGTTGATACCATTCTTCCATTCCGAGCGCATGCGAGCTGAGAGACTGAAAACTATTATCAGAGCGCGGGCACCACACACAAGTTGCAAACCCGGCACCGCACGCTGGAAGTATGCACATGCCATGAACAGGCATCTTAAGCGGAGCGGGCAGAGGACAGTGAGATTTGGCTCATGCAAAGGGATCCCACGCCAGCCCCATTTCTTCAGGGTGCAGCTCGTCAATGCGTGTGAGTTGAACCGCCAGCCCGGGCCGGCGCGCTTGCGCTTGCAGTGCAGCGGCAGTAAGGGCGCACATGGCTGCCAACACTTGCTGCTCCAGAGCAAACTGGGAGTCGCTCTGCTCCCCTGCTGGGCTGCTGCTGTCAGACCGCTGCAGCTGGCTGCGCTCCCCGGGGCGCCAGCGCGCCGTAAGCACGATTGTCAGCCGCTGCATCCGCGGCCGGCCAGCCGCCCAGGGAATGAATGCAAGCGCCGCCGGCAGGGGGCCTGGCGGTGGCAGTGGCAGGCCGTCAACAACCAGCTCCTCCAGCTGATCAGCAGCCTCCAGCTGCCTCCTTGCGCCCGGCACTGCTACTATCTCATAAGGCACCTCCAGCCGCTGCAAGCTGCTCAGCCAGCTGCCCGGCGGAAGGCTGATCTGCTCGGGCGACAGGTCTGACTTGCAGGCAAACCTGCGCGTATGGTTGATTGTGGTGCCGACTTGCTTGGCGGCACACTGGAGGGGCACAAACTGGCTGGCAACTGTCCTGTTTAGCCAGTGTGATCCAGACCAGCCTAATGCTGTCCTCACTAAAGCGAGCGCAGGGTGGAGAGGCGGGACAGCCCCGGCGGCGGCAGGTCCAAGTAATGGCAGTCGACCCTGCAGTGGCATAGCCAGTATTGTTCACAAACCTGCACTCGCGCCTCAACGACGACCCCTAACACAGACCCTCACAGCAGCACTGCCGTGCCACACAACACCCACAGCTCGAGATGCGCCCTAGGGACCGCTCCTGCACCCGCCAGAGCGCCGTCATAGATGATTTAACTTGCAACACAGCTGTACAGGATGTGCCGCCATTCAGAACACAGCAACTCTCACAGCTCGAGGTACGTCAGCGGCGCTGACTGCAGCGCCTCCAAAGCATCTTCCAACTCCGCTGCATTCTCACGCCAGTCGCCAGTGCCGCACCCTGTAGCGCAGAAAGGCGACGACAGGAATGGCGCCGTTCAGCAGGCTGAGAGGGGCACAAGAGGCGCTTTATAACAAGCCGGAGAACATAACTAGCATGTTTCTGTGCAGAGCACATGACCAGGCGCAGCATGCTGCCCTGCGCAAGCGCCCGCAGATTTTGTCGGTCAGGACGCCGCCAGGAATGGCAGCCTTCTGCAACATCGCTTTGCACACTCTGGCAAGCGAGAGGCGAAGCACGCGCATGTGCACCAACTTAAATCTGCTTTAATTCTCTACCTGGTGTTGCACAGAGCTCCAGCGATTGCAGGCTTGTCAGGCAGGCCATGTGCTCCGGGGCGGGCAAAGTGCTGCAGCACCGGAACAGGCAGGGGAGTGAGCTGAATGCCGGCAGAAGTCTTCAGGTCTGACTGCATGCATGCAAGCAAATGGCACTGCCATGCTGGCAGCAAGGTCTCTTTTCCGCACGGCCTTAGGGGCAGCTACTCGCCTGCAGTAGATGAGGATGAGCTGAGTGAGGGCCGACAACTGGGCCAGCGGCAGCCAGCTGTCTGGACACTCGTCATAGTGCCTCACCCGCAGCCGCCGCAGCGACTGCAGCGCAGACATCTGTTGGGGGGAAACAAGCCAAAAGGGCGAGGCTTCGCAGGGTGACGGCAGGACCCCGGGCAACTGCTTTGAGCTGCCTGGCCTCCAGGACGCAAGCGCTACACAGAACAAACGTACTGCTGCCAAAGCACCTCAGCCACCGTCCTCCACCCAACCCAGTCAATAAACGCTGCTCTGGCTCACCGACGCCGGCAGGGCTGCCGCGCTTTGCGTCAGGCTCAGGCTGGTGAGGCGCTGCGGCCAGCAGGCGGCCGAGGGTGCGTCCACCCCACCCTGAATGTCCAGCGCTAGTGCCTCCAGCTGGGTGCAGGCCGACAGGCCGCCAGGCTGCAGCCGCAGTGGGGGAAATGGCCGCACATCTTCGCAGGTGGTGCCGTCTACCCTCAGACGCCGCAGGCTGCCGGCCAGCGGCGCCAGCCAGGGTCCCAGCGTGCACGGCACGCCGCACAGGCTGAGTTGGAGGCACTCCAGCTGGGTGCAGCGCCCCAGGCGGGCCTGCAGCTCAGCTGCCAGCCGGGCGGCATGCTCGGCACCATCCCGGGGAAGCGCCTGGGCTGTAACCTCAAGGCGCTGCACGTGCGGCGCCAACCGGCGAAAGCAGAGCAGCAGGCTGAGCACGCGCTGCTGCCGATCTGCCACCGACTCCTGCTGAAAATCTGGCCGGCTGCGGCAGAAGAAGAGTCGCGCCTCCCGTAGCAGCTCTGGCTCTGTCGTCACCAGGCGGTGCCAGCGCTGGCACACCAGCGCACAGGTGGCGAGGCTGCGGCAGGCAGGAGAAGGGCGGTGATGTGTAGGGGCAAGGCAGCGGCGGCGGCAGCGGCAGCCGTGCCAGGCGGCGGCAATGCAAACCCGGCGGTTGTCATTTGCGATCACACCGACCCACAACTTGCTCACCGCTCGCGGAAGGGCACCAGCGCCAGCACAGCGGCGAGGCAGTCGTCGGGCAGGCTCGCAAACCCTGCGTGCCGGCGCTTTATGACATTCAACGTGTTTACAGTGGTTTGAAGGTCGCGGTGAACGCCCGCAGAGCGCCTCCGACACACCCATGAACCCATGGCCCCCGCCGCCGCTGCCGCCCACGCTGTGCGGCAGGCCGTGAGCAGCAGGCCGCGACCCGTTGCTTCCAGCAGAGGCTTGCTCAATCGCATCTCGCTTCCTAGTTATCCAACCTGTTTGAGCGCAGCACATTTACATTCACATTCACATCAGCAAGGCAGACATGCGTTCCAGGGTCAGCGTCAAAGGTTAGGGTGGGGCACCCACTCGCCCTCCTGCCCATCGGGGTGCAGCTCTGTATCACTGACAACGCGAATTGTGAGGCCCGGCCGGCGCACCTGCAACTTCGCAACAGCGGTGGTCAGGGCGGCCATGGCCGCCAGCCCCTGCCGCTGCAGCATGCACTCTGCTGGCTCGAGCTCGGAGACCAAGAAGTTGTTTAAGCGGATCTTGCGCTCGTACTGCCTCGGCATGTATGGCGGCACTTGGCTCCAGCCCTCGCACAGGCCGACCGTCAGGCGCGCCAGCCGCGGCAGGGCCGCCGCCCAGGCCACAAACTGCAGCGCTTCGGGCAGCGGCTGCTGCGGCGGCAGGCTGAACCGGCCAACCGTCAGCTCTTCCAGCTGTGTGCATGCCTGCAGCGCCTGCAGGACTGCTGGTGCCGCCAGGATGGCATGCGGCAGCTCCAGCCGAGTCAGGTTGGTGTGCCAGCCGCCCGGTGGCAGCCTGACTGGCCTCCAGCCTCTCGCTGCCGAGTGACGCTCACGGTGGCAATCAAAGCTGCGCGGAAGGGGCGGCGGGGGCATGGCAGCGGGCAGCAGCAGTTGTGTGGCCAGCTTAGGAGCAGCTGCGGAGGTACAGCAGGCAGCAGACACATTCCCAGTCAGTACTTGGTCGCTGCCATCATCAAGCACACGCCCTGGAGCAAATATGCGGCAGCGCATGCTGCAGAACCGAAACACTTCGCTGCACCAATCGCAACTGATTATTTGACCTCACCTGAAGGAGCGCAGGCTGGTCAAGCGGGAGATGATTGAAGGAATGCGCACCAGGAAAGTGCACTCGCCTCTGTGCAAGGAAACAAATCAGCACAAGTGGGTGGAATCGCAGATGTCTTCAAAGCACACCAGCCGCAGCGTGCACGGCGCAGCATGCATGGCATGGCATGCAACCAGCTGGTAGGAGCGCATCCGGCTGCCACCAGCAGGCACAGCGCGCTCAGTGGCAAGCTGGCCAAACACTTCCCAGCAGAGCGGACAAGCTAGCAGCCACTCACATCTTGAGGTGCGTGAGCTGCAGCCTGCCCAGCGCAGCCAGCGCTGCACCCAGCTCCGCTCCTGGTGACATGTCTTCCACTGCCGCCTCATCCGCCTCTTGCTCCTCATCCTCTTCCTCATCCTCCGCTTGCGCTTCCTCATCCTCCGCTTGCTCGTCCTCCGCTTCCCAGCCTTCATCTCCAAACTCATCATCAGAGTCTGTCTCATTGAACTCGCGGAAATCGCGGCCATCTGAGGATGGGAGGGTTGGTGAGGAGGGAGGCGCAGTGAGGCCAAGGCGGGATGCGCAGCAGCAAGAAGGCCCTTGCAGCTGCGGCCAGTCAGTACACAGCATGTCAGAAGGCACTGCGCCGGGCAGCGGTGCGGGTTGTTCCTTGGCGTGTCAGACCTAGCAAATCGAGGTCACAATCACGTGCCCACCTGGCGACGACAACAGCTCCAGCGACTGCAGCTGTTGCAGGGCGGCCAGACAGGCGGGCGGCGGCAGATGCCTGCAAGCGGAGGAGAGTCAAACAACAGGGTGGGAGGGCTGGGCTGCAACTCCCACGGCCTAATTTGCAGGGCTTCAGGGTTTAAGCAATTGGTGGCGCTGCGAGCAGGGAGCGCGCATCCGCTTGCGCTCACTTGCAGCGCTCTGCCCATCGCCTTGCAAGGAAAATCCTCACCTAGCTGCTCACGCGGCTCGCTACTCACTTGCAGTGAACTACCCAACTGCACTTGCAGTGAACTGCTCACTTGCAGTTGTCGAGCTCCAGCGTGCGAAGCGTGGTCAGCGAAAACAGCGGCTCCCAGCCGCCCGCCATCCACCCCAGCCTGGCCACCCGCAGGCGGCGCAGCGAGCCGAGCACCGCCATCTGGGCTCAGTTGGTCCACATGGGGGAGTAGGAGTGTGGGCGGCCGGGGGGATAGCAAGCCGGTTTGCACACGCCCCAAGGGCGGGCACGGCAGCAAGCCGGCGGACAGGCACTGCAGGCACATCACACGCCGTGCCTGATGCTGCCATATCTGTTGTTGACTGCACTCGGCTGCCAGCTGCAGGCTGCTTGCGCTTTTGAGACCAGCCATAACAACAGCACCAACCGCCAACAGTGCAACAGGCTCACCGATTCTGGCAGGTACGGCTGCAGCTGGGAAGACAGGTGCAGCTCCAGGCTGGTGATGCCTGCCGGCCAGCATCCAGCTGAAGAGGCCGCGATCCGCGCATGCTGGGCATCCAGCACAAGTGACTCCAGCCGGGTGCACGCCGACAGGCCGCCGGGCTGCAGCCGCAGCGGCCTGGCATCGCCTTGTATCGGGGACAGCGCTGCATACTGGAACGTCAGCCGGCGCAGGGTGCCGCCCAGTGGCGCCAGCCAGGGGCCCAGCTTGACCGGCACTTGCTTCACCCACAGGCTCAGCTCCTCTAGGCGGACGCAGCGCCCCAGGCGAGCCTGCAGCTCCGCCGCCAGCTGGGCGGCGCCGGCATCGTCTTCTGAGCGCAGGGCCTCCACCGAGAGGCGCAGGCGCCGCACGCGCCGTTTCATTCGGCGCAGGAAGCGGAGCAGGCAGGCCAGGCGCTCCGCAGGAGTGGCTGTGCCCGCAAAGGGCAGCTTGCGCGGGTAGCGGTAGAAGCCAGCCTCTGCATCGCGCAGCAGCTCGGTGGTGATCAGGCGGTGCCAGCGCTTGCACACCAGTGCGCACGTGATGTGCCTGCGGCAGAGAGGAGACGGGCAGCGGGGTGTGGTCCAGGCATCGGAGCGGTGGCGGCGGCGGCCAGGTTGTTCGACTGCCAGACACACGCCGCGGTGACCGGTGCGATCGCACCATTGGCCTGCTCACCGCTCGCGAAAGGGCACCAGCGCTAGCACAGAGGCGACGCAGTCGTCCGGCAGGCTCGAAAACCCTGCGCGGCGGCGATCCATAGCTCGAGATTCGGCTGTGAGAGCACTGCGCGACATGGCGAGGGCCCTGCGGAGGCCCTCCGACATCAGCGATAAGGTCGCTGCTGCCGCGGCTCAGCCTGCGGCAGCGCACGACATGCCCGCTTGCTCATCACAGCTTCGGCCTTCGAGCTATAATCTGCCCCATTGGTGCATGATTTACACCTTGGCTGCTCAGGCATGGCATCGAATCAAGGCACAAATGTCTAGAGGCAGGCCGCCCACTCGCCCTCCTCCCCATCCTCGCCAACAATGCAGACTGATGTGCACGGTCGTCGCGCCTGCAGCTTCAGAGCAGCGGTGGCCAGGGCTGTCATGGCCACCAGCCCCTGCCGCGGCCGCACGTGCTGCGCTGGCTCAATGTCCATGTACCACAGGCCGCCTTCCCGGCGGCTGCGTTGGTAGTGCGCCGGCATGCCGAGCGGCACTTCACTCAAGCACTCGCGCCGCACCCCGACTGTCAGGCGCGCCAGCCGCGGCAGGGCCGCCGCCCAGGCCACAAACTGCAGCGCGTCGGGCAGCGGCTGCTGCGGCGGCAGGCTGAACCGGCCAACCGTCAGCTCTTCCAGCTGTGTGCACGTCTGCAGCGCCGCCAGGACGGCAGGTGCGGCCAGGATGGCATGGGGCAGCTCCAGCCGGGTCAGGTTGTGGTGCCAGCCGCCGTGCGGCAGCTGCATTCGCCGCCAATCCCGCAGCTGCCAATCATCCTCAGGGTCAGAGTCAAAGCTGCGGGAATGGGAGAAAAAGCACAGCAACGGGCACCAGCGGTTGGCGCAGTGAGCAGGGGGGCATCGGGCTTCTGCTGAACCTCTGGCCCTAAGCCGTCGTAAGTACCAAAGGTGAAAACCTCTGAACCTAACATGCATGCCTCATGACCGATCACATTCTGCGGTACCATGCGCAGACCACAGAGCCCCAATCTCACCTGAACGAGCGCAGGCTGTTTAGGTGCGACAGCCCGTGAGGAAGGAGC
>VFQQ010002078.1_pt1 | contig 24382 bp, 40 predicted proteins | sample 3512341 | NCBI WGS metagenome assembly VFQQ01 (sample SAMN10412373, study PRJNA504923) | tailings metagenome | isolation source: Relicate 2 Philex TSF1 revegetated site | place: Philippines: Tuba, Benguet | collected 2017-08-29 | reverse complement strand
CGATTTCGGTGGTTTGTTGCGTTGCTTTTTGTGCAGTGTGTACGTGGCCCGAATGAATGGGAGATGATATTATTTTTTGCCTTGAAGCCGTCAACTGTCCCTTTGTCTCCCGCCCACGCATCCGCCGCGCTCCCACCCCCCGCAGGCCATCGTGACCGGCAAGGGCCCCCTGGACAACCTTCTGCAGCATTTGGAGGAGCCCGGGGAGGCGCGTATATGCTAAAATAGCTGTATGGGTTGCCCCGGTTGAGCCCTACCGTTCGGCGGGGCGCCAGAGGTCATTTGCCGCACCCTTGCAGCCATTTCCCTGCCATGTGCTTCTCACACTGCCTTCTTGGTTCCTTTGTTGTTTGCAGTTCAACTTCTACGCCCTGTACGCCAACTCCCTGGCGTAAGCAGCTTGTTTGGAGCACCTGCGGCGGCCGAGGCGGCGGCGCTGAGCTGGCGCAAAGCGCGGTTGGCGACCGCCGCCGCCTCACGCTGTTGCCCTTGACCCTCTTCCCTTTACGCGCTTGCATGCGTTCCCGACTCCGCTGCATGCTGCCTGTGTGTGCAATTGTGCATCAGGCAAAAGAAACGAGAAGAAAACTCCACCCAAACACCATTTTGCCTGTTGTACCATCCTGTACGAAAAGGAGGCTGTAGTGGTGTAAAAACATCAAAACCAGTCTTAAACAGTGGCAGTGAATGACAATTGGACTGCTGGGTGTTGATGAGGGATACAACAACGCTGAGATACATATGCTGGAGCTGCTCGCCCCAGTCAGTGCGTGGCATGCCGCATGGGAGGCGCTGCCCCCAGGTTGGCGATCTGTTCCCCGCGGCCATCTTCATTGATCCAGACAATCTTGCGAATCGTGTGGTATTGTGAGAACGGTCGACGCGCAGCAAAGGCATCGCACCGGCCGAGTGAGTGGCGTTGCGCTGCGCTGGTTGCGCCGCTCGGGGGCGCCGGATATCTAGCGTGCATACCCAGGAGTAGCAGCCGTTCCGCTTGCATTGCAAGGGTGGGTGGGCAGCGGCTGCCAGCCGCCGCCGGCTGGTACACCCGCCGCGCTGTACCATCACACGCCCTCCCCCAATTCCCCTTGCTGCAGATCCACCCACCCATCAGGAGCTATCTCCTGACGTCTCCAAGGACCCAACACAGGCTATGCCACGTTGCGGCTGCTGTCAGGTGCGGGCTGGATGGGTGCTGCCTGGAGACAGCCTGGGGCAGCAATCGCATTGCGCTTGCAACGTGGGGTCACCCCTCTGCTCCCGTCCTCCAGCACTAAGCAGTGCAAACGGTTGACACACTACATCCTGCCTCGTCCTCGCTGCAGGTGCCAGGCTGCCAGGCTGACCTGACCGCCCTGCGGCGCTACTTCAAGCGCCAACGCATCTGCGAGGAGCACGCTCGAGCAGAGTCGGTGCCCGACGGCCGTGGTGGGCAGGCGCGCTTCTGCCAGCAGTGCACGCGGCTGGAGCCGCTGGACGCCTTCTATGGACGACGGCGGTCCTGCAGGGCCAGCCTGGCCAGACGGCAGCGGCGGCTCGCAGACGGCAAGGCCAGCGCTTGCGGGCACGGCTTGGACGCAGCTGCCGCACCAGCAGCTGGGCCTGCCGAGGGCCCCTGCGCATGGGGCACTGATGGCGGCGCCAAGCATGGCATTGCAGGGGAGCGTGCCAGCAGGCAGCGCTGGCAGTCCGCCACCAGCAGTGCCTGCAGCGGCGACTGCTGGCTGCACCCTGCCACCCCCTCTCTCAGCTTCGCCGGCACCGCCGGCAGCGATGGCGTGGACAGCGGCGCCAGCGCAGCGGCCAGCAGAGGTCCAGGTTGCAGAGGCAGCAGCGGCAGCACGGCTGCAGTACCGCCACCCTCGCTGCTCCTGGCACTCGGCATGTGTGATGCTTGGCGGTCCCCGCAGCCCTGCCTGCCGGTGCAGCCATCGACAGCTGTCATTGCAGGCCACGCTGCCGCGCAGTCGGCAGCATCTGCAGCCGCCACTGCCGCAGCGCAGTCGTGTGGCGGTCCCGTAGGCACCTCACATGGCCAGCCACAGCCGCAGCAAATTGCTGCCGGTGCAGCTGCGGCCGCGGCAGCAACGGCCAGCGAGCAACGCTCCCCTGATTTTGCACTGCGGTGCCTGTTGGAGGCCACCTGGCTGGCTGCGGCAGAGCAGCCATTACTGTAACTAAACATGTGGTTATTTTTGACACATTGGAAGCAATTTGAGGTGGCCGTTGGATCGGCAGCAGGGCGGCGACGGCAGTGGGCCGACCAGGGTGGCGCCGGTCCCGTCGCCGCTTGGCACCCAGGGGAACGAGGCCAGCCGCCTGCTCTATGCGAAGCTCGTGCATCTGGTCTGTCAAGGAATGAGTGGAATCGCTGGACGGGGCTCTGCGGTGGCACAATACACTCATGGGCTCGCTTATGTACGTGTGCTTGCCAGCCCGCGCTGCTGGGCTCGCTTCAAAAGCCTTAAATTTTCGATTGCACACATTAAAGCGGGCGTCAGTGCCTGCCACAGCCCTCGGAGTCCCGCAAGCCCCAGGCCTTGCAGTGGCCGCAGCAAGCTCTGCGGGCGGGGGCATGCAGGATGGCGAGCCAGCGGCGCCGAGCTCGAGCATTTGCCAGGTGCCCAGGCTGCTGTGCAGCTCCCTTCGTCCGCTTGCCTCCAAACGCTGCCCTGTGGCAACCGGAGACCGAGCACTGCATGCCATGTGCATGAACGGCTCGCTCAGGCCGCCAGCGCCACGGCTCAGGCTAGCCAGGCGACTCGCCGCACCCGCCGCCGCAGGGGCACACTTTGACGTTCCTTCCCATTGCTTCGCCACCTGCAGGTGTCGGGCTGCGGCGTGAACCTGAACAGGCTCCGGCCATACTTCCGACGACAGAGGATCTGCGAGGAGCATGCCCGTGCAGAGTCGGTGCCCGATGGCCGCGGCGGCCTGGCGCGCTTCTGCCAGCAGTGCACGCGGCTGGAGCCCCTGTCCTTCTTTGACGGCCAGCGCCGCTCCTGCCGCTCTAGCCTGGTGAGTGAAGGAATGTCAGGAGAGGCGTGCTCCTAAGTGTAGAGAGGGTGCCGTGGCCGTGGCTGCCCATTTCCGTCTCCGCCAGCCAGCCAACCTGCATGACCACGCCCACGCCTCGACCGCAGGCCAAGAGGCAGGAGCGCATGAACGCAGCGCGGCGCCGCACCCACAGCGGCAGTGACGAGCGGCTGAGCAGCAGCAACAGCGACGGCCCAGAGGGTGCCGGCGAGGAGGCAAGTGGTGCTGCCACCCGGCGGGCAGCTTGGCGTGCAGCTGCTGGCGGCGGTAGCCCACACAGCAGCGCGGCGCCACTTCAGCACAAGCGCAGCCGCAGCACCTCGCCGCCCGCCCGTGCAGTAGGACCAGCCGCAGCGCCACTTGCTGGGCTTCATGCTGCTGGCGCAGCGCTGGCCCGGCCGCTCGCGGCGACCTTCCCGTCGCCAGCAGGTCTGCTGCAGCCCAAGGCGTCTGGGGAACATGCCGACAGCAGTGCGGCCACTGCGCGGCTGGGCCTGCTACTGCCCTCGGTGCTTGCTGGCTTGCTGGGAGCATCGCCTGCCGGAGCCAGCATGCCGGCGGCATCCGCTGCACCCGTCAGCACCGTGGCCTTGACCAGCACCACCCAAACCGCCAGTGATGCAACCGCATTCCTGGCCTCCCTGCCAGCCGCAAATGGCAGTAGCAGGACGCTGCCCATGCTGGATGGCAGCGGCGGCAGCACGCTGTCTGCTGTGGCGGCCGCAGTGGCGGCTGCAGCAGCCCCGCTGTCGGGCGGTGCGAGGACAGGGCAGTCCCAGCTGCCGCTGCCCAGCGACCCTCACGAGCTGCGGCGCATGCTCAGCACCCTGTTGCAGCTGCAGGCGCTGATCGGCAGCGTGCTCATCCCGCAGGTGCAGCAGCGCCTGGCAGTCATGGAGCTGGGAGACTTCCTGGGTGCGCTGGGGCCCCAGGGCATGGCGGCAGCAGCGCAGCCGCTCCTCAGCCTGGTGCAGCAGCCCGTGGCGGTGCAGCCGGCGCCTGGGTTGCAGCAGCTGGGTGGGCACGGGTCTGCGGTGCAGTCTTTGCCTGGTGCGGCGCAAGATGCAGTGCTTGCACAGCTGCTGGGCAGCCTGGCGAGTCGGCAGCAAGAGGGGCAACAGCAGCAGCAGCAGGCACAACAGGCGCCGCCGCCCCAGCCACTGGAGCAGCGGCTACAGCAGCCGGTGCAGCAGCAGCTCCATAGCAAGCAGGGCGAGCAGGCACAGCCGCAGGCCAGTGTGCAGCAGCTGCCCGCCGAACTGCCTGCAGCACAGCTGGCTTCCGTCATACAGCAGCTGCTGGGGCAGTGACCGCCCTTCATGGCTGCCTCCCAAACAACCTGACCTCTTTGTCCTTGCACCCTCCACGTGATCTGATTGTGGGTGTACCAGGCTGCTTGAGCTTCGGATGAACGCATGCCCATCTTCATGATACCCACCCACCCTTTCCTCGTACCCACCTCTTTGCTTTTCCATGTGTATGCGCAAGTAAGCCTGCCACTGTCACTCTCAGCCCATCTGCAGTCTTTTGATCTACTTGAAGTTGCCTGTTCTACATCCCTTTTTTGCAAATCCTTGACATAACTGGGCACAGTGCTCGCCAGGTTCATATGCGCAAAGTTCTGCACCGGCACAAGGCATGCTGCAGCTTGGCAGGTGCCCACGTCAGCTCACCCTGCCTGTGGCTGCACTGCCGCCTGGACTGTTGCAGGGTCCACCGGTGCATGCACCGCCGCTGCCAGCCTTGCCCACTCAAGGCAGCGGCGCAGCGCATCTCCCCTCAGCGGCGCCGCATCGTGGTTGTAGTAGTGCAGCTGACTGAAGGCCTCGCTTGCCACCCAGCGGGTGCCAGGTGCCGCAGGCAGGTCCTCCCCACCAGCTGAAGGGATGCCCGCCTCAGCACCCTCGACTGCCTCCTGCTGCCGGCACTGCAGCACAGCGCCGCTGTAACCCTCCGGGAGCGGCAGGCGCACACCTGTCGCACAGGCGGCGATACGGCAGTGTGAGTTCGGGTTTGCAGATTGCAGGTGGAGAGCTGCTCAGAGCACGACAGCAAACAGCTCAATGCAGGCCCGATTATGCAGAAATAAGCTCAGCCAACATCTTGCTCATGCACATTATGTTGTGGCGCCGCACCTGCCAAGCTGCGGCCTCGTAGGCTGCACGCCAGCACAGGCAGGCCGTCCACGATGGCCCCTGCAGCTCAGGTGGGTGGGACCAGCAAAACCGCGTTGAAGTGACGTTCCAATGAGGAGATCGTGCCGGCTCACAAGGCAGTGAACGGCCATGAAGATCCTGCTGCGCCACACTGTGCAGAGGGGATGCAGAAAAGCACACCAAAGGCCACCTTGCATGCAGCGCCAAGAAGCACAGGTCGTGCCTGTGGGCTGCGGTTGGAAGTATGCGCTCACTGCCGCTGCTCCGTTGTGCTCCACCAGGGCTGGCACCAGGTGAATTTCCGTCTCCGCTGTGCTGCTGGTGTCCAGCTGCCGCGCCATGCCTGCGTCAAAGGGCCAGACCTGAGCGAAATCCTCTCTCCGCAGAGGAGGCGAGCAGAGCAGCGGGTGGGCGACAGCGACGGCAACATGCTGGCAGCAGCGGAGCGCCATTGTAGCTACCTGTCGTGTGCTCTGTGGTCGGCACCGGTGCTCCAAAGGCTGTCGAAAGCTGCAGGGAGGTGCGGTCGCGGAGCTGCGGCACTCAAAAACGCGCAAGCAATAATGCTTCGAGGCCCTTCCTGAGCAGCGTACGGATCAACAGCAGGACTGAGGACAGCGAACAGCAATGGGAGAGCCCCTTCTCGCCAATGCCATGCATGAGGCACTGCTGCTTGCTGGAAAGCCAATTGGCAGGCTGCTGCACGCTCAGTGCATGTCACACAATCGATCTGCGTGGCGATCTGTCCCTGTCTAGCACCTGCGCACTGCTGCCCACTCAAGAGCTTCGCCAGGCAGGCACGCTGACCGCTGGCAGCACAGCAGTTGCACCCTGCAACGATTGCTGGATATCGATTTGTGCTCCACCTTGCTCTGCGCCCACTTTTGACCGCCGCCGCCTGAGCACAGGCGACCATGCCGAAGCACTTCAAGTTTGTGTTCATCCCCGCTGACTTGGCGGAGCCGCTTCAGCAGTGGGAGCTTGACATGCCGGAGGGCCAAGAAGTGGAGTGCCTCATCGATCGGCTCAAGGCAAGCCGCCCGGCTGCATGCCATGCCCCAGCTAGGCCAGCCTGCGCTGACGGCTGTACAAAAGAACAGATGCACTGCTGTGACTAATGCGCTGCACATCAAGCCGGCCAATGTGGACCCACGCTGCCAGCCTCCTGTGAACACCTCTTAATCTGGGTGTTCCTGCTAGTGTTAATGCAGGAGCACTTTGCGGCCACCGGCCCTCGCAAGACCGCAGCACAGATACAGGCGCAGCAACGCGACCTGATGAGCAAACTGCCAGAGGTGTGCCAAATGACGCCTTTGCCGAGGACTCCTTCACGAAACCCGCTGCAAGAGCACCATACGCCAAGCCAGTCGGCAGCCAACGCCTGTACTTCTCACCTGCCGGCTGCTCACCTGCAGGGGACCAGCATCGACAGCCGAGTGCTGGATGTGGCCACGTCGCTGAACATGGTGAGGTGGAAGAAGGCTGCACACTGTGCCAGCACCAAAGCACCAGCAGTATGGCATTCACAAGTGGTGGCGCGAACAGTGCAGCTGGCACTGCTCGCTTCTTTTGGAGGAAAGGGATAATGTGCATCGCCAGCAGCTGGCCAGATTGCACTAGCTGAGTTGAGGAGTTGCGCCGCGTGCTCCACAAGCTTTGCTGGCCCTCATGACCTCGTCCCTGCAGGTGGAGAACATTTCCTTGCTTTCCAATGCAAAGGACAATGGTTTCGTGGGCGTGAACATGTGAGGCCCTGCCACTGCGCCAAGGCTGCCAACGTGCTGGAGTAGATGCGTGCTGCAGCAGCACGTGGGCTTACCTGCTGTGGCTGCGGTTGACTCGAGCATTATTGTGTGCCTGGCCCCATAGCCCCCTGCCGTGCTCACTGACCCACCATCCTCACCAAGCAGGTATGTGGATGACGAGGGCAGCATCAAAGGGCTGCCCCGCAACCTGCGCGCTTCGGACATTGCGCACTGCTGCGGCAAGCCGCTGGAGGTGGGCTGGGCAGCAAGGGCGCCTGCGGCAGGGGCAGGGTGGGAGCGCACCTGGCGGCGTGGCAAGCTGCTAGGCATGGAGGCAGAGTGGAGCGATGCCTCACACTGGGCCATTATGCTTGGTTGCACGGCACTCAGAATGCGACACCCGCCCCCGCAGGTCAAGGGCGATGCTTTCCTGGCCAGAGTGATGGACAATGGTGACGACTTTGAGCGCCTCGACCTCACACTGGACGAGGTGTCGTCAGGGGCGCCCTGGGTGCAGCAGGCGCGGCAGCAGAACGAGCGCAAGCGGCAGCAGGTGTGCTGGCGAATACACGGGGGGCAGCGGTTGGCGTGGGGCACACGAGGCGGGTTGCCGGCTGGGATGGCATGAGTGGCTCCAGGCACCGCAGGCCTTTGGTGCCCGGAGGCCGCTGGCTGCCCTCGCAATTACCGCCAAATGCATGCCAATCGCTGTTGTTGTCTCCCTCTGCCCCCCCAGGAGAGTGGCGGTGCACTGATGGACCGGCTGCGGGCAGGGGGAGCACCCGCCGCACCCGCGGCTGCCGCCAAGCCTGCCGTCAGGGAGCTGACACCGGCTGAGGCAGCCAAAGAGGAGGGCAATGCGGCGTTCAAGCGCTGCGACTGGCAGGCGGCAGTTGATTATTACAGCAGGTGGGTGATCTGGAGGCAGCTGGAGGAGCTCACCCACTTGTTTTGCACACTTGATACTGGAGCAGCTCCATTGTGTGTAATAGCCACTTCTGCTGACATGGCAGCTTGGATCAACAAGCGTGTCGTGGCTCTCGTGGTCACTTGCTGCCTGCGGCTGCGTGGCAGCCCAATGCGTTGGTCTAGGTGCTGCTGCCAACATCATTGCGCTTGTGCCTGCCTGCAGGGCGCTGGAGATGCAGCCCGGCCTGATCGTGGCACTGAACAACCGGGCGATGGCCCGGCTCAAGCTGCAGCAGTGGGGCGATGCGGACGCTGACTGCTCCGCCGTGCTAGCCACCGAGCCGGGCAACGTGAAAGCGCTGCTGCGGCGCGCGGCTGCACGGGCTGCGCTGGGGCGTGCGGCAGACGCAGCGGCTGATTGGCGAGCGGTGCTGGCGCGGGAGCCGCAGAACAAGGAGGCGGCGGCGGCACTGGCTGCGGGCTCGCAAGGAGCGGGGGCGTAACACTGTGTTAAGTCAGTTTTTCTGCAAGGATGGTCACATTCCCACCGCTGGGTCTGCCGTCTGCATGTTTTGATGTAGTACGCCCGCGAAAACGTGCTTCCCGCCGCCGCCCCCGCTGGCGGCAAGGCCTTGTGCACGCCTCCAGGCCTGTTCGCATCCCTCAAAGCCTGCAACGACACCTGAGCCCGAAATCAGGCCTGGTCATGGGCAATCACATGGGGGAGGAGGTGACACCCCCGCTTACGCTGCGAGCGGCCGGTCTCAGCGGTCGCTAAACGGCGCTCACAACCCGTTCTGCTTGCGTTTGAGCGGCATGCAGGAGCCTGCGGGCCTTGCAGGTGCGGGGGCGGCCCCTGCCGTCGCGCAGCCGCCCTTTCACTGGAGCCAGCAGCCACAAGACCTTGCGCGGCCTCAGAGGCGAACCAAAGCGGTAGGCGGGGTGATTGCCAGGGCTGGCAGGAGCCCGGGCGGGGCGCCGGTGCCTGTCCTCGGCCGGAGCGGCCCTGCAGCCCTGCACGCTCTGTGCATTTGTGTGGGATTCAGACTGATACAGGCAGGGCGTGGCAGGAGGCCCTGCCTGCAGCTCTGCAGCTGGGGGTCGCGGCCTCAGAGGGGCTCGCCACCTTGCCCACTTGGGGCCCCGACCGCACCATCTGGCGCGGAGCTACTTTGGGGGGCCGCGGGGCGGCGCCGGTCGGATTGCAAGCCGCGGCCCCCTGCCCGCGGCACCGCACGCTTTTGGCGGCGGCGGCCGACCAGCGCTCGCCCCGCTGCCTGGCAGGCTTCTTACACCAGGCCCCTGGCCACCCTGCCGGTTGCAGGGGCGCCTAGTGTCCACCATCACCAAGGAGGAGCTGGAGAGCTGCTTCCACATGCCCTCTGAGCAGGCGTGCCGCCACCTCGGGCAAGTGCCGTGCTGCTCGTCTTGTGTCTGTTCCCGCGCCTTCGTGCCGCGCTGCCCTGCACGCCGCTGCATCCACTGCCAGTCTTGCCGCAGCTCCCAGCTGACCCAGTGGGACCATCCAAATCGTTCTGCAGGGTTGGCCTGACCATCCTGAAGCGTGTCTGCCGCCGGTTTGGCATCCCCCGCTGGCCGTACAACCGCCAGGGACGCCCCGTGAGTGCTGGCTCTGCGGGTGTGGTCCAACTGCCAGGCCGAGCAGGCAGACTTGCTGCTGATGTCTGCACCGTGCTCTTGGTTATGACCAGGTGGCTTGCATGCCCTGCAGGAAGATGGCGGCATTCCGGAGAGCAACGGCATCTATGGCAACGGCGGACAGCAGGGGTCGTATGGCTTTGGCCCAGCAGCGGGGCCGGGGGCGGGGGCGCAGCCCTTCACCCAGCCCTTTGCTCCACAGCTGCAAGCGCCACAGCACCACCACCCGGCACATTCGCATGCACCATCAGCTGGTGCGGCCGGCGCTCAGCAGTCAGACTGGCAACAGCAGCAGCTACAGCAGGCGCTGAGCAGCCTGTTCCCTCAGCAGCGGCAGCAGCAGCAGCAGCAGGCGCAGCAGCAGCCAATAGGTCTTGCAGCGCAGCCAGCGGGCCTCGCGCCACCAGCGGGGCTGCCTGTGCGGGGACAGCAGGACAGCAACCAGCTGCTGCAGGCCACGATTGCAGCGCTGCAGTCTGCACCGCCCGGCACGCTCAGCTCCCCGGCTGTACAATCGCTGCTGAGCAGCCTGCTGGGAGGCGCACTTGGGGGCGCCCTGGCTGCCGGTTTGGGCCAGCAGGCACCGGCGGCACCCGCCCCTCCGGCCCCAGCGCAGTGGGGCAGCTTGCTGCCGCTGTCCCAGCCGGCTGCGCTGCCGCCGGGTCGGGCGGCAGCTCCTGGTGGCAACGCCTTGCAGCAGTTGGTGGCGCTGTTGCAGCAGCCAGCACCCGGCAGGTCGGCATCCGCTCCCGTGCACCCGCAGCCGCAGCCCTCCAACCCTGTGACCGCCAGTGCGCTGCTGTCTGCTTTGGGTGCGGGCGCAGCCCAGTCACAGCCTGCTGCAAGGCCGGCAGCAGCGGCCCGTGCCGGCTCGGGCTCTCTTGACGTCCTGGCAGTGGCGGCTGATGGCAAGCTGGGTGGGGCAGCAGGCAGCCCCGGTGCTGCACCGTCCAAGCCCGCTAGTGCCCAGCAGGATACAGATGGCTGGGGCGACAGCGGCGGCGATTCGCAGGGCGAGGAAGACGATGACCTGGCTGACTTTCTGGAGCCCGGGGCGCAGCTGCCGCCCAGGGCGGGCGCCGCCGCCACGGCACACCCCCCTGCAGCGGCCGCTCCACTGCCGCTCGCACCAGCCGTAGCCCCGCCTGCCGCGTCGCAGGCACCAGCCGTGCAGCCGCCCGCAGCCACAGCGGCATCCGCACCCCCGGCAGCGGAGCCGCAGCTGGAGCCGCTGGAGCGGCAGCTGCTGGCGGCCCTGCCCGACCTGCGGGAGACGGCCGGCCTGCTGCGCCAGGCGGCGGCACAGCTGCAGAGCCACCTGCTGGCGCAGCGCCTGCTGAAAGAGCGCACCGCCGCGCTGGGCGCGCACTTGCCAGGCTCCTGCCAGCTGCTGGGCGTGAACGCAGGTGGGCGGCTGCCGGAGGGATGCGCATGTCGCGCGATTGACTGTTCACCAGCAGCAGACGATGCCTTGCACGGTTCCGGCAATGATATGCGGTTGCTGCTGTCTTATTAACCCCCAGCCTCCTTCCACCTTGCCCAATCCTGCATGTACAGAGCTGGCTGAGCTGTGCTGCACCACCCTGCTGACCCTGCTGGATGGGGAGGGAGGCGCCATGGCTGCTGCCCTGCAAGCAGCCGCCCAGAAGCAGAGCAACGGCAGTGGCAGTGGCGCCGCCCCCGGCAGCGGCGATAGAGCGGCCTTGCCTGCCGAGGGCAGCCTGCCGCTGCAGCCAGGCTCCTCCACGGGCATGAAGCACGAGGAGTCGCACCTCACTGGCCAGGGCAGCCCCAAGCGGCCGCGCTGCGGCTCGCCGGCTGCCGCCTTGCAGCACTGACCTGTTGGGCATGCAGGCCAAGCACAATCTGCGCTGCTGGCACCCTGACCTTGCCGGGCTGTGCTGCACTCGACCATAGCTTTCAGTGCGTTCTGCAGTTTTCCCTCGATTCTTTTCCCTGCCGCCCCTTGCATGCCGCCATGTCTGTCCTCCTTACGATTGCACCTTGCCCTTTACCGCCCTTTACCCTTCCAGTGCTTGCACAGGCCGCATTCTTTCCCTGCTGTCCCAGCAGCCCCCCAATCCTTCCACTCATACATGTCACCTTGCAACGCTTCCACCCCGTCTTGTTTACCTCTTCTGGTCCGCGTCAACTGTCTGCATTCGCTGTACCCCAGCAAGTTTGACCCCATGCCGCACACCCTTCGCACCCCATGCCAGCTTCCTTGCAACGCGCCTGCTTGGCTCAAATGCGCCGCCCTGGCCCCGTGGGCCAAGCACCCTTATTCGGCAACTGGACGGCCTTGTCCCCGCCTCCCCTCGCGCACCTGTGCGACTCTGCAACAATGCATGCCACGCCTGGTCACCGGCAACAGTGGGGTTTTGCGGGCCAGTGACACTGCATGGCATCTGGGTCTCAGAAAGTGACAGGCAAGCCCGCAGCGTCCAGCAGCAGCAACAGGCAAGTCCACAGCGGTGGCAGGCGCTTGAACAGCAGCAGCAGCAGCCGGGCGGTCAGTCTGAGTCGTCCAGCAGGTCTACCACACCCCCCTCATCCTCCTCCTGCACCCGCGCCCGCTTGCCGCCCTGACCGCTGTCCTCCCCTGCCTCCGCGGCCTTGCGCTTGCCCTTGCCTGCGGTGGGGTAGAGAGCCGCCGGGAGGCCAGTTGGAGGGGTGTGTGCCCGGGTGGCGGCCTCCACCTCCATGTGCAGTTCAAATGCATCCCCAGCATGCGGCTTGGCAGGAGAGCATGCAGCACGCAGCATTATGCTTACCAGCGCCCGCTGCAGCTTCTGCAGCCTCCTCATCGTCGCTGGTCAGAATGACAACGCCCTCTGCTGTTTCTTGCAACGCTGCCTTGCCGCCAGCTGCTGCTGCTGTAGTGGTTGGCTGCGCCGCTGGCTCGCCGGCCGCTGCCGCGGCAGCTGGGGCCACTGGCTGCTGCTCCGCCTCTGCTGCAGGCAGCGCTCCGCTGAGCTCAAACCCTTCAGGGTGCGCCTCCTCGTCCCACTCCTCCTGAAAGGTGTTGAAAAGAGGAGTTAATGTTGAACGCAACTCGTGTGCGAGGTTGACAGGAAGCTGTTTGTGGCACCAGCCACCAGGAGCAGACAGCAGTTGGGGCCGGCATGGCGGTGCCAGGGCAAGCTGCTGAGCATGCGGCGGCCTGCGCCAGGCACACGTACCCTGTGGCTGATGACCAGCTGCGCTTTGAACTGCTGCTCCTGGTCGGACACCTCCACAATGGAGCCGTGCACCAGGCCGCCGCCCGGCAGCGCCGCCAGCGGGCGCGGCAGCAGCGACCGGTAGAAGGCGACCTGCGCGTGGCAGGTGAAGCCCCCGTGTGTGTTGTGTTGTGGGATAACGGCATGCAGCCCTGCTCTCTGGCAAGTGGGTGGCCCCAACTCGGCATGCAGACGCAGGGCGGGCTAAGGGGCGCCAGGAAGGCAGCCCCAAGCAGCAAGCCAGCGGGCGGACGGGTGCCCATTTGAGCGGCCGCCCACCTCGTCCTCCTCTAGGTCTTGGCCCTCCTCGTACAGGAAGGAGCCGCAGGACAGGGAGGGCGCCAGCAGCGCCAGCCGCCCCTTGAGAACCTGTCGGGTGCAAGGCACAGGAGCAGCCACAGGCGGTGGGTGAAGAACGCGTGTGTCAACGTACCAGGACCGTCAACTCAATCCATCTGAGGAGGTAAGTCAATCCTGGGTGCAGTGGATGCTGATCCGCTGCTTCAGTACAACGCCCTGGCCCTGGTCCGCAGCCCACGCACCTTGTCCACCAGCTGTTGCAGCGTTATCTTGCGCGTGTCAACCGCCAGCCCTGCCTGCGCTGTGCCGCACACCATGCAGGCGGGGCTAGGGGTGGGCGCCGCCATGCGCGACACCAGCCGCTTGCTGCCTGACACCTGCATGTGGCGTAGCAGGGAGCACAGAACTGAGGTTAGAGGGACGGGAGCCATGTGCTGGCAAGCAGCAGGTACTGTGTGGGGACCATCGGCATGGCTGCGTCACACAAGGCACCCTTTGAGCTGCCACGATGGTGTTGCGACTAGTCCCCCGCTCCCCGCTCAGCACAGGTGCCGGCCGTCCAACAAACCCACCTGCTGGTGCAGGAATGAGGTCTGGCAGGCAGCGGGGGCGCCCGCCAGCAGCTTCAGCGCCTCGATCACAATCAGGCCCGACACGATGGCGTTAGTGGTGGCGATGGCATGGATGATGTTGCCGGCCATGCCCTGCATGGCGCGAGCGAGACCGCCCCAGGAGCAGCAGTGTGGCAGTCCAGATCAGTCCCAATGCCTCGACACGATGCGGTGTCGCAACCGAGCACCTCCCGGCCCCGCCCTGCAGCCCATCCTTGCCCAGCCAGCAGGCCCAATGCAACGGCCCCTTTCTGCTTGCCTTTGTGACAAACAGGCTCTGCATGGGGATGCCATAGCATGCGGCCCGCAGGTTGGAGGCCGCAGTCACAAACTCCACAGCCAGCTGGTCATCCTTGTCAAACTGCAGGGCAGAACAGGAGGAGCTTCCATGGAGAGCAGATGCGGCAGACAGGGCGCAAACGAATGCCCCGCAATTCTGCAGCAGACCATGCGCCTTGCTTGCAAGTGGCAAGGCAGAAATCAGTGCGCTGCTTGTTGGGCCATCTGCAAGCACAGACGCGCAGGCCTTCAACCCACGCACGCCCTCACCTGTGCCGCGCCCAGCTCGTCCGCCCGCTCATCCAGGAACGCCTGCACCGCCGCCAGGAACACTCGGGCATTCTGGCCCACGTCCCACACCTCATGTGCATCGGTGAGGCCCAGCGCCTTGCAGGCGCTGCCCTTGGCGGCGGGTGCTGCGCTGCCGCTGTCGCCGTTGGGCTGGGGCGGCAGCAGGGCGTCCAGGTCCAGCGGTTCGGGCGGCCGCCGGCTGTGCCACAGGTCCTCCATGCGCCGCAGCTCCTCAATCTTGGTGCCGTACAGCTGCCTGCGATCAGGAGCCGCAGCAGGATGCGCACGAGCAAGAAATGAGCGGGGACAGCGGGGTGCATCATGGGACAAACAGCAACAGAGTGAGAGGACAAGCAGCAACAGAACGAGCGGCAGGGGAGTGATGGCGGATGTGTGCCAACCACCACTGTGCAGCTGCCTGCATTGAGGGCACAATAGCCACAGAGGTTTCGCTCAGCAGCCGTTCAGGGCGCGCAGGTGCCACCCTCACCTGAACACGCGCTCCGCATACTGCCGGCTCCCCTCGCCCTCCCGCCGCTGGTAGAAGCTGGGGTCATCTGCCTGCCCCGCCTCGCCGCCGTCCTCGCCGCTGCCCTCCGCTGCAGCAGGCAGGGTGCCAGGTGAAAGCATCAAGCCTGAGCGAGAGGCGGGCTTGCTGTTCTACTGGCCTGGCCAGCATCCCGCAGGTGTTGAGCTGCTGCGCATACGAAGCCATGCCTTCTGTTGCACACATGGCCTTGACTTGATATCCTGCCCCTTCCCAAGGCAACATCCGCAAAATGGCTCAGGACCTGTGCTGCTGCCTCACCCCCAATCGTCTCGTTAAGGTCCGAGGCCTCTGGTGCGCCAAACAGCAGTGGGAACAGCATCTCCTTGGACCACACGATGCAGTGGATGGGCTTGTCTGGCGTGTTGCGCAGCGTGCACACCTACATTCACATGGGCTCAGTATGGCAGGTTGGTAGGTGGTACGTCCAGCTTGTGGCAAGCTTCAGATACCCATGCATGTGCATTTGACAACAGATGAGCAGGGCGGGTAACCCAACCAGCTCGCACCGGGAAGGTCTTGGGCGTGGGCTTGGGCTGGCACTCGAAGCATTCAGTGGTCCCCTTGATGTGCACGCTGACCTGCAGGGACAGGTAGCGGTGAGTGGCAGCAGCAAGGAGGCAGTCGGCGACATAGTGTAGCAGCAATCCCCACCGCTGACCCCTGGGCAGCAGCAGCCTTGCTAATCCACATATTGGCACACCAGTCGGGTCAGAGCAGCTGCTGCCCACCTGCCCCAGAAAGCCAGCAGTGCCCGACTCAACAAGCGGCACCCCCGCCGCCAGGCATAGCCGGTTCACGTGGCGCCGCGCCTGCTTCCACAGTGGATGGGCAGGCAAGTGCAGTTGCAGGTGCAGAAAGGCTGCCGGTCACCGGTGCCAGGAATCAAACCAAGCGTGCCTCCTGCATGCCGCGGTCATTTACCACCTGAGCCCCGCCAAGCTTTGCAGGCATTGTGCACTCAGCAGCCCATGCGCAAAGCCCCCTCTTGAGCCGCTTGCCTCCAAGTTGTCCAAGCCGTTGAGCACGCAGTCAAAGCGGCGGAAGAAGTCCACGCCAAACCGAGCCTCCTTCACATTGCCCTGCTCAAGCGGGAGACCAAATGGGGCACGTTGGGCAGGTTGAAGCAAGGCTGGCAAGAAGCTGACGAGGCTGCATCAGGCCGAGGTGAGGCGGCTGCCCTGCTGCTGCTTTAATTGCAGTTCAACCGCGCCACACCTGGTAGGCAGTGATCTCCACCCCCGGCCGCATCGCCTTAACCGCCTCTGCCGCCACCAGCGACTTGCTCTGCCCCACATGGCGCTTGCGGAACAGGAACTGCAGTGCAGGAGTGAGGCAGCCGTGGCGTTGCATAGTTTGCCATGGCTGGGCAGGCCCCCCGGCAGCAAAGCAACCTTTGGAGTAAGTGCAGCCCAGGGCCCACCTGGCGGTTCAAGTTGCTCGTTTCAATTGTATCCATGTCAATCTGCGGCGAGCAGAGGGCCGGCAAGTAGCGAGAAATAAAGGGCTGCACCAAACGCAGGCGGCAAGCAGCGGCGGCGGCGGCGGCGGCGGCGGCAACCCCGGGATCGCCTGATGACTGCATCGACTCCCGACACCTTCAAGATTGACAACACATTCAGTGTGGCCCTGCACAGCGCCCGCACCACTTCGATATTCTTGAAGCCGGTCATCACAAGCGTTTTGAGGAGCTCGCATCCAATTCCTCCCGCTCCCACGGCGAGCACGCGTGCATCGGCCACCCGCCGCGCCAGTTCTGGGCTGGTTGCCGCCGCAGGCCAGGGCGCGCCTTCTATGGGCTCCGCCGCGGGCATGGCTGCTGCCTGATGTTCGATTGGTAGTGATCAGAACCGCTTGACGGCATGGGTCTGGCAAAACAACCCCGTGGCGCCCTGCAAGTGAATGCAGGCCGTGAGCGGCTCTGATTCCCCCAGGTTCACCTCTACTGATCCACAGCGCGCTCAATTAATACCACGATTACCGGACAGCCCGCCAAGGCAGCCTGAACCACGACCGGCAAAGCCACTGCTCCACCCTTGGCCCTTCAGCGGCCAACGCCCCTTCAACGAGCAGCGTGTCCGACACTGGAAAGCGCGAAGCGCATCAGGGCGGCCAGGAGCCCGCGGGGGACGAGGGGCGGTGAGTGCCCCGCCGCCTGCCAGCTGCGATCATTCGTTGTCGTCCTGCAATGCTCAATGTTGACTGGCCCAAATCTGCACAGGGCGGTGACTGGTGTGCACGAGCCATCAGGCGCAGAGGAGCCCCCGCCCAAGCGGCAGCGCTCCGGCAGCAGGCAGCGGTCGGCAAGCCGCTCCCGCTCCCGCGGTGCCTCCCGCAGCCGCTCCGCCTCAGCCAGTCGTGCCAACAAGTCCAGAGGGGGCAGGGCTCAGCAGGGGCCGCAGGCTGAGGATGGGTCTGAGGGCCGCAGGGTGTCGTCGCGGCCGCCCAGGCCGCCTCGCCGGGCTCGCAGCGCTGCCGGTGCGGCTGCTGCCGCCGCCGCTGCTGCTGAAGCAGAGCAGGCTGAAGAGCTAGCCCCAAGTGCTGCAGCAGCAGCCATGAGCGCTGAAGAGCTGGAGGAGGAGGTGGGGCGGCTGGAGCCGGCGGCCGACATGCTGTGTCAGCGCCAGGTGCGCTCGTAAGGTCGGGGCAGTGCGGCGCCGTGTTGAGGAGTGTTGACCAGGCAGGCTTGAGTCACGTGCTGCGTGGTTCAGGTCGGTACCGCTTGAGACGTCAATGGGTCAAGCCTGGCCCATTCCTCCTGCAGGCCCAGTTGTCCACTCAGAATGAGCAGCTGCGAAACCGGTTGGAGGGGCTGCGCAGTGCCTTGGCTGCGGCACCTGCAGCACGTGCGGCTGCGCCACCACCTCCGCAGTTCCTGTGGCCACAGCAGCAGGCAGCCGTGGCACCCACTCAGCCGCCACAGCAGCAGCAGCAGCAGTTGCAGGCCTCCAATGTGCAATATGCACAGCACTTTCCGCAGCTACAGCCACCGCCTGTGCCTCTGTTTGCGGCCAGCCCGCAGCAGGGGGTTCAAGCTCCGCTGCTGCAAACACCGCCCCAGCCGGCCCTGCCATACCGCACTGTGCAGCCCGGGCAAGAGGGACGCTGATCGCTCCCACCAGCCTTGTGCCTGCCTTGTCGCCAGCACCAACCATCCTTGCGCTTGCTGTGCTCTGTGGCGATTGTTCGGTTGCATGTTGTGATGCTGTCAAGAGTCGCTGCAATGTGCAGCCGTGCACTGGGAGCGGGAGAAGGGTAGCAGAGGGGACGAAGAAGGACAGTGCAGAAAGGAGGAAGGAGGGGTTATCGGGCGTTGAGGTGAGCATGAATGGGTTTCAAAGTCAGAACAGGGGCTGCTTCTGCGGGGCTATGGGGCAACAGGCCAGCCAGGATGCACAGTGTGGCTCGAGACGAAACTGAGGCTGCCCGTGAAGTGAAGGGCTTTGTCGGCGCACTCTCGAGGATCTGGCATCTTGGCCCGGGAGCATGCGGCACCGCTCAGCGGGTGAAGCCGGTGAAGAGCCAGTTCATCGTGCACGTGCCGATCGCCAGCAGCATGCTCTGCAGGCATGTGGGCGTTGGAGCACACTTCAGGTGGCGCAGGGCAGGGCGGATCGGGCAGCAGCCTACAGGCACAGCGCAATACCGTGACAAGCGCTTGTGGGGACCCCCAAGCAACCACGCAGCAGCAACCAGGCACATGCTGCACTGGCTGCACCCCTGTATGCGCCAGCCACCCACCTGGCCCTCGTAGAACCAGATGGGCATGACGCGGCCAAGCTGCGCCGCCACCGCGTCGGGGAGCGTGTAGAAGAAGAAGCAGCCGCAGAAGGTGGCCAGGAAGGCCAGGAAGAAGCCGCGCAGGATGTTCTTGGAGCCTGCAGGGGGGGCAACAGGCGCGTGCAAGCGTGAGCCGGAGCGGGCTTGAGGCTCAGCGAACAGCCAGCCATGCAGGTGGACAGCATGCACCAGTTTTCAGCTGCCAGCCAGCCAAACCAGGGGGGGCTAGACTTAGCAGGCCTGCGGACAAGCTGCCCAACCGCGGCATACGCGTTGAGCAGGCGCGGCGGCAACCCACCCTGCTTCTTCTCATCGGGAGGGCTGTCGGGGCCGCCCTTGGGCACAGGGTACAGCCGGTTCTGCTTGATGATGTTGCCCACCGCACCCGCAATCGCGGCTGCAACCACACAAAAGGAGCGGTATGGCACCCATGAGCCAGGGGAGGCAGGTGGTGACAGGGATGCTAGGCTATCGCGGAGCCCTACTTGCAGGCAGCATGGCGGCGGTAGCACCCGCTGCTCCACTCACACCAAATGACCGGCTGCGTGCCCGCCGTCAGCGGCGACAGCAGCGCCCACGCCAGCATCAGCGCCTGCGGCATGCGGGTGCGGGCCAGTGAAGCAGGCCCCTTAAGACACCCCGGACATGAGGCTTGTAAATGCTGGTGCATCACATTTACAGCTGCACCCTCACTGCGGTGCTGTTTGAGCACAGCATGCACGGCCAGCCGTGCGCGCGCACCTGCGCCACCGCGCTGTACATCAGGATGTCGTAGGCGGCCATCCAGAGGCGGGGGCGCCAGGGGAAGTAGCGTGCGCGGTCAGCGTACAGCACATCCTTCTCCACAGACACGCCGCCCTGGTGCAGGCAAGGGGAGGCCGGCAGCGGAGCACATGTGAGAAGGGGAGGGCTTGTGGTGGTGAGAACGCAGTCAGCATCCTGTGCTTGGTGCGGCAACAGCAGCTGGCACAGCGGCTCGCATGGTGTGGCAGGCCACGCCCCCGCGCTGGGCAGGTGGGACGGCGGCGGCGCACCTTGAGGCGCGCGCTGAGGCCCGCCATCATGAGCTGCGAGTGCGCTGCCTCAATCCGCTGCTGCGCCGCCTCGTCCTTGCCCTTGACCTGCGGCGGCGCGGAGGGAGGATAGCTCACACATGCGCATGCCCTGCTGCATCCCAGCACCCTGCCAGCTGCATCCAGACAAGGTGCCACTGGCGCGCCGCACTGCAAGACAGGCCTGTTGACGTGTTTGATCCCTGCGTGGGCTCCTGAGGCCAGGGCTGCCGGTTCGCACCTCGCTCAGCTTCTTCTTGTACGCCCGCTGGATGGTGGTGGAGTCCGCATTGGGTGGGACGCCCAGCACCTGGCCAGGCACACAAGGGGAGGAGGGGCGGCGTTGGCGCCTGGGCGGCAGGCGGCGGCGGCGGCGGAGAGCAGGCACTAGCCCAGATGGCCACCTGGGTAGCACATTTCACATATCTGTGACGACCAACCCTGGGAAGGGTCCTGGTACCAGCCCACGGCTCGGCTCGCACCTGGTAAGGGTCGTCTCCAGCCCCGGCGCCCGCCATCGCGGCTCGCACCGGCATGAAGCGCTGCACCTTGGCTGCTTGCCTCGTCTGCAGCGGGCGGCGCAGCTGCAGGGCGAGGGCCGGGCGGCCCAGTGCCGCGCGCGTCTGCATAGCTGCTTGCGCGTGTCGCTACCAGCCCAGACGAAACTGCACCGTTCGCCTGGTGTCCAGCAGTGCCAAGGTGCCAGGATAGTGCTCCTCATCGCCATGCATGGGCACCAGCAGATGCTGAGCGTGCTTTGGAGGCAACCAAACGTTTGCGAGCGGCGATTGCTCCATCAGGGTGGTCTCTGGCCGCAGGTCACCTGCCCTGGGGTTGGAGAGCCGCCGTTCTGCTGCCGTCGATTCGTTCTCCGCCTTGCCGGCCTGCCGCACCCCAGCGGCATTCCAATAGGTTTGTTTGCCTATGAGGAAGGTTGTATAGAGCGCAGGTGCGCGCCTTTCGTCGCTGATCATCAGATGGCCTGCTCGCCTTGCCGCCGCTGTTGCCGCTACTTCCGACAGCTCCTACCTCCTGCAACACGCTTTGTTCCATTCGTGCAGGTGGCCATGGACATTGAGGCGCCGCCATTGCAGTCTGTGCTGATAGCGGCGGCCCAGAAGGGCGGCCCCGCCCATGCCGACCTGCGCCATGTCACTCGGCGCTGGTGGAGCGTGGCGCGCCTCTGGTGGCGCTGCCCCACAGAGCGCAGGACGGCTTGGAAATACACAGCCGCCAGCATGGGCCTGTCGCTACCCTACGTGGCGCTGCTCCTGTGGATCTCCTACGTGCAGAATGTGAGGAGTGTCGAGCGGGCGGTGAGGGAAGCAATATCTGGTCCTCCTTCGTCGCCAGCCTGCACCAGCTGGGCTCTCACATGGCTGGTGTGCCATCCGCATTGCCGCAGGCCATGCACAGCTCGCTGTCAGAGAAGCAGCAAGGTGCGAGGTGTGCTGGGCATAACATGACCCAGTGATGATCAAAAGGAATGCTGGTATGCCGGTATGCCACTGCACCCTCCCAAACCGTCCCGCGCCCGCCGTCCGCACCGCCTGACTGCAGCTGGCTTCTTCGCCGCCGTCCGTGACTTTGTGGTGGTAAGTGGGCGGGCATGGCTGTGTATATCCAGCTGAGACTGCGGTGAAGTTGTGGGCGCCCAGTAGAAGGGTGTCCTGAGCGCCGTTGCAAGCACTTCTTTCTGTTCCCTACTCTGCACAGATCATTGTTGTGGCGGCTCCCCTGTTTGCGCTGACCGACTACGTGGACAGCTGCCTGGCGGTGGCCTGGCGCCGGTGGCTCACGCAGCACATGATCCGGTGCTTGGAGGTGGATGTAGGCTGTGTACAAGCACATTTATCGGATGGGGGTGGGTGCAGCGCATTGAGAATTGCTCAGATGTGGAGCAGCCTTTGCCTGCTACAACCTGCAACCCTTTGGCTGCCCATGCCGCAGGTGCTACTTTGCGCACCACTCGTACTACGCGCTGAAGCTGGACCCGCAGGCGCTGGACAACCCCGACCAGGTGCGCACCTGGGGCAACACCAGGAGTGCCTGCCGTGGCATCGCCCAAACCCAAATGGGAACCATTTTAATCTAACGTTTCAACCTTCTCTCTGCTGCCCTGCTCCCCCCGCCCGCCTGGGAGCAGCGCATATGCGAGGACGTCAGGAACTACGTGAACGCCAGCGTCATGCTGACCGTGTCGGTCATGCGCAAGCTGCTCAACTGCCTGGCGTTCACAGGTGCGCATGCCATGGAAGGTTGCCAGATCAGCCAGGCACCATGCCACCAACCACCTCCTCACTCATGCCTTGCAGGCGTGCTGTGGTCGCTGGCCCCCGGCCTCGCCGTCTTCCTCGTCTTCTACGCCGTCGGCGGCACCTGGATCACAGCTGCCGGCTTTGGCCGCCGCCTCATGCGCCTGACCTACTCGGTTCTGCAGCGAGAGGCCGACTTACGCTTTGCTCTGGTGCGCAATGCTGGGGTGAAGCCGTGAATGATGGGGTATGGTTGAGGTGATGTGGCAGAGAAACCAAATTTCCCGTTACTGCCTGCAACCCGACCTCGCAGGTGCGCGTGCGCGAGAATGCCGAGTCAATTGCTTTCTACTCGGGCGACCAGCGGGAGTCTGAGCTGGCGGGCGCCCGCCTGGCGCGCACTATTGCCACCATTTTTGGCAAGGCAAGGATCTGGGCGGGCTTGGTTGTGGGCAGGTGGTTGTGTGCACCAGAGCACAGATCCCCAAAACCTTCAACCCACCGAACCTTCCCATCCCCCGCAGGTGCGCTGGGAGGCGTTTCTGTCGCTATGGCAGAATGCATACGCCTACGCCACCATCCTACTACCATCTCTGCTGCTCTGCCGCCGCTATTTTGCGGGCGAGATTCGCTACGGCGACATTTCACAAGCCGCGTTTGCCTTCCACACGTGAGTTAGTTGGGGGATACCCTTGGATGGATGTGTGTAGTATGGCGCTCAACAGCAAGTTGGAAAACGGAATCGGCGCACCTCTGACACCCCCTCCTCCTCCGCCACTTCAGGATTGAGGGCGCGCTGAGCTACATCGTCACCCATTTGAGCGACATCAGCCAACTGGCGGCCCAGACCGACCGCCTGGAGGCGCTCCTGGCGGCGCTGGTGCAGCAAGCCGAGGGCCTGCCCGGTGGCGTGCACAGGTGGGCTGCTGGTTGTGCGGGCTGGAGAAATTTGGGATGACATATGCGGCACATGCACCCAGGGCGCTATACGGTCCCAATCCAAACCTCATCTCTGGCATATCCACGCCTGCAGGAGGCCCAGCGTCGACGGCAGCATCGCGGTGCAGGACCTCACCCTCACCACGCCGCGCGGCGAGCAGACCGTGTGCCGCGGCCTCACCCTGGCCCTGGCCCCCGGGCAGAGCCTGCTGATTGTGGGCCCCTCCGGCGTGGGCAAGACCAGCCTGATGCGCGCTATGGCAGGTAAGGCAGGGCGGTGGGGTTGTGCGAATGGGGAGGCCCGGGGGCAGGCTGAGTTAATGCACCCTGGTGCTCTCACTGTATGAATGCAGCCCTGCTGTCCCCGCAACTCGTCTCAGACTCCCCTCGCCCCACCGTCCTAACCCCAGGCCTGTGGAGCGCAGGGTCGGGCACCATTGCCGCCCCCGCCGACATGTTCTTCCTGCCGCAGCGGCCCTACATGCCGCTGGGCAGCCTGCGCGAGCAGCTCACCTTCCCAGACTCATACGCTGGCACGGCGGCCAAGGGAACTCTTGCCGACTTGCCTGGGGAGGGCGGCGGCAGCGCGGCACGCAGGCATAGCGGTAGTGGCGGCGGGGACAGCGACAGCGGCGAGGAAGACGAGGGGGCGCTGCCCGCCCGAGCGGTGGGCAGCGGCAGCGGCCGGCGCCTGCCGGTTGTCCGCAGCGGCCCCGCGGCGGCAGGGTACCGCCGCGTGGCCAGCGGCAAAGGGCTTGCAGCCAGCGCTGCAGTGGCAGGGGCGGCAGAGGCGCCCGACTCTGCCCGGCTGGGCGCCAGCGCCGCTTCAGATGCCGAGCTGCGCGAGCTGCTGGCCACCGTCTGCCTGCCCAGCCTGCTGCCCAGGCAAGCTGGGGGTGCGCAGGGGTTCAGGGTGTGTTGGGATGTCACTGTCCTTCACTTTAGATCGCACTCATTCTGTCTGCCCCATCCGCGCTGCCTTGCCTTGCAGGGTGGGCGGCTTGGATGCGGAGGCGGACTGGGCGCACATGCTGTCGCTGGGGGAGCAGCAGCGCGTATCGTTTGCGCGCCTGCTGCACCACAAGCCAGAGGTGGCGTTTCTGGATGAAGCCACCTCGGGTGAGCGAAAGTTGTTTGTGGCCCATGGGTGGATGTTTGGAAGGCGGACGTTTTGGCCTCTGGCGGTCTGTATTGGTTTTGCCATTCTCTCTACAAAGCACCTCACCCTCACTCACCTCACCAACCCTCTCCTGCCTACAGCGCTGGACACTGTCACCGAGCGTGCGCTGTACACGCACCTGCAGCGCCACTGCCACTGCTACATCTCCATCGCGCACCGCAAGCAGCTGGCGGCATTCCACACTCACGTGCTGGAGGCGACGGGAGACGGCACATGGGTGGTGGATGAGGCGGGAAACTACCTGCGTGCGCTGGGCAGCGGAGACTAGAGAACCATGTAAAGCAGGTCGTCAGGAAGGCATGCATAGCAGTGAGGCTACGTGCATGGCTAGAGTGGAGCGATGTGCATGGCACACTGTCGGGCAGCCGCCACATGCAAAGTGGCAGCGTGTGCACTGTGCGCCTGGGCATGGGCCACACCAC
>VFQQ010002077.1_pt1 | contig 24383 bp, 46 predicted proteins | sample 3512341 | NCBI WGS metagenome assembly VFQQ01 (sample SAMN10412373, study PRJNA504923) | tailings metagenome | isolation source: Relicate 2 Philex TSF1 revegetated site | place: Philippines: Tuba, Benguet | collected 2017-08-29 | reverse complement strand
GCTAACTACTACAGCAATCAACGGCCCTACAATTCAGCTAGCAGACGGCACCTTGTACAGCGTCACTCGCCAGCTGACCGGCACCGTGCGCATCGGCGCCTACTTGGGCAAATTCACAGCTTTTGCCCTACCGCTTCAGTGTTCCTATGACGTAGCCCTCCTGCTGCCCCCGACGCTGCAGGGCGCTTGCTTGCAGCAACCATGTCCAGCAACGACGCAGATGTCGTGGATCTGACGCATGACAGCGAGGAGGAGGGCGAGCACGAGCCTGCAGGGCCGAGCACCGCCGCCGCCGCCGGCGACAAGCGGAAGGCACCCGCAGAAGCGGCAGAGGCGGCGGCAGGCGGCGCTCGTGACTGGCAGCCTGCAGGGCGTGTGAAGCAGAAGGCGGCCACGGCGCCGGCAGCGGAGCCAGCAGAACCGATCCTCGGCGGCGCCAAGCGCGCGCCAGTCAAGGTGCCGACGGATGCGCAGGTGGGTAGCCAGCACTGCTGAGCCTGGGCTTGGACTGCGTCTGCCTCCCGATCGCCAGAGCCTTATAGCACTGTCCTCTCTGCTGCTCTTGCGATGCTGCAAGCTGCTGGGCATGCGTGCTAACTGCCCACCTCGCCAGCCGCCGGCGGCCCCGGGCCAACTCTCATCTCCTTTAGAACTGCACCGCCTGCTACCTAGCAGGCCCGCGAGCGCATGCACGCCATGATGCGCCGCTTCGAGCTGGACCCTTCCAGGTGATTGCTTTGCAGGCGGCAGCTGAATTGGGTTCGTGGGCAGCCTGCTGCTTAGCAGGACTTATTGGCAGTGCAGCTCGTCGCCGCTACCGCTGTCACAGAGAGTCTCGAGTGTGCCCCCACGTGCACCCCCCGCGGCAGTGGATGCGCTGTAGTGAGCACAAGCACCGAATGGAATCTGCCGGATGTTCTCCCCTCTGCGCCGCAGCGTGGACGCGCTGCTGCAGTCCAGCGAGGCGCTGCTCGCCGGCGGCGCTGCAGTGCACATCTTCATGGGGCAGCCAGTGGACGGCTTCTCAGGAGACCTGGATGTGTTTGCAGGAGAAGACGCGCTGCCGCTGTGCCGCCAGCTGCTGGAGGTGCGCTTCTTTGCTGCACATTTTGTTGCAAAACAGTCGGGTGCGCAGGGCAGAATAGCAGCATTGTGGACATTCTGCTGGCGAGGCAGCCCTGCCGAAGGAGGTGCGCATCCGCTTCTGCTCCTTCCAGCTGTTGCTGCCGTCACGGTGCCATGGCATCCATGCAAACCGCACAAAGTGTGCCGTTGCTCCCTTCTCACACAATGCAGGGGGCGGGCTGCCGCTTCCGCCCCTTCCAGCTCCACCTCAGTTGCTGAGCAGCTAAAGTCCATCTGATTCAGTCTCAATCAAATGCAAGTTTGCATGGCCGCAGGCAGCGGGTTACCGCTTCCGCCCCTTCCAGCGCCGCGGCGAGACCGTGGTGCCCGACGACCCAGCCGAGCTGCAGGTGCAACAGGCTTACTGTGTCACATGGTGTTGGTCGCAGACCAGGCTGCATTTGTGCAGAGTCGGCCGCTGTTGGTCAGCACAGCGCTGTGCTAGCAGACGAGCATGCTGTGTGGGCTGCTGCTACCAGTCGATGGCATTTGCACGAGTTCACTCCTGCAGGAGAAGCGGCTTCTGAACGCGGAGATCGAGGGAGCAGGTTATGAGGGCGGGAACGGCATTGTACAGGTAACAAGGCGCTGCTCTTGCTTGCCACCGTGGCTGCCTGCGGTAGAAGGCTTGAGGGCAGCACCGTGTTGCTTGAGGCGAGGGCGGGTGGGCAGTGCCTGCTGGCCCTGCCGCAGACTGATGGCCCTACCGGCAGCATGCATGCGTGCCGCCTTGCATGTGCCTGCCCCCACATTCGCCCGCGGCAGCATGCTACGGTGTGACTATGGTGCACAGACGGCGCCTCGCCGTACCGCATCCGCGGTCCCGTACTGGCAGGTGCTGGATTTTGTGCGGCACAGCGGGTCGGATCCTCCGCAGGAGCGCAAGGTGCAGGTCATCGTGTGCCTGGCGCCGCTGGCGAGTTACTGGGTGGACCCGGGGTGCTGGCCGCTGCGTTTCTGCTGCAATGCATTGCATGCACCGGCTGCCAAGCACTGGTGCGGCGGCGGCGGCATGGCATCATGAACGTACCTACTTGCACCATCAGTGCCCCATATGCAGTTGCCCGGCAGCTGACCGCTACCTGCTCACCGACGAAGCGCCCTTCTTGCTTCACTTGGCTCCTCCAATCGCAGAAGGCTCCTGCCGACTTCGGCTGTCTCTCACCCAGGCACCGCCCCTCTTGCTTTCCTTTTCGCAGAAGGCTCCGGAGGGTTTTGACCTGAGCGCGGCGGCGACCTACTGGGATGGGCGCAGCCTGCGTAACAGGTTCCACTGGCTCACCCGCCGCTGGCTGACCTTCTGGCAAAACATGGTGCGGCATCCAAGCGCTGCTTGGCGTCTGGCTGTCTATTGCGGAAGGCCCAAAGCTGCAGCAGGCTGCCGGCGGCTGCCTCGGCCAACAGCTCCAGGCTGATGAGAATGGCTGCTGGCTCGGATGGCCGGCTGCCTGCTCAATCCTGTCAGGCTCGGCGGCTGGCATGACGCAAAGCAGCGGCCCCCCTTGCCGCAGGGCCGGCTGAACCCTGCTCCCCTGTGCCCTGCCGCCTTGCAGGACTCGCCGGTGGGGCGCTCCCACAGCCCGGCGCGACTGGCCAAGTACGAGAGCAAGGGTTTCACCCTGCTGGTGAGTTGCCACAGTGGGGAAGATATGGAGGGTGTTTGGGGCTGAAGGTAAGGGAGGGAGGAGCGGCGGCGGGGCAGGGAGTCCAAGTACCAGAGCAACCCCTTGCAAGGGCTTCACCCTGCTGGTGAGTTGCACTGGCCATGGGGCAAGTCGGGGGTGTTTCGGGGACTGATGTGAGCAGACAATGCGGGGTGCAGCAGGTCGAGGAGTTCTCGCCTTGCAGCAGCACCATTCTGCAGCGCAGCACTCCGGCTCGCCTACGTTCTGCTCAACTATCGCCCCCCTTCCCCCCTGCTGCAGCCGGACGGGGGGCCGTACATCGATGTGCCTGACGCATATTGCTACTGAATAGCTCACTTGAAAGGAATGGATTGGCCAGTCACATGCGGGTGGCGGCAGGCACGGCAGAACATGGAGCCCTTCCTTTTGCCGGGGCAGCGGAGGGCGGCAGGCGGCACGCACAGGCGGCACTGCTGGCCAGGCCGATTCAACACACCAATGCGCGCGGGAATGCGCAGTTGAGATTTAGCATGTCCATGCATGGGGTGCCAAGCTATTATTCTATTCATGTATAGATAGGTCAACAGATTGCATGTTGAAACACCTGATGCCCGAGGTGCCCGTGCTAGGCGGCTGGCGGCAGCCTAAGGGTGCTCGTGCTGCAATGGCAAGTGACGCTACGGTCCCTGCTATGCAGCGCACACAGTCCTATTGGAGGTAAACTAGGTCGTTCCATCAGTCGTTAAGACGGACTGGTGCAGTGGTGACAGCTGCTCAACATAAGAAGGCAGCTGCTGGACGAGGCGAGGCCGCATGGAGCAGGCGGCGGCAGCGGCGGCAGCGTGGCGGCGGGGCTTGGTCTGCGGCGGTGGCACCCAGCGTCGACATTGTGCGCGTCGATACACCAAGTGCGTTCCATCGACAGCTCACGCAGGCGGCCAGCGGCCCGGCACGCGAGGTTGCGTTTGCCGCCGAAGCCCACACGCGCCGCAGGCCCCGCCGCGCCTGCAATTGACATCCAGCAGGACTCCACGACACATTCAAGTGGGCTAGCAGCCGGTGAGCGGCCGTTTGTTTGTTGGGGTTCTTCCGGCCGCCGCTCTGCGATGAAGCCGGGCTTGCTGGGACGGCGCATCAGCGGGGCGCCGGCCGTTGTCTCTCTCTCCGCCAGCCTGCCCTGCTGCCGCCGCCGGCGCCGCCGCCTCCACCCACTGCCGCGCCTCCCACTGCACTCCCGCCACCTCGGACACGTGGTCGGCAGAAAACCGGGGCAACCGCTGCACACACCGCCGCCAGCAGGTGGGTCACTGAGCGTTGTTGCATGCTACAGTCCGTTTGCAACATGATACCCCTCTGCACAATACCAGCCGGTTATATGATTATACCGCTGCGGCCCCCGCCTCCCGCAGCCATGATCGGCGGCGGCGGCCATGAGCGGCGGCCACTGGGCCCTGCCAACGGCGTGCCACCCTCAGCGGATCTGTGTGTGGATGCTTTGGAGCAGCAGCTGGACGGGCAGCGGGCATTCCAGCAGCAGCTGCTGCAGCGCATGCGGAAGCTGGAGGGGTGTGTGGCAGAGGAGCGAGAGGGGCGGCGGAGCACCCAGGCAGATCTCGGGGCAGAGCTGGCGCGCATTGGCCAGCTGGAGGGGTGCATGGCGGAGGAGCGAGAGGCGCGGCAGCGCACCCAGGCAGATCTGGAGGCGGAGCTGGCGCGAGCGAGCGAGCTGGAGGGGTGCATGGCGGAGGAGCGAGAGGCGCGGCAGCGCACCCAGGCAGATCTGGAGGCGGAGCTGGCGCGAGCGAGCGAGCTGGAGGTGAGTCGATGGTTTGCTGCTGGGTTGTGTGTGGCATTGCGGGGCAGCTTGAAAACTGTGGGCAAGGCGCGGGCCAGCCAACATGTTGACATGAGCAGGGCATAGCCGAGGAAGTGTTAGTTGCGCTGCCACGGGCACCTGCTTGCGCTGCATGTGCTCCTTGCGTCCTTGGGTCATTACAACCTCAACTGCCTGCCGCCTTGCAGGCAGTGGTGGAGCAGCAGCAGGCTGACATCAGCCAGCTGAAGAGCCAGGTGAGGGGCGGGGCGGGGAGGGGCAGTACAGGCAATACTGCCGTGGCACGCCTGCAGCCGCTGCGGCAGCAACAGCCACGATGTTAAAGGTGCATGAGCATTGATCAACCAACTATCAGGCAGCAGCTGTTGCACCCGCGCCGCCTGAAGCACTGCTAACCCCACCTTCACTTTGTCTTTGCAGCTGGCTGATGCCCAAGCGGCTGCACGTGCGGCAGATGCACGTGCAGCGGCTGCTGACGAGCGGCGGACAGTGGCCGTGGCGGCTGGCAAGCGTGGTGCGGCACGGCGTGCGGCGCGCGCTGCGGCTGCCCACCGTGAGGTGGCTGAGCAGCGCCTCGCAGAGGCGAAGGCAGCTGTTCCTGCTGCCGCAGCGGCTGCACGGCAGGCAGATGCGCATTTACGCAGTCCGGCATTAGATGCGATGCGGGCGGGCATTGCAACACGGGTCTCTGCTCAGGTGGAGGCGCACACTGGTGCTGCTGCAGAGCAGCGTGCGGCAGCCGGTGGGGAGGCCCGCTCCACAACAGAAGAGCGAGCAGCGGCCGCTGAGGCAGCAGTCGGTGGGGCAGCAGTTGATGGGGCAGCAGCCGCTGCTGCGGCCACTGAGATGGGGCACCCCGAGCTGGTGGCGGTGCAGACACAGCCCGCAGAGGCGGAAGCGCTGCCGCGGCAGCGCTGCTGCTGGTGCCCGCAGTGCCGTGCCAGCAACAGCAGCCGCGCCCAGGCCTTCCGCTTTGTGGCCAGCGGAGGGGCGGCAGTGAGCATGTGGGAGGCCGCAATGCCCAGCTGGCAGTGAGAGAGAGTGGCAGCAATGGCAGGAGGGATTTATGATACTGAAGGGCAAATAGTTATTTATTTAAGCGAGGTTTACGTGTGTTATTCTGAGCTCTTGTTAGCGCCGGCCAGGGAGGGAAGGAACAGAAGATGACATGCAAGTGGCAGCCAGGTTTCCTGGTGTGATCACGACCGCTGGCATGCTGCTTGGTGCCCAGGTGCTGCTGCAAATGGGATTGGAAGGCAATTGCCTGATCACTGCAGGTGTTCACAATGTCATGCACTGCAGTGCAGAGGTCCAGCCAGAAGCTCCCAGCAGCGGCGCCAGCCGCCGCTGCCGTGCACAGCGCTGCCCGTGCTCAGCAACAGCGCGGGTGCATGCATCACATCAACCCATCTTTGCTCTCTAGGCTCGGCTACGCTCCTGAGCTGAACCCACGTGAGTGGCTGCGGCTGTGAGCGGCAGGAAAGCACACAGCGCGACTTCAGGAGGACACGACGACGCGCAACGAGTCGTAAGCCCATCGGTGCGGCTGTGGACAGCACGGCTGCCGCTTCCGCTGCCGCTGCCGACCGGCAGCGCTGCAGCTGCCACTGCCGCCGATGCTGCCGCCACTGCCGCGCCTCCCGATCTGCTGTAAACCCCTTCCTGCATTCCCTGACTGCAGCACAACATTGATTGCAACATGCCGTGGCATCTGGACGAGTTCCTTCGGGAGAAGCTGGAGCGTGGCAAGTGGGTAGACAGGACATGCCCTTGTGTCGATCAATGGACATGCCGTGCACGTGCCGCCTGCCGCTGTGGCCCTGCACACTCGTTCTGCCCCTTGGTTGCCGCCCCACTCCCCTGTGGTGTCATTTGCTGCTGCCCTTCCTCCTGCGCAGGCGGCTGCTGGCTGAGTCTGAGGCGTACCGTGGCAGCACCGACCTGCAGGTGGGCAGTCGCCTGCTTGAGCTGCATAGGAGCGGATTGCACACAATTGGCTCCTAACTCAGTTTTTGTCACGCCGGGCCAATGTGGGGAATATGTGCCGTTGATGCTTGCGCCCCCACTGCAACTTTGTGCTGCAGAAGTTTGTGCGGCACTGCGAGCTGACGACTCAGCTGCACAACACCCTGCTTGACGAAGCCTTTCAGCCTCGCCGCGGCCTTACGCTGCAAGATAAGCAGCAGGTGATGTCACATGCGTGCATGCGCTGCTGCGCGGCATGTCCACTGGGTCATTGTAGACTTGACCGTGGCGCTATCAAAAGCATGGCTGTGATTTGCTCGTGGCTGTCTGGCATGGCATGTAGCGGCCGCAGCAGCCAGCTGCCTGCGGCCCTCTGGCTGAAATGTGGTGGAACTGGCTACTGGGCTGCCCATTCCATATATGCAGGCCATGGTGGTCCTGATGCTGGATACTCTGAACAACCTGCCGATGCCCATCGGCCTCTCCATCATGCGGCCACCCTGCTTCGACGCTGCGCGCAGCGTGGTGAGCCTTACAAATGACGTCTGCTTGGGGCGTCCCTGGCAGCTGCATCAGCCGCAGGCCAGCTGTGCAGCTGGGGGCATGCATGCTGCATGGGTGCACTGTCGACCGGCTCAGGAATTCGATGCCCAATTTCCCGGAACAAAAGTCGCCCGACTTACCAACCCTGACCCGCGTCGGACTCCGCAGGCGTATGAGCTGGTTGAAGGCGACCCTTTTTCCCAGTGGGCTGGCAACCTTGGGGAGTTGTGCCTGCAGTGGCAGGCAGCGCTCAACTCTCCTGGGGGCAATGCCCACCTGCCTGCGCTTACCATGGCGTCAGCTGCACGGATGGCGCAGGTCCCAGCGCAGGCCAGCACAGTGGTGTATGCAGCTTTCGAGGCGCACCAGCGGCAGGCAGGATTGGATCCAGCGCTGAGTGCAGCCCAGATGCGGGCACTGCCACTGTTCCTGCAGCTGGATTCAGCATTCCGGCTTTTGAAAACCGACCTGGTTGCTGCTGGCGGCCAGCCGCTCAGCCCCACGGCACGGCAGCATGCACACACCGCGCTTGCCGCAGCAGACACTCTGCAGCGTTTGGCGCCGGAGGGCAGTGCTTCTTACCTGCAGTGTGTGCGCGGCGACTTGCTGAACACAGTGAGGCCTGCTGAGGCGCCTGCCGCTTACCGAGCCGCACTGCAGCAGGCACAGCTGGAGAAGGGTGAGGGTGGGGCTGGAGAAGGGTGAGGGAGGATGTACTGAGCGACGTGGCTGTGCGTGTGGTGCAGCTACTAGCGGCATTCTGCTCTGGGTATTGTCGCCTGCCGATGGGCCGGCTGCTGAGCACTGACTGCTTGATTTGGCGACCAAACCTGCCTTCCGCCATTGCAGCGCATGCCTCGGCCGCCACTGCTGCGCTGAGTCTCATCCCGGCGCTGTTTAGCGGCGGTGATGGCACGCGTTGGTTTCCCAGGGAAGTGCAGCAGGTGCTGGCGGATGCAACACAGGCGCTGGCCGCAGCCAAGGCGTGGCTGCCAAAGGCGTCCTTTCAATCGCTGCAGATCCTCCTGACTCAACACAAGTGAGCGGGCTTGTGGGTCAAGCCCGTGATGGCCAACTTTCCAGCTGCTGCTCTATGATGGCATTTTGTATCCACTGCTGACTTTTTTTCTATCAGCTGCTGCGTGTGTACCAGCTCCGTTGACATGCATCTGGGGCTGTCTGCTGCAGGCAGATGTATGACACGATTGCCGGACGCGTGCTAGCTGAATTCCCTTGGGCAGCAGAGATCGGCCTGCCTGCCTGGCCCGACGCCCCGTTCACGGCACAAAACATCAGCACCAGCGCAGCATGCAGCGGGTGCCAGCGCCGTACGCTGCAGCTGCGGCGCTGCAGTGGCTGCCGCGTTTGTGCCTACTGCAGCCGCGAATGCCAGGTGAGGCAAGGCCGGCACGGGTGGAGCAGCTGCCATCGAGCAGTGCCTCTGGCTGCCCTCGTGCCGTTTGCATTCATTTGTGTCGTTGATTTGCGCCATTTGTTTCGTGCCATGCTGCTGTGCAGGCTCAGCACTGGAGATCCGTCCACAAACGTGAATGTGCTGCCCTTGCACGGCAGCGGCAGCAGCAGGGGCAGCAGCAGGGACAGCAGGAGCACAGTGGCAATCTGCCATGACTAAGCTCTGCCCAACGTTGCTGGTCATGGCCTCAGCCCTGCAGTTTGGAGGTGCGCTGCGCACAGTGCTGAGCCCAGCAGCAAGCACGTTGTGCCTCCCCAGCCTCAATGGCCACCCATGGCATCAACCCCAACGTTCGCAAGCCCAATGATCAACTCCAACTGTGTCAATGTCAGCCGGCTTGCATGCCACAACTTGGACAACCACTATGCTCTGCATTGCCTGCTGCCGGTCTGCCACTGCCTACTGTACAGCAGACTTGTGCAACAACAGCTCTTGCAGCCTGCGCTCCCTAGGAGCGCTGCGATCAGCGCCACGCCTGCACATACCTGCATCCTGTACCTGCATCCTGCTGCCCACTGTGTTTTTCTAGTGAGATGCAAGGCCGATCACATGCAAAACAAGAAACAGATGAGGAAATGCGTGCCGCAGTCTGTAAGAAAAGGCGTACAAAACTAGGGGACCGCAAAGCAGGGAGGGGCAGCACAGCACTGCTGGCACATAAGGACACTCTCATGCTGCAGCCGCTGCGCCTTGCTTGCCGCCCGCCGCACCGGCCGCGCCCGCCGCACCTGCGGCTGCTGGCCCGGCAGCTCCGGCTTGTCCAGCTGCTGCGCCGCGGGCCGCGCCTGCTGCCGCTGCGCTGCCACTGCCAGCTGCTCGGCTGGACGCGCTGCTGAATGTGCGGCTGAGCTCATCGCACGATTTGAGCTCCATGCGCCGGGCCTCCTCTCGCCGGCCATAGTAATGGTAGCGTTGCTGCAAGGAGAGGGGAGGGCAAGCCAAGACAGAGGCAGCTGGGTTGCCAAGCAGCAGCAAGACCAAGTTGCACGCGTAGGCAGGCTGAAGTGCGATGCAACGGCAAGCTGATGCCGACAAGCAACGCAACACCTCAATTTCAGTCCCGGCAAGCTGCACTGCAACCCGAGCACGCTGCAGCAAGCATGCACGCTGATAGCTCAGGCGTGCAGGGACCGGCAGCCCACAACTGCTCAAGTGCCATGCCCCTGCCCCAGCCCCGCACCTGCAGCATGCGCTCGTTGTAGCACTGCTGCTGCAGCACTCCGCGGTACTCGCTTTCTATCTGGTGCTCCAGCCGCACCCTGCAGGTTTGGGTGGAAGTTTAGGCAGATCAACAGTTCAGCAGCAGGAGCCAGCTGACTGATTGCCTAGTGCACCCAGCACAACAGCATAAATAGCCCAGCAATCCTCCAGGACGCACGCAGCACAGCATTAAATAATAGTTGCTGCGCTGCTCCTGCCCACAACTGCGCCTGCGGCCACCCCACCCGGGCCCCCTCACCGCTCGCGGCTGCCGGGCGGGTAGTCTCGGTGCAGCTGCTGCGCGTCCCGCACATAGAAGGGCACGCTGTTGGTGGGTGGACAGCGAGAGGGCGGGATTGAGGGCTCGAATTGAGAGTCGCTTAATGGGAATGCCAGCGCTGAGGAGCTGGTGCCTGCGAAGAAATCACCAGCACTGCGCCTCACCTGTAAGTGCTGGTCTGGAACTGCTGGCTGTACTCCCGTGTGCGGTTCAGGCTGTAGGGCGGCTGCGAGCGGCTCTGCAGGAAGGTGAAGAGCAGCAGCAGCAGCAGCGGCGCCAGCTGCACCAGCTGAAGCAGCGGGCTGGCCGCCGCCGTGCCGCCGCCGCCGCGGTGCTGCTGATGCTGCTGGTGTGCCGCGTGGGCCCGCTGCCGGAAGGGTTGGCCGCCAAAGCTGTACACCCGGGCGCCCATGAACGGGTTGCCGCCGAAGAACCTGCAGCCAGAGGAGCACCGTCGCAGGAAGTAACGCAACCATTTTGTGCATGCCAGCCCAGGCCAGAGCCAAGTGCAGGCCAGCATGCAGGTCAGTATGCTGCAGCCAGTCCGTTGGCAGCAACAACAAACTGGCGATAGACCCACAGCTGAACAGCTCCTCTGGATTGATCTCCATCTCACAATCACCATAGCAGAACGCCAACTAGCAACACAAACCACCCACATGTTGAACAGCTCCTCAGGGTCAATCTCCATCTCGCCATATGGGAAGCCGCCGCCGCCGCGCCGCATGCCGCCACCGCCGCCGCCGCCCAGAGCACCCTCCTCACGGCCGTAAGCATCGTAGTGGCGGCGCTTGGAGGCGTCGGACAGGCAGGTGAAGGCCTTGGACACGGCTGCAGGGAGGCAGCGCAAGTGTGGCAGGCGGGGGAAGGGTGAGGCAGCAGCAGGTGCGCCAGCAGCAGCTGGTGCGCAAGCAGCACGGCTGCAGCCCGGCCCGGCAGGCATGCAGGCGAAGACGAGCCAGTAAAAATCAAAGCTCACCCTTGAAAGCCTCATCCGCGCCGCGAGCCTTGTTTTTGTCGGGGTGCAGCTTCAGCGCCAGCTTGCGGTACGCTGCGGCAAGGGCACAGTGACATGAGATGAATACACATATCAACCAGCAAGAGCAGCGGAGCTGGCAGCACTCCGAGCATTCAGGCATCCCAGTGCACAAAGCGGCAGCAGCGACATGATGGCACCAAATCCAGCAGCAGCGGCCAGCTCCGAGTCAACAGCAGAACTGCACTGCAGCAGCGGCGCACCTTTCTTGACGTCGTCGTCCGTGGCGGTCTTGGAGATGCCCTGCAACAATGCCAAGAGGTAGCCATTGAGCCAACCGCCGCGGGTGGGTCAACCTGGCTGGCCCTGATGACGGATTGTGCAGCTGCAGGCGCTAGGCAAACATCATCAGCCACATCTGACAAGACTGGGCCGCTGCGAATCCGCACCAGGATTTCGTAGTAGCAGGTGGTGGCGCGGATGCGGGCCACCAGCTCGCGCTGCTCAGGCGTGGCCTGCACCCAACAAGGGCGTGTTGCCAGTCATGGGCAAGTATTACAGCGAGCACACAGGCGTGCAGGCAAAATCAAGCAGCACTTGTTGCAGGCAGCACCCAGGCTTGCAAAGCAACAGCAGCACGGTGCGCAGCAGGCGGGACAGCCACCAACCAGCAGACGGCATGGTCACCAGCAGCAGCATAGAACAACCAGCCACAGCAACAGCAGAAGCAGCAACATACCTTGTGGTCTTCATCGGGGGGCGGCTCGTGCCGCGTGCTGCTGCTGCCGCTGGCGCCTGCCGCCGCCGCCGGTGCGTGCCGCTGGCGCAGGTTGGGCCCGCTGCCCATGCCCGCAGGCCCCGACCCACTTGGCCGCCCATTGCCCGCTGCGCTGTTGTTGCCGTTGCGGGCCTCTGCGGCGCGCTTGATCCTCTGCTGCAGCGTTCGGCCCTGCGGGCGTGGCAGCAGCGGCGGCAAGTGGCGGCGGTCAGCGGCGGCGGCGGCCAGCGCCCCGGTGCCTCAGCAAGCGATCGGATGCTGTGGCGCCCCTTTCTAGTCACTGCATCGCAACAGCAGGGCTCCCGGGGGTCCAGGGCAGCCGTGGGGCTCGCTGGACCCCCCAAATGAACTCCATCGCCGGCCCCTGGCTCACCAGGTCGGTGGAGAAGAGCCGCTGGGCTTTCTGCACGAAGCGCTCAGCCTTCTCCAGGTCTCCAGCCGCCAGGGCGCGCTCGGCCACCTCCAGGCACTGCGCCGCGGCTTCCTTGTTGGCCTCCTTCATGATCTGACCCGTGCCCGACGCGCCGGGAAGGCGAGAAGCTGCAGGCGCTCGCACCGAAGTGCGGCCGCTCCACTGCTGCACGCTTTGCTGGGGCTGAAGGGCGTGAAAGAACGATCTGGGAGCAAAGCCGACAATGCACAAGCCGCTGGCAGGCTGGGCTGCACCGGCAAGGCGCCGCTGCGATGCCCCGCTCACCGCCGCCACAGCGCCAGCACGTCGAGTGAAACGTCTAGCCTTTACATCAGTGGCTCTATGCAATGCATCTTTCGAACTTCTAATCATCAACTGTGTGCCCGCTAAGCTTGTATGCCAGTCTGCCACATCCTGCAGCCGTGCTGTGGTGCTTAGGCCATGCCGCCGCGGCGGCCCTTCTTGCCGGGCTCAGCGGGGAACAGCACCTGCTTTGCAGAGTAGCAGCAGCGGCACCAGCCAAATCAAGGCAGATAACAAAACTCTGGAGGGCCTGTCAATGCCGCGCACTGCACACTCTGCCTCTCCCAGGCAGGCAAACCACTGCGTGTTCCCAAGGCCCCTGAGCGTGCACCTCATTGTAGCGGTTGGAGATCTCGTGGCCAGCGTTGTACACGCTGCAGGGATTGGTGGAAAGCACTTTGCAGGCAGGAGCAGGCGGGTGCGGTTGCAGGCATGCACGTGTAGCCTAGAATACTTGCTAATCAGCAGCACACGGCCTGCCTGCCAGCCTAACAGGCATACGCAACTGGCCATCCCTCACCTGCAGATGACCCACTGGTCGCTGAAGTCTTGGTCGTCTTCCTGCAGGGGCAGAGTGTAACGTAAACTTTCACGTTAGGCGGCCGGCATGGCAAGCAGATCAGCGGAATCGCGAGCGTGGCAGGTGCTGCTCTGATGGCGCCACAGCAGGTTGCCACTGCCACATGTCCCTCCTGCCAGAGCCAGCTCGCCCCAGCACAAGTACAATGCCACAGTACAGAACCAGCGCACCTCCAGGTACTTGAGCAGGGTCCTGACCTCGTTCTTGAAGCTGCAAGGCAGCGGGGCAATGGAGGCAGCCTCATTGTGCTGCACATCTCATCCTAGAACGAAGCACATCTACGGCACCTGCGCATGCACCTTTGGCATTGGGTGCCCTGCAGGGAGGTACATAGCGCAGTTCTGCCGCTGCGAGAACTGAACAACGGTAGTTGCTCAACGTAAAGCCTGAAAGCCTGTGGAAACAGCAGCTCACTTGTGGGGCGTGGGCCAGCCCTTCCACCCGCGCACGTGGGCGGTCCACTCGGGGAACTGCGGCAGGAGGCGGAGGTGAAGGTGTGCAGCAGCTACCAGCCTTGCTGCTTGCTGCCTGAATCTGGAGCCAGTCTGCCATGCATCGCCAGCTGGCTCAAAAGCTCTCGTGTAGCAACGCTTGCCTCGTCAATGTGCACGTGCTTGGACTCTGGCTCAGGCGGCTTCTCCTTGCCGTCCTGGAAGCTGCAGAGGCATGGGAATGGATGCAGCCATGATGACAGACCGCACAGGCGATGTTGCACACGGAGGATGGCTTTACATCGCTACTCAGCCTGCTCAGCAGCTGCTCTGCTTGCAGGCAGGCGGCATGCACATGCACACGAGCGCTAGAGCTGCCAGTGTGTAGTACTGCATGCACCCCACCTGTAGGGCAGGTACATCTTGACTGTCACGTCCAGGTGCGGCTTGCCCTTCCTCTGCAGGGGACAGGCACCTGAGAATATCATGCTCCAAGCCAGTGCAGTATGTGCGCCCAAATCCAGTGTGTGCCGGTAGTGCAGGCATGCGCAGCAGGGCTGCTTCGAGCAGGGCGGTTCCGAACAGTGTGTCCCCGCCCCCTCGCCACCCAACGCACCCTGTCGACGGTGGTCCAGCCAGAGGGCGCCCAGTCGCCAGGCCCCCAGCCGGCCTTGCGCTCGAGCATGGTGAAGTTGTGGGCCAGCGGGGCGCCCATCTCGATCGTCTTCTGGTCCTTGTTGCCGCCCAGGAAGTAGTTGAACACCTCGGCGCTGGCCTGCAGCGAGAAATGGGAGAGCGGGCAGGCAGGGTCAGCAGCGGAGTAGACAACTCTCAAAAAAACCCGAGTAAACGAATGTCGCAGGACGTAGTTTAACAGCTTGGAGCTGGCCTGCATTGGCAGGAGGTGGGCAGGGAGGCGGCAGGTGTCCCTTGTCATGACTGTCAAGCGGGAAGGATGCTTGAAAGGTGCCCAGTTGAGCAAAGGTTTCTGCAGGCATGCTCACGCATGCCGAGCAGAGCAGCGCAGCGAGCCACCATGGCACAGGCACAGGGGCATTGCCATGCAGCTAGCCCGCGGATGCTTTGCTGCTGCTAGCTGCCCCGCACTTGCCTTCATCACGGCTTCCTCAACGTCCCAGCCAGACACGTCCTCGAAGCGCGTCCACACCCACCACGAGGCGTTGAACCTGCAGGGAGAAGTGGATGCGGATGTCAGGTAGCGTGGCGCTGCACTTGTTCCCAAGGCGGGGATGGTTGCCGGCAATGCAAGCGCAGCTGCGCAGGCGCATGGCAGCAGGGCGCTACTCAGCTCTCCCACCTGCGCGTCTCATAGCCGTCGCCCTTCTCCAGCTGTGCAGGGCAGGAAGAGAGAAGACGTAAGCAGAGGCGGCGCAAGCCTAAGCGCTGCTGCACGGCGGCACGCATGGCGGCATGCCCGCTGCGCAGCGGCCGGCGCTGCAGCAACTGGCATGCCTTGGACTGGCTGGGCTGCCCAGTGTGGCCTGCCACCAAGCCATTGGACCAGGAGAGGATGCCAGTAGAAGGCCTGCAGGCAGGAGAGCGCCCCTGACCCGCTCACAGCAGCCACCCCTGGCACATGGGCCCACCAGCTGGAAGCGAGGGCAGTCTCGCTGCCCACAGAAGTCTGGCTTCTTCCAGTCGTCGTTGGCGGCTGCCGCCGCCGCGGCGCCGGCGCAGACCAGCAGCAGGCACACTGCCACCCTCATGCTGCGCCTTGTAACGTTGTTGGGAGTAAGGCAGAGCAATGTGGAGGCGATTGGTGAAGGAAAGCAAACACCCCAGCCCGCTCGGCGCCAACGGGCGCAGCGTCGGCGGCAGGCGCCATTGGCACTGAAGGGAGTCCAACGGGTTACTTGGAGCCTCCATATCGCTGGTGCCTGTATCCATACTGCCTCTACAGGCACGACAGCGCCGCAGCTGGCCCGATGGCGCCGGCCGAGCGCAGCGGCGAGCGCACAGCCAGCCGGACCGCGCAGCAGCTCTTGCTAGTAGTGCTAGTATGCTTTGCGACACCAATTGTCGCAGCGGAACAGGCTCTGGCCGGTGGCGGCGGGAGCGGCGGCGGCCGCCGCCTGCAGGCCGCGCCTCGCCTGCCGCTCGACCGCATCCGCCTGCCACCACTCTTCTCGATTGACCTTTATGTGGATGCCAGCTTTCCGGCGCGCTTCATGGAGCTGGGGCAGGCAGACGTGAATGCAACGGTGGTCTACGTGTCCAGCACAACTGGCACGGTGAGGCGTGGGCGAGCTAGCAGAGAAGCTGGCCAAGGAACTGGCAGGAAGGCGGCGCCCAGTTGGCGCAAGTTAACACATCGCTTGCCGGCTTGCAGGCGCGTACAGTGCAGTGACATTCGGCCGGTTTATCCCTCGTCCCGCAGATCACGGCTCTGGTGAACCGCGGCGCCGGCTCGCCCGTCCAGGCCTGCACGCTGCTGGATGGGCTGGACAACCCAAACGGCATTGCCTATGACCGTGCTGCCAAGAGTCTCTATGTGGCAGAGGTGGGTCAGCCAGAGATGGCATGGCATAGCATGTGGCATGGCTAAGCATGCTTAGCCAGGCCGATTTCTGCGCACGCTGCCTCCCTGCCATAACATGTTGTGGCTCTGTTGCCATGTTGCAACCCATGAAGGCATGCTATGCTCTGCCATGAAGTGCTCGCCATGACATGCCATGCCATGGCATGCCATGCCCTTCTTCCGGATGGCCTACATGCCGCGCCATGCCATGCCAACGCCGCGCGATGCATGCAATGTGCCCCAAGTGCTGTGCGCACTGCCCCTCTGCCCTCGCAGGTGCGCGCCATGACGAGGCATGACAATGTGGATGCCGCCGCGCTGGCGGGCTGCGATGCCAGCCTGCTGCGCTCCACACAGCTGGCAGGAGGGGACGTCATGCCACCGCAGGTGGTCACATGAGTTGTGGGAAACGCAGGAGATTGGCAAGGTGGTTGACGTGACTTGCAAAGAGCATATGTGTGCAGCTCGTAGGATGCCTTCTGCTGTTGCGGCAGTACTTTTTTGGAGTGCATGCGTCATGGCATGTCCTTCTCGCATCATGGCTGACTCATTGCCCGCTCCCTCAAACCCTTGCAGGCCTCCCATGGCAACCGAGCGCTGGCCATTGGACCACGCGACGGCAAACTGTATTACACGGTGGGTACAGCAACAGCAGCATGGGGTTATCATGGGGATTGGCAGTACGAGCAGTGGCAGCCATAGCGGCGGCAGCAGCAGCAGCAAAAGCAGTAGCAGAAAAGTTTGGTAGATGCCATTGCTACTCAGGCTGATGCACACGCGGCATGCGCTCTTCTCTTGCACCCTGCAGGTTGCGGCCCCTTTCAACATCCCACCCACGCCGGCGGGGTGCCAGCTGCCCTACTGCACCATCTGGCGCATGAACAAGGACGGCAGCAGCGCTGAGGTGTACGCATCAGGTGCGTGCAAGCGCTGAGGGTGCCCCTGCATGACATCAACAAAGCAGGGCGACGCATGGCAAGTTGCATGGCGCATGTGGCTGTCTGAGTGCGCAGACGCTTGGTGGCACAGTGATGCATCAGTGCCTGACCGGCCGGCACCACCAACCGCAGGCATCCGCAACGCGGCGGGCTTCCAGTTCCACCCCACCAGCGGCGACCTGCTGTTCAGCGGCATGGAACGCGACTACATGGGCAATGATTCGGTGAGGCGGAGAGATGCAGTTTTGTGCCTGGTGTGCAGCTGATGCGCTTGCATGCAGGCATGCGCTGGCTGTCAGCGGCTCAAAGAGCCATGTACGTGCAACGATGCATGTCGTCTGTCCTGCCGCAGCCTGACGATGTTCTGGTTGCGGTGAGCGGGCCTTCCATGAACTTCACCTGGCCCTTCTGCCACTGGTGAGAATGTTCTGGTGCTCAAAGCAGGTGCTGAACGCAGTTGTGAATGTGGAAGCAGCGCTTTGGCCTCGCCTCTTGCATCGCCTAGCCCTTGCAATTTCAAAGACGATTCTCAGAGGGCTCATGTCTGCTGCCGCTAAATCTGCCCTTGCCTGCAGGCTGGGCCAGGGTGCACCTGAGCTGCGGCGGGCGGGCCCCGGCCAGGCCATCCCCGACCCACAGTTCACACTTCCCAGCGCTGTGGCAGGCGGGCAGCCGCGCCCGTCTGATGCTGTGCTGGCCCAGCAGTGCTCAGGTGGGCAGTGGTGGGCAGCGCTACAGGGTACGCATGCGATGGTGCATCGTGGCAGCGCATGCCCAACTTGCATGTACAGCAGTATGGCTCGCCAGAACAGGACAGCAGCCAGATGCACCCCTGCAGCTGCTGGCAGTGTCAAGTCGGCCTGCGCTGCAATGAGCACTGACGACTTGCCCGCCTGCAACCTGCCCCATTGTGCAGCTGTGGCGCCCCAGCCTGTGCAGGCGCTGGGCCCGCACGTTGCCCCGCTGGGCCTGCTGCACTGGCCCGCGGCAGGCAGCAGGTGGCCGGCAACGTACCACGGCAGCATATTTGTGGGAGAGCACGGGTGAGGCTGGGAGCTGTTGCTGATCAATTTTGCTTTGTGGGTGCTGTCTGCACAGTGCTGCACTTGTTAGAGCGGGTGAGGGAGGGTGGCGGTGCTGAAGGGGCTTCCAGTTTTGCCAACGTATCGTTGAGAATTGCTGCTACTGCTGCTGCCCCCCTGCGCCGCTGGTTGCAGCAGATGCTTATCAGCAGTCGCAGCGATGTGTAGCCGCTTCTGTTCGCCAACATGGCATGCAAGCGCTCGCTGCCTGCTCCCTCCTGTGCAGGTCCTGGAACCGCGAGCCACCGCTGGGATACCGAGTGGCCAACGTGCAGCTCAGCCCAGACGGCCGCACAGCAGCGGGCCACTCGATATTTGCAGAGGGCTGGCTGGATGAGGGCAGCGGGCAGCCCTGGGGCCGCCCTGTGGGGCTGCTGCGCCTGCCAGACAGTTCGATGCTGGTTGCAGACGACCATGCGAATGTGGTGTACCGCATCGCCTTCAATGAAACGCGCACCAACGCTGCTGATGGTCTGCTGCCAAGCCGATCACATGCTGCTTTGTTGCTGCTAACAGTCGCGCTTGCGATCGCACTGTGTTAAGACGCTGCTTGTGCAACCCGACCAGGAGTCACAGTTGGCAACTGCTCGCACATATCAATACACGTTCATCAACCGCCATCACTGCTATGATATGACGATGAACCCGGGCGGCGGCGGCGGCGGCGGCGGAGCGCGCTGCCGCTGGCAATGCAGCAGCGTAGCAGACGCGTGTCGATGGAGATGCGTTCCGCAGCGACCTTTGCTGTGTCTCCGGCTTGCCCAATAGCCTGCGGCCGGTGAAGCTCTTCTCCGCAAACCCTGCCATGGCCGAGCTTCTGCCGGCGCCTTCCCAGCAGGCCGTGTGGGTCCCTGAATCGCTGCAGGACCGCGTAGAAGTCGGCCTGAGGCTCAAGGAGGCCGCGTTCGCTGCGTACCGAGAGGGTGAGTCCAGCAAGCCCTGCGCTCACTTCGCCAGTCGCTCAGCCGCTGCTGACGACCGGGCATCACAATTCATGCAACATGAACCACGCGCCGAATCCCCGGAGGGCGCTACCGCCCTGGCCAGCGGCCGTCGGCGCCTGCGCCGCGCGGCCCGCCGCCATCGAGCTCACTCCTCCCCTGCCTTTCGATGCTCGGTCCACAGGAGACCACGCCGAGCTGCGCCGCTGCCAGCTCAAGGAGAGCCAGTACCTGATCAGCTGCACCATCCACGACTTGGAGCACCCCTCACCCGGCGCGCCGCTGCCCCGCCAGTGGCTGGAGCCAAGTGCGAGCCAGCAGCTGCTGCGCGGGCTGCAGGCAGACCTCGCCCGCGTCAACCAGCAGCTGCAGCAGGAACATCTGGCGCCAGCATCCCCTGCAGCTGAGGGACACGAGCACTAGGCTACTGTGCGCTGCGGCGGTGCGCTGCCAGCCCCAGTGCTATGCTCGGCCAGCTCTCCGGACAGTCATTCAACGCTGTGCACCACGCTGGCTTTGCCCTTCCCGCGTGCAGCGTGCAGTCGGCAGCGATCGCCGAACAACATACCGTGCCGGCTGCGCAGCGGCAGCATGCTGCCCATGCATGCGCAACACCCTTGCCCTTGCCGTCAGCCAATTTCCTCATCAGCATGTGCCCTTAGCCCCCTTTGCACCCTGTGAGCAGCGTGAAGGTGCCCTGGCGCCCTGCCCAGTATGTTACATTTGACATTGAACATGGGCAGATGATACAGGGCAAGCAGAATTCGAACTGCAGGGGGGGAATGGTACACGTTGGATGCATGCAAGCTTTGAAACAGAATGATTGTGCACAAGCAAGGACAAGCTGCAAATGCATCTCAGACAAAGTATGTATCATGGTAGCATGCCGGCACGGCCAGCCAAATGCCGGTTGGACTGCTGGCACTCTGCTGTGCGGCGCTTGCGCAGCATGCTGGCAGCTGGCGCCCTGCCTTTCAGGCCCGGGCCTGCAATTGGGTGGCGAGACGCCTGATTCAGTTACATGCACATGCTATGCAGCGTGACACCTGTTCAGCCATTTGCCTTGCATCGCCATGCCAGCCAACCCAGTCACCTGCTCTTTGGCCACATCAGCATCCAGCCGCTCCACCATGCCCCGCAGCATGTCGCCGCTGCAAGGCAGAGCAGCAGTCCCAGCAGTGAACATGTGTGGGCAGGCACAGAGCGTGCGCATGGTCAACATGCGCAGGGATTGAGTTCACTGGCAGGCACTATACTGTAGCGCTGTCCCACCAGCCCAGCAGATTGTTATGGTTGTCAGCGCACCTAAACTCTATCCAGTCGAGTGGCAGGGGTCAACCCCAGCGCCGCCTCAAAGCCCAGCGGTGCCAGAGCCAGCAGCGCCGCCCGCATAGCCGCTGGAGCTGACGCCAGCTGCTCCTCAGAGGCTTCGCCCACTAGCAGCATTTCCAGCAGCGGAATGTGGTCAGCCAGCTCAGCGGCTGCCACAGCCAGCGGCTGGCCCTCGACCCACACGTCCGCCATGTCCTGCGCGATCTGCCTGCACCCACAGATGAAATCAGATGAAACATGGCACGATGGCAGAGTGAGTGCAGACACGATTGACACGCAGTGTCCAGCCGGCACTAAAAGTGCAGCCCGGGGCTAGCGGCATTGCTGTGCACATGTAGCCATGTGTTCAGAGGCCAACCTGGATTACAAACCAACACTGCAAATGAACAACGTTTGACAACTGCCCGCTGGCTTTGCCAACTTCAGCTCACTTGTGCACGGGATTCGCCAGCAGCGCCGCCTTGTAAGCGTCCTTCTGGGCCGGAGTCAGGCTGTCAACGCCGGCAGCAGCCACCGCCTTGGCCACGGCATCAGCTGCCTGGTGGGCAGCAGCAAACCGGCGGCGCTTGCCCTCATCCTCGCCGCACACGAAGCGCTGCACACACTCCACCAGCGCAGGCTTGAGCAGCTGGGCGCCGCCCTGCGAGTCGTACTGCACGGCGTGGCACGCCAGCACGTACAGTGGCATGCCGTTGTGCGCTGCGCCGGGCGGGGAGGGCGGCAGCAGCATGCCAGTTTCTTAACTGTGCCAATTTTCCCTGTTGAATCAACCAATAGCGCAATGGAAGCTGCAGAGACAGAGACATCAATCTGCACGCCAGTGCATAGTGTACTGTGCTGCCAACGTGTGGCGACGACGTACCGTTTTTCAGGTGGACAGGACTCAACTATTGCTTTTTTTGTCTTATTTCATAGAACTTGTAGGGAGTGGCAAAGCCTGGGGCAGACGGCCGCGAGCTGGGGAACCGCACCCACACCGTGTTTTTGCCTGCATGCAGCACAGCAAGCGGAGAGCGTGGGCACATGCAGGAGAAACTGCCAAGCTTTCAATGTTTTGACGGGTTAACAAAGGCTCACCAGCCGGCCTCAGCGCCTTGCCCGTAACCTGCACGTGGCGAAAATTGACCGCCGCAAGTGCGGCCACTGCAATATCGCGCTGCAGCGGAAGTAGGTGGCAACATATGGTAGGTCAGATTTCTCAAAGGGGTGAAGGATGAGAATTAATGAGATTTGCACAGCCCAACCAACGAGGAGGAACCATCACTTGCCTCTAGGGACAGCCAGTCCTGCAGCTCGTGCGCAGATGAGCCCAGCTGCTGCATGGCCCTGCGGACACGAAACAGCACAAGCAGTGGAGTCGCCAGAGCAAGGTAACTGAGCACACTCATCGGCCGTGCTTGGACAACCCCACTAAACACGAAGTTGGAAAGAAGACCGCTCACGTATCCAAAGCTCCTGGGTCCAGCTGAAACACGGCAGGAGGCACCATGCCAGCCTGCAGCAGCACATCAAGCCAGGCAGGCGGACAGGAGTCGTTGAAATGCAGCTTGCTTTGATGCAGCGGGCACCAGCGCAGTTTTTTTTGCCCAGCAACCACGGCAGCCAAGTCGCCAAACAGAAAGCCTGATTCACGCACCGTGCGCAGCATGCCGAAATCCAGGTCAGCGTCCGTTGGAGCCACTGTTTCTTCCTGCAGCAACACAGCAGGCGATGCAGACGAACATGGCAATGGCATTGCTGGATACAGCAAGCTTGGGGCAGGAACCTCCTGTGATGAGCAGATGTGCAGCAAGTGCAGAACGTCGGCACCCTGCAGCCTGCTGTGCATTGCAAACTGGCTCAAATGCAAGGATTCGCTGATCGGTTTGCAAGGCAACATAGGAGGTGTATGGCAGGGCAGCAGGGCTGCCATGGAGGCGCGTCAGCTTAGGTTGGGCTCTGCCAAGCAACCAGTTCAGCCCTGCTGAGGCGCACACAGGAGCAATCGTAGCATGGTGCAACCTTCAAGCGACCGGTGGGTGCAATCCACCCCACCTGCTGGAAGGCGGCAGCAAGCTCGTCCACATCAACTGCGCCGCGTGCCAGTTCTGCGATGAACGCGCTGGACGCCAGCTCGAACAGGCCCAGCTTGGCCAGCTTGGCCTGCCAGGGGATGCAGAGGAACAGGGGCAGCGCACATGAGATGGACAGGGCGATGGCATGTGTGACCGGGTCCGGCCGGCAAGCCTGGCACGGTTTCATGAGCAGCACAACTCAATGCGCCCAGCTGGGGCCAGCAGACCAACTTAACTCCCAGTGCACACCAGCAAAGCCGCCATCTCGTCCGGTGCCGCTCCGGGGCGCTCATCCTCCCACCCACCAGATGCCGCCTGCTGCTCTCCCACGGTGCTGGTGCCCGCAGCAGCCGCCCAGCTGCTGGTGCCAGCAGCCACCTCCCCCTCGCCTTCAGCCTCAGGCTCAGGGGAGCGCATGCGGCCGCCCGGCTGCTCGCCCTGCTTGTCCAAAGCCTGGTGCTCACGCGCCTGTTCATGGGAAGGAATTGGGCAAGAACCCTTCAGGCAGGAAACAATAACGGATCCCTGATCGGCAGGCATATAGCACCCCACATTGCCTCTTGTCGCATCTCCCACCTCGTCTGATATGCCTGCCGCAGCTACCGCGCCACCACCGCGGCCGCCCGCCGCCTCGCCGGCAGGGCCGCCAGCCGGCTCGGCGCCGTGCAGATCAGCGTCGGGATCCTGATCGGGGCCGAAGAGAGGGGCAATGAGGTCCGCCGGAGCGCTCAGGACAGCGCCAGAAAGGAAAGGTCGGCCTGAGGCCGCGCGCACCTCAAACGGGACATCCAGCTCGTTGAGGAACTTCACCGCCTGCTCCTTGGTGTAGCGGCCGCCGCGAGTGAGTCCCGCCACCGCGAGGAAAACCTCCGAGACCCACGGCTCGACGCCTCTGGGCACCCACCGCGGGCCCTGGCCCGCCATGATCACGTTTGCGGCAAGCGGAAGCGGTCGGCAGGCTCGTGAGCGCGCTCTGGTGGCAGGTCGGGTGGAGCGCCGCATCATGCATGGCGGCCCGCATGCCACGAGCTCATGCCACTGCCTCGCATCTTCTTTTACATGCATGATATGCATGCAACCTCTCTGGACATGAATAAATGCAGGATTAAATGTGTGGGAAGTCTCGCATGTATGCATGCACTCATGTGCACCAGTATATTCACAAATGGCACGGCCCCCTGAGCATGCCCCCACAGGGCTTCTTTGCCTCTTGGCTGGTGTAGGAAGGAGGCTGAGCGCCTTGATGGCCTTGCTGACCCGCACCACTGCACTGCAGTGGTTGCGCTCCAACTGCGCCCGCTCCGGCTGCTGCTGGCGCTCATCGCGGCTGGCGCTCACCGCTGTCGCTGCAATTGGAATGGCAGTTGTTGCGCTTTGACCAGTCATGACAGCTGGGCAGCACGGTCAGAGCCAGCATGCCTGCACATGACTTGCTGCCACATGACACAAGAAGGTGGGCAGGCACGGTGCGGCAGGCAGGCGAGCAGGCGCACCTCGTCTACGGCAGCTGGCGGGGCTCATGAGCTGATCAGATGGTGGATAGATGCCTACAAATAGGCTAGAGGTTTGGCAGGGTGTCCCAGTGGTCTGTCAACGAGCAGGCGTTGGCATGGCAGCCATGCAATGCATCAGCCATGCAGAAGCGTGAGATGCAACAACCCTTGCCCGCTGGCAGCTGTCCAGGCGCTGCCCCAGCTGCACCTGCGTCTTGGCAGCTCTTCAGCCTGGGAGGAGCAGCTGGAGATCGGTGCGTGCGAGCGCCCCTGGCCACCGCGAGCATGAGCAATCACTGCTGCCGCATCCAGCCCGCTCCCCGCCGCGCCGAGGCGGCGCCGGGAGCGGCCAGGCCATGAGGCGTCACTGTTGAGCTCAAGTGTGCGGCACCCCAGGGAAGTAGCTGAATGAGCGGCGGCAGCGGCCCTTGCGACCCTAAATCGGCAGCAGGTGCGGCTGCGCCCCGGTTTGCATTAC
>VFQQ010002076.1_pt1 | contig 24405 bp, 40 predicted proteins | sample 3512341 | NCBI WGS metagenome assembly VFQQ01 (sample SAMN10412373, study PRJNA504923) | tailings metagenome | isolation source: Relicate 2 Philex TSF1 revegetated site | place: Philippines: Tuba, Benguet | collected 2017-08-29 | reverse complement strand
CGGGAGTGCTGCAGGTGCAATGATCGCGATCACTGCGCCAGGGCTTCAAACAAGGCGGCGATGGCGGGTGAGCGGCATGGGGCAATCAGGCTGGGGTTTGCATGGGCTGCCGAGGCCCTGCCTGCTCTTCATTGGACGCTGTTCGTTCATGATGGACTGCATGCGATTGTTTGGGGCAGTGCAGTGTCGCCTCCGTTGCCCCTGGGCCCCTCCCGCCCGTGCCTCCGCCCAGCTTCCGCCTTGCGCAGGGTTGCCATGGGCAGTTTGCACTTGCAAATCTAGCACAGCAAGCAAGCAATGGATCAATCGACCTGTCACAAATGGCAATGCACTGGTAGTGAACAGCTGTCCTTCTTGAAACAGGGGCTGCCTCTTGCGGCGGCTTGCCAGCTGCTGCTGCTGCTGCTGCTGCTGCTGTTGCTGCTGCTGCTGCTGCTGCTGCTGCTGCTGCTGCTGCTGCTGCTGCTGCTGCTGCCGCCGCTGCCGCCGCTGCCGCCGCTGGCGCCGCGACAGCCAAACCTCACGACTCCGCACACCCTGCCAGCAGTGCTGCCGTCGCTGGCCGGCACAAAGCCTCAGCTGCCACCGCTGCTGGGGCCCGTGCTTCCCGGGGCGCTTGTGCCCACCGCCACACACTCAGCCTTGTGCCCTGCCCGCCAGTGCTGAGCCTGGGAGCGATGGAGGGATGGAACCAGAATCACGTGTGTCAGGCTCAGCGCCAGTGACACAATACTTTAGCCTCGCATGCACTTATGCTGCAATTTGAACTGGCTGGCATAGACAGCAGCGTTGATTCACGTGAACTGGCCAGCACAAATGTTCTGCTGCCAGCACGAATAGGAGCACCGCCCGAACCCCAGTGCATACACCAGTGTGCCGCGCCCACCTGGCATGCACGGGAGCAGTACTTGGCGGCGCGGCAGCGCGAGCAGGAGGTGCGGAAAGTAGCTGCCGCAGCCGCTGCAGGCTCCCATCTGCGGGCGTTGGAGATAGGTGCTGCGGCGCAGGTCAGTATGTCGGGCGTTTGAGTCCCCCTTCGGCACAGCTTGAATACACGCGTCCGCCTCCTGCAGTATCCCGAGTGCTGGGCCAGACTTGCCTTCTCGAGTGTTTTGTCGGTGATGAAAGCGTTGATTTCGGGGGCGGACACGTAGCTGGGCAGCGGCCGGCCGACGTAGGAAGCAGGGAAGTCTTGGCGTACAGCAGCCAGCATGCTTTGGGCAGAAGCTGCCTTCTGCAGAGTAACGGGATGCAGGATGCCCACCATGAAAGTCCTCAGCGGCTGGAGCTATGCTGTTACGCTAGACTAGACTAACCTAGACAGCTTGAAAGGCACCCTACCCATCACATGTACAGTCCGGAGGTTGCAAAAACCACAGTGCAGTGTGCCGCTGCCCACCTCTCGATAGCCGCCGTACGATGGGTTGGGCAGCCAGGGCTTGCATTCCTTCAGGCAGCGCTGCATGGCCTGCACCAGCGCTGCCGCTTCGCTGTACTGCCAGCCGTTCCTGCTGGCAATCACTGAGCAGAGTGCTGTGGCTGCATTGAGCTCCTGCATAGCATCGCCACAGGCACGCGCAGCCGCCACAGCGCGGAGCAGAGTTGCCTCCGCCTCTGCCACAGCCCCCGTGCGGCGCAGCAGGTTGGACAGGGCAACCAGCAGGCCAGATGTGAAAGGACCGCCATCGGCCAGCTTCAAAGCAGCGCTGAACGCGGCCTGTCCAGCTGCCGCATGCTGCTCGTTGATCCGGCCGCCGCAGTATGCGCCGTCCGGCGTGGCTGCCCACGTGTGCACCACGCCCAGCGAGGTGAGAATGTCACGCTCCAAATCTGCAAAACTGAGCAGGCCTCCGCCCATGCCTGCCAGCTGGTGCTGCAGCAGGGGCCGCAGCATGTGCTGCCGGATGCTGGCAAATAGCTTCTGCAATGCCGCGGCCGCCTTATCCAGCTGCTGCACAGGCCATGCTACCAACAATGCTGCTGCCAGGCGGCCCTGCGAGCTCTGGCTGATCGCAGCCTCGCTGCTGCCTGCAAGCGATGCCGCGGTGTTGTAGACAGTTGACACTTCAGCCGCTGCCACATGATACGCAGCGCTTGCCACTACGCTGTACACAGGGTCGAGCTCAGGGTGGGCGCTGAAGGACTCCTGCAGGCAGCCAGGCAGTAGCGGCAGAGGCGGCAGGAACATCAGTCAGGTAGCTACCTATAGGCAGGAAAGCAACAGCCGTAAACAGCAGGGGCCTGCCCAGCATGCTCCGGCTCATGCCTGCACCGTCGCCAACCAGCGCACATGTGATTGGATGCTGCTCACCCGCCACACCAGCTCCTCCACGTTGCTCTGTGCCTGCTGCGGCACTTGCCCTAGAGGCACAGCACTGTGCAGGCTGACACCAGGCACGTGCGGCGGCTTGCCGCCGAAGCAAAAATACGCCTTGAGCATCAGCAGCAGCGCCCGCAGTTTGGCAGGCCCGGGCAGCTGGGACAGCGGTGCTGCCGCCAGCAGCCGCGTGGCTTCAGTGGTGCACTCACAGCTGTCAATGAAGGCTTGCACAGACGGCTGACGCTGCTCCGGCGGCACCGCCATCGCCCACTGCAGCTTGGCGGCTGTGAAGCTGTCCGGCTGGCTGCTTGGCTCTGGCTGCGGCAAAGGAGCACTGGAGTTGGCGGTCGCACCAGCAGCGGCGGGGGCACCGGTGGGCCGGCGGCGTTCGCCGCCAGCAGAGCTGCTGCCACTGCTGCTGGCCTTGGCAGCCATGAGGCTGCCTGCTGGGTTCGATTGAGGGCTCAGGAGGCAAGTGAGCGCAGGCTAGCCTGCGAGGGAGTGTCGTGCAGCCTGCAGGCGGCCACCCTGCCCTGCAACTGCCTGAGGAGGTGCTGTGCTTGCTGGCTGGGGCAGGGCAGAAGCCGATCAGGCACCCGCTGCCACTGATCGAGAGGGTGCTTGTGCGGGGCTGCTGTAGCTGCCTGCTGTGTTGCAGCGATAGACTGGGTGTTCAAAACGACGCCGCTCATGCTACCATGCAGGACCTGCAGCAAGCTGTGCACATGCTGCCGCCTTGCTGCCGCCGCTGCCGCCGCTGCCGCCGCTCATGCCGCATGGCCGGACAAGCACCAGCGCCGCAACGAACTGACATGCACATTGGGAGTCTGTTGCACGGAACCACTTCACAGGCACTGGTAGATTTCAATCACTACACTGCATGCACCAAAGCCAACGGGATGTCGCAATGGGTGCTGTAGCGGTGCAAATGCCCTGCGACCGACATCATGCCGGCTGGGCGGGCTGCACCACAGTTCGGCAACCCTCGTGCACCAACCTGCACAACACAGCTGCACGGCTGATAGTTTGTGCAACCAGACAGCTGAATGTCTCACGCCAGCCGTATGCACCCGCTTCAGTCCTGGACTGAGCCCCAGTCCCGGCTGGGCCAGCCGGCTGCAGGCGCCCTGCTGCCGTCGTTACTAACCCTCAGCTGCTGCGGCAGCCACCATCCTTGCGGGCCGCCACCGGCACGCACTCAGCCTTGTGCCCCGCCCGCCAGTGCTGAGCCTGCAGAAGTTGGCAGGGTGGACCCAAGAACACTTGTTAGGTTGCGAGGATGCATGTGCATGATCAGCAGCGGTAAATTGGAGTACACCAGCGCCGCAAGCAACACGGTCTGCACCCATGCTGTGCCGCCGCCGCCGATTCAGCAGTGCAGGATGCCTCGTCCCCTGCACACAATGCCCTGCCCACGTTGATGCACCACCCCCACCTGGCATGCACGGGAGCAGTACTGGGCGGTGCGGCAGCGTGCACAGAACTTGAGCTCAAGGCATTCGCGTCCGCAGCCGCTGCAGGTGCCGATCTGCGAGTGGACAATGGCTGACACTGCAGTTTTAGCCTGAAGACCGACGGCGCAATTCCTGGCCAACCATTAGCCACACCACCCGCGTGCACCTGGCCCACTGCCAACCAGCACGGCAAGCCCCGCTCATCTTTTTGGCCGCTCTGTCGGGCACAAACCCATTGGTGAACTGGATGGGGACTTGGGCAGGCAGCGGCTGCCGAGCGTAGCCAGGGTAAGCACGGCGCATATTGCCCAGCAGAAGCTCAGATTGGCGCGCCCGCTGCAGGGCAGGGAGGTTTGCAGGCACGGTGTTATCGTCCGAAACCCACACCTGACCCTGTCCAGGAAGCCACCTTGCCAAGTCAGCAAAGGAGGCAGACGTTAGGCGCCACAATTTGGACACAAGAACGACAGCTGATGTGCGCGCTAGCTACATGCACCGCTCAGTCGCACCTCACGGTAGGTGCTCCATGCAGCACCGGGAATCCAGGGCTTGCAGTCTTGCAGGCAGCGCTGCATGGACGCCACCAACCCTTCCATCTCCCGGTAGCTCCAACCCTCCCGTATGGGGATGACGCTGGCCAGCGTTGAGGCTGTGTTCAGCTCACAAAAGGCATCCCCCGCCGCACGTGCTGCCGCAACAGCGCGACGCAGCACTGCCTCCGCCTCTGCCACTGCCCCGGTGCGGCGCAGCAGGTTGGACAGACCAGACAGCACGCCTGCTGTGCAGCAGTCTTTGGCACTCAGCTCCAAAGCTGCGCTGAAGGCGGCCCGCCCAGCCGCCGCATGCTGCTCGTTGATCCGGCCGCCGCAGTAGGCGCCGTCTGGGGTGGCCGCCCAGGTGTGCATAATGCCGAGCCACTTCAGAATCTCTCGCTCCATCTGGCGGACATTCAGCACGCCGCCCACCACACCGGCCAGCTGGTGCTGCAGCAGGGGGCCCAGCCGCCGGATATCGCGCACAAGACCTTCCAGCAGTCCAGCCGGATCGTCCAGGCTCATTGGAGCGCGGTGCTCGAACTGTTCAGCCAACTGGCGGCTGTGGATGCCGTGGGAAATGAGCTCTGCGCGGCTGTTGGCCAGGGACGCCACCTGGCAGCGCAGCGTAGCCATGCCAGAGAGCAGCATTGCATGGGCCGCTGTGGCTGCCACAGCGTACAGAGGCTGCAGCTCGGGGTGTGGCACAGACGGATCCTGCAGGAATGCAAGCAGAACAGCCGCAGTCAAACACAGGGCTCGAGGGCTAACAGCCTTCAGGTATGTGGCCAGCTTGGGAAGGACATTGCATGCTAGCGAACGTTGCCCGGCTGCTGTCCCGCGCACCTTGGTTACCAGTTCATGCAGGTTGCTCCGCGCCTGCTGTGGCACGGGCCAGCCTGACGAAGCAGGGAGCAGGTCGAGCCCTGGCACAGCTGGACACTGCCCGACAGAGTTCCAGTGCGCCTTGAGCAGCAGCAGCAGGGCCCGCAGCTTGGCAGGGCCGGGCAGCTGGGCCAGCGGCGCTGCCGCCAGCAGGCGCGTGGCTTCAGTGGTGCACTCACAGCTGTCAATGAAGGCTTGCACCGATGGGTGGCGCTGCTCCGGCGGCACCGCCAGCGCCCACTGCAGTTTCTCAGCTGCAAAGCTGTCCGGCTGGCTGCTCGGCTCTGGCTGCGGTGCAGGAGCGCTGGAGGCACCAGCCGCAGAAGCGGCGGCGCCGGTGCTCCCGGCGGCGGCAGCAGGCGGGCGGCGGCGGCGGCGGCCGCCTGCAGAGCTGCTGCCGCTGCTGCTCGCCTTGGGCGGCATGGGGCTGCCTGCTGGGTCAGTTGGAGGGGGAATCAAGGCGTCTGAGCGCAGGCTAGCGTGCGAGGGAGGGTTGTGCAGCCGTCAGGCAGCCACCCTGCCCTGCCACTGCCTGAGAAGGTGCTGTGCTGCTGTCTGGGGCAGGGCAGAAGCCGATCAGGCAACTGCTGACACTGATCGAGAGGGTGATTGTGCGGGGCTGCAGTTGCCTGCCTTGCTGTCAACAGAATGGTTGGATCAGGCTGGCGAAGGAGGCACCATGTATCCATCTGCAACACACTGCGCACAGCTGCCGCCTCGCTGGCGCCGCTGCGCCGCTCATGCCGCCGCGGCGCTGCTGCCAGCGAGGTCACATGGGAAGTTTGTTGCAAACAATCATAAATAGGTGTGCAGGATGCCTTGCTTCACTCCTTCTTGTCCGCACTGACTTGGGCACACCCTGCTGCTCCGGCACCACCGACGCTGCACCAGCGGCTGCCGGCAGCCTGATCGGAACGCGGGAACGAAACAAGGTTATCCGCCATGCTTAGCACTAAGCAGCAGAGAACACGCAGCAAGCATGTGAGGCAAAGGGCTGGTACCGCACACGCTGAAATACACGTCCGACTGGCCCATGCAGGACACAGCTGCGATTGCAGTGGCAGTGTGGACACAAAGCACCTCCACCCTGCGGCTCATAACGATGATCCTCCCTTTATCTGGTGGGAAATTGGGCCCTAATACCGTTGCTTCACTTGGCTGGGCCCTGCCGTCAAAACGGCACCAGCATTGTGTACTCTTTGTTGCTCTGTATGATAGCTGCCGGTCTAGAATGCACTTGCATTCGATGCACTCTCCCGCTGCCTCCTGCTGCTGCCGCACAGGTCTGCGTGTGCGGCCCCGTTAGTTTGCTGTGGCATGCACACACAAAGGCCTGCATTCATGCTTGCCGTTACTGCTGGAGGCTTTATTTGCTGTAAGGCAACGGGCGTCCGCGCAAAGCAGCAACGGCGGTCCGGGGTGGTGACCTGGCGGCGGGCGGCAGCGCGAGCGCTCAGCATCCGCCCCTGAACGGCTTGCATCATTGCACATCGCATCGTCGCTGCAGTCTGGTGTACACAAGGGCTGCGCTGCCTGACGAGCGGGCCGTGAACCACATGGCCGCCGACGAGCAGGTGTCGGCAGCGCTCGAGGGGCTGTCGCTGCGCCCTCAGTGGAGCACGAAGGGCGGCATCAGCACTTGGCGCTGCGCGCCGGCTCGCAGGCCGCTTGCTGAACCCACCGCCACGGCGGCGGCGGCAGCTTGTGCCGCACCCACGGCACCTCCTAGCAGCAACGGTGTGCAGCCAGCATCAGCAGCACCATCACCAGCATGCAACCGACCAGAAGATCCCGCCCGATTTGCCGATCGGGAGGCGCTGTACGAGCAGGAGGACAGGCTCATACTGCCGGTGCCGGCCGGCGCACTGTGCCCCACCAGGCCAGCGACCGCACCAGTCACACAAGCGCGGCAGCCGCAGCAGCTAGAGGAGCAGCCGCAGCAGCTTGAGCGGCAGCCGCAGCAGTGGGCAGATTGCAGCAGCCAGGAGCAGCCGCGGCAGGCGGGGCATAGGGCTGCGCACCGCCCTCGGCTGCACACCGGCGCGCCGCACTATGTGCCCGTCAAAGAGTGGCGCAGCTGTGAAGAGGTTGCCAGCAACATGGAAGCGCTGCCAGGCAGCCGGCTGGACCAGAGGCTGCTCAGTGCAGCCATGCAGCAAATGGTGACGGTGAGTGCCGCAGCCCAGCCAGCTGTGCCAGCTGCATGGGCATGCACGGCCCTGCGTGTGTTGTTGTGGCAGATGACAACCAGACAGTTGGCGCCATCGCCTTGCACCTGCTCTGCAAGCGTGCCGCCCTCCTTGCAACTTTTGGCGCAGGTGCGGGACCACGGCGCCAAGCGTGCCGGCGACGCTGGCTGCTTTGCACGCCTGCTGGCCTTGGCAATGCCCCGCCTGGCCTCTTTCGATGCTTTTGGACTGTGCATTGTTGTGCGGACGGCTGCCCGCCTGGGGGGCAGCCTGACGGGGACACAGCTGCGGGCGTGGAGCGAAGCCGCTGGGCGGCGCATGGCTGGGTGCGCTGCGCTGCAACCCCCTGCAAGCATGTGCTTTCCGCCCGCATGCTGCTGCTGAGGTTTTCCACTGCGCATGCGCTGTTGGGCTGGTTGTTGAGGCGCGACAGTTGCTGCTGTGCCTCAGCTTCCCCTCTCCATGCCTTGCTACAGGTTTAACACCCAAGACCTGGCTAACAGCATGTACTCAATCGGGGTGCTGAGCCTGCAGCTGCCCCAGTCAGCACGGCTTGCGTTCACTGCAGCGGTGCGCCGGCAGTGCCGCGCCATGAATCCGCAGGAGCTGGCCAACACGCTGCTGGGCCTGGCTTACCAGTTCAGAGGGCGGCACCGCGACGAGCAGCCGCCGGCTGACGTGGAGGCAGCGGCAGTTGAGCTGCTGCAAGCGGCTGCCAGGCGCCGGCACGCCATGAAGCACCAGGAGTTGGCCAACGCGGCATGGGCCTTCAGCAAGGTGGGTGGAGGGCGGGGTTGAACTGCACCTGTCTGTGTGTTGCAAACCCTGTGAGTCGCCTGCACCGTGCCTTTCCAAACTGGCCTGGCGGAGGCAGTGCAAACTCATAGAGCGGCTGCTGCTCTCGCGCCCTGCTGCAGCTGGCCACCTGGCGTGCCTGCGAGGTCTGCGACGCAGAGCTGTGCGCCCTGTTTGCTGAAGCGGCGGAGCAGGCGGCGCACCTTCCCCCGCAGGAGCTCAGCAACCTGCTGCTGTCCCAGTGCAACCTGCGCTTCTTCCACCCCGCTGCGCTGTCGGGTGCGCAGTTGTGCGCGTAGCCGGGGTGGCAGGCTCCCAGGGAGCTGCTAGCGCCTGTGGCCTGGGCACACCCGCCGCGAGTTTGGAAGCAGGGAAAGAGCTTGCAGCAATTGGGATGGACGTCAAATGGCGTTGCTCCCGACAGGCTGTTGCTCTGAGTGTTGCCGCCCCTGCCCCACCCACCTCGCCGTTGCAGCGTTGGCTGCGGCGGCGGCTCATCAGGCACGGCGGCTTAACGAGCAGCATTTAGACAATGTCCTGCTGGCGATTGCGCATTTGCCCCAACATGTCCCAGAGGAGCCAGACGCTCCCCAGCAGCTGCGGCGCTGTGTGGATCTCGCCGACATTTCAGCCCTAAGGCAGGAGCTTGTGCGGCGGCTGACCACCGTGGAGCGGCGGATTGCAGGCTACACCCCCACCTGCGAAGCCATCTGCCGAGCTCTGTGGGCGCTGGCGGCCCTGCAGGTGGGCGGTGATCTGTGAACAGGCAGCATGGCAGGCTTGACTGAGCTGCTGGACGCCCTTGGCGCCCCATGCGAGCACCCCATCATGTCGCCGCTCCTTCCCTGCTGCAGTGCTGCACGCCCGAGGTGTGGCATGCGGCCATGGCTGCACTAGGGCGGTGGCACGAGGCTGGCAGCACGGACTTTGCCGAAGGCTTTGCCCAGCTGTACGATGCCCAGCTGCTGCTGGCTGCTGACGGCCAGCATTTGGAGCTGCCGCCCGCGCTGCATCAGCGAGTGCAGCGGGCTGCGGGCTTGGTGCGGCAGCCCGCAACTGTTTCGGCCTGGCACAAAGAGGTGTCTGCAGAGCTGCGGGCGGCTGGCGTGGAGCATCGCATCGAGTACAAGCCTGAGGTAGGTGCTGGGGCTGTGCTGCAATGTATCATGCACGCCAGCCAGCATGTAACTACCAGCGTGTGGCAACCAGTTCATGCACACCCAGCTTCACACGTGTACTGCCGCACGCTGCCATGCCCCAATGAAGGGCGGCGGCCACTCACTCGACATTGCGCTGCCCGATGAGCGGGTTGCGATGGAAGTGGATGGGCCATATCACTTCACAGGTTTGGCGGACAGTGTTGCGTTGTGCATCGCTCTGCTGGGCGGCCTTGGTGCAGTGCAGAGAGAGCTGACAGGCCCTGCCTTGCTGCTGAACTGTCGCTGTCCCATCCCGTCCCTGACATGCAGTGAACACGGTGCACGGCCGCCACTGGCCGCTGGGGCGCACCGCAGCACGCAACCGCCTCATCCGCACCCAGGGCTGGCGGCTGATTATTCTCGACTGCTGGACCTGGTCGCGCCTGGCGGGCAGCAAGCAGCGGCAGGAGTGGCTGCTGCAACAGCTGGCTGCGGCGCGGCAGCAAAGCACCGCTGGGTGCGCAGACTGACAAGCAGCGTGTTTTGCACTTTTGTGCACACCTCTTACCCTTGGCCCTTGCCAACGAATCAGTAACATGGCATTAGAAGAGGCACGAAATGAAACAAGCAAATGAGGCAAAGGGTTGGTACACCGATCGCTAATGTACAGGTTCAAGTGGCACTACGGGCGGGGACACAGCTGCTATCGCAATGGCGGACACAGGCACTCTTCAGTTGCGCTTGCAGCGTCAATGGTGCTGCGCCCCTTCATCCGGTGGAAACATCCGGCAGTCATGCTGGTGCGGCGCTGGCTGGGTGGTGCTTTTGCAGCAGCTCCATGAGCGGCGGGTAGATTCGCTCCCTGGCATCTATTCCCCTGCACACAGTGCACAGTAGCAGGGATCGCAACATGGAGCAAAGTCGGGTCAGGAAGGAAGGGTCGTGGAGCGCTAGTGATGCACGTGGCTGTCGGAGGCGGTGGCAGCGTCGGCAGTCAAGCAAGCGGTTGCCACTGGCAAGCAGTGGCAGCCAGCTGAGCTGTTGCTTTTGAGCAGGCTCTCTATCCAGATGCCTGGAGCCGGCGCCCTGTCCCCCAACACGCACCAGGTGAAGTCAATGTGCTCGTAGTCCTGCTCCAGCTGGCTGTAGACAACAGCGCCCGACGGTAGCGCGCGCAGCAGCGTAGCCACATCCTGCAGAGCGGCAGGGCTACACAGCACTGGTTGGCGGCAGCGACGCGCAGTGATCTCCATGTAGCACTGGTGGGGCAGCAAGCCGTTTAGAGCCACTGCGCTCCAAGCTCCCCAACCAATCCACCGAGCCACCGCATTCCCCCGGTACAGTGTCAGCTGTACTTGCCTCTGGGTCAGCCAGCCGGTCGCGGCCGCCGTGGAAGATGGCCAGGGGCGTTTGGGAAATGGCGCCCAGGTCATATGAAGGCGGCTCCAGCTGGCCGTACACGCTGCACAAGGACATTGCAATGTGCTGAGAGTAAGCCGCTGATACAAAGCGCAGTTGTTGGGCAGCAGACCATGCCAGCATGGCAATAAAGTCCCCATCAAGCACAGGCCTGGCTTGTGGCATCGCAACAGAACCCCGTATATACTCCCAACGCGCGCGCACCGCATGTTGCAGGTGCGGGGCAGGCCGCATGGCGAGGTGCACACGCATCCGTAGTCGTACATTTGGAAGAGCGGGTGCTCCCGCTGCCTGCTCTTGCGTATCGCCTGCGCCCAGTGGGCCACGTTCTTAACCGAGGTACCTGCACAGACAAGGAAGGTGGCAGGGACGCGAGTGTGCCGAAAAGCTGCAAGCGCAAGCTGCTCCTGGGATCAAGCAACCGCCTCAGCCACTGCACGTGCGGGGCGGCAGGCGGGCACTGCCAGGCTATCTGCGGCATGCCATCTGTTTACAAAACCAATGTGGCTTGCCTGATGGCGCAAACTGGGCCACCAGCTCCAGCCGGCTGACATTCATGTTGTCTGCAGCAGCAGCGGAAGCGGCAAACGGGCAAGAAGTCTGAGAGGCAAAGCAAGCAAAAGCAGTCGTAAGGCGCAGGCCAGCCATCATATGTGCACTGCACCACAAGCATAATGCCCAGCCCACCTGTGTTCAGCCCTGCCACGACGGTGATGATTGAGGCGCAGGCAGTTGTCTGTAAGCAAAAAGGAACACATTCCCACAAAGACACCCCACCTGTGTTCAGCCCGGCCACAGCTGTGATGATCGATGCACAGGCTAACGGAGTGGTGCGGCAGATCTGGCCAAACAGGGCCGCCGCCGCCTCTGGGTTGGGCAGGAATTCAAACTCTCCCAGCAAGTTGAACACCTGGATTGAGAGGAGCTGGACAGCAACCTTAGTTGGGCAGTTGATCATCCTGTTCTGCTGGGCAGCGGGGCCAACCAAGCTGCATGGAATGGCAGGTGCTGCATGTGGCACCGCTCGGCCAGCACGCTTGCAAGCACTCAGCCACAGCTGCCTGCCACGTCGCCTCTGCCTGCCACGCACCCGGTCAGCGTCCATGGCGGCCAGCACTTGCAGGGGGTAGGATCTGATGTGCCGCATGTGCACCGCTGGCGCCAGCATGGCTGCAAAGCTGAGCTGGCGGCGCAGCTCTGCGCGTGACGCCAGTGCTGCAAAGGTCTGAGTGGTGCCCTGGGAGTGGCCGATGAACGCCAGGCGGCTGCTGTTGCCTGCAGGGACGACAGCCAGGGAGCAGCAGGCGGGAAGCCTGAGTCGGGTACGCATGCTCACAAAGCACGTCTCCAGGGCAGTGATTCCAGGGCAACATACCAAACGTCCAGCCAGGGCAGCCGGCCAGCCTGCAGCACTCACAGCTGGGAACAGCTGAAACTTAGGCAGGCAGCACTCACAGCTAGGAACAGCTGAAACTTAGGCAGGCAGCACTCACAGCTGGAGGCGGCCAGGACGTAAGAGACCATAGCAGGCACATCATAGGCCGCCATTTCGTCCCAGGTGAAGTCCCAGAAGGCTTGCTTGGCTGGGTCCAGCCCCGTGTGGTTGCGGCTGAAGGTGTTGCCGCGGCTGTTGCCTGTTGAGAGCGAGGGGAGGTGAGCAGAGCAGGGCGTAAGATGGCGCAATGTGGCGCACTAGCATCAAGCCAGATAATCAAGGCATCACCGCTACGTTGCCACAGAGAGGGGCACATCGCCAGCACTGCACTGCACCACGTATAATGCTCTCGCGCACCTACCCACCCACCTAGCCACACATCGTAGCCGGCATCCGCAAGGATGAAGCCCAGGCTCTGCTCCGGGCGGTTGAGCACCCAGGCCGCACTCGAGTCCAACACGCCATGCAGCAGCAGCACTGGCGGGCGGCAGGTCGAGGAGGGATTGCTGCTGCTGGCACTGCTGCTGCTGCTGCTGCTACCACTGCCTCTGCTGCCGCCGCTGCTTGGACCAGGTGCTGCTGCCGCATCAGTGGCCCCTCTTGGGATGCGGAACAGTCCCAGCACGTAGCCGTCGCTTGTGGTGACGAAGTGCTCCTCAAGGGGATAGCCCTGGTCGATCACCAGCCCTGCTTAGAAGTTGGGAAGAGGACGGACGACCGAGTGGCACTAGGTGCACGGCCAGGCTGGCAACACAACAGGGCTGGCGCTTTGCTGCATGCTCTTCGATCATAGGACTCCCAGGCACAAGCGCACCTCGCATGGTGGAGCGAGCATCGCCCAGTGCAGCACTGTCTAATGCGCCGCCGCTGCGGCCGCCGCCGCCGTCGCCGCTGCTATCAGCCCAGAGCCCTCCGTCGCGCCTGCCGCCCTGCTGGCGTCCTGTCTGCAGTGCTGCAGCCAGCAGCAGGCAGCGGGCGGCCAGCAGCGCAAGGCTGGGGAGCCCGGCGGCCGCGCCCATGGCCCCTGCGGCCTTGCGGCAGCTGCAGAGGCTTATCACTCGTGGTAGCAGTGTCGCAAATGCGTTTCCACGGCTGAAAGCTCGTACCCAAAGCCCTAGCACGCCGCACGCCCAGCGTGCCTCCCATTTTGCTCCCAACAGTGCCGATCAGGCAACGCATGCAGCAGGGTAGCGCTCGCCGTGCCCCTGGGAGCGCAGGGGGGCCCGGTGCCGCGATGCCCCTCACTCAAGCCTCCGCTGGCGCCTCCTGCGCCTGCCGCAAGCGGCCCCACGACGGGCAGCAGGGTAGAGAAGAATCTGAGCACGCCTGCGGCGATGCAGAGTGCGGGCCCGCTGTCGGCGGCAAGCGGCAGCAGCCGGCGGCAGGCGGCGACAGTCGAGCGGGAGCTGTGTCCGTGGCACAGAGTGCAGCATCAGCCGCCCAGCCACAGCAGGAGCAGCAACCTGTTGCGGAGGCAGAGGCGCAACGGGCCGCGGAACCGCAGCGCGAACAGCAGGGCGCAGCTCCGCCTGCCGCAGCGCAGGATGCTGACCAGCAGGCTGCCGCCGAGCTGCCGCCGCCGCCACCCAAGCTAAAGCCGCGGCGGCCCTTTGCACCTCGGTCGTTCTACAGCAGCAAGGCGGCTGGCAGCAATGATGCAGGCGGCGGCGGCAGCAGCAGCAGCCTGCCCAGCAGACCACCCAGCGCACGAGAGCTGTACCTGGAGACGCAAGTGCACCGGCTGCTGCTGGCGGCCAAAGCGCGGGAGGCCAGCTGGAAAGAGGCAGCGGCGCGGCATGGCCCAGGAGCACAGCTGGCACCAGACGTATTTGAGACATACCCCACCCAGCAGCCGGCCTTTGACCGGGCAGACAGCCTGTGGCTGGACGTCTTTTCCGGTGAGTTGGGCTGTGGATTGTGTTTGTTGTGCACTGCAGGCGACAGCGGTGTGCATGGTCAAACGAGACTGGGGTGCTCGGCAAAGGCTGAGGTTACGAGATTGCGCGGCCTTGATGTGTTCAGCAAGCTGTATAGCCGCTCACGAGGCGTTCTCAGTTTGCATTGTCCTTCATGCGCCTGCCAACCATGCCTGCCCTGCTAATACCTGCGTGCAGTGGAGTATGGGCGGGAGGGCAAGCGGCGCTTCATCGTGGCCAGCCGTGCCCACTTCTGGCAGCGCTACAGGTGGGGCACTGATTTTCAATGCTTGGTTTCTTACGCTCGAAGGATGGCAAGTAGGTGACGCACCCCAATGGCACGACACGTGTGGGACAGCCACCCCTCAACCACCCTCTGGCACCAACCGGCGCCCCTGTGTCCCCTTCTTACTTGCCCCACCGCAGCGGCATGGTGCAGCGGCACTACTACGAGATCATCCGTGCGGGAGCGCCCTGCCACCTGTACTTTGGTGCGCAGCTGTGCTGCCGCTCCTCTGTGCTGGGGCCAACTTTCGCTGCTGCCGCCGCTGCTGCTGCAATCACGTACTATCAAGTCATCCGTGCCCTGCCCGTGAGCATTTACTGCTGTGTTGGCCTGCTTCAAAACTCTGCAGACCTGGAGTTCAGCAGGGAGGACAACCCTGGAGTGGACGGCGCTGCCGCTGTGGATGCCTTGCTGAGCCTGCTGCGCGACGCGCTGCGCGAGCGCTTTGGTCTGGACATGCAGGTGGGTTTGCATGCATGCCCTGCTGAGCCTGCTGCACAATGCGTTGCGGGAACGCTTTGGCGAGGCTTGGGCAGCTTGCCACGGCTTTCGGCACCCTGCACCAGGGTGTGTGTGTGTGTCTGTGTCGTTGTGTGCACTGTCTGACTAGCCCACCACCAAAAGTAAACGATCCTCGCCTTGCCTGGGCAGGACAACTGGGCACTGGAGCTGGACTCAAGCAACCCAACCAAATTCTCCCGCCACCTCGTTGTCCGGTGCGTAGCAGCAGGCAATGAGGCGGGATCCTCTGCTGGAGGTGGTTGTCGGTGCTAATTGTATGACTTTCTGCACGCAGGTCAGAGTGTTGGTGCCGGCGGCAGCAGGAGCAGCGCTGCCGGTGATGCTGTGCCTTTGGGGCAAGTGGCAAGTGGCAAGCTTGCATGTTTGAGCCCCTGTGCGCCACCAACACGAGCTTTGTGTTTTGATACCTAACAGGATACCTGGCGCCGCATTCGCTAGCAACGCGCACGTGGGAGCGCTGGTGCTGCAGCTGTGCGCCGAGGCGCAGGAGCGGCGAGACGAAGACGAGCGCTGCGCCCGGCTCATCGTCCGCAAGGCAAGATGTTTGGGTCAGGAGTCGGACAGCACTGCAGCGGTTTGTCTTGCCTGCTGGCTTTATAGTCGTTCCGGCCAGCCGAGCTGGCGGCTGCAACCTTGAGTGAAGTCATGACACATCTCAGTCTTGAACCACTGTGCAGGGTGAGGAGGAGGCTTTGTTTGTGGACCCAGCTGTGTACAGCCGCAACCGCGCCTTCCGCCTCTACCTCTCGTCCAAGGCGGGCAAGCAGGTGCGATCACACTTGAGACAGCTTCGCAGTGGGCGGTGCATGGATGAAGAGGCGCAACGTACAATAACGGCATGTCTGCAAATATTGGTCTTGTTTCACGAGGGAGCCTCTTCTCTTCAAGGCATGGACTGGTTTGCACAGCCCAAGTGGACTTTGATGCTAGAAACGCTGGTCTAAGCACATGCACATTTGTGCTGAGCTTGCCAGTTGGGCTGCTGTTTCACCTGTCACCTCTCTTGCTCCTCCCTGCCCCGATGCCAGACAATCTTGGACAGCACGGGGCGGTTTGGCGGGGCAGGACTGACGCAGCGGGACACCTTCTTCGCCACCCTCATCACCGACATTCCAGCTGATGCCCGCCTGCTGCGCTGCTTCGAAGGCGAAACCTCGGATGAAGCAGCAGTGGCGGCAGGCCGGCGCGCATTGTCGTCACGGGCAGGCAGCATGGGCAGCGGTGGCAGTGGCGGTAGCAGCAGTAGCGGTGGCGGCAGTGGTAGTGGGCTGCGGGCGGGGGTGCCTGGAGCGATTGGCGCGGCTGTGTCGTATGGGCCCTGCCCCTACCCGGAGCTCGAGCACTTCGTGTGCAGCGTGTGCTGCGTGGTGTGTGGCAGTAGTGGGATGTGTGCTGCTCTCTCTGAAGCAAAAGGTAGCGGGCAGGCTTAGTGTTTGCAGTTGTTGTGAGGGAGGGAGGGGCTGCTCGATAGCCGACATTGTCAACAATTGCTTGCTGGCTTTGCACACCACCTGGCCTCCTACCCCTTCCCACTTACTTGCAGGGCGGCGTGCAGGGGCGGGTGCGCTCCTGGGTGCAGCTGGAGGATGTGATGCTGTTCAGCATGCGGGATAACCGCTGGTGCGGCAACGTGGGCAGGTGAGCGCCGGCCCTGAGGTGAAATGGGACATTGGGTGCGGCGGGTGGCAGCCCTGAATGCACAGCAGTAGTGCAGCATAGTGGGGGCTAGGGGCCTTTCAAGCTGCCTTTGGGTTTGGGCACTGATGTTGCATGTGCGAAAGACATGGCATCGCATCTCCCTGACTTCGTGGCTGCACTGCGCACTGCACTCTTTTGCTGCAGGCCGCACAGGAGCAACTGCATCTACATGAACCTGTTTGTTTGATTCATGCCTGCATACCTTTGTTCTATTCCAGGCCGCACAAGAGCAACGGCATCTACATTGTTGTGGACCTGCGGGAGGGCAGCTGGCACCAAAAGTGCTACGACCCAGGTGACTGAGTGCCAGCCAGAGGCGGCCGGTTGGACCCATGCAGCGTGCCTCGTTGCAGCAGCAGCCGCGATGCATGGTGCAGTGGCTGGCTGGCTTGCTACTCTCGATTAACCTGCTGCGCCCACACTACCCTGGTGCAGAGTGCCGGCACTACCGCTCGCCGCTCACTCCGCTGCCTCCCCACCTGCGGGGGCTGTGGCAGCCGCCGGGGGAGCCTGCAGCAGGCATGGCCGCAGGGCCTGCGGCAGGCGGAGCAGCATTAGGAGACGCAGCAGGCGCAGCAGGCGGGGAGGCAGCTTCTGGCTGGGACGATGAGCAAGAGGATTGCCTGATGGCTGAGGCTCTGGAACGGTTTGAGCTGCAGCAAGCAGCCGGATCTGGGCAGCAGCAGCAGCAGGGGGCAGCGCCCATGCAGCAGCAGGCGACAGCAGCCGTGCAGCAGCGGCAGCACGCAGCAGCACCCATGCAGCACCAACAGCAGCAGCAACAGCAGGCCACAGCACCCGCGCAGCAGCAGCAGCAAGCAGCAGCACCCACGCAGCAGCAGGCGGCAGCACCCGCACAGCAGCAGGCGGCAGCACCTGCGCAGCGGCAGCAGCTGGGGCAGCAGCACCCACCGCAGCGGCAACAGCCAGGGCAAGAGCAGCAGGCACGGGGGCAGGAGGGAGCCGTTCAGGAGCAGCAGGCAATGCCGCGGCGCCTGCGACCGCCTCTTGCACCCTTGCAAGCTGCAGCATGCGTGCCAGCAGCTGGCAAGGCAGCAGCAGCAGTGGCAGCGGCAGCAGCAGCAGCAGATCCAGGGGAGGATGACTTTCTGCTAGAGGTTTTGCTGCAGTACGAGCACCAGGCAACAGCTGCGGTTGCACCGTTTGGGCCTGCGGTGGAGGCGGCGGCTGTTGCAGTAGTAGCAGCAGCCCAAGCCGGCATGCACATTGCAGCAGCAGCAGGAGCAGCAGGAGCAGGGGAGGTGCCTCAAAGACCGACTGCAGCAACGCCAAATACTGGTGGTGCAGCATCGGCACCAGCGGTAGCAGCATCGGCACCATCAGCATCCGGCGCGCCAGGCAGCCTGCGGCACATTTTCTTGCGGCAGACAAAGCAGCAGCAGGGCAGCACCCCTGTGCTCACAGCAGCCAGACCGGAGGCCACACCGTGGCAGCAGCAGCAGCAGCCAGCGGCAGTGGCACCTGCGCCCCGCAAGCTCGAAATCTGGGAGAAGTTCTTGTGAGCCCCAGCCGTCTTGCACCATGCCTTTGTCCCTGATCCCTATCACCCTATATTGCTGCTTGACATGATGCCATAAAATGTAGGGCATGCATGGGCTGCAAATCAACTGCATGCATGGGATCCAGTCAATGTGTGGCAAAAGCAAACAAACAAGTTACTGCGGGCAGCCGAAAGGAGGCTGGGGCAGGCACGTGCAACAGGAGCAGCAGGCATCAGCCGCGCTCAACCGCTGCACAAAAAAAGCTGCAGGGGGGGCGTGCATGGGCATGCTGACTGGGCAGCCCCCCAATCACAGCAGCTCCGCCTGCTCGCTCTCCATTTCGCTTATGGGCGCATCAATCAGATCCACAGAGGCGGCATAAGTGAGGCCGCCACCCTCAAAGCCATCCCCCCGCCGCCCGCCGGTGGCGCCGGTTGACAGGCAGCCGCCGCGGCCGCCGCCGCCCAGCGCATCGCTGTCCCCTTGCAGCAGCATGCTGGACGGAGGTGCGATGGACGGCTCCAAATCGTCGCCTGGGCCGCCAGGCTTGGCGCCAGCCGCCGCTGGTCCACCCAGCTCTTCCCCGTCCTCCTCTGCCTCCTCCTCAGTGCTGCTGTCCGCCGTCTGCTGCTCGTTGCGCCGGCGGCCCTTGGCTGTGAGCACCTCTGCGGGCGAATCGAGCGCGTTCAAGTTGAGCCGCCGCCGCTCCGCGGTCTGCTGCGCCAATGCCGCTGCCTCGCTGGCACCAGCGCCGGGCGGGCCCAGATCCAAATCCATGCCAACCGGTGCCTCGCCGCCGCCGCTGCCCAGGCCCAGCAGCCCGCCCAGCGACTGCTCTGAGGGCCGAGCCGTCAGGCCCGCTGCCGGCGTCTCCGCCGCCGCGCCCGGCAGCAGCGGCAGCGCCGCTGCCGCGGCGCCGCCCAGCCGGCTGCTGGGCCGGCCGCCGGCCTGGCTGGCCGGCGCCGCCGCGGCCGGCCGCGGCGGCGCAGCCGCCTGCACTGCCGGCGGCGGGTGCAGCTTGCGGCGGGTGGCTGCTGCCACCACTGGGTCCATGACCTGGCGGTTGGTGAACTGGGCGTCCAGCACCGAGCGCGGGTCTTGTACGTACCGGGGGTCGGTCAGCACCTGGGCCTGCGCAAGTGGCAGGGAGGCAGGGCAGGGAGGTGAGTGGATCAGTGGGAAGGGTGGCAGATGAGAGTGCGGTGTGGGGGTGTGGTTTGCTGCTTGCCCAAGCAGGTATCGTGCAGGCGAGGAAGGAGCACTTGACAGTTTCTGCTACCGGTGCCATCCTCAAATCCTCCAAAATTACTGGGCCCCAAACACACCTGCGCCACCGCCACGCGCAGCCACTGCTCCAGCACCTGCCGCGCCAAGCCAGCCACCTCAGGGTGCTGTAAGGCAGGACAGGGGGTTGGGCAGGAGGATGGCTGACCTCATCAGAAGCAGCTTGAAACTCAACATGAGCTGCAGTGTCGCAACCGGCTGAAATGCGGTGAGCGGAACAACAGCACTGCTTGCACGGGCATTACCCGCGACCAAAGAGTGCCAGCCCTGGAGGTGCATGAAAAGCTGCAGGCAGACGCACCGCGTGTGCCTTGAGGCGACCCAGGCACTCCTTGAGCTCGGGCATGGCCACCAGGGAGAGCGGGGCGTACATATGGCCCAGCTCCCTGCACAGAGATGGAGGGCCGGGGCACACGGTATATGAGCAGGGCAGGCAGCAGCGGTCAGAGACCAGGGGACTGTGCAGGCTAACAGGGGCAGCGAGCTAAGCTGGGGCGTGGCAGCACAGCACGTGCACGTGCAGCAGCAACGACTACCAAGTGCAGCAGGCACAGCACAGCGCAGCGACCACAGAGCACCTCAGCGCGGCCAGCGTGTCCACCAGGTTGGCCTGCTGCTGGTGCAATCCGCCGCTGCCGCCGCGGGTGGCTGAGGCGGCACCCGAGGGCAGGAAGGACGCCTTGTCCACCGCCTGCAGACAGTTTGACCGAGGAGGTGCAGGAAAGTCGTGCATTGTAGCTGCAATCAGGCTAGGATAGGCAGCGCAGGGATGGAAACAGGTGCACAGCATGCAACCAGCCACAACGACTCAGTCCTACGCATCTCACCTGCTTCAGCACGGTCAGGCAGCGCCGGGCGGCCGCGGCCTCCTTGCCGGCCAGCGGGTCTGCGGGCAGGTGGCAGGGGTGACACCGTGATTGAAGTGCCCTATCGGCTGGCAGAGCGGTGGAGGCGGCAAAGGTCAGCAGCCTACACGCCAAGAAACACATGCTTTGTGTGGTGCGTTTGCAGACACTTGCAGGTAAGCCGTGCCATGTGTTCATTTCCCGTGCCAAAACCGCGCACCTGTGGCGTAGTGCATCGCCTGCTTCTTGGCCGTCTCTCGTCGCTGCGCCTCCTCGCCCGCCCACTTGGTCAGCTCTGCAAGGGCCAATTGTGGCAGGGTCTCAGTAACCAGCAAGAGAGGCAACGTCCGAGGCGTCAAAGCGCTTGCAGGGCCAGCCCATACACAGCACGCACAGCAGCGACAAACAAACAAGTGCAGACCTGTGGCCACGGCATCGCGAGCATCCTGGTCGGGGTCAGCTGCTGCCTTGGGCGCCTGCGTCTGCGGCAAGTGCGGCAAGCGTGTGGGAGCGAGGAGGATCAGCGAGACGGGCTGCGTTGATGCAGTGGGGGCATGCCTGGGTGGTGTCCCCTGCACACCGGACACGCAAGCAAAAAGGGGCCTGCATTCAAACACGTGCCCACCTTGGCTTTTTTGGCCTGGTTGGAGGTGGCCTGCTTCAGCAGATCGTGCTTCTGCCCAGCCTTCTGCCCAGACGGCCGCGCCGCGCTGCTGCCTGCTGCTGCCGCCGCTGCTGCGCCGCCGCCGCGTGAGAGCCGGTGGCCGCTGCCTTCTGACACTAAGCCAGAGTGGGCGCGGCCGCCAGAAGGCGCAGGTGCGGCGCCCAAGCTGTCTGCAGCAGGGGGCGGTCACACGAGGGAAAGAGGGGTTGCAGGGTGAGCCAGACTGACCGAAAGGCATTGCAGCCGCCCAGCAGGAAGGCACCACGCAAGACGAGATGCGCACACCGGCAGTCCATGCACGCAAAGCAGGCCTGCCCACTATATTGCTGCCGCCCGCTCCCCACCTGCCATGGCCTTGCCGGAGGGGGGGCGGGGTGCCACTCCTCCGTGGAACACCATCACATCCAGCCAGCGCTCCACCTCGCGCTGGTTGCCGACCTGAAAAAGGCAGGGGGCATAAATACAGGGCCAACATTAGAGCAGCAACACCATCACATCCAGCCAGCGCTCCACCTCGTGCTGGTTGCCGACCTGGACAGGGAAGCAAGTAGGAGGAATCTATTGAGCATGGAAACAAGCATCACATCCAGCCAGCGCTCCACCTCGCGCTGGTTGCCAACCTGGGAAGGCACCAAGAAAAGGGCAGGAAGTATGAGCATGACAGCACCAATCAGTCGCCAACCTCACGCAGCAATAAGGCCGCAAGCCGCAAAAGCCCCCGGTTTTGTGTCCTGCAAACCCAGCGTGCTGAACAGCCGACGCGTCTTCCTAGCAAAACCTACACTAGCTTTGCCCCAAGCCGCACCTGCAGCGGCAGGGCGGTGTCAAACACGCCCTGCGTGCGGTACAGGTAGTGCCCGTCCCGCGTCTCCTTCTCCTCCCCCACAATGGCCAGGTGCTCGTCATCCGCCTCGTCAATGAGGAACCACTCGATGCGGTGGCGGCCGTCTGACAGCTCGTGCTTTGCCTGCCTGCAGAGAGGTCAATGAGAAGCAGGGCTGCGGTGTTCAATAGGCAGTTCAGGTGGAACCCCAGGTGATATCCCTCTGTGCTGCAGCTGTTCAATATTGAGCGATGCGCTGTGGGCTGCCGCTGGTTTGCCACCACATGCTGTCCCGCTCTTAGCAGCAAGTCCACAGTCGCCCTAGCAAGCAAGCTCACTTGTGTGCCACAAACTTGGGCAGCCGCACGTGGTTGGGGTCCGGGGGCACCGCATCCTGTACAGGTTGGCGTGCGCAGCTTGCTTTTCAACCAGCAAGCAATGCAGACGTTTGCTTGAGCAACAAGCAAGTTACACATGCACGATCAGGTGCACCGTCTCATTTGAGAGCATGTGACAGCAGCAGCAGCAGCAGCGCACACCTGCACCAGGTGGCCGTGCACGCCTGCCCGGTCCTTGCTGCGCTCGATGATGCCCTCCAGCCAGGACCGCACGTCCTGCATGGGCGAACAGGCGCAGCGCAGACACTGCTCAGTTGTGCCACCAGGAGCCGCCGGCGTGCACAGTGAAAAGCAGCCGACAGCAGCAGCATGCCAGCCAGAGCGTCGCTGGACGTAGGTTTCTTTCATCACTCTGCAAGCCAGCTGAGCACACGAGCAGCCGCGCTGCCGCTAGCGCCTCACCGCCTTGTTGTTGGCGCGCAGGAAGGGGAAGGCGCCGGTGTTCTCGTACAGATAGTGCGCATCGCCCTGGTCCTCGCCTGCAGCACAGAGAGCGAGTGCAAATGAGTTTACAGGCGGTGTGCGTTGCCCTGGTTCATGCCAGTGGTGGCAGGCATATGGGCAGGTAGGCAAGTAGGCAGGCAGGCAATGGAGGAGCACACCAGCACGCCAAGGCCCCGCCAAAAGCTGCACACTGAATCACACGCAACGCTACAGCTGCACATGCACCAGGTTGAAAGGCGCACCTACAGCCGCCAGGTACTCCACCCCGTTTTGGTCGACTAGAAAGAACTTGACGGTGTAGGTGTGCCTGCAAACGAAACACAGGGGGAAACGCAGCCTGGGTTTGAAACATGACTCTGCATTAGGATGATGCATGTACCTGACGGCGAACCTGCATAAAGCCACGGGTAAGAACATCCGACACGCCGCACAGGGTTGACCTGCTTGCATGCAGCGCAGCCGCAGCCACCTGCCGCAGAGAAAGACCCAGAGTGTGCTGTGGGCTCACCCGCTGGACTTGCGGGGCGGCTTACGGTTCGACAGCACCCACATTCCGCAAGGGCAAGTGTCAGTAGGAGTGCCAAGCAGTGCGCTGCTCACCCGCTGGACTTGCGGGGCGGCTTGCGGTCCGAGGGCTCCCGCTTCTCCTCAAAGCTCACATACACGTTGCGGTCCTGGTCCACCAACTGCAAGACATTCAGATTTGGGCGCAGAAACCAATCAGCTCCTGGATCGATCAACAGCTAGCGGGCCACTTTTCCGCTGCTCAGAGCAGCGTGCAACACTATGCTGTCCGCACACACAACACCCTACTGAATCCCTCCCTGCCGCCTCACCGGATCGCCAAAGCCGCCATGGCTGGCGCCTGCGGCTTGCGCTGCCTGCAGCGCCGCCGCCGTCTGCTCCACTGTCAGGGGCTGGTGAGCGCTGCCAAGCATCGTGTTTTGCTAGGTTGGCTGTGGTGCTTGTGGTCACTTGTGGTTCCGTCAGTTGTGTGCTAGTGTCGTGTGCTACTGCTCTAACTGCTGTCAAGCGTCGCTGCTATGCTACTGGTCTGCTGCTCCTAGTGGCTGCACACGCCAGGCCGGCGCATGCGCTGCCGCCGGTGTTGAAAAGGGCGCTGTGCTAGCGCCGCGCGGCTGCCGCTGCCGCTGCTTGGGTGGTGCTGGAAAGCTACTGTGGCTGCACGCCGCTGCCGGGCTGCTGCTCCTTGAGCACCACAAACGCCTTCTTGTAGTCGGGGCGGCGGAAGAAGCCGTACTTGCCGCGCTTCTTCTTGCCCTCCACGTTGAGGGTGTTGACCTGCGCAGCGCGTGCATGCCAGGCGAGCACCCAGCTGAGCTGTGGCTGTGCAGACGTGCGGATCATGCGTCCATGTGAGCACTGATCAACAGCAGCAATGGGTAGGTGCACCCGGCCGCGGTCCTGCTGCTCCTGCTCATGCTGCTGCAGCATGCTGCTGCAGCGCCCACCTTGGCGATGTTCAGGCCGTACACGCCCTCAAGGAATGCCCTGATCTCGAGCTGTTGTGAGCGGAGCGAGGTGCAGGGCGAAAGGACATGAGCAGCGGCAGGGGCATGCGTGGCGCGGCGGCAGAGGGGCATGCGCAGCCAGGCAGCGAGGGCATGAACGCAGGCGAATATGGTGCTCGAATCAGCTTCAAAAGAGCTGCAGTTTGTAAAGCTAGGCAGCTGGGGACGCAAGGCAGCAGGAGCGGCAAGCGAAGGGCCGGTGGGGCGAACGGCGGCAGCGGCGGCGGCAACTGCAGGCGCGCACCTTGCTGACGCTGGGCGCGGTCTTGAAGACGAGCTCGCGCCCGCGGCGCGTCTGCTGGTATGCCGCCTGCTCCGCCTC
>VFQQ010002074.1_pt1 | contig 24469 bp, 25 predicted proteins | sample 3512341 | NCBI WGS metagenome assembly VFQQ01 (sample SAMN10412373, study PRJNA504923) | tailings metagenome | isolation source: Relicate 2 Philex TSF1 revegetated site | place: Philippines: Tuba, Benguet | collected 2017-08-29 | reverse complement strand
TCGACCGAGGCGTTGAGCGCCAGCAGGTTGGTCTGGAAGGCGATGTCGTCGATCAGCCCGATGATGTTGCTGATCTTGCCCGACGAGGCCGAGATCTGCTCCATCGCGCCGGTCGCCTGCCCCATCACCTGCTCGCCGTCTTCGGCGGCGCGGGCCACCGTCGAGGCATTATTGCTGGCGTCCGAGGCACGCTGGGCGTTCTGCAGCACCGTGCTGGCAAGCTGCTCCATCGCCGCAGAAGTCTGCTCGATGGTTGCGGCCTGCTTGGTGGTGCGTTCCGACAGATCGTTGGCGCCCGACAGGATTTCGCCGGTGGCGTTCTTGAGCGTACGGGACATTTCCTGCAGCTGGCCGACGATCTCGGAGAGCTTCTCGGCCACTGCGTTGGTGTCCTCCTTGAGCTTGCCGAAGGCGCCGGAATAGTTGCCGTTGACGCGCTCGGTGAGTTCGGCACGGGCAATCGCGGAAAGCACGGTGCTGGTTTCACCCAGGCCGCCGTCGACGGTCTCGACCAGCGAGTTGACGCTGCCGGCGAGAGCGTTGAGTTCGGCATCCGGGAATTCCGCCGTGACGCGCCTGGAGAAGTCGCCGGCAATGGCCGCATCGACCACATCGCCAAAGGCGCGTTGCAGCTCCTGCATCATCTCTGCGCGGGCTTCCTGGTCGCGGATGATGCGGGCCGCTTCGGCTTCGGTCATGGACGCGATCTTGAGGCCGTTCTCGCGGAACACTTCGACCGCACGCGAAACCGTGCCGACCTCGTCGGTGCGCCTGAGACCAGGCACGGTGACGGTGTAGTCACCCGCCGCCATGGCATCGACGGTCTGGCCGAGATCCTTGAGCGGACGGCCGACCATGGCGCGCATCAGCAGGTAGAGCACGACGCCGGTGATGGCGACGCAGATCAGCGCGATGGCCACAATAGCCCAGATGGCATCGTTGACCGCCGCCTTGAGCGTCGCGAGCGGTACGGCGGTCACCACGGTCCAGACGTCTTCGGCGCCGCCAGCCTGGAACGGCATGGCGATCAGGCGCCAGACCTGTCCGTCGGCGCCGGGCGGCGTGTCGGCCTCGACCGCCACGCCCTCGGCAGCGGCACGGCGTGCCACGTCGCCAAGCGAGTCGCCTTCCGGCAGGGTCTTGCCGATCTGGGTCGGATCGGGATGCGCCACCACGATGCCGGTGCTCGAAACGGCCAGAACCAGACCGGTGCCGAACGGCTTCATCGCCGAAACGCGGGCATTGATGTCGGTCAGCGAGATATCGACGCCGGCCGTGCCTAGGAACTTGTCGGCAAGCACGATCGGCACGCCGAAGGACATGATCAACTGCTCGGTGCCCGATACCGTGTAGAGATACGGCTCGATCGCAACGAGGCGGTTCAGTTCCTTGGGCTTGAGATAATAGTCGCCGGCGCCGGGCTTGTCGTAGTCGACCAGCTTTTCCTTGACGATCTCGCCCGAGCCGCGGTTCCAGTACGGGACGTAGCGGCCGCTGATGGCGTCCTGCCCGTCGAGCGCGCCCATCTCCCAGCCCGACCAGGTACCCAGGATATTGGGATGGGCCTCGAGCGTGGACTTTAGCAGCGCATCATAGGTGCTCCGCGCCGTCATGTTGGACGACTTCATCGACGACATGGCGGTCGAGAGCGACGTCGCCACCGTCGAGGCGCGCGCAAGTTCGGCGCTCACGCTCTGAACGATGTTGTTGGTGGTCTCGCTCTGCAGCGCCTGCGTCTGCTGCTCGACCGTGCCCGCGACGCGGAGCACCAGTATGGTCATGCCGACGGCGAACACTGCTGCGAGCGCAAGGCCCGCCAAAAGGGAAACCTTTAACGGAAGAGACCTAATACGCATGGGAGCGCCCTCCTGGCGCCTGGAAATTGCCCCTCGTCCGTTCTCTCGATTCTCGGAAAACGGACACACGTGAGCGTTACCGCTGCATGGCTAGCGAACGGTTAATGCCGGTGGTTCCCGGTCGGTATTTTCGCTAAGAGGCAAGATGAACAGCAGCGATCATCTTGCTGCACGACAGTTTAAGGAGGCCCGCGAGTGAGGCTCGACATTCTCTACGTCATGGCCGTCTCGCAGGAATATGGCCCACATCTGCAATCGCGGATCACGCCATTGATGACGGGCGTCGGGCCGGTCGAGGCGGCAGTGACCGTCGCGGCCCATCTGGCGCAGCTGATGGCGGCGGAGCGGCTTCCTCATGTCGTCGTATCGCTCGGGTCCGCAGGATCCGCGACCCTCGAACAAGGTGCAGTCTATCAGGCGTCGAGCGTGTCATGGCGCGACATGGACGCCTCGCCTCTCGGCTTTGAGCCCGGCGTGACGCCGTTCCTAGGCCTGCCCGCGACGCTGCCGCTCGGTCATCCGATCCCTGGCGTGCCGCAGGCGAGTCTCTCCACGGGTGGCGATATCATCTCGGGGCCGGCCTATCGCCAGATCGCCGCCGACATGGTGGACATGGAAACCTATGCGGTGCTGCGCGCCTGCCAGCGCTTCAACGTGCCGCTGGTGGCCCTGCGCGGTATTTCAGACGGTCGCGAGGAGCTACGCAAGCTCGACGACTGGACGCACTACCTGCATGTCGTGGACGAGAATCTCGCCGCCGCCGTCGATCTCTTCGAGGCTGCGGTCAAGGACGAGCTCATTCCCTAGCGCGGCGCTTTTCCTCGCGCTTGCGGCGCCACTTGGCCCACCAGCGTTGCCCGCGGATGATGAGATTGTTCATCGGCGCCTGCAGGAACGGCAGGTCGAGCGCCAGCAGCAGCAAGCCGAGCGGCAGCATCCAGATGCCCAGCACCGGCAGGAAGCTGAAAATGCCGCCGAGCACCAGCAGGATGCCGACCGGGATGCGCAGGATGCGCGATTCCGGCTTACGTACCCAGTCGAGGAAACCGCGCGAAATCGGGATATTCCGATGAATGCGGTCGAACTGACGGTTCAGGCGTCGGAAGTTCTTGTCGAACACTGGCGTCTCCCCATTGCTACCCGTCCGATATGGGAGCCGCGACGCATCTCGCAAGCCCTGGCGGTTGCGGCGAATGCGCGCCCTGCCCCCTTGAACGAACCACGTGCGCGACCGTTCACGAAAGGCTGACCGCCCAAGACCTGACAAGCGGCGGCGGCGGGCGTAGTCTTTGTGCTTCGACGCAGGCAGCGGCCTCAATCCGCCCGGCGTTCACAGCGCCCCGCGCGAGACCGTTCCTGTCCCTTGTTCCCGGAGGACAGAATGGCAAGCTTCCATGTGCTCACGAATGCCGATGACACCATCGACATGCCGAAGGTCCGGCATATCGGCTTCGGCGACCTGACCGACGCCCTGCGCGAAGGCTGGCGCGACTTCTGGCAGAAGCCCTCGCATCTCGTCTTTCTCGGCCTGATCTATCCTGCCGTGGGCGTCGCCATCGCCATGTGGTCATCCGGGCTCAATGCCTGGCCGTTGCTCTTCCCGCTGATCTCCGGCTTTGCGCTTGTCGGCCCGCTGGCCGCCCTGCCGATCTACGAGATGAGCCGGCGGCAGGAACGCGGTCTCGATACTCACTGGAGCAGCGCCCTGCAGGTCTTCCGCTCACCGGCCATGGCATCCATCGCTGCGGTCGGCGTCGGTCTGATGCTGCTCTTCACCGCCTGGCTGCTGGTGGCGCAGTTCATGTTCGAGTCCTACTTTGGCCCCGGCTCCCCGCCTACGCTGATCGCCTTCCTCAATGACGTCGTCTCGACGCCGCAGGGGAACTCGCTGATGATCTGGGGCAATCTCGTCGGTCTGCTGTTTGCGATCGTGGCGCTGGCCTCGGCCGTCATCAGCATCCCACTGCTGCTCGATCGCGATGTCGGCGCCGCGGTGGCGATCCAGACTTCGTTCCGTGCGGTGATCGCCAACCCGCTGGTGATGGCGGCCTGGGGCGTCATGGTGGCCGCGCTGCTGCTTCTCGGCTCGCTGCCGCTGCTGGTCGGCCTCGCGGTCGTCGTGCCGGTCCTCGGCCATGCCACGTGGCATCTCTACCGCAAGGTCATCGTGCCGCGGGAACTCTGATCCCGGCCTCGCGTTGACGCTGCAAATCCCAACAGGAGCGTCAGCGCATGGCCAGATCCCGCAATTGGACCGATGCCCTCGATATCGAGGAGCTGTCCCGTCAGCTTTCCAGCCTTCGTCACGATGTGGCGGGCGTCTCGCGCGCGGTGAGCCGTTACGGCTCGCACACCGCCCACGATGTCGGCGACCAGCTCTGGCATCAGGGCGAGATCGTCGCCCGCCAGCTCGGCCGCCAGGCCAGGAAAGCCGGCAAGGCGGTGCGGGAAGATCCCGTGCCGGCGGTCGTCGCCGTTGCTGGCTTCGCGCTTTTTCTCAACCTGATCCTGGGCCGGAAGCGAAGCTAACCACCCCTTAACGTAAACACTCCATCTTTAGAGGATGCGGGACCTGCGTCGCCCGCCTCCTTTGTTGTGTTTGCGTACTGGAGTGTGCCGTGCCCGGCGCGATCAGGTTGTTGGCCGCGGGTCTTGTCCTCGGCATGTCGGTGTCGGGCTGTGCCCTGTTTTCGGGTTTCGGTAACCTGTCGCCCAAGGATTGCATGGCCCGGGTCATGTATTTCGAATCCAACCGCTCGAGTGCCGAGGGCATGCTCGCCGTCGGCACCGTCGTGATGAACCGCATGAACGACCGTGAATATCCGCGCACGGTCTGCGGCGTGATTGGGCAGAAGAACCAGTTCGCGCCGGGCGTGCTCTACAAGCCCATGAAGGAAGGGCGCTCCAAGGCGCTGGCCGAGAGCGTCGCCGAGCAGGTGCTGCGCGGCGCCCGCCATCCCGGCGTGCAGAATGCCAAGCACTTCCACACCGCCGGCATGCGCTTCCCCTACAACAACATGTACTACGTGCTCGAAGCGGGCGGGAACGAGTTCTACGAGAAGCGGAAGCCCGGCACGTTCTGACGCGCGCCGGGCTTGCCGCTAGAAGTCGCCGCCCATGTCGAAGCCGCCGTCGCCACCGAAATCGCCGGCGTCGCCGCCAAAGTCCTGATCGTTGCCGCTGTCCTGAGCATTGTCGGCGCTGTTGTCCTGCTGGCCTTCCGACGAATTGCCTTCGGCCGCATTGGCAGAGCCGGCGCCGAACAGGCTGCCGATCATGCTGCCCAGCAACATGCCGCCTGCGACGCCCATCGCGGTCTGCGCGGCGCCGGCCAGGAAGCCGCCACCGCCAAATCCGCCGCCCCGGCGATCGTAGCGATCGTCCTGCTGACGCTCGTTGTTGCGCTCCCACGGGCCGCGCGGCGCGGCGCCACGGCGGTCGTCGTAGACCTCGCGATCCCGCCCCTGGCCTTCGAGGTCGCGGATGCGTCGCTCGGCCTCTTCGAGCGCCTGCTGCTGCACCACGACGGTCTGGGCCAAGTAATAGGGCGCGTTCGGCTGCCGGCGGATCGAATCCTCGATCAGGCGCTCGGCATCGTAGTCGCGATGCGGGTTCTGGCGCTCTACATCGGCCACCCGGTCGAACAGGCCTTCAATGGCGCGGCGGTCGTCGGAACTGAGCATGGTCGTCTCCTCGATGTCGGTCGCAGCTTCTGATGCGAACGGACAAGACATGGGGACCATTGCCGGCCGCAACAAGACGCACCGGCCATTGACGTGATGCCGCAGGAGATCAACCTAGCCGCGATGGAGGCTCCGCCCGACATGGCCAAACCGGTGACGTTCCGCACCCGCATTCTCCGCAAGCAGCCGGGTCTGCCGCGCTATATCGTGATCAGGCCCGAGCACCTGCCCGGGCGCGCGACGTCCTTTCCGGCGGAAATCTATCTCGACGACGCCGGTCCGTTCCCGCGCACCATCCATCCCTGGGGCAAGGGCTCAGACGTCTTCTTCGTCAACCTGACCGAACCGCAGTGCCGCAAGGCTGGCCTCGACACCAGCGACGAATGCCAGGTGACCATCGTGCCTCTGACTCAGGTCAGCTGAAACTGACCGGTTGCCTTCCAGCGGAGCCAGGCTTCGACGCTGCGGCGATGGTTCGCGATCATCTCGGGCAGATCGTTCGGATCGGACTATTGGTAACCGATCGATTCCCCATCCATCGGCCGAGGCTCGCCGGAGAAATCGGCGCATGAGAACATCAGCGAGAAGTTCTGCGTCACGTCGCCATTGGGGAATGTCGTGGTTTCCCACTCCGGGTCGCTGGCGACGCCGAACGGCGTGATGGCGCCCAGCACCATGCCGGTTTCCTCGGTGACTTCGCGGCGGATGGTTTCCTCGAGCGATTCCCCGACTTCGGCGGCGCCGCCGATCAGGGCCCAGATGCGGAAATCGGCGCGGTGGTCGAGCAGGATCCGGCCGTCGGCACGCTCGATGACGATACGGGTGCCCGGCATGAGCACGATATGGTTGCCGATGATGGTGCGAAGCTGGCCGAGCCAGCTGTCGGCAAAGCTCATCGCTGCAGCCTAGAGGCCGCCGAAGCGCGGGCCGAGCGTGTCGGCCAGTTCCGTGCCCTTCTTGCGCTGGTCGGGCGTGGCGACGGACATGGCGTTCTGCAGCAGTTCGTTGACCCAGCCCTCGTCCGTGGTGCCCGCAACGCGACGGCTGGCCACCGTCAGCCACATCAGCCCCTCTTCGGGGTTGGCCTGCACGCCGTCGCCGTTGAACACCATGGTGCCCAGCCGCGCCTGTGCCTGCGCCTGCCCCTTGCGGGCGGCCAGCGTCAGCCAGCGGTAGCTGAGCTTGGGAATGTCGCCGAGCGCCTTGTCGTCGGTGTACATTTCACCGAGCATGTACTGCGCGTCGGCATTGCCGAAATAGGTGGCCGCGTGCTGCACGCGCCGCTCATACTCGGTTTGGTTCGGCTTGAGGCCGGCTTCCGGCAGGCCATCGCGGTAATACTCACCGACCTTCACGAAGCTCTGCGCCACGATCTCGGCGTCGACGCCCTTGGGCGCGGCATCCGCATGTTCGACGGCGATCTTGTTGAAGTAGCCGAAGGCGCGGACCTTGTCCTGCTGCACGCCTTCGCCGTTCTCGTACATCAGTCCGAGCTGCCAGAGCGCGGCAGGCTGGCCGTCGGCCGCCGCCTCTTCTAGCACCGACATCAGGTCGGACCCGGAAATACCGCCGCCGGCGCCATCGAGCATGTTGGCCATGCCAAGCGCCGCGTCGACAGCCGTCTGCGCCGGCGCGGTCGTGACCGGCACCAGTGCGTCCTGTGCCAGCGGGGCGGTGACGATCGCGCATGCGATAGCCAGCCCCGCCGCGACGGAGATCAGGGGGCTTGCCCTAAATGTCCGCATACTGCTCCTTCTCGCCCTTGGCGCCGGGATTGGTGAGCGCGCCGTAGCGCGCCGGCCCGACCAGCTGGGCATACTTCCAGATTGCGCCCGAGCCGTATTCGGTCTCGCGCGGAGCCCAGCGCGTCTTGCGCCTGGCGAATTCTTCGTCGCTGACGTTCACGGAGATTTCTCCGGTCACGGCGTCGAGTGTGATGATGTCCCCGTCCTGGACGTGCGCGATCGGACCACCGATGGCTGCTTCAGGGCCGACATGGCCGACGCAGAAACCGCGGGTGGCGCCGGAGAACCGGCCGTCGGTGATGAGCGCAACCTTGTCGCCCATGCCCTGGCCGTAAAGCGCCGCGGTGGTCGAGAGCATTTCGCGCATGCCCGGGCCGCCCTTGGGGCCCTCGTAGCGGATGACGAGAACCTCGCCCTCCTTGTAGCCGCGCTCATTGACGACCTTGAAGCACTCTTCCTCGTTGTCGAAGACGCGCGCCGGGCCGACGAAACGCTGGTTCTTCAGCCCGGCCACCTTCACGATGGCGCCGTCGGGTGCGAGGTTGCCGCGCAGCGACACGACGCCGCCGGTCGGCGAAATCGGGTTCGACGTGGTTCGAACCACATCCTGGTTCTCGTTCCACTTCACCAGCGCCAGGTTCTCGGCAATGGTCTTGCCGGTGACCGTCATGGCGTCGCCATGGAGGTAGCCGCCTTCGAGCAGCGCCTTCATCACCAGCGGGATGCCGCCGGCCTCGAAGAGGTCCTTGGCGACATATTTACCGCCCGGTTTCAAGTCGCCGATATAGGGCGTGCGCTTGAAGATCTCGCCGACGTCGAAGAGGTCGAACTCGATGCCGGCCTCGTGCGCCATCGCCGGCAGATGCAGCGCCGCATTGGTCGAGCCGCCAGTCGCGGCTACGGTCATGGCGGCGTTCTCGAAGGCCTTCCGGGTGACGATGTCGCGCGGACGGAGCTGCACTTTCAGCAGTTCCATCACCTGCTCGCCGGCCTTGGCGCAGAAAGCGTCGCGGATTTCGTAGGGTGCCGGCGCGCCGCAGCTATAGGGCAGCGCCAGGCCGATCGCTTCGGCGACCATGGCCATGGTGTTGGCCGTGTACTGGCCACCGCAGGAGCCGGCCGATGGGCAGGCGACGCGCTCGAGTTCGTCCAGCGTCTCGTCGTCCATCTTGCCGACCGAGTGCAGGCCGACAGCTTCGAACAGGTCCTGCACCACTACGTCGCGGCCGCGGAAGCGGCCCGGCAGGATCGAACCGCCATAGATGAAGATCGACGGCACATTGAGGCGGATCATCGCCATCATCATGCCCGGCAGGCTCTTGTCGCAGCCGGCCATGGCGACCAGCGCGTCGTAGGAATGGCCGCGCATCGTGAGCTCGACCGAGTCGGCGATCACGTCGCGGCTGGCAAGCGAGGACTTCATGCCGGCATGGCCCATGGCGATGCCGTCGGTCACCGTGATGGTGGCGAATTCGCGCGGCGTGCCACGGTTGGCGGCGACGCCCTTCTTGACTGCCTGCGCCTGTCGCATCAGCGAGATGTTGCAGGGCGCGGCTTCGTTCCAGGCCGTGGCGACACCCACCAGCGGCTGGTGAATCTGAACGTCGGTCAGACCCATCGCGTACAAATAGGAGCGATGCGGGGCGCGCTCAGGGCCCTCGGTCACATGGCGGCTCGGCAGCCGCGACTTGTCGACGTAATTGCTGTCCATCTTCCCGTTCCCCTCGCCTGGATTGCCGCTCGACTGCCTAAGACAGGCGTTCTTGCAACTGGCGCGCCAGGCGAGGCGCAAGGGCGGAGAGCACAGCTTTCATCCGGCAGGAGAAGCCTTCGCCACCATGCCTGAAAAACCGACCGCCCATGCCCCGTCCTCTCCCCCTTTTCAGGTGAGATTGTGGCGAGGTTCCTCACCTAATGGTTAGTCGCCAAGGGGCGCGACGGGATTCAGTCGGGGTGTGACAAAAACGACACGAAGGCGAAATGGGAGCCCGGCGAATTGCTGCGCCGGGCTCGTCGATCAGCTCTGGTCGAGGAAGCGGACAGCCTCGTCGGCCAGGCGGAGATCGCCGAATATGAAGTAGTGGACGGTGCCTTGCAGCACGGCGAGCCGGTTGGGCGTCATGCCTTCGCCCTGCCAGCCGCCATCCACCTTTCCGCCGCCGAGGCGCTCGAAGAATTCTACGGCATGCGAGATCCGCACCGAGTCGTAGTCGCCATAGACCAGCAGCGTCGGCGCTTCGATCTTGCCGATCTCTGCCGACCAGTCGAAATCGGCCCCCGTCAGCGCGCCGGTCTGATCGAGCGTCTTGGGCCAGAGGCTCGGATCCTTGGCCTGTGCCACATAGCGCTCATACATCGGGGTCTGCTTCATTTCCTCGGCCATGGCGCCCGACAGCGTCTTCATGCCTTCGGCATTGTAGGTGTGCCAGCCGCCGTAGGAAAACGGCGCCGATACCAGCACCAGGTCGTCGACCACTTCCGGATGCTCGATCGCCGTCCGCAGCGCGGTGATGCCGCCCATGGAATAGCCCATGACGTCGGCCTTTTCGTAACCGAAGTGCCGGATCACGCCAGCGACGTCAGCGGCAAGATTGCTCCAGGTCATCGGCCGGTCGAACGGCTCGGTTCGACCATGTCCCTGCAGGTCGAGGGCGATCACCTGCCGGCCTTCAGCGAGCGCCGGAATGATCGGCGCGTAGCTCACGATCGATTCCAGCCCGCCATGCAGCAGGATCAGCGGCTCGCCGCTGCCATAGGTCTCGTAGTAGATCTCAACGCCATTGACCGGCGCGTAGCCCGAGGTCACCGGCGTCAGGGTCTCGGCGGCCACCGGCGCCACCGCCAGGCTCATCGCCGCCAGACCAATCATCACATGCTTGAACATCGTCGTCTCCGTTGCAGTAAGCCGGCCAATCCGGCTCTCTGCTGGGACGACGAGCGGAGTTTCCCGCACTCGACAATTTTTCTGCAGAAAGGTTCAGCGGCTCATCAGAGCCACTTCTTCCCCTTCATCCAGACCACGAGGGCGATCGCCAAAGCGCCGAGCCCCGCGAGGACCACCCAGAACGACCAGGGGCTGTCGTGGAAGGGAATGCCCGACACGTTCATGCCCAGAATGCCGCTGATCACCGTCAGCGGCATGAACACGACCGTTACGGCGGCCAGCACCAGCATGGTCTGGTTCATCTGCTCGGCGCGGGTATCGAGGATCTGCTCGTGCACCAGCACGGCGCGTTCGGAGAGGCTCTGCAACTCGTCGCCCAGCCGCGCGGTGCGCGCCGAAGCCTCGCGCAGGCGGACCCGGTCGCGCGCGGTGAGGAAACTCAGTTCTTCGATTTCGAGCGTGTTGAGCACGTCGCGCTGCGGCCAGATCAGGCGGCGCAGCTGGATCAGGGTGCGACGCAACCGCGCCAGCTTGGGCCCGACATTCTGCCGCTTGCCGATCATCAACGTCTCTTCGACATCGTCGAGATTGTCGCCCATGCGCTCGATCAGCGGCTCCATGCGGTCGGCAGCGCGCAGCGCGAGACGAGCCACGAGGTCCGCCGGCGAGACCGGCGCGTGATGGGTCTGCTGCCACTGGCCGAGCCCCAGGAGGTCGACGATGTTGAGTTCGGAGGCGACGATCACCCTGCCCTTTTCAATCAGCAGGCTCAGCAGCTGCCGGCCGACATCCTCGGGCTCGGCGCCCGGACGCGCGACGCGCAGCACCACCATGGCCCGATCGTCGAGCACAGTGCAGCGGGTGCGGGTGTTCGGCACGGTCAGCAGCTCGGCGTTGAAGTCGCCGACTTCCTTCTTCAGCCAGACCTTGAACTCCGGCGCCCGCAGATTGCCGGCGACCAGCGCATAGCCACGCGCCGGTACGGTGTAGTCGGCCTCTTCGGTCTCCTCGAGCTTGCGCACACCGCCACGGCCGTCGAAGACGACGACCGTCATCCAGTCCTTGACCGGAGCGCGGGTGTTGCTGCCCGGGGCCGAGGCCATCGGATCAGCTCAGTCGGGCCAGCGCGGCGGCAAGGCGCTCGCGGCGTTCGACGGCGGCCTGGCGGCGTTCGCGCTGCTCTTCGATCACCTCGGGCGGCGCCTTGGCGACGAACTGCTCGTTGCCGAGCTTGCGGTCGATCTTCTCGATCTCTCCGTCTTCCTTGGCGATTTCCTTCTTGAGGCGCGCCTGTTCCGCCGAAATGTCGATGACGCCGGCCAGCGGCAGCGCCAGCGTGGCTTCGCCGACGATGATCTGGGCCGAACCCTTGGGCGCGTCCGTGCCGTAGTCGACCGTTTCGAGCCGGGCGAGACGCATCAGCGTCTGCAGCTGGCTTTCGACGCGGGTGCCGGTGTCGGCCCCTGCCCCGATGATCAGCAGCGGAATCTTGGCGCCGGCCGGCACGTTCATTTCGGTGCGCACCGAGCGAATGGCCGACACCACTTCGATCAGCCAGTTCAGTTCGGCATCGGCCTGCGGATCCTCGAAGCCGCCGGTCGGCCAGCCCGAGATGATCAGCAGGTTTTCGCGCGCCGGACCCGACTTGCCGGTTTCCGCCCACAGCTCTTCGGTGACGAAGGGCATGAACGGGTGCAGCAGCTTCAGGATTTCGTCGAGCACATAGGCGGCGGTCGCCTGCGTCTCGGCCTTTCCGGCCGCGTCCTCGCCCTGCAGCACCGGCTTGGCCAGTTCGAGGTACCAGTCGCAGAACGTGCCCCAGACGAAGTCATAGGCGGCGTTCGCGGCTTCGTTGAACTTGTAGTCCTCGATCTGCCGGGTCACGGCCGCCGCGGCGCGCGTAGTGGCGCCGACGATCCAGCGGTTCACCGCGAGGTCGTTCCTGGACGGGTCGAACCCGGCGACGCGCTGGCAGGCATTCATTTCCATGAAGCGTGCAGCATTCCAGAGTTTGGTGACGAAGTTGCGATAGCCCTCGACACGCGAGATCGCCAGGCGCATGTCGCGGCCCTGCGCCGCCATGGCGGCCAGCGTGAAGCGGGTCGCGTCGGCGCCATAGGTGTCGATCAGCACCAGCGGATCGATCACATTGCCCTTGGTCTTGCTCATCTTCTGCCCGTTCTCGTCACGGACGAGGGCGTGCATGTAGACGGTGTGGAACGGCTCGGTGCCCGTGAATTCGAGCCCGAGCATCATCATGCGGGCGACCCAGAAGAAGATGATGTCGAAGCCCGTCACCAGCACGTCGGTGGGGTAGTACTTCTTCATCTCCGGCGTATCGTGCGGCCAGCCCATGGTCGAGAACGGCCACAGGCCTGACGAAAACCAGGTGTCGAGCACGTCTTCGTCGCGGTGCAGCGGGACCTTGGAATCCTTGAGCTCGGCGAACGGGTCCGTGGCCTTGATCGAGGCCCACTTGGCCGCGTCCTGGCGGTCGCGCTGCGTGGCCTCGAAGTCCTGGAACAGCTTCTGGTAGGCGGTCGAGGTCACGCCCGAATTGTGGAACTCCGCGACCTTGCCGTAATAGGCCTTGGCCTGCTCGCGGATATCGGCCTCATCGGTACCCACGAAGCATTTCGGCCCGGCCTCGGCCTTGCCGAAATCGGGGTCCGTCGCCACGCGCGGGCCGTACCAGGCCGGAATCTGATGACCCCACCAGAGCTGGCGCGAAATGCACCAGGGTTTGATGTTCTCCATCCAGGCGTAGAACGTGTTCTCGTACTGCTTGGGCACGAACTTGGTGCGGCCTTCCTTGACGGCGGCCAGCGCGGGTTCGGCGAGAATGTCGGCCTTCACGAACCACTGGTCGGTCAGGTACGGCTCGATGACGATCAGTTTGCTCTTCTCGTCATAGGGCACCATGATCTTTTTTTCTTCGACCCAGACGAGCACGCCCAGGGCGTCGAGATCGGCGACGATCCGGTCGCGCGCCTCGAACCGGTCGAGGCCGCGATATTCCTTCGGCGCGTAGCCGTTGATCTTGCCGTTGGTGGTGAAGATGTTGATCGGCTTGAGGTTGTGGCGGACGCCGACCTCAAAATCGTTGAAGTCGTGCGCCGGGGTGATCTTCACCGCGCCCGAGCCCAGTTCCGGGTCGGCGTATTCGTCGCCCACGATCGGAATGCGGCGGCCCACCAGCGGCAGCAGCACATACTTGCCGATCAGGTGCTTGAAGCGCTCGTCATCCGGATGCACGGCCACGGCGGCGTCGCCCAGCATGGTTTCGGGCCGGGTGGTGGCGACCACGATGCTCTCGTCCGTCCCGTCGACCGGGTACTTGAGGTGCCACATCTTGCCGTTGGTCTCGATATTCTCGACCTCGAGGTCCGAGATCGCGGTTTCGAGGCCCGGATGCCAGTTCACCAGCCGCTTGGCGCGGTAGATGAGGCCCTTCTTGTAGAGCTCGACGAACACCTTGAGCACGGCCTCGCTGAGGCCCTCGTCCATGGTGAAGCGCTCGCGCGAGAAGTCGGCCGAAGCGCCGAGGCGCTTCAATTGGTTCATGATGGTGCCGCCGCTCTCGGCCTTCCATTCCCAGACGCGGCGCAGGAATTCCTCGCGCCCGAGCTCGCGACGGCCCGGCTGCTGCCTCTCGGCCAGTTGGCGCTCGACGATCATCTGCGTGGCGATGCCGGCATGGTCGGTGCCCGGCTGCCACAGCACGTCCTTGCCGCGCATGCGCTCGAAGCGGATCAGGATGTCCTGGATGGTGTTGTTGAGCGCGTGCCCGATATGCAGCGAACCCGTCACATTGGGCGGCGGGATGACGATCGAAAAGGTCTCGGCGCCCGGCTTGGCTCCGGCCCCGGCGGCGAACGCCTTGGCGTCCTGCCAGCTCTGGTAGATCCGGCCTTCCACGGCGGCGGGTTCGTAAGTCTTTTCGAGCATGAGGTCTATCCAGCAACAAGAGCCCGCCATGACTGGGGCGGGCTGAGGAATTCGCGGTGTCTGTAAATCAAAGGCGCGGGGCCAAAGTCAACTGATGCCTGATATGGTGAGGGCGCGGCGGTTCCGCCACTCCCTGCCCGGGATCACTCCCCGCCGCGCGCAATCCGGGAGATTTCCTTCTCCACCATGCGCTCGACCACGGACGGCAGGTTCTCGTCCAGCCACTCCTTGAGCATCGGGCGCAGCATTTCACGCATCATCGCTTCGAGCGTCACGCCCGAGCCGGCCATCGAGAGGCCGTTGAGGCGCGAGAACGTGCTCTTGACCGCCGACTGCGTGGTGCCGTCCAGCAGCTGCTCGGCCATGTCGGTCGACAGCATCGGATCGGGCATCGGCGCAGTCTGGGCGACGCTCGGCTGCGGCCGGGGTTCCGGGCGCGGCATCGGCGGCGGCACATAGGTCGGGCGCGGTGCGGAGGCGACCGGAGCGGGAGCCGGCGGCGGCTCGGGCTCATCATCCAGTTCCACCGAGAACATCGCCATCGGGTCGGCCTCGGGCTCCGGATCGGGCGCGAAGGACACGTCCTCCGGGTCGACGAGTTCGGCTTCCCCGGCAAACGCCTCGGGCTCCGCCGTGGCGCTGCTCGAGCCACCCAGGATGTCGTCGAAATTCAGCGGCTTGGCCGGCGCTTCGTCTTCGTCCTTGTCGGCCTCGAACATGATCTGCGCGGCCGAAAGCGCCAGCGGCTCGGGCTCGGGTTCCGGCTCGGGAGCAGCGGCGATCGGCGGGGCGACGGGGCGCGGCGCCAGCGCCGGGCGGATCGGCGGAGCCGGCGCGACCAGCGGCGAGGCGCCGAGGCCAGCGGGCTTCTTGGGCGCGGCCGCATCGTCATCGGCAATGATCTGCCGAATGGACGAGAGGATCTCGTCCATCGAGGGCTCTTTGGGCGCCGGCTTGTTCATTACTGCCTCACATCTCTCCCGCCGCCGGGAGACATACCCAAACCCACACCGGGGTTTACGGTTGATTCGTCAATGAACACTCTAGTCCGGCGCGGCAATTTTTGCGAACCGCGCCACAGTGGCCAATCGACTCATCCCCAGAACTTTCCGGCGGAAATCACCCGCAAGCGACTTGCAGCAAATGCAAAAGGCGCCAGCCGGAGCCGACGCCTTTCGAAATCCGGTAACGAGGCGATTACTCGTCGATGGCGCGCAGTTCGGCCCAGACGTCCTCGACGGTGGCGATATAGCCATCGGCCGACTTGACCTCGACATTGAGGCCGAGTTCCGCCGGCGACAGGCGACCCGCCGCGGCAACCAACGCGAACGAGGCGATGATGCGGCTGGTGGTCGCCGAGATCAGGCCTTCGCGGGCCTGGGTGAGTTCGGCCTGCGCGTTCAGCACATCGAGCGTGGTCGACTGACCGACGTCGCGTTCCTGGACCGTGCCTTCGACGACCAGTTGGCCGGCCGACACGGCGGAATTGGCCGACTCGATCTGGGCGGTGGCGTTCTGCAGCGTGCTCCAGGACGAGATAACCGCCTCACGGACCTGATCGCGGGCAGCGAGCGCGTCCACTTCGGACTTGATCTGGTTGATGTTGGCCTTGCGCACCGTCGCGCCGAGGGCGCCACCATGATAGATCGGCACCGAGAGCGAGAGGCCGACCGAACCGGTCATGCCGCCCTGACGCGGGTCGTTCTGGAAGCAGCCGATGGCGCAGACCGAGCCCACGAGACCGAGCGTCGGGCCAAACGCCGCCTGGGCGGCGTCGGTGCCCGACATCGCGGCGCGGATCGCGGCGCGGGCCGAGAGGATCGCCGGGTGGTTTTCCTCGGCCGAGGCAATCGCGTCGTCGAGCGACTTGGGCAGCACGCCGCCGAACTTGAAATCGGTCGAGAGGTTCTTGGGCGTGTGGCCGATCCAGCGCTCGTAGCTGGCGCGGCTCGACTGCAGCGAGGCCATCGCGGCGCGATAGCTGGCGACTGCGGCCGCCTGACGGGCCTGCGCCTGCGATACTTCGATCTTGGTGCCTTCGCCCAGCCGCAGCCGGTTGTCGGCGCTTTCAACCTGCGCCTCGAAGAACGAGACGTTGTCCTGGCGCAGCGCCACGAGCTGCTGATCGCGCACCACGTTCATATAGGCCTGCACAGCCGAGAGCAGTACGTTCTGCTCGGAATTGCGCAGTGCGTACTTGGATACTTCGGTCAGCGCCCGCGCGCCTTCGATGGCGGCTTCGGACTGGAAGTTGTCGAAAAGGTTCTGCCGGTAATCGAGACCCAGCTTGAAGCTCGGTTCCGTGACCGTCGACCGGCCGTTGGTCACCGACCAAGCCATGCCACTCGACGCATTGAGGTCGATCTGCGGCAGCTTGGACGCCTTGGCCCGCGCGATGTCCTCCGCGGTCGCCTTCACGCTCAACAGCGCCGACATGATCGTCGGATTGTTGGAATAGGCAGATTCAAGCGCCTGCCGCAGCGTTTCCGCCTGCGCGACAGCCGGCGCGGCCGCCATGATCAATGCTAGCGCGCTAGCGCGCAACGCCCCCGACAAACTCATAGGCTAATCTCCGACCCCCAGACACTATGCCCGCGACATGGGGTTAACAACCGAATTGGACAAGGCACGCGACGTGTTCATGTGCGAAAACAGGGGCAGCGTGATACCCCGGCAACACTGGTGGATTGCCGGTCAGTAACCGCCGTTGTTCAGAACACGAACTCGTCCGCCTTTTTTGCCGTGGTCAGCGGCGGCAGGCTGGTGTTGAACTCGGCGCGCGAATTGACCGTGTCGCCCGTCTTCACAAAAACATTGGCGACCGCCGTGGGGCCGCGCCGGATCATGGCGACCAGGCGGCCACCCTCGCGCAGCAGCCTGAACAGCCCATGCGGAACATCGTCGACCGCGCCCTCGAGCACGATGACGTCAAACCCCCGCGCATGCGGAGCGACATCCTCGAAACCGCTGACGATGATCTCGGCATTGGTGACGCCGGCGGCGCCCAGCGCCTTGTTGGCGTCGGCCGCCAGCGTCGCGTCGCTTTCGACGCCGACGACTTCATGCGCCAGGTGGGCCAGCACGGCGGTCGAATAGCCGAGGCCGGCGCCCAGATCGAGCACGGCATCGGTGTGCTGCACTTCGGCGAGCTGGATCAGCTTGGCGAACGGCGCCGGTGCCGGCAGGGCACGGCCATGACCCAGGTCATGTGACTCGTCGATATAGGCCAGTGCCTGTCGCGCTGGCGGCACGAAATTCTCGCGGGCGATCGAGCCCATGGCGCCGAGCAGCCGCCGATCCGTGACGTTGCTGGTGCGCAGCTGGTTGTCCACCATCACCTGGCGCGCGCGCTCGAAGTCCACCATCTCGTTCACCCTGGGCACGTTCTCGTGCCCGTCCATACGCCCGCCGCGCATGCCGTTCAAGCGCGTCCGAAGCGCTTCGCACCGGGCTATGAACAGGTGATGACAGGAAGTGTCTGGAGGCCACGTCCGGAATCGAACCGGAATACACGGATTTGCAATCCGCTGCGTAACCACTCCGCCACGTGGCCTCAACGACGCGGCTGTTTATGTGAGCGGAGAGGTTTCCGCAAGGTTGAGATCGCTGACCGGGCGGTGAAATTCCGGCGCCGCATCGGCGTCACCATTTGTTAGCCGGCGCGGCGCATCTTCGGACGGCGGCAGGATCGGAGCGATTTTCGCTCCCGCACAGGGCTGCCTCGCTCTGGACGCCATGCTTGAAGGTCACCTCATTTCGCTGCCCATTGCCCGGCCGTTCCAGGCTGCCTACGCGTTTCTGGCCGATCCGGTGAACTATGCGAAATGGGCCGCCGTCGAGCCCGAAAGCTACCGTCAGATCGACCAGCGGCTCTGGGAGGCGGAGACGCATTTCGGTGGCCTGCGTCACATTCTCTTCTGCCGGCCCAACCCCTATGGCGTGCTCGATCACGCGGTTTTCGCACCCGGCGTCGAGCCGGTGATGATGCCGATCCGTCTGGTCGAGAACGACGACGGCTGCATCTATACTTTCCGCTTCTTTCGCCGCCCCGGCGTCACCGAGATGGAATTCCGCTCGGCCATCGAATGGGTGCGCACCGACCTGATGGTGATGAAACAGGTGGTCGAAACCCACGGCTGAGGCGAGCTACGCCCTTGCCGCGCCACGGCCGCTGTGCTGCTTTCGCGCCATGAGCACCGCGTCGCCTGCTTCCCCTTCCCGCCTCGACCCGCAACCGATCCTTGCCGGCCTTCTTGCCGCTCTGGTGGGCTATGCCAGTTCCTTCACCCTGCTCCTGGCCGGTCTGGCGGGCGTGGGCGCGACGCCGGCGCAGGCGGCGTCCGGCCTGCTGATCCTCTGCCTGTTGCAGGGCGGGCTCAACATCGTGGGTGCCTGGGTCACCCGGATGCCGCTGAGTTTTGCCTGGTCGACGCCGGGCTCTGCTTTTCTCATTTCGCTCGGCATGCTCGACGGCGGTTTTGGTGCCGCCACCGGCGGCTTCATCATGGCGGCGGCGCTGGTGGTGCTCGCCGGCCTCTGGAAGCCCTTTGCCCGCGCCGTGAACGCCATCCCGGCCAGCGTCGCCAACGCCATGCTGGCCGGCATCCTGCTGACGCTCTGCCTCGCTCCGGTCAAGGCCATCGAGGTCGAGCCGACTCTGGCTCTGCCTGTCGTCCTCGCCTGGGCGCTGGGCGTGGTCTTCGTCCGCCGCTATGCCGTGCCGCTGGCCGTGCTCGTCACCGTCATCGTCCTCATCGTCACCACCCGGCTACCGCCCGGTGCGCTCGACAACACCCTGCCCTCGCTCGAATTCGTGCTGCCGGTCTTCACGCTCGATGCCTTCCTCCGCATCGCGCTGCCGCTCTTTGTCATCACCATGGCCTCGCAGAACCTGCCCGGCATCGCGGTGATGAAGGCCAATGGCTACACCGTCTCACCAGCGCCGGTCTTCATCTGGACGGGCGCGCTGAGCGCCGTAGCCGCCCTGTTCGGCGGCCATGCAACCAACCTCGCCGCCATCACGGCCGCCATCAATGCCGGGCCTGAAGCGCATCCGGATCCGGCGCGGCGCTGGCCGGCCTCGCTGACCACCGGCGTCGCCTATCTCTTCCTGGGGCTCATCGCCGGTCTCGCTGCGGCCTTCATCGCCGCATCGCCGCCGATTCTGATCCAGGCGGTGGCCGGCCTCGCGCTGCTCACCAGTCTGGGCGGCGCGCTGGCCAATGCGCTGGCGAGCGAAGACGAACGCCTGCCGGCGATCCTCACCTTCGTCACCGCCGCCTCGGGCGTCACCATCATGGGCATCGGCGCCGCCTTCTGGGGCCTCGTCGCCGGCATTCTGCTGCTGGTGCTGCTGCGCTGGCGGGCAAGACAGTGAGCCGCATCGCCGCCGTCATCCTCGCCGGCGGCCGGGGTGAGCGGCTCGGCGGCGTGATCAAGGCCAATCTCGGCATAGGCGGCGTCCGGTTGCTGGAGCGGGTCTCCCGTGTCCTGCAGGACGCCGAAACGATTCTCGTCTCCTCCGGCCCGTACGATGCCGCCGATCTGGGCCTGCTCCCGGGCCAGATCGCGATTCCCGATCTTCCCACAGACTATGCCGGCCCCCTCGCCGGCCTCGCTGCAGCGGTGGACTGGGGCAGTACGCAATCGCAGCCGCCCGAGATCCTGCTGGTGGCTGCCGTGGATACGCCGTTCCTGCCGCCCGACTATCTCGTCCGTCTCTGCACGGCCGCCACGCCCGCCGCCATCGCCAGCTTCGATGGCCAGCCCTATCCCACTAGTTCGGCCTGGCGCTTCGAGGCCGTCCGCGATCTCGCCGCCAATGTCCGCTCCGGCGTCGCACCGCACAGCCTCAAGCGTCTCGGCGAGGCCCTTGGCGCTGCTGACGTCCCGTTTCCCGCCCATGCCGGCGGCGACCCGTTCGCCAACCTCAACACGCCGGAGGATCGCGTCGCGCTGGAGCTGCGCGCCGGCCTCGCATGACCGGTTTTTGAACAACCTCGTCCGGGGTGGAAATTGCCACTTGGCAAACCAAATCGAACCCGCTAAACGGTCGCTGCCCTCACCAAAGGGCTGGCCTTCGGGCCGCAAGTGTTCCGCGGTAGCTCAGTTGGTAGAGCATTCGACTGTTAATCGAATGGTCCTTGGTTCGAGTCCAAGCCGCGGAGCCAACTTCCTTCCCCGAGCGCTCCGGCGCTGCCATATCCTCTCCGCATTTGCCTGATCAGCGTTTCCGCATGGAAAACGCCGCTTACGACGCTTCGCCCGTCATCGAGATCGACGCCGCTCAGGTTCGGGTGGTCAAGAAGACACCGCGCAAGCTCTATGCCTTCTACCTGCTGCCGCTGAGCATTGCCGGGCTGGCGTTCACGCTCTTTGCCTATGGCTGGCCGCTGCCGGTCGCCGGCTGCGCCATCCTCGTGGGCTTTGCCGCCGGCGTCCTCGCCCGCGATGGCCGCTGAGCCTCAGCCGTTCCACTTCATCCGCATGTAGACGCCACCGGCTTCGAGCTCGTCCAGCATCTGGGCGAGCCGCTTCTGCCGAGTCTCCTCGCGCTTGGGACTGCTGACCCAGGAGACGTAGTCGTTCTGCTGGTAGGGCGGGCGCTCGCGACACTTGTCCGCCAGCCCGCGCGCCGTGATCGCATCCTTCAGCCAGTCCGGCATGTCATGGATCGGCCGCTTCATGCGGCTGATGTCGACATCGTTGTCCATCGAATAACCTCCTAAACCGGTTATCAGTACAAACCACGAACGCGTTTCAGCGTCAACCTGTCGCGCGGCGAACCGGCGCGTGCAAAACGCCCAGACTCGGGACTATGTTCAGGGTGCGAGTGACGGAGTCCCTCAAATGTCGTTTGGCCTGAGCGCAGAACTGCTGGCCCGGTTCCAGTTCGCTTTCACCGTCTCCTTCCATTTCATCTTCCCGGCTTTTTCCATCGGTCTGGCCAGCTACATGGCCGTGCTCAATGCGCTCTGGCTGTGGAAGCGGGATGTCGCCTACCTGAACCTCTTCAACTACTGGAAGACCATCTTCGCCGTGACCTTCGGCATGGGCGTCGTGTCCGGCATCGTGATGAGCTACCAGTTCGGCACCAACTGGGCCGCCTTCTCGGACAAGGCCGGCCCGGTGATCGGCCCGCTGATGGGCTACGAAGTGCTCACCGCCTTCTTCCTCGAAGCCGGCTTCCTCGGCATTGCCCTCTTCGGCCGCAAGCGCGTCGGCGACGGGCTGCACATGTTCGCCGTCGCCATGGTGGCGGTCGGCACGCTGATCTCGGCCACCTGGATCCTTGCCGCCAACAGCTGGATGCAGACGCCCGCCGGCTACTCCATCGGCGAGAACGGCCAGTTCCTGCCCGAGGACTGGTGGCAGATCATCTTCAACCCCAGCTTCCCCTACCGGCTCGTGCACACCGTGCTCGCCGCCTTCCTCACCACCGCCTTCGCGGTTGGCGCGGTCGGCGCCTTCCACCTGCTGCGCGATCGCGAGAACCGACACGCCCGCATCATGTTCTCGATGGCGATGTGGATGGCGGCTCTGGTGACGCCGCTGCAGATCGCGGCCGGCGACGCCCACGGGCTCAATACGCTGGAACACCAGCCGGCCAAGATCGCCGCCATGGAGGGGCATTACGAGACCCATGCCGGTGCCCCGCTGATCCTGTTCGGCATCCCCGACGACAAGGCCGAGGTGACCAACTTCGCCATCGAGATTCCCTATCTCGGCTCGCTGATCCTGGCGCATGACGCCAACGCCACCATCCGGGGCCTCAAGGCCTTCCCGCCCGACCAGCGCCCCAACGCGCTGATCCCGTTCTTCACCTTCCGCATCATGGTGGGCCTGGGTGTGCTGATGCTGATCGTCGGCGTCTGGTCGCTCTGGGCGCGCTGGCGCAAGACCCTCTACACCAGCACATGGCTGCATCGCGCCGCCATGGTGATGGGACCGTCAGGCTTCATTGCCGTGCTGGCCGGCTGGTACACCACCGAGGTCGGCCGCCAGCCGTGGACGGTCTATGGCCTGCTCCGCACCTCGGACAGCCTCTCGAACGTCGATGCCGAGGCGATCGGCGCGTCGCTGATCGCTTTCATCATCGTCTATTTCATCGTCTTCGGCGCCGGCACCTTCTACATCCTGCGCCTGATGTACCGCATGCCCGGCGCCGATGCCGACGTGCCGCTGCAGGAAGGGCCGACCCGCGCCGCCGGCATCACCCCGGTCCAGCAGATCGAAGGAGAAGGCAATGCCCGTTGACCTGAGCTTCATCTGGGCCGGCATCATTGCCTTCGCGGTCCTCGCCTATGTCATCCTCGACGGCTTCGACCTCGGCGTCGGCATCCTGTTCCCGCTGTTCCCCGACAATCACGACCGCGATGTGATGACCAATTCCATTGCCCCGGTCTGGGACGGCAACGAGACCTGGCTGGTGCTCGGCGGTGGCGGGTTGATGGCGGTCTTCCCGCTCGCCTACGCCACCGTGCTCCCTGCCCTCTATATCCCGATCATCCTGATGCTGCTCGGGCTGATCTTCCGCGGCGTCGCCTTCGAGTTCCGTTTCCGCACCGTGCGCTGGAAGGCGATCTGGGAATGGGGCTTTGCCCTCGGCTCGCTGGTCGCCGCCATCATGCAGGGCATCGCCCTCGGCGCGCTCGTTCAGGGCATCCATATCGAGGGTCGCCAGTATGCCGGCGGCTGGTGGGACTGGCTGACGCCTTTCACCATCCTCACCGGTCTCGCCGTTGCTGTCGGCTACGCCCTGCTCGGCGCCACCTGGCTCAATCTCAAGACGTCGGGCGCGCTGCAGGAAAAGTCGCGCCGCATCGCGCTCTTTGCCGGCGCCGGCACGCTGGCGCTGATCGGCGTCGTCAGTCTCTGGACGCCGTTCCTCGAGCCGATCTATTTCGAACGCTGGTTCGGCTTCCCGACGGCCTTCTTCTCGGCCTTCGTGCCGTTGCTGCTCGCCGTCTGCGCCTTCGGCCTGTGGTGGGGCCTGACGCATGACAGGCACCTGATGCCCTTCCTCGCCTCGCTGGGCATCTTCGTGCTGAGCTTTGTCGGCATCGGCATCAGCTTCTACCCCTACATCGTGCCGGGGGCGCTGACGATCAAGGAAGCGGCCGCGCCAGATGCCTCGCTGGGCTTCCTGCTGGTCGGCGCCGCCGTTCTGGTGCCGATCATCCTCACCTATACCGGCTACGCCTACTGGGTGTTCCGCGGCAAGGTCGACCCCGAGGAAGGCTACCACTGATGGCCACCACCTCCACCCCGCGCCGCCTGCTCTGGTTCATCGGCTTCTGGCTCGCCGGCGTCCTCACCGTCACGGCCCTGGGCCTCGTGATCAGGCTGATGCTGGCGAACTGAAGGGGATCGTGACGCTATCGATCCCCCACATTCTCAGGTGTCAGCCGCGGTTGCGGTGCGAATGACGCGACGACGACTCTGGCGAGTAGGACTTGTACGACGAGCGGTCAACTTCGCCGCCACCCCACGGCCAGCACGGCTTTTCGCCACCGCCATCGACGGGAGCGACGACCGGCGCCGCGGCCGGGCCGCTCGGGCTGCCTTGCGACGAGATGGTGTCGAATGGGCCGGTGACCTTGCCACCACACTCTGCGGCGTGGCGATCGGACAGCAACAGGCCGAAGCACTCGACGATGTGCATCTTGTAGTTGATCGCTTTTTCATTGAGGAAGAAGGCCTGGCTGGGCAGCGGGGCCATGGTAAGTGCGACGGCAGCCACGACGGCGGCGGTTGCGAGCTTCATTTCGGGTACTCCAGACAACAACGGTCGCCACAACCGCCGTCATCATAGTCACGTCGCCGTGTGTGATGGAAATCACGCTTTAACCGTTGGTTAACCAGCGAAATTTGCCCACCTTTTGTGCAAAGTGCTGGCTCCAGGGATCACAAGCAACTACGTCGGGATGCATGAACAAGCCCTCGCCCATGGACAAGAAGATCGTCGTCATCACCGGGGCGACCAGCGGGGTCGGCAAGGAGACGGCGCGGGAACTGGCGCGGCTTGGCGCCACCGTGGTGATCCTCGGGCGCGACTTCGACAAGGGGCTGGCGACGCTGGCGGAGCTCAAGGCCGGCGCCCGGCATCCCGAACGGCTCAGCTTCCTCTCCTGCGACCTGTCCCGCCTCGCGGACGTCCGCTCAGCCGCCGGCACGCTGCATGAGCGGCTCGATCATATCGACGTGCTGATCTGCAATGCCGGCGTCATCAACGTGAAGCGCCGCGAGACCGTCGATGGCTTCGAGGAGACATTCGCGGTCAACCACCTGGCGCATTTCCTGCTGACCGGGTTGCTGCTCGACCTGCTACGGAAGGCGCAGCAGGCCCGCGTC
>VFQQ010002073.1_pt1 | contig 24477 bp, 45 predicted proteins | sample 3512341 | NCBI WGS metagenome assembly VFQQ01 (sample SAMN10412373, study PRJNA504923) | tailings metagenome | isolation source: Relicate 2 Philex TSF1 revegetated site | place: Philippines: Tuba, Benguet | collected 2017-08-29 | reverse complement strand
GGGGGGGCGGGGGAGGGGCAGGCAGAGCGAGAGCAGGTTAGGCCGGTAGTGACAGCGTGAGATACCGAGGGCAGACACATGGGGCTTACACGCTAACCACCGGCGTCTCGTTGTGGTGCATCTTGACGGCCAGCACAGGCTTCTCGCAGACAAGCATGTACTTGCCACGGTGGGTGTCGATGAACACCTGCCAGGGAGGGGTGGAGGCAGCGCTGAGCAGGGCACACGTCTGGTGGATGTGACTAGGCATAAAGAACACAATAGCATGCCCAAAGCTGCAATGGTGTGGCCCCTGTCCCCTGCAACAACGGCTGATTTATCGTCCAAACACATAACCGCACCTCCTGCCCGTCGGAGAACACCACCAGCCCCATCATGCCGTCCTCGCCAGGCTTGCCAATCTGTATGATGACTCTCAGCATGCCGGCCACCTTGGGCTCCGCGTCCACGTGCCCGGGGGGCTGCAGCAGCACCATCTGCACCACAGGAGCAAACGCGCGCAAACGAGCGGTGAGCGAGCCATAAGCTGGTCACACCTTGAGGGGACAGCATGTGGGACCTGCAAAGGCAGCTGGGCAAGCGGTGGTGTGAGAAGCAGCGCAGCAGCGTTGGTGAGCAGGGTGCTTGCGGGCACGAAGGGCACACGACAGACGGGCATGGGGACACCAGATTTGCAGAGTGGCAGCAAGGCAGAGCATGCAAGGCATGCAAACAGGCTCAAAATGGTAGCCGCCGCCAGCTCGCCGCCTTCAGCCTGCGCGCCTCCCACACTCACCTGGTCGCTGCCAAACTCCAGGGGCACTTGGATGTTGTTGGCAAACAGGCGGGCATCGACCGCATGATACAGCTCGCCCCTGTCCGCAGACACATCAGCCTCGAGCTCCTGCTCCGACAGGCCAAGCAGGCTGCTGACGAGGGATGACTGCACAGAGTGCCGCACTTCGCCGTCGGCGCAGATGCGCTTGCCACGGTCGGTGGCATCGCGCGGCCCAGCAGTGAGCCCCTTCTTCTCGTACTCATACATCACGCCCTGCACGTGCCTGTACTCAGCGCCGATGGTCGGCATCACGCTGGGCACTGCAGGAACAAGGGTACAGGCAGCGGATGTGTGATGCGGCGCCAAGGCAGCTGCGATACCAATCGCTGGCGCACTAGGTTGCGAGCCACACCACATCACATTCGCAGTTGCTCCCAATTGAGACCGCTAACATACACCTGCCCAGGTTGCCCCCTCACGTTTTGTGATGCCGGCCACCTCGGTGGGGGAGGAGCTTGGGCGGTGATGCACCTGGGGCGGCGGCACCTGAGCAAGGTAGAGAGGAGGAGGGAGTGCCAAAGATGAGTGCATGGCACGTAGCACGGCCGCAGAACATGAAAATCCTGGCCTGCCAGCGGGGATGGGGCGGGCAACAAGGATGGCATGGCGGGGACCATGGCTGTGTGATGGCGGGGACCCTGGCTGTGTGCTGGCCCGGCTCACCCGGGCGTCATCTTCACTGTCGTCCTCGTCGCTGGAAGAGTATGCATCTTCCAGATCCTGTGCTCAGGGCAGGGGCAGGGCTCAGAGGGAACATCAAGCGCATCGGCAGCAAGGGCAGCGGGCAGCCAGCGCATCGGCGGCAAGGGCAGTGGGCAGCCAGCGCAGTGGGCAGCAGGTGCGGTGGGAGAGCGAGCGGGCCCACGCGTGCCAGCAAGCTTGGCAATGTGCTCCACCCTCACCGGATAATCGTCGTCGTCGTCGCTTGGCGCCTCAGCCGCCTTGGCCCGCTGCTGCAGCATAGACAGAACAGAGCGACAAGGTCATGATGAACCGTGGCATGGACAGCATAAGAGGCCTGACCCGGCCGGACCGCCTCCTGCCCACCTGGCCCCAGCTCACCGGCGAGTTGCCGCCCTCCTCATCACTGTCCGCCGCCAGATCAATCACACCGTCATCCTGCGGCTGCTGCCGCTTGGCCTGCGCAGGGTGCGGGGCGGAACAATGCCTGGTGGGTGCAGTAAGGCGGGCTGCACAGCAGGCTACAGCAGGCTGCACCATGCTGGTTGCCCTGAACCACAGCGGCAGCTGTCAGCGCACGCTGGTGGCGCACATGCACGGCGCTGGTGTGGCAAACGGGCAGCAGCACTCACCGCTTTGCGTAGCGGCAGCTCCGGCCCTTCATCTGCGGATGGGGAGCCAGCGATGGGGGGCAGGGGTTGGGGAGAGTGGCAGCCGGCACAGCGTGTGCGCCAAGCGTGCAAGCCCATGGCAGCATATGCATTGATGCAGCTGCTGACCGCTGGGGTTTTGGTGGGCGGTCTGGTGGGCGGGTGGGTGCGGCAGGGGATTGGAGGAGGTCCGTGGGCGTGGGTGGGCTGCCGGCGGCTAAGCCCCAGGATACCTGACGGCGCGCCCAGCCGTGGCACCCAATCCAGTCGCCGCGGAGCAGGGGGGGCCTGCATGAACGAGCCAGACTGCAAATCAAGTAACAAGGAGGAGATTAGAAACCGCAGCAGGCTGCAGGCTGCAGGTTGGCGGCGCGCAAGCAACTGGCGCTGTGCGTCACATGCCCGCCCGGCAGCGCGTGGCGGACACGCACCTCTAGGTCTGCAACGGCCTCTGCGCTGCTCCGCACACAGTCGATGATACCTGTCAGGTCTAGTGACAGCTGCACAGAATGCAGGCCTGCAAACTGCTCCAGGTCCTGCAGCTCTGCAAGCGCACGTGCCGCCGTCAGCGCGCCCGACACCATTTTATCGTGGATGGTGAGAGCCCAGTCGCTCAGCTCCCTGTGGTGGAGGGCCGGCGTCCGGAGTTTTGGGCGTGTGGTGAGGAGCTCTGGAGGCCCCGGCATGGAGTCCGCCATGGAGCTGGCCACCAGCACGCCGGCTGCCCCCCGTGCGCCCATCCACAGTGATCAGCCGCCGCTACTCACTCCTCAGTCGGCGGCGGGCCCCGATCGGGGCTGCCCATTGCGATGAGCGTGAGCCCGCTGCTGCTTGCTGCTGCTGCTGCTGGCGCTGGTGCACTCGCTGCTTGCACTGGGCAACAACAAGAGGCCAAAGGAAGACGCTGGGGCGCGGGGGATGAGGGCATGGGCGGGGGGGCGGCTCATGCAGCCCACAGGGTTCAGGCGCTGTGCTTCAGCCTGCGTCCCAGCGGCCTGGTGCCGCTGCTTGCTTCTCTTCAACTCCATGCATTAGTGAAAAATTATGCTTACTGAAGCGCTGGTGGCAATGCGTCGCACCGCCTCAACTGCCCCGACTGTGCCACCTGCACGCTCTGCATGCTTTCTGACCGCTGCTGCAGTGTTCAAAACAAGGGGCCAGAGTGTACACCACAAGGTAATTCGCTGGTAGGTGTACACCACTTCTACCAGCGAATTACCTTTCCAGTCCATGGCGCAGGCTGTGCAGGCCACCACGCGCCAGCATGCCTGCAGCCGCACACATAGCCTCCTGTGACCCCGCCCACATGGCTTGAACGCTTGTTACATGATGCCGCATCTGTAGCGAGCAATGTGCGCCCGCTTTATGGCCGGACTTTGTTGCTGCAGCCTGCCCGCACAGGGCAGCTGCAATAGGAAATAGATGTGGCGGGGCAGCAAGAGTTGGTTGTGAGGTGCGCCTGTTGGTTGGGCGTGGGCAGCGCATGCAGCGGCGACGCAACCCTTTGCAGAGCAGCCTCCCTATCTTTTGCAGGGTTGCAAGCTAGCATGGCATTGATTAGTGCAGTGGGCAGTGCCCTGGCACAAGGGCAGGCCCCTGCCCTTGCCCGCGCCAAGCACCCAGCAGCGCGGCGGCGGCGGCGGCGCCCGCTAACTGACCGATGGGCAGGCGGCAAAGCAGGCGCTTCCAGTAGGCCCCGTTGTGCACGCCCGCCCACTTCTCGACCATGAAAAAAATGGGAAACGCGAACTGCAAGCCACAGGGCAAGGAGGGAGAGAGGAAGGACGGTGGGTGGCAGCTGCCACCCGTGCGCATGCCACGCTGGCCAGGTCGGATCCCGTCCGCTGCATGCACAGGACCCAGCCAGGCGTTTTGTCGCCCTGCTGGCAGGTTGGATACCACTGTTACCAGCAGCTCCAAAGAAACATATATTCCTCTGGCTGCTCACCAGTCCGAACACGATGACCTGGTGCGCCACCATGAGCACAATGGAGATGTCTCGGGCCACGGACGCCGGCATGTAGGCATACACGTTGCCGTACCTGTAAGGGGGAGTTGTTTTTGGGCAGTTGGAGGGAGCTGGATGAGGATGAATGCCCGACCAGTGCACAGATGGCACACAGCTGCTCAGCACTGCCCACCGTACGAGACAGCAGTGCGGTGTTGACAGCCTGCTGCTAACTTCAGTTTCCTGGCCGAAGCCCGCCCAGCGCGAAATGCCCCCTGACTCACTGCGCCGCCTGCTCCGGCCAGCCCCAGAAGATGAACATGGAGTTGGGCAGCACCAGGGTGTAGACGTAGAGATAGGAGCCGTAAAACACCTGCGGTTGGGTGGGTTGCAGAGCAAACGATGGAGAGAGTTGAGTTGGCAGTGCAGGAGGGGAGTTGGGCAGCACCAGTGTGTACACGTACAGGTAGGAGCCGTAGAACACCTGCGGTTGGGTGGTGGGAGCAGAGTCGGTTGAGAGTCGGTGCAACTGTAGCGACAGGAAAGTGAAGCGGCAACCAGCCAGAGTGCCAACCTGGACGCAATCTTGAATTAATTGCCACGCAGGCCGGCGGGCAGAGCGCCCCAGAAAAGAAGCAAGTTCATAGCATTGTTACCTTGTGGAATTTGTAGGGTTTGAACATGGAGTCCATGACTTCCAGCAGCATGGCATGGCCGCCTGCGGACAGGGGGGTAGCGGGAGTGCTCGGTTGAGGCCGTGGCTGGAGGCAAGCAATGGGCAGCGTTGCACCGGCCGGGGCCATGCACGTCAACATCACATCGTCTACCAGCAAGCCGCTTCCATGCAGGTGCTAACCAGCCGCTACCCTCACTGCCCCCCTGCTTAATCAGAGCGTAAGCTGACCGAATGTAAAGATGATGTTGGAGGCGCCCGCAAAGAAGCCCTCCCATCCGGCGGAGGGGGTCTGGTCGGTCCATGCCTGGCTCTTCAGGCCCTCGTTGCCAGAGCCCTTGATGCCCATGGCCACCATGTACTGTGAAGCACGAAAGGGGAGGCACAGGAGTCGAGTGAGGGTTGAAGGCGGAGGCCGGAGGGAAGAGCAGGGCGGCGGTGCTGCCGCCACCGAACGGGCGGCCGCCGCTGGCGGGGGTTGTTTCAGCCGCTCAACGCATGAGCCGTGCACCCTCAAGTTTCTCCTCTGAAGCCTTGTTTAACCTTTGGCCGTTGGGGAGTTTGCTTACAATACCATTCAACAAGCATGAGTGCCCGCTCACCCAGGACGTGAAGGTGGTGGCCACCAGCGCGATGAAGGAGAAGAGGCGGAAGTTGCGGAAGTTGGGGATCAGGGACATGCACATCGCCACGCCGCCAAACACGAGCGCCCAGTCGCTGCGAGGCAGGGAGGAGGGAGGGTCAGGGAACGTGTGCCATTGGTGTTGGTGCCGCTCAAACGCTTGCCGAGTCTGAGTCACTGTGCAAGGCGAGGTTCACAGCAAGCGGGCACTTCACAAGCTCACCGCAGTTCGATCACTCAACAGCTGCTCAGTTGCAATCTCTACGGATCAGTGGCGGCTGAGCCCTGCCCCAAAACGCACCGCTTGCTGAGCTCCGGGATCATGCGGTGGAAGTTGGAGGAGGAGGCGATGATCTGGGCCACCGCCAGGCCGCCCTGCAGAGACGAGGGCGGGGTTTGTGGCACGGATAGCTGACTGCAGCAGGGGAGCGAGCACTGTGACAGCATGGGAGGCGATGATTGGGCCACCGCCAGGCCGCCCTGCGACGACAAGAGAGTGAGGAAGAAGGGCGTGCAGTAAACACGCCCCCAGGCCGCTCTACAAAGATGGGTACCCGCGAATGCAACGCGGTTGCTTGTGAGTTGCATGTGAAGAGAGAGGAAGAGGGAGAGTGTAACTTACACACCTTGAGCGTTCACACCTGCTGTACCTTGATGTCAACCACTCAAAGACGGCTTCAGCGACCTCGTTCCACCCCGCTCACATTCAGAGCATACTGCTACACACGTCGCAAGAGCAGCGCTCACCAGTGCGATGATGACCACGACTCGTGAGAAGATCCCAAGCCACTTGTTGGTGGCGGCCGCCATCACTTCATGATATTGGTTGGCGATGCTGCGCTTCTTCTCGTCGTTGTACCTGCGCAGCGTATCGCAGCAGGGAAGCTTGGGCGAGGCATGCAACAATATGAGCCTGCATGTTGAGTCCTTCGGGGCTGCGGCGGCAGCTGAGCTGCGTGCAACGTGGGTGCGCTGAGGTGGCAGCAGCGACGCAGCACACACTGGGTGCAAGGGCGGCACCGTTGCAAACGCCCGAGACCTTGCGCCGGCGCCCAGCCCCTTCTCAAGCTGCCGAGCAGTGCTTTTACACAAAGGGCAAGCCCAGGGTGCTCACCAGGTGCCCTCCTTGATTTTGCGCGACTTGTTGTCCAGATACAGGACCACCATGAGGTACACGGTCCACATGGCCAGCGAGGCAAAGAGCAGCATCAGCAAGATGCCTGCAGGGGTGAAAGGGGGGAGGCGAGCGGCAGGGTGAGTGCTGGGGTGCAGGGTGCTGGGATGCAGGGTGCGGGTGATGGCAGTGATCTCAGTGCCGCGGTCAGCGCCGTGCCACCATGCAAGCAGGGTCTGCTGCTTGCGGGCAAGCTTTGGCAGCATAGGCAGTGCAGCACGGTGGTGGCGGCACAGCCTGGCGCTCACCGGCGACCATGCCCGTCTGCGCCAGCGAGTGGGGCAGGCTGAGGATGACTTGGCCCACCTGCATGGTGCATTATAGCATCAGTAGCATAGAGCAAGGTAATGGTAGTTGAGCATGCGCTCATCAAAGTCACAGCAGGGTGTAAGGAATGTGCAAGGAATGCAGGTGTGCGCTCCGGCCGGTTTGATGCAGGTGCAGGCAGGGCGGGGTAGCGGCGGCGGCGGCGCTGAGCGCACACCGCCATGTGCTGCGGAGCTGGGCAGCAGCGATCCTGTGATGCGCAGCTGCACAGCTTCAAAACAGAGCAATGCTGACCTGGGCGGAGGCGCAGGTGAAGAAGGCATCCCAGCCTGCAAGGGTGGATGGGGCGGGGAAGCAGTGATGGGGTAGGTCGGGTCGGCGGGTGCCTTTGGGGTGGGACGTGGATGGCATCGACTGGCGAGACAGGGGCGGCCGCCATGGCAGCCGACCACAAGCCACAGTCCCAAGAGACACTTCAGGGGAGAGCATGCCAGATCTGGGAACTGTAATGGTCGGGGGCATGCGTGCCTGCAAATGCGGCCGGCCCCTGGCCAGCTGGAGCCAGCGGCCGCGGCGCTCACCTGTGCCGCCTTCCCACACCAAGAAGCGAAGCCAGCCGGTGGTCTTGGGAGAGGGAACCTTCTCCTGGGCATACGTGCCTGCAGGGGAGGCGGAATGCATGGTAGGTTGGGCTGAAATGCCGGGGGGCGAGTGCCGCGGGCGGCGATGATGTGGCGGCGGCGGCGGCGGCGGCGGCGTGGAGGGCAGGCTGGTAAAAGAGCAGCGCTCGCCCGCCCTGCAGCATTCTCACGACGGCGCTACCATGATGCATCCAGCGCAGCGATCAGCCCTCCGGGGCGTTTGCAAGCACTCACCCCGTGCGACGCCATGGTTGTCGGTGGCGGAGAGCTCTTTGAGGCTCAGATCGGTGCACACGTCGCCGCGCGGCTGCCGGTAGTCGATGCCATCATCCAGCTCCAGATCCCCCGCCGCCGGGGCGCTGCCGGCCTTCACCAGGTCCCCTAGGCTCTTGCTGCTCATGATGCTGACTTCCCCAATCGCAAGTCAGCAAACCAGAAAACAGACAGGGTGCAACCTATCCACACTGCTTGTGTGTAAAGCGGCTGTGCAAGCAGGCTGTGCTTGCACAGGGCCGCGGCGCTGCGCGGCGCCGTGTGCCTGCCGCCAGCGAAAGGGCACCAGCAAACTGTTGCCCCAGCCATCCTTTTGCAACGGTTCTGCCCCTTCGCTCCACCATTCAGGACCTGTCGCCAACCATGGGCCGGGGAGGAGACGGTGCCTCCCATGGCGCGGTGCTGGGGCAGCCACTGCAGGACCCGGCCGCCTGGACGGCCCCTGAAGTGCTGGCATCAGACCCTTCCACTTGGCAATACATATTGAGCCCCCAAGATCAGCAGGAGATCGTTGATGCCGCCCAGCGAGCTGTGGCCAGCGGCAAGCCTGTGCCGGTGCGCCCAGGGGGCAGCAGCGCCGCCGCCGGCGCAGCCGATGCATGCGTGCCTGAGCTTGCCGCCCTTGCCGCCGTCGGTTTGCGGGCGCGGGATGACTAACCTGCTCCCCTGGGCGGCTGCTGGCACATGCTGAACGGACCTGGGATTGGGTGTGTTTCAGGGATGATGGCCGCCCTTGCTCATGCATCATAGCACGGGCACCTCCTGCGGAATCTGCGCCTATCAAGCACACCGCTGCCGACCAGCCTGTTCAGGAGCTGACCAGCCTGTTCGAGAGCTGCGCAGTCTAGGCTGCGCCACCGCCCCCCACCCACGCACTGCAGGAGCTGACCAAGGCCGACTTCCCGCTGCCCGGCCTGGGAACCAAGCTGGAGCAGATTCGGGACAGCGTGGTGTTTGGGCGCGGCTTCTTCCTGCTGCGAGGTGCGAGGCAGCTGCTTGCAACGGGGTGAGGGCTTGGGCATGCGGAGGCGCCAGGTGGCTGCCGCGTGCTGCTTGACAAGGGCAGCCCAAACGGTTGACCAGGGTGGCAAGTGCCCACACCGCAATCCACCTGCTGAATGAACCACTTCCACACAATATTACTCGCTCGCTGCAAGCAGGCTTCCCCATCGAGCGGCTGAGCCGGGCGGAGGTGGTGGCCGCCTGGCTGGGCGTGGGCCTCTACTGGGGCCAGCCCCGCAGCCAGAACGCCAAGGGGCACTTGGTGAGGCGCCGCACTGCATGCTGCCACTGCTGGTATCGATGCTGCGGATAGTTTTCACTGCCACCGCTTCACTTGCACTGCCGGCGGGTGCTCCTGCAGCTGTGACACCTGGCTATCGTCAAGTGTGCTTGACCTGATCTGTGCTGCCCCTAACCCTGCAGGTGGGCCACGTGAAGGATCTGGTGAGGCGCAGCGCACACAACATGGGCACAGCAGGCGCAGCATGGAACCAGCCGGCTCAGCAGGCACAGCGGCAGCAGCAGCTTGCGCAGCGGATGGCGCTGTGCACATAGCAGGAGCACGCGCACGGCTGCCGACTGCACCATGCAGCGGGCGGCAGTAGCGGGGGTGATCGATGCACCAATTGCCAACCAGCTTGCAGCGTCACATCAGCCAGTTGGATTATTGCATGGCTGACAGGCATTGATGTGCGCATCCTTATTTGTGCAGGGGCTGGACCCCAACGCGGATGATGTGCGCGTGTACGCCACCAACGCTGCGCAGGTGCGGGCCTGCCTTCAGCCATACCGCGTGCACTGCCGCTTGTCTCAGCGCAGTTGCATGCTTCCGCAAGGCTTTCTGACCAGCAGGCTTTGCACAATGGCATGCATTGAACGGATTCCTTCTATCACTGAAAGTGCAGCCCTGGCACGTGGACGATGCCGACTTGGTGGGCCTGCTGTGCCTGAAACACGCCAAGGAGGGAGGGCTCAGGTGCGGCGGCTGTGGTGCAACACACATGCTGCTTGCATGGTGGTTGCTGAGGCTTTACAGTAGCAATAGACGCTCTGCTTGCCACCCCACCGCTGCCCTTGTAAGTTAAATCCTCCGCCTCCTTCATCATGCAGCCGCTGGGCCAGCAGCATCAGCATTTACAACCGGCTGCTGGAGGCCCGGCCAGACCTGGTGGAGGTGCGCAGCTGCATTACAATTGCGGCTGATTTGGCATTGCTGCTGGCCAGCTGGCTGCGCCATGCATTTGTCTGTGACTCCATCACCATTGACCACTCCAAACACTAGCTGTTCCTGCATCCCTGCATTCTTCTGGCAGGAGCTAGCCAAGACGTACCACTTTGACAAGAAGGGCGAGGTGGGGCCGGGAGAGCAGCCGTACCTCGAGCTGCCGGTGCTCTCCGTGTACAAGGTGAGATTTGGCAGGCAAAACATGTGAGTTGGTATGCAGATGTGCAGCATGACTGAAAGACGGCTGCCGATGCGCGTGACAGCTTGCAAGCTGTCCGGGTCTGCTGGCGTGGCACTCTTCCACACAAGCCCCGACTGCACCCATACAAGCCCCATGTATGCATATCTTCATGCAGGGCCACCTGACCTTCTTTTACAACGACAAATACATCAAGGAGGCGCAGGTGGGCTACACTTGCAGAATGCCTGCCTGTCCCACGTGTCAAGCACCAGCAGCCCCAGTGGGCAGCAACCTCAGCATCAGAAGCTGCAGAGGCACTGGCTTCTTGGTCAGCACCTGACGCGCCCCCGCCCTGTAATGCAGCCGCGCCATTGAGCTCCACACGCGCCTTGCACGCGTTTCAGTGAGGAATTGCCCTCCAATTGTGCGCCGCAAGTGCAGCGCTTCCCCGAGGTGCCCCGCCTCACGCCCAAGCAGCTGGAGGCGCTACAGGCTGTGACCGATTTGGCGGACTCCCCCGATCTGCACCTGGATTGGGGTGAGGCGCAGGATGAGCCCATCACATGGCTCTGGTTGTTGAGGCGAGCGGCTGCAAGCTTGCAGCAGGGGGTGTTCGTGGGTCACCGTGTGCTGAGAGCGTGACTTGGGCAGCACAGCTCTGCTGAGCAGAACAGCGGCGGCCGGCGCACAGCAGCCCAAGACACCGTTTGCCCCCTGACAAACCTCCCTCCTGCCCTGCCCTGCGCACAGACCTGCAGCCGGGCGATGTGCAGCTGATCTACAACTGGACGCAACTTCACTTCCGCACAGCATACGTGGACCACCCGGTGAGTGGAGTGAAAGACATTTGTGGTTAGTTCAGTACGAAAGCGAGGTGGCAATGATCGAGTGAGGGAAGCACTGGCCGCTTGGCAACCTGGCAGGAGACACAGTGCATAGCGTGGCTTTGGTGGTGTACCAATGCCTCCGGCTATGCCTGCTCTCCGTGCGCGCCACCCTTGCCCGTTGCTCAGTTACATGGCGCATCCTGCCACAGGGCTTTGAGAACCGGCGCCACCTGCTGCGCCTGTGGCTCACTTCCACCGTCAACACGCACGCCATTGACCCAGAGCGTGAGTGAGAGATGCTGTTCACATGTGCCGCCTCGCTGGAACCGGGGGCGGTGCCGCCAGGTTCTTGCATGCAATGCAGCCGATACCTGCTGCTGTATGCGACTTCAACCTTCCAAACAGCTGCCATCTGGTGCCACTTCTACCCACAGGCTTCCCAAAAGAAGCGTACCTCGGCATCTATTCGGAGGAGCGCACTGCGCCGCTGGATGCAGAATGAGAGGGAGGGCAGCTGCCTGCCTGCGGCTGCAGGTGCACAAGCCGTAAAGGAACGCATGTCGCTTTAATGGCCATGGCGTTGCACACCAATTCGAATGACCCACGCAAATGTTGAACATGATACACATAGCCCCGCTCCCATGTGTAAATGGCTGGCCCTGCTGCATGCATGCGTAGAGAAAGTTGCGCCAGTGGCCCTGCTGCAACACAAGCAACAGACACGGTTCTGCGTAATGTGCAGCCACAGTCTCTTGCGACCCCTGAGGACTTTGCGCTGCGAACTCATTAGCTATACGGTGCCCCAGCGGCTGCCGGATCAGGTCTTGCAGAGTGCGGCAGGAGGGCTCGGTGCCGATCAGCACGCCTCCTGCTCGTTTGGCAAGGCGGCAGCAGCAATGACGAGGGCTCGTTTACGCCTTCCTGAAGTGTAACACGTCGAATGAAGCTGGTTTCTGTACCTTCACTTGCACCATTTGATGCATTAAGACGTGCAGAGACCCCTGCCTGGACGGCAGTGGCGGCAGCGCACAGCGCCGGCACTCTCAGGTGGTGCGAGCTAGCGACACGTTCGCGCAGTAATATACTCGATCGGCACAATCAGTTCCTTGAGAGCAGCCCAGCAGCCGTGCCGGCGCTTAATCGGCGCGAGTAGGGCTTCTGCGCGAGGCTGCGAGCGCCACCGGCCTGCGCGTTGCTCTCGTGACAGCTAGAAGCGCTGAGTTGACCTCCGCACGCCAAGGTTCGCGCCGACATTGTTGCGGGCATGGCCGCCGCCGCCGGCCCACCGCCGCCGCTGCACATCCCCCTCCCACAACGACTTTCCCTCCCGTCCTTAACACAGAGCGTCATGCAGCGCGCTACGTTAGCCTGCGTAGCAGCAGCCCTGGCGTTGCTGGCTGCTGCGCCCTTGGCGGCCGCGCTGCTCAGCCAGCCTGCCAACGAGGGCATCCCGCCCGGCTTTGCCGGGCTGTGGGCTGAAGAGCGGGAAGGGGTGGATGGCGGTCCGTCCATGCTCCTCTCCCGCCAGTGGCTGCCTGACGGCAACGGGTTTGTGATGTACACGCAGGTACGGGCTGGGGTGCTGGGGTGCTGGGGCTTGGCGGCAGGCAGTGCCGGCTTGAGCGGCGGCAGCCTGGTCCTCTGAACCGCACTTCCACTGTCCTATCACTGCTGCGCCCAAGTGATGCAGATATCTGACAACGGTACGCTTGTCAAGGGAGCATTCGTTCGGGTGAGGCGCAGCAGGCGGTCTGGTATGAAGGGACGCCGCATTTTGGCTTGCTTGCGCACACTAAACATGTGCCATTTGCTCGCAGGACCGATTTCTGGGCTGGGAGTGCGCCGGCAAAGGCGGCTTCGTCCACTTTTTCACCCGCACCACTGACTATGATGCAGGCGAGAATGTTTGCTGCTCTGCATATACACTGCGCAGTGCTGCCGGTGCCACGGCTTTGCAGCAGCGAGGCTTCAGATTGCCGCCATGATGACGCCTTGCGCCACCTGACGTGCCTGCTGCCCGCCGCCCACCTCCCTGCCCGCCTGCCTGCAGAGGGTCAGTTTGTGCGGGAGCGGGAGCTCTGCCTGGCAGGTGTGCTGCAGGGCGGCCAGCTGACGTACAATTACACGCTGGCGCTGAGGACGGCTGCCCGGGGCCTGACGAATACGACCGCTGGACAGCTCGAAGCGTGCCCACCACCCTGCTGCCTGGTGTCGAGGGGGACAGCGTGGATAGCTGCCCTTGACGAACCGCATGATATATCAGCACCTCATCTATTAAATCTTAGTATAGCTCAATCGGTAAGATGCACTATGCTGCGACCTGCTGTGGTGCCAAGCTGGAGAGGCGGCTTTGTGCGGCCAGCCGCCGCCACGAGTTGAGCATGGCTCTTCATGGACCAGGCAGCATCCTGGGCAGCTTTCCATGTCTTCCAGTGCCATCGGCAAACAGAGCAGGGCGTTGCACCCAATCACAAAAGTGCGTGCCTGGGGTTCCATCTGCCAGCCAAACGGCTGGAAGGCTGAGACTGGACCAAGCACGGGAGCGGTGGCTGCGGCGGCGGCAGAAATGTCGAGGATCCCACCCCGCCATCAGCACATTGCTCGCCTGATTTCGTATTCTGGTGCATGTGCATGTTGAATGCGCGATCAGCCCCAACAGTACAAAGCCCCACAAATTTGCGCTTCAAACGTTCGTAGCGAGCGGCCACTGAGATTTCGATAATTGCCTCAGGGCCGCACGATTTGATGGAGGCCGCCAGCCCATTCAAAGCAGCAGCAACTTGAGCAGGCCCCGAGCGTCCTGGCCCGAGCGCGGCTGCTGGTGGGGGGCAGGCGCTGGCTGCAGATCGGCATGACGCTGGTGTCGCTGGAGGCGGCTGCGGCCCAGCAGGGAGGCCCGCAGCCCGCCAGCCGCAAGCGGCCCGCGCCGCAGGAGCAGCCTGAGCGGGAGAGCCGGCGCCCCAGGCGAGCGTCGCGGCCAGATGGCGCACAGTGCAGTGCAGATGGCGCGCAGGCAGCTGAGGCTCAGCCTCCTGCCGCCGCCGCCGCACCTGCCGCCACCCGCTCGGTGGACCCGGTTGTGGTTGCAGAGCGCGCTGCAATGGCGGCCGCCAAGCAGGCAGAGGCGGAGCGGCGGCGGGGGGAGCTGCTGGAGGCGTACCAGGTGTTCCAGGAGCAGGAAACGCAGCGGTTGATGTTCATGGAGGTGGATGCAGGTGGGTGCTCGCGCCGGCATGCCACAAACAAACATGGCACCGCTGCCAATGGGCCTGCGCAGGCAGGCAGGCCCACCTGCGTTGCTTGCGCTCTTGGTTGCTGCACTTCTCCGCGCGACAGCCCAGCCCAGCAGCCGGGCTTGCCGCTCTTCCTGGGTCCATGTCTGCCCGCCCCACCCACCCGCCCGCCAACCGACTCGCAGGCAAGCTGTCGCCGCGGCGGCTGGAGGGCCGCACTGTACGCATCTACTGGCCTGACGATGACGCATGGTACCTGGGCCAAGTAAAGGCGTACTGCAAGGACAGTGGCAAGCACAAGGTGCGCTCGCAGCCAGCAAAGCGAAGCACCGCTCGAGTGTTGCGTTGCAATCCGGCGCCGCCGCACCCTGCGGTTGCCTGGCACACCATTGCCTCCACGCCCCGCGCGCTTGCACACTGCCTGCCGCCAGGACTGTACAGCAGGCGGCAGGCTCCTCTCCAGCGCAACGCGTGTCCTTGCCAAGCTGCTGGCTGCACCCCCATGCTGCACCTACATGCAGGTGCACTATGCAGACGGCGAGCGGCAGGAGGAGGTGCTTGCCCTAGAGCGAGTGCGCCTGCTGGTGCATGCCGGAGAGGAGCTGCCCTTTGCATCTGGCGCCTCCATGTCAGCCACCATGGCCCTGCTGCGCCGCCTGCTGCACACCGGCGGCTGCGAGCCGGCGCGCAAGCGCCTGCTGCAGCAGCGCCTCACGGAGCTGACCGCGTATGCCAAGCAGCGGTACGGCGAGCAGCTGCAGGCAGAGGAGCGAGAGCGGTCGGCCACAGTCGCCAGCCGCTCCTGCCTGGGCCCGGCTGCAACCGCCCACATAACGGCTCGCAGCGCTGAGGGCAGCAAGGGCAGCGGCGGCGAGAGGGGCAGCGGCGGCAGCGGTGGCGAGAGGGGCAGTGGCGGCAGCGGTGGCGAGAGGGGCGGCAGCGGTGGCGAGAGGGGCAATGGCGGCAGCGGTGGCGAGAGGGGCAGCAGCGGTGGCGTAGCCATCCAGCGGGCACTGGCGCTGGCTGCCCAGCTGCCAGACAGCATCAAGATCAACAGCGGAAAGCCGCCCAATGCCAACCACCGAGCGTGGGCCCTGAATGTACGCCTGTTGCTGGGCTTTGGCTTGGGCTGGGCTGGGCGGGGCAGGGCAGTGTATGACGTGCAACACAGGCGGGACCGCTGCACGCGCATGCAGGCTGCCTGCAGTGCGTTGTATCAACCGTAAATTACAGCTGGCTGCTAGCCACCAGCTCACCACAAGTCGCTGTCTTTCTTATGCCCGTTACAGATCATCATCCAGAAGAAAACGGCGTGGCTGGGTGGGCTGACCCGTGAGCAGACCGCCGTTTGCTCAGACCTGCTGACTGTCTGGCGCCAGAACAAAGCGGACGCGGGCTGCACGAACGGGAAGCCGCTGCCGGTGGGTGCACTTTGTAATGCAAGTGGACAGGCTGCTAACCTGTACATACATGGCGTTGGGTACTGTTTCGGCTGTTTGCCCACTGCACCTAATGCCTGCCAATTTGCATGCCTGGAGCAAGGATGCCGCTAATGAGAACCGCCTCACACCCTGAACCCACGCTGCCTGTGCGCAGGTGCTGCTGTTTCCCGCGGCTGGGTATGCACAGGACGCCGCCCTGATGCAGCAGCTGAGGTGGGTTGCCGGGGTGATGGAGGTGCACTTATGTCTGCTGCTGCCGCAAGGGAGGATGCAATGCGCTGATCCAGTTGTTCTGCAGATGCCTGGCAACTCGTGATGGCATCCGCGCTGTGGCAACGCTAGCTAAGGCTGCCCTCCACTCCCTGACCGCAGGCAACCATCTTCAGCACTTGAGATGAAGGCTGTGCTTCAGCGCCTCCTGCTGCCGGGGCAAAGCAACGGGCAGGCGCAGCAGGCGCAGGCGCAGCAGCAGCAGGCGCAGGGCCAGCAGCAGCCTCAGCACTGCCAGGGCCAGTGGCAGGGCCAGCAGCATCAGGCAGCTGAGCAGGGCCAGCAGCAGCAGGCAGGTGAGCAGCAGCAGCGTGAGGCATCAGTGGAGCCTCTAGTGGCAGCTGACTTTGCAGGTGAGGACGAGCAAGTGGCCGATTATGAGCCATCGCCACAGGCAGTGCAGCAGGGTGCAGCACAGGCAGACGAGGAGGATGAGCTGCCCTCAGCGGCAGCAGCAGCAGCAGCTCCTGCGGAGCCTGCGCCAGCCGATGGCAGCCTCCCTGCCGCAGCGAGCGAAGGCGCTCAGGAGGGCGCTGCTGCTGCTGGCACAGCGGCGGCCGGCGGCGAGCCTGTGCCGCCCCGCCCGCTGCGGGTGGGCGAGGTGGGCTGGTTCCAAGTGCGCGGCTACCCGCACTGGCCATTCTTGGTCATCACTCAGGAGGAGGCGGTGGCACGAGGCCTGCCAGGTGGGTGTGCCATGCATCCCATCTGCGATTGGGAAGCAGCTGGTGTGTTGAGCGGCGTGCCAGGGGTGCTTGCAATGCATTGCAGCTTGTTGGCAGGGTGCGCCTGCTGTTTGTGGGTGCGTTCGTGATCAGGCGGTGCAGCTGTGCAGGCCTGGCCTGCTTGACATGGCTGCTGCAAGGTGCCCCGCCTGCCTGTATGCGTCTCATTTCTCACAAATCTTTCCACTGCACACCATGCTGCTGTGCAGCTGCGCAGCTCAAGAACCCGGCTTACGTGCCGGTCCAGTACTTTGGCACGGCAGAGGTCAGCGGCGTGAACCCCTTGGCAGGCAAGCGCTGTTCCCAGAACGAGGGTGCAATATCCTGCTTTGGCCAGTGCTGCGCCCTTGGCTGCTAGTGCTGCCCCTGCCGCCCGCTGCTGCCGCCGCTGCTGCGGCAGCACCTAGAGTCCCCTCACGTCACCATGCTGCCCACCTCACCTTGAAATGTGCGTAACGTTCCTGCAGTGGAGAAGGGCGCTTCCAAGAAGCGGGCGGGCGGCGGCGCCCGCTGCATGGGCACATTCCTGGAGGGCTTGGAGCACGGCTGGCACGCGCCGCAGCAGTGAGTTTGCTGGTTGGGCGACTAGATCTGCAGTTGCCGGGCTGGGGCCTCCAGAAGCCAGGAGGCTGCTCTGCTGTGAAGAAATGCTGCAGCTGTGCGCCCAGCATGGTACACGGCTGCCTTTGGTTTGCTTATAATGGCCTGCAAGCTGCATGATGTTTGTGGCTTGTCTGCTGCACCTGCAGCTGCAAGAAGGGCAGCCAGTTCCGAGTGGCGCTGTCCGAGCTCGAGACCTACTTCAAGGTACATTCCGCCGGCTTTGCATGCGCCTGCTGATTGGTTACAGGCTAACCTGTCCTGGTGGCGTCAGCGGCGGCAGCAGTGTTGATTGCCACGTGGGGCATCACTCGCACATTTCGTTTCCATCATTCATTTGTGGCGCAGGAGGGCAACCTGCCGCCCAGCATGGTGTCGAAGAACAACACCGACGGCGAGGCTGGTGAGGCTGTATGTGCGGATACTGGTTGCAATTTCATCGTTTCGGCTTGGTGCAAGGCCCAGGGTTGGCTGCTGGGCTGCTGTTAGGGTGCAAGCTTTGGCTGCTGCAGGCTGCCTGGTAAATTTCCTCCACTGGCATGCTGCAGACGAGGAGGAGCAGCAGGAGGCGGAGCCAGAGCCTGCAGCCAAGCCCGCCGCCAAGAAGCGCAAGTCGCAGGCCAAGGCCGGCGGGGCAGCAGATGCAGAGGGCAGCAGCGGGCCGCTGGGGCTGCCGATGCAGCTGAACAAGACGCTCACAGGTGCGCGGGGCATGTATTGTGTTACCGCCCCTTGCTTTGCGCAGCCGCTGAGCCGCGTTCCTCGCCCGCATCATTGCAGGCCTGCTTGCCTGCAACAGCGTGTTGCACATCTCCGTGCTGTACCTGCTGTGCATCCCGTGCTTTGCAGTGGTGGCGCTGGGCGATGTGGAGTGGCTACACCCCGCCTTCCACAATGAAAAGGCCATCTTCCCGCCGGGATACCGTGCCGAGCGGCTGGCACGTGAGTCTTGCTTACAAACGCGCTGTGCTGTGCACGGGACGAGCAGCTTAGCCTCCTTGAATGGCCCAGTGGCAGCTGCTTGGGTGCCAGATGCATCAGCTTGCCGGCCCGAAACCTCTCTTCTGCTTAATAGCCACGATTCAATGGTGCAGCCGAGCGCCTTTACTCCTGACTTTGCAGGCACCCCCGCCAGCGGTGGCAAAGAGGTGATGCATGTGATGGAAGTCTGCCGTGCTCCCAACGGCTCTGGCCCGCTGTTCAGGTGTGCATGTGCACTGTGCTGCTGTGGGGCTGCTTTGGCAGCTGCTATGGGAGCAGGGCAGAAGCGGTGGCCATGCTCTTGTCTCGGCAAGCTTGTATGAACACGTCCCCAGCCATTCGTCTGAGCCCTTTCACTGGCAACCGCCCGCTGCTGCAGAGTGACGCCCCAGGGATTCCCTTCAGTGGAGGGCCCTACAGCTACTAAGGCGTGGCAGGCGCTGTATGCCAGCGATGCAGCTGGCGCCGCCCGCTCCCTGAACTTGTCGGGTGAGAGAGGGTGCCGGAAGGAAGGCCATGCTTGTGCATCAGCGCTGCTGCATGTGTGTGTGCCAAAGTGTGACACAGCCCTGCAGCTGGGTGTTGCACTTGCCCTTTGTGGATTGGAAGTGGCCTTGCTAGGACAGCGCCGGCTTGCCAATGTCTCAACTTGCACCAGTTTCGCAGCATGATCAGCAGCAGCAGCGAGCAACTAGCCACCGCCTCGCCTGCCACAACCCCCGCTGTCCAATCGCTGCAGGCGAGCTCATGTTTGGGCTGTCACATGCCAGGGTGCAGAGCGCAATCCGAGCGCTGCCAGGGGCACAGCGCTGCGAGCGCTACTGCGGCTGGCCAGAGGGCCAGCAGCCAGAGCCCGTGCCGCTGGTGGGTGTGGGCCAGGAAGGCGCTGCCCCGCCTGTGCTTGGTAGATGTTGCTGAGCAGCCGAGCTTTGCACAAGCAGCCCCAACCAGGGAATGGCCGAGGGCTGCTGTGCCTGTGCCTTGTGCCGTGTCGAACATCCTATGCTCCTCCCGTCATGCTGCAATCGTTTGTCGATGCCCTGCCGCTGTGCCTGCTGTGCAGAGCGCCCGGGAGCAGCGGGAGCGGCTGGCCTGCGAGGCGCGCATGCAGCGCCTGCCTGAAGGTGTTGAGGCGCAGCCAGGCCCGCAGCGGTGAGCAAGAGCGGCTGCTTTGAGCTGCGGTTTGTGGCTGGCTGGCTGGCTGGCTTGATTAATCTGGCTGGCGTCCATCCCAGCTTCAAGCAGTGCTGGAGCCTCCTCCTGCTCATTCTTGCGTGTCCTGACCCATTCACATGCCACACATGTACATCATTTGCAGGCCGCCGGGCATTTGCCATGTGTGCGACGAGGAGGATGAGACGGATGTCAACCTGGTGATGCAGGCACGTTGCATCTGCTGCTGAGCCCTGCTGCTGAGCCTGCTGCTATGCCTGCTGCGTTTGTTCGCCCCATGTGGCATGAATCGCACTTGCCGCTTTCCAGCCCGCGTGTGCCGGCCGAATCGGCGCAAATACATGGGTTTGCCTGTGCCCGCTCACCTCGCGCCTGCTGTCGCCTGGTCATTTCCCCCGCTCGTGCAGTGCGCCAACTGCCACCTTTTTGTGCACATGAACTGCTACGGCGTGGCAGAGCCGCCCAACGGCAAGCTGTGGCTGTGCGATGTGTGCGCGCTGGGGCTGTCGGCGCCGCCGCCCTGCGTGCTCTGCCCAGGTGAGGGCTGGGGCGGATACTGGGAGGGTGCCAGTGCGACCGGCGGGTGTCTGCAGTAATGGTTAGATCCACCATCTTTCTTGAGAATGGCACCCTGTATCCAGCTTGTGTTGGCCGGCCAGCCCCTGCGAAGTCCAACCACCCCTTGCCCCCTCCTTCTGCCTCAGTGGCGGGCGGCGCGCTGCGACGCACCAGCTGCGGCCGCTGGGCGCATGTGGTCTGCTGCGACTATGTGCCCGAGACGCACTTGGACCCAGACAGGGGTGTCATCCAGGGTGTGCCACAGGCAAGCACGTGCCCCTGGGATTGCACAGACTAGTTGAGGCTTGTATTGCTCTGAGTGCAGTCGAAACTGTGCTCGTCGGGCACGGGTAGTGTGGTCGGACCTGTGCTGCCTGGCCCAGTTTCTTCGCTTGACCCCCATCCTTCCAGACCATTGCGTTGTCGTGTTGCTCACTGGAGTCCTCCGCCACATGCAGGTGCACCGCTCGCGCTTCCAGCTGACGTGCCACGTGTGCAAGCAGCGGCACGGCGCGTGCACACAGTGCTGCGAGCCGAAATGCTACGTGGGCTTCCACCCTCTGTGCGCCCGGCGGGCCGGGCTGCGCATGGAGGTGAGCTGCTGTGCACTTTAGCAGCCTGTGTGGGTGGTTTGGTTAGCTTCGATGCAACACATGTGCACTGCATGCATGCTGCCTGGCTGATGGTGGCACGGAGCGTGCATCTGTGCAGCACTCGGGAAGAATTAAGCTGGCTTGCATTCCAATGCATGCTGTGCACACCACCCTCACCACACTACAACACTCTTCTGGTATGCAGCGGGTCGAGGACTCGGACTGTGAGGATGAAGAGGATGGAGAGGAGGAGGAGGTGCAGGCGGCACAGCAGCCGAGCGCTGGCCAGGCGGCTTTCCAGCCAGCAGGAGGAGAGGCCAGCTGCGATGAGAACGATGCGTCGGCGCCCAACGGCAACAGCAAGCGGCCTGGGGGCCGAGGGCGGGCCAGCAGCGGCGGCAAGGGCAGGCACACCAAGCAGCAGGAGGGGGTGGCACTTGACGATGGCTCCCGCCTGCTGGCTTTCTGCCCTAAGCACAGCCAGGGCGCCTCCACCGCCGCCGGCACGCTGCCGCTGGGGCAGCTGCAGCAGCAGTCGAGCGGGGCAGCGGCGGCAGCAGCAGCAGAGGCAGCCCGTGCCTCCCTGCCTCCCCTGTGCGGTGACACACAGCAAGCTGCGGTGCAGCAGCAGCATGCGCAGCACGATGCAGGGCCCCCACCGGCACCCATGGCCAACCCTTGGGGCAGTGCACGCGCTGCGCCGTTCAACCCTGCAGCACGGAGGGGCTCCCGTGCTCCCGAGGCGGCGGCAGCAGCAGAGGCGAAGCGAGGCTATGTGCTCAGCCAGCCGTATCTAGTGGGCGGCCCGCGGCGGCATGAACTGGTGCACAGCAGCGGGCGGGAGCAGTGGCGGCCATTAGAGGTGCCGCCCTCTGGCCGCCGCGTGCTGCCTGCTGACGCTGTGGTGGTGCAAGTGCACACCCTGTCCCTGCCTGGCCAGGAGGCAGCAGAGGAGGGAGCAGTTGCCGCAGCTGCTCCAGCTCAGCGGCGTCAGCAGGCTGAGCGGCAGCAGCAGGGCGCAGCGCCCCCGCCGCCGGGCGCACAGCAGCAGCAGCAGGTGGGCAGCGGGGGAATGAGCACGCCACGGCCGGCGCCGCTGCACGCGGCGCGGCGGGCGGCGAGTGGGCTGGGCAGCCCGCAGGCGGGCGTGCCACACCTGGCTGCCTCCCCTCGGGCCAGCTGCAAGTCTGATGCGGAGCGGTACCGCGAGATGAGGGACACACTGGGCCACAGAGTGACGATTGGCAAGAGCGGTATCCACGGGTGGGGCGCGTTTGCCAAGACGCGCCACGCCGCATGTGAGCGGGAAGGGTGCCGGGCCAGCTGGGGGGTGGATAGGCGTGGTATGGAGGACTGGGGCAGCATGTGCCAGTTGGAGTTGACCACTTTTCTTGGAGCTGTGTTTCGTGCTGGACAGCAGCGGTTCCTGCCTATCGCAAGGCAGCCGCTGGCGCACTGATGATGCCGTGCCTCCAAACCTCGCTGCCCAACCCCACCCTGCCCCCTGCCCCTTGCAGACACCATGGTGATTGAGTATGTTGGAGAGCTGGTGCGAGACAGCGTGGTGACGGAAGTCAGGTGGGGTGCTGGTGCTTGGTGCTGCCGCCTGCAGTGGTGTTGCGCCGGAGGTGGTGCCGTTGCTGCTGAGAAAGCGAATGCCTCAGGGCGTCGTACGTGTACGCATGTGCATGCAAAGCGGGAAGCATTCGTACGTTGGCCAGACGCGGGTGTCGCCCCGGCTGCCCACTCCGACTGGCTGCTGGTTGTTGCCTGTCATTACCACACTATCAAACACGGCTGCTGAGATTGCCATGCACAAGGAGAAGCGATGGCAGATTGAAATGGTGGCTTCAGGTCCCAAACCAACTTGAACTGTCATCAACATCAGCCGTTTGTTTTGTTGTGATTGCCTTGCACAGGGAGAAGCGATGGTACAATGACATGGTGGGAGCCGGCACATACGTTTTCCGCCTGGGCGGCGACAGTGAGTGCTGCTGCTGTCGGTACTGTTGCTGCTGGGTGTCGGTGCCTGATGCTACTTCTGGCGGTGCTGAGCACAGGCAGTCTGCTCATTCAACTGAACATGCCTTGATTGCTTGCAAGCTTATCACCGCTGCCTTGGCTCTGCCGCTGCAGGCAACATGTGCGTGGACGCCACGCGGGCCGGCAACCTGGCGCACATGCTCAACCACTCGTGCGCGAACAACTGTTACTCCCGCACCACTCGGTGCGTAACTGTGGCTGGGTCACTAGGCTGCCAGCTGTGCGGCCCCTGCAGTGCGGTGCAGCAGCGAGCAGCCTAACATGGCTCTGTCCGCTGGCGCTTACCCGTTTCAGCATACACCCTGCAGCGTGACACGCTTCACTGCCCAAAGTTGCCCCTCTCACTGTTTCCTCCGCCCAGGTTTGTGGAGGATGGGCGGGAGGTGGATCGAGTCATCATCTACGCCAGCCGAGACATAGAGGTGCGATGCAGCCCAGCCGTATTTGGGCAGCAGCTGGCAGTGGCAGCTGCCTGCGTTGCCCGGGCGGCACCATACGGCAAGGCTGATCGAATGTTCTTCCAGCCCCTGCGTCTCGCCCCCATTTTGACATTGACCCACTGTACTCCCTCCCCACTATGCATTATCATTACTTCAGCCCGGGGAGGAGCTGACCCATGGCTACCGCTGCCGTCACCCTTCCCTTTTACCTCATATGTTTTGCCACCCGCTGATCCTCTGCGCTCCCTTCCCACCGCAATCATCATTTCTTCAGCCCGGGGAGGAGCTGACCTACGACTACCGCTTTGGCGGCGACGAGCAGCTGCCCTGCAACTGCGGCGCGCCCGGCTGCCGCGGCCGCGTGAACGAGAAGCCGCCAAATGCGGGGGAGATTTGGGCGCCTCGCTCGCAGCTGCGGCCCTACAAGCCGCCCAAGAGCGGCCTGGACCCTGCCGCAAAAGCGGCGGCGGCGGCGGTGGCGCAGCCGGCTGCAGCAGTGCAGCTGCCCATAACAGCAGCAGCAGCAGCAGCGCAGCAGCCGCAGGCTGGAGAGGTGCAGCAGCCTGTGGAGCCGCAGCAGCCGCCACCGGCAGTCCAGGAGCAGGAGGAGCAGGCTCAGGCGGTCGCAGGAGCCACAGCAGCAGAGCAGCAGCAGCCAGGGCCTGTGGCAGCCATGCAAGGGCTATTGGAGGAGCAGCAGCAGCAGCAGCAGGTGCAGCAGGCTCAGCAGGTGCAGCTGGCTGCGGCTGAGCAGGAGCATGCACTCTTCATGCAGCAGCTGGGGCAGACAGAGCAGGCTTTCCCGGCAGTGCACTTGCAGCAGCAGGGGATGGCCGTGCAGCAGCAGCCGCAGCTGGTGCCACACCCGCACCAGCACCAGCAGCAGCAGCACTACGGCACCTTGGCAACGCTACCCGTAGCAGCAGCTGGGCAGCAGGCACCGCCGTCACTGCTGCTTTGGCCTCAGACCTCGTGATAGCCGCCAGTGAGCGGCACTTTATGCAGTAACCACCAGCTACCAGCCGTGCCAAGGAATGCAAGGAAGTAAATGTATGCAGCTGAATGCTGACTTTCTACTCAGCAGGACATGTAATCAACACTTAACTGCCACAGAACAGGACAAGCCACCTCACACATCAGCACATCGCGGCTGGTGTGTGGGTGAGGAACACACCAGATCTGCGCGCAATGCTTCAGGCTCAGAGCAGAGAGCAGTTGTCCCTAAGTCACTGGCCTCTGCTTCTCTTCTCTTGGGTCACCGTGGCCCACATTCTTTCTTGTGTGTTGCTGACAAGGTGCGCGTTCACATCACTCAAGACAATGCAACAGTGACAGCAGGTTGTTGGTGCTCAGTTTATGGCAGGCAGGGGGAGAAACGGGAGGGCTGGCGGGCGGGGGCTGGGGGCAAAATGGGAGGGGCGGCGTGGCGGGAGGCGTG
>VFQQ010002072.1_pt1 | contig 24489 bp, 16 predicted proteins | sample 3512341 | NCBI WGS metagenome assembly VFQQ01 (sample SAMN10412373, study PRJNA504923) | tailings metagenome | isolation source: Relicate 2 Philex TSF1 revegetated site | place: Philippines: Tuba, Benguet | collected 2017-08-29 | reverse complement strand
ACCGGCGCGGGTTACGGACCTCGCCGGACCCACTGGACTGCGGCTGCCGACGGTGATGCGGCACCTCTCCGTGCTGGAGGAAGCAGGGCTGATTTCCACGTCCAAGGAGGGCCGGACGCGCACCTGCGCTCTCGTTCCCGAGGCTCTTGGCCCCGCGCGGACATGGATCGATGAGCAACGGGCGATCTGGGAGGCCCGGCTCGACCGGCTGGACGCATTCGTGATGCAGGTGATGAAGGAGCGCGGCGAATGACACGGAAACCCGATACGGCGGGCGTGGCCCATGCGGTGGCGGATCTGGCGAACGGCCCCTTCGCGACGCTCACCTTCGAGCGCGAGGTGACCGCCCCCTCGTCCGTGCTGTGGGAGGCATGGACGGCGCCCGCCGTCCGCGCGCTCTGGGCCGCGCCGTCGCCTTCGGTCGCCGTCGAATTCCTGGAAGCCGATACCAGGGTCGGTGGACGCGAGGTCTCGCTCTGCCGGGTGGAAGGGCAGCCCGATATCCGCTGCGAATGCGGCTGGCTCGTCCTGCAGCCGGGGACGCGCAGCGTGAACTACGAGGTGATCTCATCCGAAGGGGTGACGCGATCGGCGGCGCTGGTGACCGCGGCTGTATCGGGCACCGGCGAGCGCAGCCGGCTGGTCGTGACGGTGCAATTGTCCGCGCTCTCGGCGGGCATGGAGGCCGGTTACCGGGAAGGCTTCGGCGCGGGCCTCGACAACCTCGCCGGCACCGCCGAACGGACCATGCTGCTGCAGCGGGTGATCAGGGCGCCGCGATCCCTTGTCTGGGGTGCGTGGCTCAATCCTGAAACCCTACCGCTCTGGTGGGGGCCGGAGGGGTTCTCCTGCCGGACGCAGAGGATCGACCTCAGAACCGGTGGGGAATGGGTGTTCGACATGATCGGTCCGGACGGCACGGTCTACCCGAACCATCACCGCTATCACGAGGTCCGGCCGGAGGAGAGGATCGGCTACACGCTGCACTGGGGCGAGAACGGGCCGAAGCACGCCGACGCCTGGGCCTCGTTCGAGGATCAGGGCGGGGCGACCAAGGTGACGCTCGGTATGGTCTTCAGCACGGCGGCCGAGTTCCAGACGGCGAAAGGCTTCGGCGCCCAGGAACTGGGACAGCAGACGCTCGGCAAGCTGGAACGCTTCGTCGCCTCACGGTGACGAGGCGCTGCCGCCGCCCTCAATGCGCGAAGTAGTGCATCCCGCCGTCCACCGGGATCACAGCGCCGGTGATGTAGCCGGCCAAGGGCGAGGCGAGGAAGGCGACCAGCGGCGCCAGTTCGTCCGGGTCGCCGAAGCGCCCCGCAGGGATGTTGCGGGCGATGAAGGCGGCGCGCGCTTCCTCGGTCGGGTGCAGGCGATTCAGGATCTGGACCGAGTTGATGCGGCCGGGCGCGACGCAGTTCACCGTCACGCCTTCCGCCGCCACGTCGCAGGAGAGGCCCTTCGACCAGACGTGCAGCGCGCCCTTGGCGGCGCTGGCGGCATTCAGGCTGCGCGGTTCGACCGAGCCCGAAATGTTGATGACGCGGCCCCATTTCGCCGCCCGCATGTCGGGCAGCAGCGCGCGGGTGAGGCGGCGGGCGGCGTCGAAGTTGAGCGCGAAGGCCTCCTCCCACACATCCTCGCCCGCCTCGGGCGTGGTCGGGCGGGAGCCGCCGGCGCAATTCGCCAGGATGGAGATCGGGCCGAGCGCCGCCTTCGCTTCGGCGGCGAGGCGGGTGACTTCGGTCGCTTCGGTCAGTTCGGCCGGCAGCAGCACAGGGGCGGGATGGCCGGCCGAGGTGATGCTCTGCGCCACCGCCTGTAGCGCCACCCGGTCGCGGGCGGTTATGGCGAGGCGCACGCCTTCGGCGGCCAGCGCCCGGACCACACCGGCGCCGATGCCTGTGCTGGCCCCGGTGACCAGCGCGGTACGTCCGTTCAGGTTCAGATCCATTGAAAACCACTCCTCACCCATGCCGGACTGCCCGACGACAACCCGGCGCCGGCAGCGCTAGGATGCAGGCTGCCCGACGCAGAGCGGGCCAACAAGCCAAGGGATGGAAACGCCTCGTGACCGACGACAGTCTGCCGCTTTCGGGCATCCGCGTCCTGGACGTGAGCTCTTTCATCGCCGCCCCGGCGGCCGCCGTGGCGCTCGGCGACTACGGCGCCGACGTGATCAAGATCGAGCCGCCGGGGGCTGGCGATCCGCACAGGGCCAGTTGGAAGAATGCCGGCTATCCGCAGGCGGGGGTCAACTTCGCCTGGGCGCTGGAAGCGCGCAACAAGCGCTCGCTGGCGCTCGACCTGAAGGCGCCGGAGGGCCGCGCGGCGCTGGAGCGGCTGATCGCGACCGCCGATGTCATGCTGGTCAATTTCCCGCCGCCGGTGCGCGAGCGCCTGAAGCTGCGGTGGGAAGACCTGGAGGCGGCGCATCCGCGGCTGATCTACGCCTCGCTCACCGGCTATGGCGAGAGTGGGCCGGACCGTGACCGGCCCGGCTTCGACGTCACCGCCTTCTTCGCCCGCTCCGGCATCCTGGATGCGCTGCGCTACGAGGGGCAACAGGCCGGCTTCTCGCTCCCCGGGCAGGGCGACCGCAGCACCGCGATGACGCTGGTGGCGGCGATCATGATGGCGCTCTATCGGCGCGAGAGGACCGGCAAGGGCGGCTGGGTCGGGACCTCGCTCTATGCCAATGGCGTCTGGTCGACCGGCACGCTCGCCTCCGGCGCCCTGCTCGGCGCCGAGGTGGCGCCCCGGCCGCCGCGCGAGAAGGCCACCTCGGCACTGCACCAGCAGTATGTGGCGCGCGACGGCCGCTGGTTCCTGCTGCTCGCACATCCCGAGGACAAGCACTGGGAGAACGTCTGCCGGGGCCTGGGGCTCGAGCACCTGCTGACGGATCCGCGCTTCGCCGAGAAGGCCGGCCGGCACCGCAACGCCGGCAGCCTGCTCGGCGTGTTCGAGGCGCTGTTCGCCTCCGAGGACTGGGCGCATTGGGAGCGGGTACTGACCCGGATCGGCGTGCCCTTCAGCGCCATCTCGAAGGTGATCGACATCGCCGGGGACGAGCAGGCGCTGCATGCCGGCATCGTCATGCCCTGCGCGGCGGAAGGCGTGCCGCGCACGATCGCGACGCCGATCCGTCTGGGCTGGACCGGGCCGCGCCCGGCCGGCGCGCCGCCCGAACTCGGCCAGCACAGCGACGAGATCCTGGCCGAGGCCGGCCTCGGCGAGGCCGATATCGCCGCCTTGCGGGCGAAGGGCGTGGTCGGCTGACGTCCTCCTCGGCCGCGACCTAACGGCGACGGCCGAGAAGGAAGGCGGCGATGGCGAGGGCCTGGATCGCCATGGCGGCGATGTAGAGCTGGGGTGCGGTAGGCAGCGCGATCAGGTCGCGCAGCAGTCCGAAGCTCGCCGGGGCGAAGGCATAGAAGGTCTGTGCCATGGCGAGGATGAGCGCGACGACGCGGGGCACGTCCTCCTTCATGAACTCGCCCTGGGCGATCAAGGGCGGCATGGAGGTGGTGTTGCCGATGCCGGCGCCGAACAGGATCACGCCGGTCAGCAGCAGGGGGATGTGACTGCCGTCGGCGAGAAGGAAGGCGGCCCCGCCCGTCATCTGCACGGCGAAGCTGAGGCTGGCGACCAGGCGGCGGTCGGCGCCGGGAGGCATCAGCCAGCCGACCAGGGTGCGCCCGGCGATGGCGGCGAGCGTGGCGCCGCCCAGGGCGAGGCCAGCGGCCTGCGATCCCAGTGCGGGAACCAGCAGCGAGTAGAGATGGGCGAGGAGGCCGATCTGGGCGAAGAGGCTCAAGGCCATGCCGAGGGCGAGCGTGCGGAAACCCCAGTCTCGCCAGAGCGCGCCGCCGGGAAGCGGCTTCGCCTTCGGTGAGGCGATCGAGGTAGTCGCGGCACCGGGAGCGTCGCCGTCGGGCACCTGGCCCATCTGCGCGGGTGTCTTGGCGAAATACAGATCGGCCAGCAGCCACATGCTGACCAGCATGACGAGGCCGATGCCGGCCGCCGCCGCCGGGAAGCCGAAGGCGGCGATGGCGGCGACCCAGAGCGGCGAGAACACCACGCCGCCGATGCTGGCGCCGTTATAGGCCGCGGCGAGCGCCGCGGGCCGCCGGCGCACGAACCAGGGGGAGACGATGGCATTCACCGCCGCGGCGCCCAGCGTTACCCAGCCGCCGCCGGAGAGGAGCGTGGCGGCGAAGAGCTGCCAGGGCGCTTCCGCCACCGCCCAGCCACAGACGCCGAGGCCGAGCGAGAGCGAGCCCGCCTTGGTGACGGCCGGGATGCCGAAGCGGGCATAGATCCGCGGCAGGTTGGCGATGACCAGCGCGCCGAACAGGTAGTGCGTAGTGACCGCGGCCGAGACCAGGCTGACCGACCAGCCCCGCGCCTCGCGCACCGTCTGCAGATAGACCGGCGGGCCGTAGAAGCCGAGCCCCCAGCCGAACATGGCGAGCACGAAGGCGGCGGCGACGACGCGCCAGCCGAGGAAGGGGACGGCGTTCATGGCCGCTTCATAGCCGGCGCGGCGAGGGAATGCTTCGGTCGGGGGCGAAGCGGGCGGCGTCGATCACGGCGGCTCGGCCTTTCCGCCGGGACAGGACGGGTTCGCCGCAGCAGTATCGGCGTGGGAGGTCCTGGCCGATGACGGTACAGACATTCGCATCGCTTCTCGGGGGCATCGGTCTGTTTCTGCTCGGCATGGGCATGATGACTGACGGACTGAAGCTTGCCGCCGGCGAGGCACTCCGGCGCATCCTGCACAGTTGGACCAGTTCCGCCTTGCGCGGCTTCCTGACCGGTGCGTTGATCACGGCGGTGGTCCAGTCGTCCAGTGCCGTCACCGTAGCCACCGTGGGCTTCGTCAACGCGGGTCTCCTGACGCTGGCACAGGCGATCTGGGTTGTGATCGGAACCAATGTGGGCACCACCATGACGGCATGGCTGGTGGCGCTCATCGGCGTGAAGGTACAGATCGGCGCCCTGGCATTGCCGCTTCTGGGTATCGGGATGCTGGTGCGGATCGGCGCGCGCAGGCGCGCGCGCCTCGCCGGATTGGGTCAGGCGGTCGCCGGTTTCGGCGCCTTCTTTCTGGGCATCGGCACCCTGCAGGCCGGGTTCGAGGCATTGACCCCCCACGTGTCGGCGCTGCGGCTCGAGGGTTCCGGATGGTCCGCCGTCGTCGCCTTCCTGGGTCTCGGCATTCTGCTGACGGTCCTGACCCAATCTTCGAGCGCGGCCATTGCGATCACGCTCACGGGCAGTGCCGGTGGCGCCGTGCCGTTGGAACTGGCCGCCGCCGCCGTGATCGGGACCAACATCGGTACCACCTCAACCGCCGCCCTGGCCGCGATCGGTGCGACGGCCGGTGCAAAGCGCGTTGCGACCGCCCATATCGGCTTCAATGTCCTGACCGGTGTTGTGGCGCTGTGCCTCCTGCCGGTGCTGCTGGCGGCGAGCGGCATGGTCGTGTCGGTCACCGGAATGCGAGGGGATGTGCCCGCCACGCTCGCCGTATTCCATACCGCCTTCAACTGCCTGGGTGCGGCGCTCATCTGGCCGATCGGCTCCCGTGTCGTGCACTTTCTCTCCAAGAGGTTCCTTACCCCGGATGAGGAGGCCGGGCGGCCCCGATACCTGGACAAGACGCTGGAGGCGGTGCCTGCGCTGGCGCTCCGTGGACTCGTGCTGGAACTGATCCGGATGACCGATCTCGCTTTCCGTTCCGCCCGTGCCCGCATCACGGCTGCGGCGGATCCCGAGGATGCGGTGCGGTCGCGGCAGGCCGTTCTGCTTCTCGGCAAGGCGGTCCGCAAGTTCATCGGCCGGCTCGGCAACGGGACCCTCACCGACGACGTGGTCGCGGCGCTTCCCGACCTGATCAGGACGGTGCAGCATCTGGAAGACGTCGCCGCCGCCACCAGCGCGATGTCGACCCCACCCGCCGCGCTGCGGGCCATCGCCGGCCCTCAATGGGACAGGTTCCAGGAAAACGTCACTGAATCCCTGCGGATGCCCGTGGGCAACGCAGAGGAGGCCATGCGCCTCGCGTTGGAGGCCCATGCCGCGGGCGTGGAGGCGGCTTACCAGGAGACCAAGTCCGTACTGCTCCGCGTGGCGGCCCAGGGGCTGCTGCCGGTGGAGGCGATGGAGGAGGCGCTGGCCCATGTACAGGGCTTGCGCCGATGTGCGGTCTCGGCCGTCAAGGCACAGCGCCGCTTCCTGCCCTGGAGGGCAAGGGCCGGGGTCTCCGCGTGAGCGGGTGGGCTACTCCCCCTGGTTAAGCAACAACCCGCGGCGGCGGGCCTGGCGGAAGCAGTAGAGGAACATCCCGATGCCGAGCGTGATGTAGACGAGGTCGAGGCCGGCGGCCCAGGCGAGATGGTCCCAGCGCACCACCTGATGCGAGAGGATCGAGCGCATGCCCTCGAAGACATGCGCGGTGGGCAGCGCATAGGCGACCGGCTGCAGCCAGTCCGGCAGCACGCCGATCGGGTAGTAGACGCCCGAGAGCGGCGTCAGCGCGAAGACGAGGCCCCAGGCGAGGCTCTCCATCCCCTGGCCGTAGCGCATGATGAGGCCGCAGATGGCGAAGCCGATGGCCCAGCCCATGATCAGCAGCAGCGCCAGGAAGAGGCCGAAGCTGACGCCGAGCGCCCCGGCCGACCAGCCGAACAGGAAGGTCGCTAAGATCATGCAGGGGAGCACGCCGATGACGGTTCGCAAGAAGCTCATGGTACCGAGCGCGGCGATCATCTCGTAGGGGCGCAAGGGGCTGACGAAGAGGTGGCCGAGGTTGCGCGACCAGATCTCCTCGAAGAAGCAGATGGAGACGCCGAGCTGGGAGCGGAACAGGATCTCCCAGAGCAGCACGCCGGACAGCAGGATGCCGAAGGCATTGGCGATGTAGCTGGTCTGGGTGGCCAGGAACTGGGTCATGAAGCCCCAGAGGAGCATGTTGACCGTCGGCCAGTAGGCGAGCTCGATCATGCGGGGGACCGAGCTCTTCAGGAGATACCAGTAGCGCAGCACCAGCGCGAAGATGCGGCCCGGGCTGAAGGCGGGGTTCGGACGCGGACCTGCGATCATGCCGCCTCCGCCGCGCGGCCCTGGCGGCGCGCGATGTCGAGGAAGACTTCCTCGAGGTTCTGGCGGCCGTATCGCTCGATCAGCGCGCGCGGCCCGCCGCGGTCGACGATCTTGCCCGACCGCATCATCAGCACCTGGTCGCAGAGCCGTTCGACCTCCGCCATGTTGTGGGAGGCGAGCAGGATGGTGGCGCCGCTCCGCCGGCGATAGGCGTCGAGATAGCCGCGCACCCAGTCGGCCGTGTCCGGGTCGAGCGAGGCCGTGGGCTCGTCGAGCAGCAGCATGCTCGGCTCGTTGACCAGGGATTTCGCCAGCGCCACGCGCGTCTTCTGCCCGGCCGAGAGCTTGCCGTAGGGCCGGTCGATGAAGGCTTCGATGTCGAGATCCTTCGCCAGCGTCGCGATGCGTGCCTTCGCCTTCGGCACCGCGTAGAGCGCCGCGTAGACGGTGAGGTTCTGCCGCACGGTGAGCCTCTGGGGCAGATCGACGTAAGGCGAGGAGAAGTTGAGATAGGGCAGCGCCCGGTGGCGATGCCGGCTCATGTCGTGGCCGAGCACCCGCACGCTGCCCGAGGACGGCAGCAGCAGGCCCAGCAGCATGGAGATGCTGGTGGTCTTGCCGGCGCCGTTGCCGCCGAGGAGGGCGGTGCAGCTTCCCGCCGCGACGCTGAAGCTGATGCCGTCCACGGCGGCGACCTCGCCGAAGCGCTTGGCGAGATCCTGGACTTCGATGGCGGGTGAGGACATGGCCGCTGACATAGCGCGGCCGCCGCGGCCCGGCTAGCTCCGGTAGCCCTCGATGCCGTTCATGCCGACCTTGGCGCCCGCCTCGGCGATGTCGCGCCAGGTGGTCTTGTCGACCGGGATGCCGTTCGCCGCCCGGTGTGCGCGCATGGCCCGCTCGGGATCGCCGGCGATCAGCACCTTGTCGGTCCCCTTGGCGGGTTTCGACGCCGTCACCCAGGAAATCGACTTCTCGATCTCGGCCAGAATGGCGTTGCGGTCGCCGAGGCGGCCCGGATCGATCACCATCGCGAACATGTTGTTGATGGTGCCGTCGCTCTCCATCGTGCCGGGACGCAGCGTGCCGCCGGCGGTAAGGGCGCCCGCCAGCAGTTCGCAGGCCATCGCCATGCCGTAGCCCTTGTGCTCTCCGAAGGCGAGGATGGCCCCGATCGGATTGGCGAACATGACCCCGGGATCGGTGGTCGGGTTACCGTCCTTGTCGATCAGGATGCCCTCGTCCATCTTCACGCCCCGGTTGTGGGCGACGCGCACCTTGCCCTGTGCCACCCGGCTGGTGGCGAAGTCGAGGATGAAGGGCGGCTTGTCCCCGCGGGGGATGGAGCAGCAATAGGGATTGGTGCTGAACCGTCCGTCCGACCCGCCGAAGGGCGCGACGAAGGGATGGTGGCCGATGACGTTCACGTAATGGGTGGAGACGAGGCCGGCGGCGGCGCACATCTCCCCCCAGTGGCCGATGCGGCCGATATGCGAGCAGTTGCGCAGTGCCAGGATGCAGACGCCGTGCTGCCTGGCGCGTTCGATTGCCATCTGCGTCGCCTCGTAGGCGGCGACCTGACCGATCCCCCGATTGCCGTCGACCACCAGGAGCGAGCCGGTGTCCAGCGCCACGGTCGGCTTCTGGTTGAGCGGCGTGAAGCCCGACTTGATGTTGACGATGTAGCGCGGGATCATGCCGACGCCGTGACTGTCGTGCCCGCTCATATTGGCCAGAACCAGATGGTCGGCGATCAGTGTCGCTTCCCGCGGTTCGCTGCCGGCATGCCGGAACAGGTCGACCGTCAGCGCATGCAGTTTCTTCTCCGCGACGATGACGTCGTCGGGATGGCGATCACTCTTACCCGCCACTGTTTCTTCCTCCCGGCACCGGTGGGCACAAACGAAGCGCGCCGGGGAGGGCCCCGGCGCGCGACACTATGCCAGTGGCGAGAGGGGTAGGCGAGCGGTCAGTCCGCCCCCGCGACCGCCACCGCCGGGGTTTCCCGCGGGCCGGGCGCCACCTGGGGCACGGCCTTGGGCTTCCTGAAGCTGCCGAAGGCGTTGACGGCCGCCGTGAGCACCGCGGCGAAGCAGGGCAGCGACTGGGCCCACATGACGAAGGACCAGAGTTTCGCCTCCGGGTCGTCATGGCCGTAGACGGTCCAGATGGCGGCACCGGCGAGCCAGAGCAGGCCACACAGAAGCGCCTCTTCCCAGGCCATCGCGATCGCCTGCATGGCGGCGGGCTGGTTCTCGCATTTCGGCGTCCGCATGAAGGGCAGCTTCGAGGTGAAGATGCCGTAGAGCATCGCCTTGCCGACCGAATAGGTGAGCGAAAGGCCCGCGATGCCCGCCCCGATGCGCTGGCGCAGGCCGCAATCGACGCGGGCGCGGTACAGCCAGAGGAACTGCATCACCTTGATGATGAAGACGGCGAGCGTCGGCACCACGAAGAGCGTGTTCGGGAACTCGAAATACTGCGGCAGCGCCAGCACGCCGATGGTCCAGAGGATGCCGGCATAGGCAAAGATCAGCCCCACGGCGTCGGCGAACCACGGGGCCCAGCCGGCCACGAAGTGATACTTCTGCGCCCGGGTCAGTTTCTTGCCCCAGGGCGTCAACTCGCGCCAGTGGCCCTTCAGGATCTGGACCGCGCCATAGGCCCAGCGGAAGCGCTGCTTCTTATAGCCGGTGAAGTTGTCGGGGGTCAGGCCCCAGCCGAAACGCTGGCGGATATAGACCGACTGGTAGCCGGCCTCCATCAGCTTCAGGCCGAGCTCGGAATCCTCGCAGATGCACCATTCCGACCAGTTGCCGACCTGGTTCAGGGCGGACTTGCGGATCAGCGTCATCGTGCCGTGCTGGATGATCGCGTTCTCTTCGTTGCGCTGGACCATGCCGATGTCGAAGAACCCGGCATATTCCCAGTTGATCATCTCCTTGAACGGGCTCTCATGGGCGTCGCGGTGGTCCTGCGGCGCCTGCACGAAGCCGACCTCGGACCGTTCGAAGTAGGGGACGACTGATTTCAGCCAGTTCGGCGCCACGATGTAGTCGGCATCGATGACGCCGACCACCTCCACATCCGGCGCGGTGCGTTCGAGCGCGTAGTTGAGCGCGCCGGCCTTGAAGCCCTTCATCACGTCTTCATGGAAGAAGCGGAAGCGGTCCCCGAGCGTCTCGCAATGCGCCTTCACCGGTTCCCAGACGGCGGGATCCTTGGTGTTGTTGTCGATGACGATGACCTCGAAATCCGGATAGTCGAGCTCGGCAAGCGAGTTCAGCGTCAGCTTCACCATCTCCGGCGGTTCGTTGCAGATCGGCAGATGGATCGACACCTTGGGCAGGGGCTTGGAGGTCGGGCCGACATAGGGAAGGAAGCGGCGCTTCGCCGGCATGCCGAAGATGACCTCGGTCGCCTCGATCCCCTCGGTCAGGAGCAGGACCAGCAGCATCAGGAGCAGCGGGATCAGCACCGACCACGCCACCGCCATGCCCGGCGCCATGTACTGGGTGAGGCTGCGATAGGCGACCCAGACGAGGACGGAGGCGACGACCTGGATGGCGGTGAGGTAGGTGAGGCGCCCGGCGAAGTTCAGGCGGGCCCAGCGGCCGAGAAACCACAGCATGCCGGGCAAGGCGAGCAGGCTGGCGCCCAGGGCGAACCACGGCGCATTCGGCACGCTCGAGATCACGCCGGTCAGCGGGAACTTCGCCTCGCGGTCGGCGGTGTACATGCCCCAATAGCCGCCGACCGAGCCTTCGATGTTGCGCTTCCAGGGCTGGTCGAAGGCCTCCATGATGAAGCTGTCGATGCCGCGGCGGTCGGCCTCGTTCAGGAACTGCCGGATCACCTCGCCCTGCTTGCCGACCGAGGGGTCGGCGCCGCGGCGCATGCGGCCGTCTGACGGCCAGCCGAACTCGGTGATCACGACCGGCTTGGTCGGGAAGGCGTTCTTCACCTGCTGGTAGCGGCTCATCGCATATTCGACCGCCTTGTCGGCGGGCAGCCCTTCCCAATAGGGCAGGGTGTGGATGGCGATGAAGTCCACCTCGGCTGCGAGTTCGGGATGTTCGATCCAGACGTGCCAGGGTTCCGCGGTCGAGATCGGCTGGGTCACCTGGGTGCGAACCCGGCGGATGTAGGACATCAGCTGTTCGGGCGTGATGTCGGCGCGCAACAGCACCTCGTTGCCGATCAGCACGCGAGTGACGGCCTTGGACTTGGCCATCTGCACCACGCTCGCGATCTCGCGCTCGTTCCGGTCGTAATGGCCGTCGATCCAGGCGCCGGCGGTGACCCTGATGCCGTACTGGGCGGCGTAATAGGGGATGACCTCGTGCCCGTCGATCGCGGTATAGGTGCGCAGGCGGCGGGTCTTGTCGGCGAGGAAGGCCATGTCCTCGGCCACCTGGGCCGGCGAGATCTTGTCGCCCTTCTGGGGATCCTGCCCCTCGCGATAGGGGCTGTAGGCGAGGCCGTTGAACGGCTTTTCGTAACCGGGCGGCGTGCGCGGGGGGTTCAGTCCCACCCAGACCGCGACATTCGCCGCCACCACCAGAAGAACCGCAATCACGCTCGAAGCGCGCATGGCTGTCGTCGACCTTTCGCCGTCAATCTCTAGCGGAAAACCCGTTGCCGAACTCTTGCAGGCGCCGACGTTTCGCCGTCCTTCGGCCAGCGCAGGGTGAGACACACGTCACCCGTCGCGCTCCGAGCCTCGAACAGCGGACGCCTCAATCAAACCGACCCGCCTTGGAAGGGCGGACGATCCTCATCGCTTTTGCTGGTCCCCGATCCGACCTTCCCGTTGAACTGCTTCTCGAGGCAGTCCCCGCCCAGGATGGCCGCACGCGATCAGCATATACTGAGCATCTGCAGCATTTCCAGGGGCAAGGTGCCCATTATTTGCGGCGGAATTGGGATCAAGCCAGGGCGAAGAGGTGCCATTTCAGATAGGCGGTTTCGGGCAGCAGCGGATGCACGGGATGGTCCGGCGCGGCTCCGCCCGACCAGGCCAGACGCGCGGAGCGTTTTGCGGCGGCGATCCCCTCGGCGCAGGCGGCGAGGAAGTCGGGCCCCGGGACGTGGTGCGAGCAGGTGGCGAGGAAAAGGAGCCCCCCTGCGGCAACGCGTCGCGCGGCTGTCTCGGCCAGCCTCCGATGGGCGGCGAGGGCCGGGCCGAGGTCCTTGCGGGTCTTGGCGAAGGAGGGGGGATCGGCGATCACGATGTCGAAACGCGCGCCCTCGCGTTCCAGCCGCTCCAGCGCCTCCGTCGCGTCCCGCCGCTCGAACCGGCAGCGCTCGCCGAGGCCGGCCGCGGCCGCGGCCGCCTCCGCCAGGTCGAGCGCGGGCTTGGAACGGTCGATCGCCAGCACTTGCGCCCCGGCCCGGGCAGCGGGGATGGAGAAGCCGCCGGTATGACAATAAACGTCGAGCAGGCGCTGGCCCGGACGGACCAGCCCGGTGAGCAGCGCCCGCGCGTCCCGCAGGTCGAAGAACCATCCGGTCTTCTGCCCGCCCATCGGATCGGCGATGAAGTTCACGCCGCCTTCCTCGATCCCGACTGGCCCCGGCGCCTCACCGGCCAGCAGCCGGATCTCGGTCGGCAGCCCTTCCTGACGGCGGGCGGCGGCATCGTTGCGCCCCACGACGGCGCGGGGCTTCACGAGCGCCTGCAGGGCGGTCACGATCTCGGGCAGCAGGCGGTCGGCGGTCGCGCTGTTGGCCTGCAGCACAGCCACTTCGCCGCAGCGATCGACGATCAGGCCGGGCAGTCCGTCGGCTTCGGCATGCACCAGGCGGTAGAAGGCGCCGCCGATCATACGCTCGCGATAGGCGAGCGCGTCGGCCAGCCGGGCCGCCACGAAGCCGGCATCGATGCGGGCGGCCGGATCGTGCGCCAGCACCCGGGCGGCGATCAGGGAATGGACGTTGAAGCCGGCAACCGCCAGCGCCCGGCCGCGGGCATCGGCCAGGCGAACCGGCGCACCGGCCGGAATGCCGCGGGCGGCGGCGTCGATCTCGAGCTCATTGGAGAAGATCCAGGGGTGCCCTTCGGCGAGGCGGCGCTCCTTGCCGGGGCGCAGGCGGACCAGGGGATAGTCGGACATGGGTGAACCGGTTTCGTTGACGTGACGGTGGCCGCCCTCTAGAACGAGCCCTGCATACGCCGTGATGCAAGACGCTCGCGGTTGGAGGGGTGGCCGAGCGGCTGAAGGCGGCGGTTTGCTAAACCGTTATAGGGCCCTAAAGCCCTATCGGGGGTTCGAATCCCCCTCCCTCCGCCAACTTTCCCCGATTTCCGTAGTCTCATTCCGTGTCTCGCCGGCCCTTGACAGGGGCTTCGGCGATCACCAGATACGCGTCGCGGACCGGGCCCCTCTGACGAGACACGTCTCGTGATGTCGGACCGCATCGGATGATCCGATGCTGACGTGGCCCGACGACGCCCCTCCACAAAGCTCGGATCTGTCCGGTGACCCCTGGCCCCGAAAGGGAGACGAGGATTGCCCTGTGCCGCTTTCCGGCCCGATCGGAACCACCGCGCGGAGCGCCTCCGGCGCGCCGGCATCGGTGGCGAACAGACGAGGACTTGATGAGCATCGACACCATACTGCTGCATGCCGCGTCCGAGACCTGCGATCCCGGCCGCGGGGCCGCGCGCTACGCGCTCGGTCTCGCCCGCTCCTTCCATGCGCATCTCGAGGCTCTGGTGCTGGACCTCGACGTGGTGACCCCCGACAGCCTGCGGGCCCGGCGGGCCGCGGCCGACGCGCGCGCGCCGCGCGGCGACGGCGAAGTGCGCACGGCCGCCGACGAACTGCGCCAAGCGGCCGGCGGACTGGGTGTCGACGCGACGGTGATCACCGAACGGTCGCATGCACACAGCGCGCCCGAGATCGCTGCGGATCGCGCGCGTCTGGCCGACATCGCGGTGGCCGGCGTCCGGGGCGAGGGCCTGCTCAGCGAGCGCATCGTGGCGGAAGCCCTGATCTTCCAGTCGGGAAGGCCGGTGATCGTCGTGCCGGGTGATCATCGTGCCGATTTCCGTGCCGAGCGGGTCATGGTCGCATGGGATTTCAGCAAGTTCGCCGCTCGCGCCCTGTTCGACGCCATGCCGTTTCTGCGCCGCGCCTCGGAGGTGACCCTCGTCTCGTTCGGCGGCGACAAGGAGTTCGCCTCCAGCACGACGCCCGACGACGTCCTCGGCGCGCTCCGGCGTCATGCCGTCAGTGCGACTTACCGCCAGACCGAGCGCGGCGGGCGCGACATCGGCGAGGCGATCGGCGCCGCCACGGCGGATCTCGGAGCGGATCTCCTGGTCATGGGGGGATTCGGTCACTCCCGATTCCGGGACTTCATTCTGGGCGGCGCCACGCGAAGCATTCTCGCGGCTCCGCGGGTGCCGAGCCTGATTTCCCACTGACACCCTTGCCCCATCAACCCCGTGGGCGCCGATCGGCGATGACTGCCCACGTCATGAACGAGAGATCACATGGAATTTCTGACTGGTGACTGGCTGGGGACACCGGTTTGGTTCTGGCTGTCCTTCCTTTTGATCGTCGTCGCGCTCACCGCGTTCGACCTCGGCGTCCTCCACAAGGAGGACCGTGAAATGGGGATCGGGGAAAGCCTGAAACTGTCGGCCTTCTACATCGGCATCGCGCTCCTGTTCGGAGCGTGGATCTGGTACTCGCGGGGGGCCGACCTCGGCGTCAAGTACTACACCGGGTTCTTCATCGAGAAGGCACTGTCGATCGACAACGTCTTCGTCATCAGCCTCATCTTCACCTATTTTGCCATTCCCCCGAAGTATCAGTATCGGGCGCTGCTCTGGGGCATCGTCGCGGTGATCGTTCTGCGCGGTCTGATGATCGCGGGGGGCGCCGCGCTGGTGAACCAGGCGTACTGGGTGCTCTACCTGTTCGCCGCCTTCCTGATCTTCACCGGCGTGAAGATGTTCTTCGCGGGCGATCAGCCGATGGACGTGGCGAACAATCCGGCGGTGCGGTTCATCTCGCGGCACATGTCGGTCACGCGGGAGCTGCACGGAGAACGGTTCTTCGTGCGGACTCCGGACCCCAAGTCGGGAAAGCTGGTGATTGCGGCAACTCCCTTGTTTCTCGCTCTGGTCGTGATCAATCTCGCCGACCTGGTGTTTGCGGTCGACAGCGTGCCGGCGATCTTCGCCATCACCACCGACACGTTCATCGTCTATACCTCGAACATCATGGCGATCCTGGGGCTGCGGGCCTTGTACTTCGCCCTCGCGGCGATGGTGCACCGCTTCCACTACCTGAAGTATGCGCTGGCTGCAGTCCTGGTCTTCATCGGCGCGAAGATTTTCGTCGCGGACTTCGTTCTCGGCGGCGACAAGTTCCCGCCGGTGCTGAGCCTCGGCGTGACCTTCGCGCTCATCCTGGCCGGCATCCTGTACTCGCTCTGGAAGACGAGAACCGCGGAGCCCGGCACCCCATGACGTGGCTGAGGGCGAAGCCGGCGATCCATCCTTCCGGCCCACCTGCTCGAGACCACCAGGGCCGGACTCCGGCCGGCCCTCTGCAACCCAGCCGCTCGCCGGCGGTTGGTGTTCAATGGCTCGCAAGACATCCCCCGCTGCCGACCTCGAGAAGGTTCGCCGATATCTCAACATCCTGGCAGATCTCGGGAGGACGGCGGGCGGCGGCCGGTCGCCGGAGCAGTTCCTGGACCAGGCCGTCGTGCATGTCGCACGCGCGGTTCAGATCGATCACGTCAAGATCCTGCGCTACCGCAAGAAGACCGCGGATCTTCTCGTGGTGGCAGGCACCGGGTGGCGCGATGGTGTGGTCGGGTCGGCGACCCTGTCGGCGGACCTGACCTCCGCACCGGGCCGGTCGTTCCAGACCGCCGAGCCGGTGGTGATCGGCAATTTCACCGCCCAGAAGGAATTCAGGGTGTCACCCCTGTTGCGGGGTCATGGCATCGTCTCGCTCGCCAACGCACCCATCATGATGGACGGCGCGGCCTGGGGCGTCTTGGAGGTGGACAGTACGCAGCCGTGCGACTTCAGCCGCGACATGACCGATTTCCTGGTGGCGGCGGGCACCATCATCGGCGCGGCGCTGAAGCGGTTCGAGGACCAGACCGAAGACTCCGAAAGGGCCTTGGAAGCCGCTCGGCTCGCCCGCCAGCGCGAGACACTCCTGCGGGAGATCCAGCATCGGGTGAAGAACAACTTCCAGCTCATCCTGGCTTCCGTCGCCCTGCAAAAGCGGCGTCACCCGGATGTGGCGGCCGCCCGGGCCCTGGATCATGTGATGAGCCGGATCAACGCCATCTCGCTCGCGCACGATCAGCTCTCCGTGCGCGAGGAGGGACAGGTCGTCGACGTGGCGGACTACCTGCGGGCCCTGTGCAACTCGATCGGGCACGAGCTGGAGGCGATCCGGATCGAACCCGCGCTCGACGACCTGACGCTGGCGATCGAGCGCGCGGTCTCGCTGGGGCTGATCGTCAACGAGGCCGCGACCAACGCGATCAAGCACGCCTTCGGCCCGGAGGGCGGAACCATCCTCGTCCGACTGGAGGCGGGGCTCCCCTTCGGCCAGGCGCAGCTCGGCATCTCCGACAACGGCCGCGGGCTCGGCAAGGCGCCGCCGAAGGGGTCCGGACTGGGCCTGATCGAATCCCTGGCCGCGCAGATCGGCGGCAGCGTCACGCGGGAGAGTTCGGCCGCCGGAACGAGGATCGTCGTGCTGTTCCCAGTCTTGGGCTGAGGGGAGGCGTCCCGCGGCGGCCCCGGTCGGCCGCTTTCCCGGTGGCGCGGCCCCGCGCGGCGTGCAGTAATCGTCGCTCTTCGCCATCAAAAGGCGCCGTTCCATGCAGGTCCCCTTCGCTTTCACCACCCGCCCGGAGATCAAGGGCAATTTCGGCGTCGTTTCCACCACGCACTGGATCGCCTCGCAGGCGGCGATGGGCGTGCTCGAACGGGGCGGCAATGCCTTCGACGCCGCGGTGACGGCGGGCTTCGTCCTGCATCTGGCCGAACCGCACCTGAACGGACCGGGCGGCGACCTGCCGGCGCTGCTGTGGAGCGCCAAGACGAGGAAGATCGAGGTGCTGTGCGGCCAGGGTCCGGCGCCGGCCAAGGCCAGCATCGCGCATTTCAGGGGCCTCGGGCTCGACCTCATCCCGGGCTCGGGCCTGCTCGCCCCGTGCGTGCCCGGCTCGGTCGATGCCTGGCTGCTGATGCTGCGCGACTACGGGACCATCACGCTCGATGAGGCGCTGGCGCCTGCCATCCATTACGCGACGCAGGGCTGTCCCCTCGTGCCACGGGTGATCGACACCATCGCCTCGGTCGCCGACCTGTTCCGCGAGGAATGGAAGACCTCCGCCGCGGTCTGGCTGCCGAGAGGCGACCTGCCGAAGCCCTTCGCGCTGTTCCGCCAGGAGAAGCTCGGCGCCACCTATGCGCGCCTCGCCGGTATCGCCAGGGATGCGGGCGGACGCGAGCGGGGCATCGAGGCGGTGCGCAAGGCCTGGGCCGAGGGCTTCGTCGCGGAGGCGATCGACCGCTTCTGTACGACGACGGAAGCGATGGACGCCTCGGGCCGCCGGCACAGGGGGCTGCTCTCCGGTGACGACATGGCGAAGTGGCGGGCGCATGTGGAAGCGCCGGTCACCTACGACTATCGCGGCTGGACGGTGGCGAAGTGCGGACCCTGGAGCCAGGGGCCGGCACTGCTGCAGCAGCTCGCCATCCTGAAGGGCTTCGACCTCGATGCCATGGACCCGGTCGGCCCCGACTTCGTCCATGTGGTGGTGGAAGCCTCCAAGCTCGCCTTCGCCGATCGCGAGGCCTGGTACGGCGATCCCGACCATGTCGAGGTGCCGATGCAGGCACTGCTGTCGGAAGCCTACAACGCCGGGCGGCGCAAGCTGATCGGCGATATGGCGTCGATGGAACTTCGCCCCGGCAATCCGGGCGGCCAGGACGCCCGGCTGACCAGCATCAGGAGCGGCGCGGCGGGCGGCGCGGGCATCGGCGAACCCACCATCGGACGCCTGCAGGGCAGCGACGGCATGGTGGGGCGACGCGGCGCGGCCTCGGGCGACACCTGCCATGTCGACGTGATCGACCGGTGGGGCAACATGGTGGCGGTGACCCCGTCGGGCGGCTGGCTGCAGAGTTCGCCCAGCATCCCGGAGCTCGGCTTCTGCCTCGGCACCCGGGCGCAGATCTTCTGGCTGGAGGAGGGGTTGCCCAATTCGCTCAAACCCGGCAAGCGACCGCGGACCACCCTGTCGCCGTCGATGGCGCTGAAGGACGGCAAGCCCGCCATGGCCTTCGGCACGCCCGGCGGGGACCAGCAGGACCAGTGGTCGACGCAATTCTTCCTGAAGGTCGCCCATTACGGGATGAACCTGCAGGAGGCCATCGACTGCCCGGCCTGGCACAGCGAGCACTTTCCGTCGTCGTTCTACCCGCGGCCGGCGAAGCCCGGGCATCTCGGTCTCGAGGGCCGTTTCCCGGCCGAGACGGTCGAGGCCCTGAAGAAACGCGGCCACAAGGTGGAGATCGGCGGCAACTGGTCGGAGGGCCGCCTCTGCGCCGCCGCCATCGACGAGACCCCGGAAGGCACCATGCTGCGCGCCGGCGCCAACCCGCGCGGCATGCAGGGCTATGCGGTGGGGCGCTGAGGATCTGCACCTTCCTGGGTGTGTGAACGGCGCCGGGCGCAGGCGCGCGCCCCTCATGAGGAGAAGAGCGCCACCACGTCTTCCTCGGTCAGGTCGTCGAGGCGCCCTGCATCTTCGTTCCAGAGAGCGGCGGCGAGGTTCCGCTTGCGCGCCTGCAGATCCAGCATTTTCTCTTCCACCGTGCCCTCGGCTATCAGTCGGTGGATGAACACCGGCCGGGTCTGGCCGATGCGGTGCGCGCGATCGATCGCCTGTGCCTCGACGGCCGGGTTCCACCAGGGATCGTAGAGGATCACCGTGTCGGCGGCCGTCAGGTTCAGCCCCAGGCCGCCGGCTTTCAGGCTGATCAGGAACAGGTCGACCTCGCCGGACTGGAACCGCTTCACGGGTGTCTTGCGATCGACCGTGTCGCCGGTCAGCCAGGCATAGCCGAGAGACCGCGCCTCCAGTTCAATGCGGATCAGCGACAGCATCGAGGTGAACTGCGAGAAGACGAGAGTGGAGCGGCCTTCCGCGCGCAGTTCCTCGATCAGGGCCATCAGGCGGTCGAGCTTGGCCGAAGTGCCGCCCTTCGTTCCGGCCCCGCCGGATTTCACCAGCCGCGGGTCGCAGCAGACCTGGCGCAGTTTCAGCAGCGCGTCGAGAATGAGGATGCGGCTTCTGGCCAATCCCTGCGCCTGCAGGGCCTGCCGCACCCGGCCGTCCATGGCGAGGCGGGTTGCGTCATAGAGCTTGCGCTGATCGGGATGCAGATCGACGCGCTCGGTCATCTCCGTCTTCTCGTGCAGGTCGGTGACGACCTGGGCCTTCGTGCGCCTCAGCATGAAGGGTCGGATCCGGCCGGCCAGCCGATGCCGCGCGGCCGGGTCGCGGCGCTTTTCGATCGGTGTTCGATAGAGCCTCGTGAAGGTCTTGGCATCGCCGAGCAGGCCCGGGTTGAGAAACCGCATCAGGGACCAGAGGTCTGCGAGGTTGTTCTCCACCGGGGTGCCGGACAGCGCCAGGCGGAGGCGGGCCTGGAGCGCGAAAGCCGCTTGGCTCCAGGCGGCTGCCGGATTTCGGATCGTCTGCGCCTCGTCGAGCACCACCACGGACCAGGGCCGCGCGGCGAGGACATCCCGGTCGCGATGCAGGAGGGGGTAGGAGGTCAGGACCAGATCGTGCTCGCCGATGCGATCGAAGCCGGTCCGCCGGTCCAGCCCGCGCAGGAGCAGCACCCGGAAGCCCGGGGTGAAGACGGCGGCTTCCGCCTGCCAGTTGTTCAGCACGCTGGTGGGCGCCACGACCAGCGCCGGCAGGTCCAGACGGCCGGCAGCCTTCTCGACCGCCAGATGCGCCAGCGCCTGCACCGTCTTGCCGAGGCCCATGTCGTCGGCGAGGAGGCCGCCGAAGCCGGTTCGCGACAGCATCTGCAGCCAGTCGAGGCCGGTCTGCTGGTAGGGGCGAAGCGTGGCCCGGAACTCCGGCGGCGGTTGGACGGGCTCGCGGTTCGGCCAGCGGGCGATCTCCCGGCCCAGCGCCAGCAGGGCATCGCCGCCGCGAAAGGCGAGGGCCGGTATCGCTTCGCCGAGCGCCGCGATGTCCCCGGCGGACCATTTCGACACCACTGGCCTGCCGGTTTCGAGCTGATCCGCCGGCCAGATCGCCAGCAGCGCCCGCAGGAGCGTCGCGGCCCGCTGCAGCGGAACCGGCAGGATCCGTCCATCGGACAGCCTCACCGGCAGCCGGCGCCCGGAGTCCCGATCCTCCGCCAGGGCGGCGAGACCGGTCAGGGGATTCTCGGGTCCGAGCGAGCGCAGCAGCCGCAGGAGAGCCGGCAGCAGGTCGACCCGCTGCCCGTCGATGCTGACGCCGATGTCGAGTTCGAACCAGTCGATCCCCGAGGACGCCGATCCCTCTTCGGGCGGCTGCAGCCCGACTTCCCAGTCCTCGCCGTCGGGCCGGGCGATCTCCAGGGCGAAGGCGTCATCGGTCTCCACGATCCAGCCCGTCTCCTCGAGGCGGGGGCGATCATCGAGCATGAAGGCGGCGAAATCCTCCGGCCCACTCTGTGGTCCGAAAGTGAACCACAGGCGCTGTTCGTGCCGGGGAAGCAGTCCGTGGATCGACTGCAGGCGATGCAGTCCGGCCAGTTCCAGCCGGGCCGCCAGTTGCCGCTCCGCCTTCAGGTCGCGATGGACGCGCGTCAGTCCCCGTGCGTCACGGACCAGCACCTCGCGGCGCATGTCGACTTCGGGAAACCGGTGTCCGGCATAGTCGAACTGCACCTGCAGTACCGCCAGCATGGCGGCGGAGGGCGCCTCGGCCTGCCGGATCGCTCCGTCGGTCTCCTGGCTCGACAGCGGCACGGGTTGCTCGATCCGTGTGAGCCGGGCGATGGGGCGCGGCGGGACGTGCAGTTCCGCCGTCTCAGGCATGTCCTCAGGACTGGCGAACCCCTCCGTCCACGACCGCAGGGCCCGGCGCAGCCGTTCCGCCACTTCCCTCAGTGCGTCCTCGGGAACCGGGGGAATGGCGATGAGCCGGGTCGCCGCCATGTCCGGCAGGCCGGTCCGCAAGGGTCCGACCGCCCCGCTGACCGGATCGAGGTAGTGCGGCGGCGCGAAGGCGAGGGGTAGCGCCTCCGGCAGGCCTTCGACCTCGAAGCGGAAGATTTGTGCACCGGCGGCGGCCGCCACCCAGCGGCCGGTGGCCGCTCGGGTCTCGCCGCGGTGGAGCACCGGTCCGCCCAGGCCCAGCCAATAGGCGCGGCCGGTATCGAGCAGCTGCTGGAGCAGGGCGGCACTCTCGCCTCCGTCGAGGACGTAGGTGAAGCCGCTGCCGGAGGAACTCCGCCGGGGGGCGATCGCCCTCAGGATCGATATGTCGCTGGCGCGAAGGTGTTTCGGCGGCGTCGACAGGCGCGCGCCGTTGGCGTCATAGCCGGTCGGGGCGCCGGCCGCCGCTCCCTTCGTGTCCAGGCGCACCGACATGGGGCGGATGCAAAGCCGGCCGCGGTCCTCGGGCGCCAGGAGATAGATCATGCGCTGGCGCGCATCGGGCGGATAGCTCTCTCCCGCCCGGTGCAGGTCGCGTTCCAGACGGGCGAGCCAGTCGCCGAGCGCGGTGGGAAGCACATTGCCGTCGGCCGCTCGCGCCTCGCTCCGCCACAGGAGGAGAGCGGCTACCACGTGCTTGCAGTTCACCTCGACCGGACAGGAACAGTGGCCCTCGATGCGGACCGCGCCGCTCCTGCCTTCGCGCAGATGGATGGTCTGCGTATAGGGATCGTAGTCGCTGCCCAGCACCTTCGACCGGATCAGCAGGCCCCCCGGCTCCTGCTCGATGGAGACCAGGGAGGCGCGCTTCTGGCACATGTAGGACGAGCCCGCCTCGAAGGCGGAGCGCGGATAGCTCCCGGCGCGCAGGACGGCGTCGGTCAGGGCCTCGGCCAGGATGCGGGGCGACGTCACCCGACGTCTCTCCGCGGTCAGCGCGGCAGGAGGCTCGATCCCATCAGGAATTCATCCACCGCCCGCGCGCATTGCCGGCCCTCGCGGATGGCCCAGACCACCAGCGACTGGCCGCGGCGCATGTCGCCCGCGGCGAAGACCTTCTCGACCGAGGTGCGGTAGTCCATCTCGCTCGCGCGCACGTTGCCGCGCGCGTCGAGCGCGACCCCGGACTGCTCCAGCATGCCGGTCCTGCGCGGGCTGACGAAGCCCATGGCCAAGAGGACCAGGTCGGCCTTCAGGCGGAAGGTGCTGCCTTCCACTTCCTGCATGCCCATGCGGCCGTCGGCGCCCTTCACCCAGTCGACATAGGTGCATTCCAGCGCCTCGACCCTGCCTTCCGCGCCCACCGCGCGCTTGGTCAGGACGGCGAAGTCGCGCTCGCAGCCCTCGTCATGGGAGGAGGACGTGCGCAGCTTCAGGGGCCAGTCGGGCCAGGTCAGGGCCTTGTTCTCCCGTTCGGGCGGCTTCGGCATGACCTCGAGCTGCGTGACGGAGGCGGCGCCCTGGCGGTTGGAGGTGCCGACGCAGTCCGAGCCCGTGTCGCCGCCACCGATGACGATGACGTGCTTGCCCTTGGCGGAGATGGTGCCGCGGGGGGCCGCGCGCACCTCGTCATCGCCGGCATTGCGCTTGTTCTGCTGGGTCAGGAAGTCCATGGCGAAATGGATGCCGGCGAGCTCGCGTCCCGGCACTTCCAGGTCGCGCGGCTGCTCCGCGCCCCCGGTCAGCGCCACCGCGTCATAGCCCTCGATCAGCGATTTGATCGAGATGGTGGTGCCGACCTCCACACCGGTGCGGAACTCGACGCCTTCAGCCTCCATCTGCCGCATGCGGCGGTCGATGTGGTACTTTTCCATCTTGAAGTCCGGGATGCCGTAGCGGAGCAGGCCGCCGATGCGATCGGCCTTCTCGAACAGCGTCACGGAATGGCCGGCGCGGGCGAGCTGCTGGGCGCAGGCGAGGCCGGCCGGACCGGAGCCGATCACCGCGACGCGCCGGCCGGTCCTCGCCGCCGGTGGCAGCGGCTTGATCCAGCCTTCCTCCCAGCCGCGATCGACGATGGAACACTCGATCGATTTGATCGTCACCGGATTGTCGTCGATGTTGAGCGTGCAGGACGCCTCGCAGGGCGCCGGGCAGATGCGGCCGGTGAACTCCGGGAAGTTGTTGGTGGAATGCAGGACCTCGAGTGCCTGCTGCCACTTGCCCCGGCGGACCAGTTCGTTCCAGTCGGGGATCAGATTGTTGACCGGGCAGCCCTGGTGGCAGAAGGGGATGCCGCAGTCCATGCAGCGCGCTCCCTGCCGGCTGACGTCGGCCGCGGGCAGCGGATGAACGAACTCCTTCCAGTTCTTCAGCCGTGCCTCGACCTTGTCGTAGGGACGCTCCTGGCGCTCGATCTCGAGAAATCCGGTCGGAAGACCCATGTGTCTTACTCTGAAAGGCGTTGACTATTCGGCGGCGACGGCCGCGGCTGCCGCGGCGCGCATGTCCATCAGCGCGCGGCGGTAGTCCTTCGGCATCACCTTCACGAACCGGCCGCGGGCGGCTTCCCAGTCGTCCAGCAAGGCTCTGGCCTTGGCGCTCCCGGTGTGCAGCGCGTGACGCTCGACCAGGATGCGCAGGCGCTCGGCGTCGAAGCCGAGCGGATCGCCCATGCCGTTGTCGGAGGCGCTGACCGAGCGCTGGTGCGGTCGACCGGCCTCATCGCCCCCCGCCGCGGGGCCGACCGGTTCGAGGTCGACCATGGCCGGATTGCACAGGGCGCGGAAGCGGCCGGCAGGATCGTAGACATAGGCGATGCCGCCCGACATGCCGGCGGCGAAATTCCGCCCCGTATCGCCCAGCACGGCCACCACGCCCCCGGTCATGTACTCGCAGCCGTGGTCGCCCACGCCTTCGACCACGCATACGGCGCCCGAATTGCGCACCGCGAAGCGTTCGCCTGCCACACCCTCGAAATAGGCTTCGCCGGCCGTGGCGCCATAGAGCACGGTGTTGCCGACGATGATGTTGGAGGCTGGATCGCGCCTTGAGCGCTCTGGCAGGCGCACGACGATGCGACCGCCCGACAGGCCCTTGCCGACATAGTCGTTGCCGTCGCCGGTCAATTCGAGCGATACGCCGCGGGCGAGGAAGGCGCCGAAACTCTGTCCGGCCGTACCCGCGAGGCGGATCGAGATCGTGTCTT
>VFQQ010002069.1_pt1 | contig 24506 bp, 42 predicted proteins | sample 3512341 | NCBI WGS metagenome assembly VFQQ01 (sample SAMN10412373, study PRJNA504923) | tailings metagenome | isolation source: Relicate 2 Philex TSF1 revegetated site | place: Philippines: Tuba, Benguet | collected 2017-08-29 | reverse complement strand
GTCCCTCGTGTGCAAGCGCTGGCGTGGCCTGTGCTTCGGCGCTTCACAGCTCTGGGAGATGCTCCGGCTGGAAGAAGCCCACGGCGTAGTGGACGCCGGCCAGCGGCAGCGCTGGCTCCAGGGCAAGCTGTGGCTGCTGCAAGTGCGCTGTGCTGAGACAATCTTTGTGGGAAGCGCGGATCAATGCCGTTGGGTCTGCCTGTGGCCGGCCTGGCGGGAGTGTCGAGGTTTTTGGCTGATTGGGGATGGGGAATTTTCAATGGGAAGAAGCTTCAAGGGCTCTGCAGGGAAGTGGCCCCTTTGCACAGCGTGCTCAAACCCATGTGCCCCTGCTGCCCGCAGCGCGTCGGCCCGCTCGTGGCGCACCTGTGCCTCGCTGCTCGGCACAACGCCCTAAGCATGACTGAGCCCCTCATGCGGGCCGCGCCGTGCACGCTGCCGGCGCTGAGCCTGAGCATGTGCTTTGGGGCGCTCTTCAGGGACGTGCCGCCGCTGCTGGCGCTGGCACGTGTGTGCTTCCCGTCGCTGGCAAGCCTGGAGCTGAACACAACTGCAGGCCACCTGCTTTGCGACTTTGCTCGTCCTGATTTAGAGGACATGGATGAGCCGGCGGCACAGCGGGAGACGGCCCTAATGGGCAGCGTGGTTGCCAGCGTGAAAGCCCTTGCCGGCACCCTGACCGAGCTCAGCCTGCTGATGTCGCCGGACATACCAGTGTGCTTGGTGCCGCTGGCGGCGCTGCGCCGGCTGCGCCGGCTGAGGGTGCGCAGCCGCTGCTGTGAACACCTGCTGCGGATGCCGGCTCCGGCGCAGTTTCCGTGCTTGGAGGTCTGCCACATCTATGGCAGCGCTGGTGTGGAGGTGAGCGTTAGGGGCCTGGATGGGCAGAGGTTTCATGTAACTGTCGTTGGCGGCGGCGGCGTGGGCAGTGGCAGCAGTGCTTACACAACCTTGGCACACTAGTGTGCGCATTGCACGCAACACCATGCAAGGCTGCTGCATTGCCGCTGAGCGCCCTTACCGCCAAACCCTGCCCGCCGACTCCCCCTCCCCGCCGCCACAATGCAGGTGGCAGGCATGCCTTTCAGGGAGGCCAGCTGGGGCGTGGGATGGTCCTTCACTTTGCCACAGCCAGGCACGCTCACGCTGCGGGGTGGGTTGGTCAGCCAGCTACCCGCGCTGCTGGCGGCGCTGCGCCCGCCTGCGGCACAGCCGCTGGAGAAGCTGTTTCTCAGCGACCAGCGTGCCGACGAGGGCGCGGCACCAGCTGCGGCAGCTCTGCGGCAGCTGCGGCAGCTCGCACCCCACTTGGAGCACGTCTGCGAGCTAGAGGCCTGCAACTCGGCAAGCTCGGCTGTGCTGGAGCCGCTGCTGCTCCAGCTGCCCCGCCTCAAGACCCTGCGGCTGGACGGCTGCCGCCTGAGCGCCCTGCCCGCGGAGCCCTACCTCTCAGGTGCGGTGCGGAAGGCCGATGGGCCGGATTACCTGGCTGATGAGCACCTGGTTGGCATCCAGCTAGTTGCAGTGTTTGCCAGCTGCCGATCTGCAAGGGTCTGACCGCCAGGGACGTCTGCTGCAGGGATGCAGTAAGGCTCGATGCTAATAAGGTTTCAATGGCGCCGCCGGTGACTTCTGGTTGCTTGCCACCTTGCCCACCTGTGTGTGCAACCTCGCTCCCCTGCCTGCAGGCCTGCGCACCCTCAGCCTGGCTGGTAATGACTTGCAGCAGCTGCCGCCAGCAGTTCTGCAAGCCGCGCGGCTGCAGCAGCTGGTGCTGCAGGGCAACCGGCGGTTGAGCCCATCTGGAGCCCAACTGTGGCAGCTGCTGCAAGCGCTGCCTGAGCTGCAGCTGCTCAACCTGGCAGGCACCGGCATTGGTGAAGACGCTGCAAACATGCTGAAAGCGGCGGCGGCAGAGCGCGGCCTGACTGTGGGGCTGAGAGATGCCACGGCTGCTCCAGGGGGTGTGGCGCCGATGGCCGAGGACGAACCCTTGTCGGAGCTGGAGAGCAGCGGCGACGATGGCGATGGCAGTGATGAGGAGGGCTGATGCAGCAGGTGAGGGGCTGACCCGAGTTGCAGCAGTTGGTCGGCAAGGACAGCGAGACGTCTGCCAGAACAGTGTGGGCAAGCTGAGGCTGACGCAGGCTGTGTTCACCAGCCAACATTTGTGCTACACTGCCTTCTCCATACATGCAGACGGTGGCGGCCGCACCGGCGGCGGCTGCCTTCAGCTGCATCGACAGCAATGAGCGCTGCCAGATCTGCAGCAGCTCAACCTTACGAACACCGGCATTGACGCTGCCGCTGCTGCGGCACTCAGAGCTGCCGCGGCCAAGTGCGGCCTGGCAGTGTACCTGCCAGCTCAACCCCGCGCAACAGTGTGATTCATTCCCACAAACTGGTGCTGCGACAGTGTGAAAGCCGGCTCTAAAAGCAGCAGCAGGCGGAAGCGAGGGGGTCTGCAGAGCAGTCCTGCTGTGCAGCCGTCTGCGATGGGAACAACGGAGAAGTAGCGGCGGCGAGGTTGCGACAGTGCAGGGCAGGGGTTTGCAATCGAGGGAGTGAGACTGACAGGTCGTGTCGTGCTGCACTGCAGAGGCCACCATTTTGACAGTTGTCGGATTTGATAGCAGTGGGCGGCAGGAGAGGGCACCGCATGTGGGAGACGGCCAGCTGGTGTGGTGCCACCCCGCCTTGTGGCTTTGCCGCTGCCTTCGGAATGCATCTGCCTCCTACCCCATCCCTCAGGTGAATGCACTGCCTCAAAAGCTTGTTCAAGGGGCAGGGTGTGCAGGATGGCGCCGTGCAATAATGCAACGACGGCAGCGGAGCGGCGGGTTGTCAGCAGCCCGCTGAGAGCATTAAACGAATCATAGAGGCTCCCTCACCCTGCTGCACGTCCCAGGCACCACCACTGTTGCGCACAGGGCGCGTTCGTGCCCCCTCAACCCGCCCGCCCCACCTCGCGCTGCCTGTGAGCACAGTTCACAGCGGCACACGCGAGATTGGCTTTCCAGCCTAACCCCACACGAGTTGATCGCCCTATCACAGTGAGCAGCGGCCCTGGACGCCCCGGCGCTGCTCCTGCCCGTCTGCAAGCCTGCAAAGCGGCGCAGTAAGCTGAGTGTGCAAGCAGCAAGCGATCTGCATTGAGCAGCGCTGCCTCTGAGTGCTGCCGCCGCTTGACGCTGCCGCCGCTGCCCAGTGCTCCGGTTGGCGTGGCGCGACGTCTGCAGGCTGGTGGCTGCTCTTGCCCACTGCCGCCAGGTCCCTAGCCAGCCATGAACAACCAGCCTCCCTGCCACATTGATCAGCTGCTAGACGAGCTGGTGAGCCGCATCCTGGTGGCTGCGGCAATCGATCCAACCCGTGGCAGCATCAAACCGGCCCTGGGGTGAGCTGAGCTGTTCCGAGGGTTGTTGGGCGATGCCTGCAGCTGGCAGCAACTGCATCAGTAGGTGGCACTGCTGCAAACCCCGGGCCTGCCTAGCTGCTGCTCATCCACCTGTGTGCTCCCGCCTGCTGCTTGCAGGCGCGATCTGTCCTGTGTTTCACAGCGCTGGCGCTTCCTGTGCTTCAATGCGCAAGAGCTGTGGGAGGCGGTGTCACTTGAGGCGCCCCGCTTTGAAATGGTCCCCGGCCGGAGGCAGCGGTGGCTAGAGGGCAAGCTGTGGCTGCTGCAGGTGCGGAGGGTGAAATGGTCAGTGGGCAGCATGCACCTCGGGATGCAACTGGGGGTCTTGCTTCCTCCCTGGTTAGTTCGTGAGCAATCACAACCCCTGGTTGCTTACCCCTGCTCCGCAGCGTGTGGATGAGTCTGTGCAGCACCTGTGCATCGTCGATCAGAGCTTTGCCCAAGGCGTGATTGAGCCGCTCTTGCAGGCCGCGCCGTGCACGCTGCGGTCGTTGCAGCTGTGCATGGACTGGGGGGTGCATTTGAGCGGCCTGCCGCAGCTGCTGACGCTGGCACGTGTGTGCTTTCCGTCTTTGGTGCGGCTGGAGCTGACCATTGCTGAAAACTATCACGATTTTGGCCAGGCAGCTGAGGAGTAGCCGGGTGTGACGGCAGCGCAGCTGGAGGCGCAGCTGGCTTCCCAGACCATAGGCGGCGTCGCAGGCCTGGCCGGCACCCTGACTGAGCTGAAATTGAACATGCCGACCGTTACGCTGACCTCTATAGCGCCCCTGGCGGCCCTGCGCCGGCTGCGGCGGCTGAGGGTGGCCAGCGGCGATTCTCATGTCCCGCTGCTGATGCCAGCTCCAGCGCAGTACCCTTGCTTGGAGGAGTTTGACCTGGGCAATGGTGGCACCATGCAGGCAAGGCGCGGGTGGTTTAGAAGGGTGCAGTGTGCCAGCTGCTGATGTCACACCGTGTTGATGTTGCAGCTGTTCGCTTGGATTGGCGCATGGCTGGCTGTGCCTGTTTTGAGCAGATGCCGCTGTACGATGCGCTCTTTGGCAGCATTGGTCCTCAGCCTGGTCCTCAGCTTTGATTCATGTGCAAACCTTCTTGGCACTGACCGCACCTGCAGGTAGCTGGCATGACATTCTGGACTGCAAACTGGGCTGCCGCACCGGCCGGCAAGCTCCGGCTGGGGGGTGTGATTCTGCGCGACCTGCCTGCGCTGTTGGCGGCGCTGCGGCCGCCTGCAGCGGGGCCCATACAGAGTCTTAGGCTCATTCAGCTGCATGTCCAGGAGGAAACCGCAGCAATTGCAGCGGCCGTGCAAGCTTGTGCGCCGCACTTGGAGCACCTGTGCGAGCTGGATGTTTGCTGCTCAAACACGCTAAATGCGTGGGGCTCGCCCAGGCTTTTGGCTGCGCTGGAGCTGCTGCTGCGCCAGATGCATCGCCTCAAGACCCTGTGGCTGACGCAGTGCAATCTAGAAGCACTGCCAACGGGGCCCTACCTGTCAGGTGAGAGGACACTGGGCCTTGGTGTGTCTGGATGCCAATTGCTAGCCGACTCGCTGACCTGTTGGGGTGTGCCTATTTGGCAGGGGTGCATGCTATGCATGCGCCACACACAGCTGCTGGTGCACACACTGTCTCAATGGCACTGGTGTACAGTTGAAGAGTTATAGCCCTGACCACAACCACCTGCCTTGGCACCCCACTCCCCTGCCTGCAGGCCTTCGCACACTCTGCCTGGATGGCAACGCGTTTCGGAGGTTGCCGCCAGCGCTGCTGCAATCCACGCGGCTGCAGCGCCTGAGCTTGCGGGGAAACTGCAGGCTGAACCCATCCGAGGCTGAGCTGCGGCAGCTGCTGCACGCGCTGCCCGAGCTGCAGCTGCTCAACCTGGCAGGCACTGGCATTGATCCTGGCACCGCTGCTGCGCTGAGGGCGATGGCGGCAGAGCGCGGCCTGACCGTGCATGCACACGCATCTGCCTTGCTAGTCTTTGACGCTTGAGATGCATGCTAAAGTAAGGCACGAACCAATGGGAACAGCGATCCGCAGCGGCAGACGAGAGGAAGCGAGGGGCACTGGTGCTTATTCAGCATCTTGGCCAGCGTCAGTCGAGTGCGCAAGCTGCCAGGCAGGGCTGCCACGCTCTCAACAGCGCTGCTGAGAGGCAGGCATCACATTTGAAGAGTGCGAATCTGCGCACGTAGCCGGCACACTGGCGCAGAGGACCTTGGCACAGTTCAGCCCCTGCCGGGATGCAGGAAGTCAAAGATGAGGGTGCGCCTAGCTCAGGCTATGAACCTCTGCTGCCTACTGGCACCACAACTTGCTCGTTGATAGCGTGGCACACTGGATGTTGCACCACGCCCCTGCACACAGCACGAATGCCATAAAATCAGACCACACTGCGCGAGGGCGCCCTCTCAAGCCACGCTATGGCGGCGGCCGCGGGCGGCAGTGCAGCAGGCATGCACGGAGCGCCCCGATCGCGAGCTTAGACACTTTGCACCTCTCCCGTTGATCCTCCAGTCGCCCGCCAGCCTCTGCAGCCGCAAGCAGCGAAGAGCGGGGTTCTGTAGCTCGCCCGGAAGCAGCACCGGCGCCTGGCGTGGGACTGGAGGCTGGGGAATCGGCAGCCATGAACGACACGGAGGTGAGTGGGGCTGCGCGGCGAGCCGATCGACAGAGCGCAAAGCGGGAGGGCCAGACCGCAAGCCGGGCGGGTTAGCGGCGGTCGCCGATTGCTGCCGTGACGGCGATCGTGGCCCCTGCGCCGCCCGCTGGCTGCCCGCCCCAGCGCCCGCACCCTAGGCCCGACGACCGAGCGCTGCGGCGCTCTTGGCGGGCTGAGGGCGTGCCCCATGTGATCGCTGGGGCGCACGGTTGGGATGCCAGGCCGGTGGATGTCCTGCCTGCCACCGCTCGCTGCCGCCGTTGACCGACGCCGCTTCGCCTGCCCCTTGCCGCCGCTCCACTCCACCCCGCAGGTCTCCAAGACCATCTCGCAGATGGTGATGTTCATCAAGCAGGAGGCGGAGGAGAAGGCGGCGGAGATTGCGGTGTCGGCAGAGGAGGAGTTCAACATCACCAAGCTGCAGGTTTGTTGGCGGGGAGGTGTCCCTTGTCGCACTGCCTCAGCAGGCGTTGCCGGGCGGTGGGTGCTCTGCTGCCAGGGTGCCAGCAACACACTGCTCCTGCTCATCTCGGCCACGATTTCATGTGTGTGTACTGCTGCTTCAATCGCCCTGCAGCTGCTGGAGGCAGAGAAGGCGCGGGTGCGCAGGGAGTTCGAGCGGCGCGAGGCGGCGATCGAAGTGAAGAAGAAGGTGGGTGCTGGTGCTCTGCAAGCAGTAATCAAGGCCAGCAATGGGCACCTCCAGCAGTCTGAATCTGTGCTGCTGATTGCTGCTGCTGAGTTGCTGCTGCTGCGCAGGCGGAGCACCTGAAGCAGCTGACTGGGAGCCAGCTCCGGCCTTGCCGACTGTCTTTCACCGCCTTCACCAATGCTGATGCTATGTGCTGTTCTCTGGCCTTCTCACCGCAGGTGGAGTACTCCAAGCAGCTGAACGAGAGCCGCATCAAGGTGCTGCAGGCGCGGGAGGACGCGGTGCAGGTGCGGCCGGGACGCAGCTGTTGTGGATGTTTGATGTGCCAGGCAGATGCCTTGCCAGAGGCAGTGCAGGCACGGGATGAGGCTCCTTGTTTTTGCTGCCCGCCTGTGTGCCTGGGCTCAGTAGACGGCATTTTCAAGGCGGTCAGACATGGGGGCTGCGCTCGCTGAGGCTTTTGACTCAAAGGCTGTCCCTGGTCTGCTGCCCACCTGTGCAGACGGTGCTGCACGAGGCGTTCAGCGCGCTGGCGGCGCTATCCAAGGACCAGAACAAGTACAAGGCGTTGCTCACAGACCTGCTGGTGCAGGTGAGGGCCTGCCTGGTTGCTGGTGTTGCCGCTCTGGTTTGTTGTTTTCCACAATGGCTCGGCAAATGGACCAGGGTGCTGCTCACCAGACCTGCTGGTGCAGGTGAGACAGGATTGTGGCCTGCAGGCGTGGCTGCGATGCTGCTGCCTGGTTTAGATTAACCTGTGCATGCAGGTATGGCGCTGCGCAATTTCTGCGAGCGACAGGCAGTGCAGCTGTGCCAGGCATTGCTCTCTTCCTCCACTGCGACTGTCGCTGAGATGGCCGCGGTGAATCGCTTTTTCCCGTACCTGCAGGGCCTGCACAAGCTGTCGGAGCCGCGGGCGCTGGTGCGCTGCCGCCAGGTCGACCAGAAGCTTGTTGAGCAGGCCATCAGCGCTGCACAGGTGGGCGGCAACTGATCTAATGCAGGGCACAATGCTTGGGTATATAGAAAACTGCATGCAAGGTTGCAGAGTTGTTGAGCAGGCCATGGCGCTGCGAGGATGCGGCCAAGTGTTGGGCTGGGCGGTTCAGCAGGTGCTAGCTGCAGTCGTTGCTCAGCCCGCAGCGAAGCTCTCCTCAATGCCACCACAAATTAGCTAATCGACTCATGCTTCCGCTGTTGTCTCACCTCTTGCCCACACAGGCCAAGTACTCGTCGGAGCTGGGCCGCCCCGCCCCCGAGGTCTCGCTTGACACCGCGCACTGGCTGCCGCCGCCGCCCAAGGAGGGGCGCACACACACGCACGACGACGAGTTCCAGTCGTGGTGAGCAGGAGTTTGCCGGCTGTACTCCGCTACGTCAGAGCCTTGTTGTTGATGAGCGGTTGAGCTTGCAGCTGTGCAAGGTGTTGCCTCAAAAGCGGCGAGCGAGTGCTATGATGATGGGTTGTGCCAAGTGCAGCTCAGTGCAACTTCCGCTCTTGACTGTACTTTGCATGCTGCTGATGCCAAGGATTGCACGTCTCTTGCCTGCCCCCTTGCAGCTGCGGCGGCGTGGTGGTCACCTCGGCCGACGGCAAGATTGTGTGCTCCAACACCCTGGATGACCGGCTGCGCATCACCTACGGCTCCAACCTGCCCCACGTGCGGGCGCTGCTGTTCGGCAGCGCGGCGGCGTGAGGAGGCGCGTGCTGATGCCTGATGTCGGCCCAGCTGTGTTTGCAGCCAGCTGGCGAATCGGCAGCATGGGCAGCCGCGCTGCTGCCCACTGCCGATGTGCTGCCCCGCTGGCGCCTACAGCTACTTAGTCTGTACTACCGCAGCAGCCATCCCCAGCGCTGTACTTGCTTTTGTTTTGCCCTCTGCTCACCCTGCCCCTCTACTTCCTTCCCTGCTTACATCTGTGCCATTTTGGCTGGCCGCCACCTGCGTGTGTTCGCTGCGCCCCACACCGCTGCTGCCGTACCACATTGTTTTGTAGCCTGCTGCGGAAGCACCCACCCTGTGACTTGTAACACTGGAGAACCGAGCTGCTGCTAGTGGGCAGCGCTGCGCTGGCCCCGCAGTGCAACATTCACAAGTTCCCACGGCAGCTTGCATTACAATTATCATCCATTTGGCATGCGTTGGCTGGCGAGGGGTTCATTGTGCAGCTCAGATGAAGGCAGGCACGTGGGGTGGCAGGTGGGCAGGACATAGAAAAGGGGGCGTTGGCCGTCGACAGGGTCATTTCTTAGCTCAACAAGACAAAGGTGGGCGGCGAAATGGGGCAAAGCGTGTGTGAATGACCAAATATGTTTGCAGAGATATGGCTGACACGATGCAAGCAAGGTGATTTGGCAGCATTTGCATCGTGTGCTGCCAAGCCATCATCTTCCGCACGCTGTCTAATCGGCGGCTTCGTAGCATCAGCCGCCCTGGCGCCGGCCCTGGCCGCAGCCGGCCTCCTTGCGAGCCTTCTGGCCTTCCACCTGTGTGAGGAAAGAAGAAGCGGGTTGCAGGCTGGCCGAGGCAGGTGCGCAGAGCAATCAGTGCCAATGAACAGCATGCACTCCTTCTCAACAAAATTCAAAGCCAACTAGGTTGATAGTGCTTGCACGATTCAAACAGAAGCTTTGATATCACTACAACCCCTCACCAGGAAGTATGCCATCCACTTGAAGAAGCGCTCCATGCGCAGGCGCGAGTCGTCATCAATCTCCGGCACCTGCTTTGAGGCGGGGAGTTGATCAGACTGGGTTGGCAGGTGCTTGCGGTGGCGAATGGCACCCGCTGGCGGCCGGCATAACCGTGACAGAAGCCAGTGCAGTGAAAGGACTCGCTGCCTGGCATATTGCACTGAACACTGCACAGCGCAAACCTCAACAGCTGTGCCTTCCAAGCTGGGCTGACCAGCGACCACAACCTGCTCAAAGGCGATCTGGGAGTGGTGCAGCCAGCGCTCGGCGGTGGTGTCGTTGCATGGGTAGTCCTCGTGGCGGCGCAGCATTTGAGCGGGACCTGCAGCGCACAAGAGGCGGCGGCAAGCAGGTTGTGTGGGTTGCTGAACTGGCGGTCCGGGGCTGACACACTGTGCTTCGGCTGTTCACTCACACCCCACTCACCGCCCTTGAGCTCGTTGAACAGCTGTGGCCCGCCAAAGCGCTGCGCCAGGAAGCTCCACTGGTTCTCGATCGACTGCTCCAGGGGGTGCGTCTTGAACAGCGCCCTGCAGGGATGCCGGGAGGGACAGCAAGCAGTTGGTGAGGAGCATGGCCGGTGCCCTGCATGTTAACCATGGGAAATCAGTCGCCTGCCATCGCCCGCCCCCTGTCTGCCACGCACCCTCTCGCCACCACGCTCCCTGCCACTGCCATGCACCCTCAGTTCCCTCATGGCTGAACCGCAGTTTGAAAATCCACCAGAGGGGTTGCTGCTCCGACAGGCACTTAAAGAATAAGCTCACTCGTAGTAGGGCTTGTCCTTGTAGAAGGAGGTGTAGAAAGCGGTGGAGAACTTCTGGAGCGTGTCCAGGCCCAGGCGGTCGTACAGGTTGACCTGCGGCCAAGCAGCGCATTTCCGGTGGGAGGCTGCCGCTTCATGACCAGGTTGGGTGAATGCCGGCCAGAGCCACCTACCCAGTGGCATGCTGGGCGGCCACCAACAAACAGCAACGCGTTCGCAGCACCCACCTCGTCCGCGCTCCAGGCCTCGTCCAGTAGCATGCCTAACAGGTGGCAGCAGCACCAGCTGCACGCAAACATAATGCATGCTAACAGCTGTAGCACGTGCGCCCACCTCGTCCACGCTCCACGCCTCGTCCAGGGTCAGGCCCGCCCGCTCGGCCGCCTTTTGGTCCACGGCGTCCTTGTCAAAGCAGCTGCAGGGGCGTATGGAGGTGCAGGAGGGTGGGTGGGGTGGGTGGGGTGAGAGGTGGGGAGCTTTGCATGTTGGGGTGCAGTTGAAGGTAGCACAGCTGATGCAGAGCAGGAGGTGTCTTGCAGACTAGCCTGGCATGTCGGGCAGCGGAGGGCGGCACATGGTACAGAGCGCTGGCCCCGCTGGTACGGCAGCTGCCCAGGGAGCTGCTTGCAGTTGGCCATAACCCAAGGGGCACACAGATGGTTCGGCTCTTCGCAGCAGTGTGGCCCGCAGCTATGATTGGAGCTTTAGTGTGGGCTGCCACACATGCCCCTCAATGGAGTGCGGAAGATGAAGAGCACTCACCGGCCACCGCCGCCGCCGCCGCCGCCGCCGCCACCGCCGCGCTTCGTCGCCGCCAGGGTGCGCCCGCCAGTCAGGGCCGCAAAGGGGCATCTGGTGAACGCTCGAACGGCCATTGTGAGCAGCAGGAGGAGCAGGAGCGTGCGCATCGGCGCTTAGGGGGACCCCTAAGACCTCGCTTGGCTTGTGCGCAAGTGGCGAGAGGGTCGGCAACAAGCTGAAGCTCCGGTATGGTATGTGTATGAGCTCGCGGAACCCCCGAGCGCATCTACATGATTACGACAGCTCCGCCGACACTGCTGGCAGCTGAGGCGAGGCCCTCACGCCACACTGTCGTGTTGCGCCGGCAAGCTCCCTTAACAAGCTTCAAGTATGGTTCAATCGATCGTGACGCGGTTGGAGTTGTGATCCGAACTCTCTGCCGGGCGCTAGTGGACGCCGCTGCCCACGCTGTGCACAGCAGCGGCAGCGCATGCCTGGGGCTAAACTGGACCTCTTATTGATCCCTCCATCAAATGTCACAACGCGTTCGGGTGAGGCAAATGTCAGTGGCAATGCAGACCGTGCAGCAGCACGCCAGTGTGGGGCAGGGAGGCGCCTTGAGCGCAGCCGGTGTGGCTGCTGCCTTGCTCTGGGCAACCAATTATTCGGCTGGCTGTGCGCCGCTGCCGGGCAGCCCGCCCTCCTTGCCTGCCACATCCACATCCATGCCTGCCGCCCCCGCCTGCTCCTCATCCTCCTCCTTTGTCGCTGCTGCTGCTGCTGCTGCTGCCGCTGCTGGCTGCTCGCCGGCCACTGCCGCCTCTGCCCGCAAGTCCTCGCTCCGGTCGTGGGGGATGCAGTGCTGAATTTGGAGGCGCAACATTGGTCGGGTGTTGGAGTGCAGCAGCAGCGGCAGGCAGCGATGCACGTTGTTGGTGCTGCTGCACAGCAGCAACTGAGCGGCGACGCTCCTGGTAAAAGCAGCCACAAGGGGCAGCAGGGACAAACATCCGCCTACAAGCGTCCGAATGCTGCCATACCTGCGTGAGGATGTCTGCTGTCGCCGCATGCGCCGCTGCCTTGTCTAGAATGACCAGCTGCGCAGGCAGACGGGGCAGAAAGTGCGCATTGAGCGTGAATGGCCCTCATTGGCTGCATGCATGCAGTTGCCAGATGCAGGTGCCAGGACAACAGGAGTGGCCAGCAGGTCACAAGAGCACTCTCAGCACACCTGGTTGTGATCCAGGTCCAACGAGAGGTACTGGCCCTCGCTGCCCGCCCGCATAAGCAAGCAGACTCTGCTGGACTGTTTTATCGGGAAACCAGGACGTTTAACGCACCTGGTTGTACTCCAGGTCCAGCGAAAGATACTCGCCCTCGCTGCCCGACACCGCCGCCAGCAGGTCTTTCAGGTTGTTCACCGGCTGGCCGTTCACCTTCAGCACCTGCTAAGGAGAAATGGGAGGGACGGTGGGAGAGGAAGAGAGGGTGAGAGGAGAGCTGATGGAGGTAATGCATTCAGTGTTCCCGCGAAGCAAAGTCCTCACTTGCAAGACGTGCGAGAGACGGCCATGCAAGGGGGGCTTGCACCAGCATGCTGCCATCATGCATACAGGTCGGGCATGGCACGCAGAGAAGGAGAACCGGCAGAGCACCCAAAGCAGCCGCTTGCCTGGGTGTTGACAATGTCCTCATAGCCCACGTTCACGTCCGCCGCCAGCACCTGGCTCAGCACCACCACCTGCAGCCAATGCGTGTCACAAACTTATTACGCAATAACCTAGCTAGCAGTGCCCCAGCTGCATGGATGCTGCTCAGTGATGCAGCGACCGGCAGCACTGGTTTCAGCGCTGCGCCCTGCCACCAGCGTACGCTGCCTGCAAATTGCCCAGACACAGGCAAGGCTTAAACTCAAAACTCAGCACACAACATTCAATGCCCTGCACCTGCTGCGTGACGTTCTCCGCCTGGGCGTGCAGCATCTTGTCAAGCAGCTTGACGGGCGCCTCGTAATCGAACTCCTGGCGGTGGCATCGAATTTGCATTGGATGAGCAAACAGTGATAGAGGATAGCTGGAGCAAACAATGACACAGATGATAGCTGGGAGCAGCCATGACATCCTGCCTTGCATCCGCATGCCAGCTCGCAGCATCTGAGTTGACAACGCAGCCACGCACTTTGCCGTACTCGGAGCGCAGCAGCGGCACGGTGACGGGCGTGAACACCAGGCCTGGACAGAGAGGAATGGTGAGCTTGTAATCGGCAACCGAACGAAGGAGATGCTTGCAAGCATCATGTCCAGCAGATCTGAGCAAACCAACCAGGCCATGCAACAATGAATGTAAGCTTGGAATTCACACACCTCCCAGGATGTAGTACGACGGCGGCGCGTTGTTGATGTGCACAGGGATGAGGCGGCGCGGCGAGCGCAGCCGCACGCTGACCTCCTTCACCGCGCCCTCGTGCAGGATGCGCAGCCGTGCCTGTAATTGGGGAGGGAAGAGGTGCAGTGACAAGCGAGGTGTGAATGGGCAGCATTCGGTGCACGCTGACCTCCTTCACCCCGCCCTCGTGCAGAATGCGCAGCCAGGCCTGGGCAGGGGAGGGAGAATGCCACAGTGGTTTGAGAGGCACAGTGCACTCAGCAGCGTGCGCATAGGCAACCTCCTGCACCAGGCTGGACATGGTGATCACACTGTGAATTGCATCCAGCTTTGCTGATGACACAACCAATGCGCACCTCATCGCCGGTGTACTTCTGGCTGATCAGGTACGTGAAGCTGATGCGCTCGCCGGAGCGGAAGGGCACTGTGCCGTCGCTGCCAATGTCCACGCCGTCAAAGCTGCATAGGGACGGAAAGATAGAGACGGTGTCTGTGGTGTTGAACTCTGAGACGGCAGGTAGCACTCGCATGCCAGCAGTTGTTCCCTGAATGGCCAGGCCGCCCACATGGTATGGACAAGAGGGCTGTGTTGACACGAGGGCTGCGGTCCATTGGTGTGGGAACACCGACCCATGCCAAGTCTTGCCGGCTGACCCACCTGAGCACGATGTCACCCTTGCTCAGCACTTGGCTGGCCGGGCTGGTGGGCTCGATGCGGCGGATCAGCACGCCGCGCTGCCCCGGCTGCAGATGAGCATGGCATAGCAGCAGCACATTTAGCATCACAGCATCACAAAGCAGTGGACCCCCGGCACGAGCGGCATTTGGCCGGGCAAATGGCTGCCGCCCCTGGCATGCCCGACATGAGAACACCCCACTCGCCTGCATGCCCAGCGCCTGGCGCAGCACGGGGCTCTCCATCTTTTGCCACTCGATGCCCAGGGAGGGGAAGCCGGTGTAGCGCCCGTGCCGCTCGTAGTCGTTGATGAACTGTACAGGCATGGACAAGTTAGGGCATGCATTCAGTCCATCATCGTTGCGCATGCAGGGCCGCGCTGTTTGAAATCAACCAACCATGCACATGGCGACTGGTCACCTGCACAATGCCAGTTGATTAATGAGGGTTCTCGGTCAACACTCCTACGTACAGCACATGCATGCCAGAAACTCACGTGCTCAATTACGGGGGTGGGGATGATGTACGAGATGTTCTCCGTGTCCTCGTTCTTCAGCGACTGGAACGCAATGCCCACGCACTCGCCTGCAGGTGGGGCAGGGAAGCAGGAGTGGGAGGGTGCGGAGCGAGGGGCACTAAGTGGTAGCTTCTGTTTCTGAGCCAGCCCAGCCCAGCACTCGCTTGCAAGGCCAACGTGGACCTGTGAAATCACAATATTGGTTTGGCCTGCCCTACTGGGAAGGCGGTAGCTGCTGCAGGAGGCAGCCGATGTGCTGAGCATTGCAGCGGCAGGCCGCCCTTCGCAGCATTCATGCAGGCACGCACCGCGGTCGTTGAAGGCGGGGCCGCCGCTGTTGCCGCTGTTGATGGCTGCGTCGACCTGCGGACAAGTTGCACATCAGAATGGTGGCCATGTTTGAAAGCATGCAGTTGGCGACTACCCGCCATTGATGACCAAGCCAGAGCTGCAGCTGTGCACGCCTCCTGCAGCCACCCAGCTGCACCCAAGTGATCACCAGCAAACTGATCCAAGCGCCCCACCTGGATGCCCAGCAGCTCCGCAGCTCCGTGTGCATACCCCGTCACTTCGATGCGGCTGACCACGCCGCTCGTTACGCTCATGGTGTCTCCTCCGATGGGGTAGCTGCAGGAGGGGTGGTTGCAAGCAGCGTGAGTAGATGAAGACGGGCAGACGTCGGGCAGAGGTGGTGGCATGCCGGGCCTGGGAGCACACACGGTCGGGTGCAGCCAGACCACAGTGCAAGCCCACAATGGAAGCACGACTGCAGGGCTGAAACACAACCCACCCACCCGATGACGGTGACGCTGTCCTGCAGGCGCGGCAGGCCGCCAAAGTGCACCGGCTCCAGACCCTCCCAGAAGCTCTCGTCCGCCACTGCAGGAGGGGTTGCAGGCAAGGCAGCTAGCTGGACAGGCAGCACGGAATTGCGCACTTGCGCCAGCATGAAATAAAGCTCTGAAGCTGCTGCTGGCTTGAAATGCAGCAGGGGGTGCCCATTCAAGACCCAACGCCACACCTGTCAGCAGCGCGATGTCGCACTCCGTGCCCATGGCCAGCACCTGGGCCACGTACTTGGTGTCGCTGCCCCGCCGCTTCACCTTGACCTGAGTGTGGTGGTCCACGCTGCGCACAGCAGCGGGCACAGTGGGCACAGCAGGGCGGGCAGGTGAGCGGGGGGAGCACGCTGCCCGGCAGCAGGCAAGCGCTGGCGCTGCAGCTGCCGGCAAGCTGGAGCACATAACATAGCTGAGCAGTATAGCAGCCGGCCTTGCCATTGCGAGCATGCAGGGGCGGGGATCTGCTGGAGTGTGCCTGCCCGTCTGCCCGTCTGCCCCACCGCACCAGTGCGCGTTGGTGAGCAGGCGGCGGCCCTCGATCACAAACCCGCTGCCGCTGCTGCTGTACTGCCGCTTGCGCTGCCAGGGCTGCAGGCGCACATTGGGAGGCAGAGGGTTGTGTCAACGATTGCCCGCTACCTGGGGCAGCCTCGTTCACTGGCGCAGCAAATGCAACATGTATGCAGCCGGCCAGCAGCAACCAGCAGCAGGCTTTCAAAGGACCACTGTAGCGCTAGCATACATGTGCAACATGCCAGCAACAGCATTAGTAGTGCGCCAAGCTTGTGGCGCACAAAGCAGCAGCATTGCGCATGAAACGCACCAGGCTGAAGTTGGGCTCGCTGTGCACGGTGAACACCTTGACGACCGCCTCCATCAGTCGGTCATCTGCCCGCCGGTGGCTGCCCGGCCCAACCTCATATGCAGGGCTGAGCGGCGACAGTGCGTCCGCACCGTTGGCAGCTGCAAACGCGTCCGGTGGCGCAACGGCGCCTGCAGCGGCAGCGGCAGACGTCGTGCCGCCGCCCCCCGGCTGCCGCTCCTTGCGCCGCTTCTTGGATGGCTGCTTGCTGCTGCCCGGGTCGCCGGCGCCGACCTGCTTGGGGCTGACAGGCGGCTCGCTGGTGGGCGGGCCGCGGCGGCGGCCGCCGGAGCGCGCGCTGCCGGGCGGAGCGGCGGCGGCGGTGACCGGCGACGGCGAGGGCTCGGGCTGCAACGGCGATTAAAAATGCAGGATCGGTGAAAGAAAGGTCATGTAGGTGGTCGTGGAGCCAGCAGGAGGCTGGAGTGCAACAAGGCCAGCGGTCGCTGGGCAGTGGAGGCAGCAGCTGCGCTACAGGCGCGTGCATCTCACCTTCTCAAGCTCCTGGGTCGCCGCCTTGGCGCCCTTTTTGGCTTTGGGAGGCATTGGGCTGCAGTGTCGAGCTTGCACCGGGAAGCTTCCGCAGGCAGACCAGGCCTCGATTCAAAGGCTCTGAGAGATCGATGCAAGCGATTGGGATTGGCAGGGAGCGCGATGGGCGCGACCTCGCCCCTGCATGGAATGGCATGCGCGCGCTGACCCCCTGGCGACTGCGCAGCGCCCCACGGGCTTTGCAGTGAAACTGCAGATACACGATATCTCATTTGGCAGCAATGGATGAGCGTCAGGAGCTCGCACGGCTGAGAGCCGAGGTGGACGGCAGCGCACACCCCTCCTTTGCGGCCCTGCGGGACTACCTGCGGCAGGTGCGTGTCCCAAGAGAGTCATGAGCTGCATGGATCGCCTGCAGGCGCGCCCCAGCGGTGGCCACCGCAAGCCCCGCCGTGCTGCCGCCGCCGCCGCTGCCGCCTTTGGGTTCGCACTGGTGCCTTCACTGCACCATTCCCACTGGCTCTGCTCCGCTCACCACACAGGCGCGGGAGCTGCGGCTGCGGGATGCAGAACGGGTGACGCGCTGCGGCGCGGAGCTGCTGTCGCGCCATGCCCGCAAGCTGGACAGCGATGAACGTGAGTTGGGGCTGTTGCCTGGTGCACTCTCTGCGCTGCCATGGATCGCTGACCTGTCGCATGTGCAAAGTTGCAAACAGCCAGTCAAGCAGGACCTGCCTGCGTGGCAGCCATGCCATGCCATGCCATGCCCTTGCCCTCTCCTCCGCTGCCCTGCACTTGCAGTGCTGCATGTAACAAAATGATAGCCATGGGAGGAGTGCGTGCATGATTCTCATTCCTTGCGTTGCCCCCTGCTGCTCTGCCGCAGTCTGGGACGTGCACGAGCAGGTGGCGGTGGCGGCCATGGAGTGCGGCTGCAAGGAGCTGGCGCTGAAGCTGGTGAAAAACGTGCACAAGCGGTTCCCAGAGGGGGCGCGCGGCAGCCGCCTCACGGTGCGCTGCGCTGCTGTTTGTTGCGTTAGCTTGCGATAATGTACACTCACCGGCAGTCCAGCTTGTGACTAGTCGCCGCTGCTCAGGGCATGTACCTCGAGCTGATGAGCAGCCCCATGTTGCTGCCTCTCAATGTGTTTACTGCCATTGTTGCTGCCTTTCAATGTGTTTACTCCGGCCTTTCCACCCATTCCACCCGTTCCAGGGCATGTACTTTGAGCTGATGCTGAGCCCCAACGAGGCGCGCAGCCTGTACCAGAAGGAGCTGGACCGCGACCCCAACAACCCCCTCATGCTCAAGCGCATGGTGAGCATTGCCTCTGCTGGTTGCTGAGCGCATTTGATGGAAACTTGTTGGGGTCCCCTACAGCCCCCTCATTCTCAAGCGCATGGTAAGTGGCGCCTCTGCTGGCTTGCTGGCTTGACTCAGTGCATGCCAGGGTGTGCAATGCGAGGGACTGCATCACATCTGCATCCCAACCTTCTCCCTCCTGCTTCTGCCGCCGCAGGTGGGCCTGAAGCGGGGGCAGGGCGACCTGGCGGGGGCTGCAGAGCTGCTGAAGCAATACCTTTCAGCGCAGGCAAGCAGGGCACAGGGGCCATTCGTGTTGCAAACCCTGCTGCTGTGACTGCTGGCTGGAGATGGCGAGTTACAGCTGGCTACACTCGATGCTCTGGCTCGTTGTTGCCACTGTGCGCTCAGCAACATGGAGCAGTTGCCAACTGGTCTTGCTCAGCTGTTCTCAACCAGCCTGCTAACCAGCGATTGCCACCCTCACATGCGCAGGGCTCCCAGGACTGGCAGGCGTGGGAGGAGGCGGCAGACCTGTACCTGCAGCTGCAGGTGCGCCCACGTTTTGTTGTTTGGTTGTGCGTTGCCAGGCTGGGTATGCAGGGCGCGCATGGCAGCTGCTGCCAAGACGGGGCTCGCTGGCTCGCTGTGCTGTGCTGCTTACAGCAAGCGCCTCTGCAAGCGCTTGGCCGCTAGCCAGTGCGTCATGGTCCTGCCTGCCCTGTGCACCACAAGCTGAGAGACACTCTTCCTGCTCTTCCTGCCTCTGCGCAGATGTACCAGCAAGCCGCCTTCTGCTTTGAGGAGCTGCTGCTGCACGCCCCCGCCGATGCCACCAGGTGCGCTGGGAATGGGCCTTGCTTGGTGCCTTCCGGCATGGGCCATGCTGGGTGGGTCTGGCGAGGATTCCCAGCCTGGCCGGCCGGCCGTTGCTGCCCGCCCCAAGGGGCTCTTGCAACCGCACCCGTACTTGACAGACCACAGCGGTCTCTTTCCGCCCGCAGGCACCTGCTGTACGCCGACACGCTGTAGGTGCTCTTGCACCCGCAACCGTATTTGACAGACCACAGCGGTCTCTTTCCGCCTGCAGGCACCTGCTGTACGCCGACACGCTGTACACGCTGGGCGGCGCGCACAACTGGCGCACGGCCCGCACCCATTACTCAGGTGAGGCTGGGCTCTTATGCAGAACTTCTGGGGACAGTGCAGCGCCTGCGCAGCGGGCAGGGGACGTGGGTCTTGGGTCCTGCGGCACAACGCACCCAGCTCCCGAGCGCTGGCCACCGCCTGAGCATGGGCCTGCTCACTCGCGCTGTCTCCTTCCGGTGATGCCTCCGTGATCAATGCCCCGTGCCAACTGGTCGGCCGCCCCTGCCCTTGTGCAGCTGTGATCGAGATGACGCGGGGGCAGAATTTGCGGGCGCTGTACGGCGCCTGCGCATGCGCGGCTCAGCTGGCGGGCACGCGGCGCGGCGGCAGCGGCGGCGGCGAGGGTGAGGAGGAGGTGGGGCGCCTGGCTGCACAGGCGCTGCAGCAGCAGTATGCGGTGCACTGCCCCGCCAAGCTGCCGCTGGTGCGCGGCATGCTCAAGGCGCAGGGCCTGCTGTGAGCTGTGATGGTGGGCCCATGTCCTTGAATGCTGCAATTTTGTGCCCATGTGTAAATGTAGGCTGGGCACCTGTGCCTGCAAGGTGTGCTGTTCGGTGCAGCAGTGCGGGCACCCGAGGGCGGTCCCAACCGGCCGGCAAAGCGGCACACCAGCTGTGGCGGGTGGGCCGCCCCGCGCCCGGATCTGGCTCCAATCGACCACACATGGAGTTAGACGTGGCTGCATGCATGTGGGGAGGCCTGTGCAGCAGGGACAGACAGTCGACGGTGTCGACGGCCGCACGACACTTCCAGCAGGCTGCTGAACGCCTGCAACTGCGATCCATGACGGTTGCAGCGTCACGAACGCACGACAGGGCTTGTTTGCCGGGGCATCGATTCCGCTCGCCCATGCCGACCCCCTCTGGCGTGCCTGCCGGCCACCATTCGCCGTCATTTGCTCACAGCATCACACTGCAACGCAGCACTCGCGATCCAGGGCCTCGTCACGCTCGGGAGGGCGCTCGCGCGGGCTTGTGCACACCCGGGACGCTCTCAGGCCCTTCACAGGTGATTGCTGGGCGTTGCGTGCGCCCTGCCGCCCTGGGGTGCCGCCCCAGCGCGCCCCTGGCTCTCGTGCCGCCGGCACCCGCGCCGGCCGCGCCGCCCGGGCGCTGGGACCGAACCAGCATTGCAGCACAGACCCACCAGCGCGGCGGCGCCGCCGGGGGCGCGCCCACGCCGCCTGCAGCTTGCGGCCGCTCGGCGGTCTCGCGCCGGGTACGCAAGGCGGGGCCAGCTTCGCCCCCTCGCAGTTATCTGCCCGCCTTTCAAGCCGGTCCCTGCTGCCCCGCACCCTGCGATGCAGGCTCCACGCCCTAGCCGCGCCTGCACCGGATGCAGGCCTTGCAGGCAGCACCGCCGGGTGCCCCCCTGCAACTGGAGCCACCCGACCCGTTTTGGGACGGCCAGAACCATGCAGACCTAGACGGCTTCCTTTGCAGCCTGCTGGCAGAGGGCCAGGTGGAGCTGACGGCGCAGCTGGTGCCGCCCGCGCTGGCCGCCAGGTGGGTGCTGGCACACAGGCAGGCAGGGGAAGCTGCCTCTCGCTCTCCGGCGCTCTCCGGTGCCCTCCTGGCTGGGGTTTCGGCATGCGCTCGTCTGCTAACACTGGTGGATCACCTGCCCTGGGCTGACAACACTGTTGCATCTTCCCCTCCTCCCTGCAGCTTTGGGCTGAGCACCGACTCCAACGTGAGCAGCCAAGTGATGGTCCCCCGTGCCACCGCGGCAGCGCTGCGCACAAGCTCCGCCCCCACCGGGCGCACCCCGGGCATGCAGGCGCTGGTGCACCTGTCCGGCGCGCAGGCCGCGCAGCAGGCGGCCAAGCAGCAGCAGGCGGCGGCGGCAGGGGCGCGGCGCGGGCAGCGCACCGCGACGCCGCCCTCCGGCACAGAGCAGCACCCGGGCCAGCTGGCCGGCGGTGCTTCTCTGGACCCCGGGGCAGGCACGATCAAGCAGCAGCCCAGCGGCGCGCCGCTGTCCATCAGCGGCCTGCTGGTGCAGCAGGCGGCGGCGCTGGCGGCCGGCACGGAGCAGCAGCCGCAGGCGGCGCAGGGCGGCGGGCCCAGCTCCAACCCCTTCTCTTCAGACCCCGCCACGCATCAGGCCGGGGAGGTGGAGAACTCGCCGCACCTGCGCTACGACTTTTTGCAGGCGCAGCAGGATCAGGCGGCAGTGGTGGCGCAGTTCCAGCAGCAGCAGGCGCAGGCGCAGGCCGCCGCCATGTACGCGCAGCAGCAGGCGTACCAGCAGTCGCAGCAGTTTGCGGCGCAGCAGGCGTTCCAGGCGCAGATGGATGCCCAGCAGCAGCAGGCGACAGGCACGACAGCCGGCCAGATGCCCAAGCCTGGAGAGGCGGGCGGGGAGGCCGGCGGCGGCGGCGCTGCCGACGCTGCTGCCTCTTTCTTCCAGCGCCAGCAGCAGGCGGCGGCCGCGGCCTACGGCCAGTTCCAAAACCCCTGGGGCGGCTGGGGCGGCGGCATGTATGGCGGCGGCTACCCCGGCCAGTTTGGGGGCTACCCCAACCAGCAGTTTGGCGGCTTCTACCCCCCCTACCAGGGCCCGATGCAGCAGATGCAGCAGCAGATGCAGCAGCAGATGGGGCCCATGCCCGGCATGCAGGTGGGTGCCTGTCCTGCTAGTAAGGGTGGCTGGGTGCGAGTGTTGCGCTTGTTGGAGTCAGGGATGGCCACGGTGCGCACTGCGAGCAAATGAGCTTTGCATGCAGTCTACTGCAGCTGCCAGCTGGCAGTAGGTACACCGCTGTAGGCTGGCCTATGGATCCAACCCTTCCCCCCCCCATGCCCTCCATCCCCACCCGCAGTACCCCGGCATGCCACCATTCCCGCAGCAGCAGCAGCAGCAGCAGGCGTTCGCGCAGCAGCAGCATCCGTTCCCGCAGCAGCAGCAGCAGCAGCAGCAGCAGCAGCAGCAGCAGCAGCAGCAGCAGCAGGCGGGCGGCATGGGTGGCGGCATGGCCGGTGGCATGGGCGGCGGCATGGGTGGCGGCATGGGCGGCGGCATGGGCGGTGGCATGGGCGGCTTCAATGCCGCGCTGGGCAGCGGCGGCCTGAGCACCATGCTGTCGCTGCCGCTGCCGATGGCTGGCGGCGCGCTGCCCTCGCCAGCGCAGGCGCTGCCGCAGGAGGTGGTTCAGCAGAGCGAGGGGGTGCCAGGCAACGACGACGACCCCTGCGCCATCAAGAAATCAAGGTGAGGGGTAGCTGCTGGGGCATGAGGCGCAGCTTGCTTCTGTACAGCGAGCTCTGCGGCACGCTCGCTGCAAGTGTCACATTGGAGCGCGCTGCGGCGGCGCATAGCTGTGGCGCTTGCTTGTTGGGCACGCTCTGCGCTGATGCCGGCTGCTGCTCGCGCACCAGTCCTCACCCACCCCCCGCCGCCCTGATCGCAGGCTTCCAGCTGTGCCCTGGCACTCTCAGCATCCACCACTGCTCCAAGCTTGCTGGATCAATCAATCAAAACACTACACTCACTCTCTGGTCGCAGGCTGATCTGGACCACTGCGCTGCACAAGCGCTTTTTGGAGGCGCTGGACAAGGTGGGGGGCGTGGACCGCGCCCTGCCCAAGGCCGTCATGCGGGTGAGTAGTTAGGTAGGGCTGGATTGCAGTGAGTGGCTGTGCAGCATTGAGAATAGGCTGTGAAGGCAGCTGAATGCACGGGCTCTTGGCCGGCTTTGCAGCGCGCTACCAGTGCCTGTGCACCACTCCCTCCATGCCTGCCGAACCCTGAGTCAACCCACCCTGCCTGCCCCCTGTCCGCAGGAGATGGGCGTGGCTTTGTTCCACGTTTTCTGCACCTGCTGAATCCTTTGTGACTCAACCTTAACCCCTGTCCGCAGGAGATGGGCGTGGCTGGGCTGACCCGTGAGAACGTGGCCAGCCACCTGCAGAAGCACCGCATGCGCCTAAAGAAGGAGGAGGACGAGGCGGGGGGCAACCACGCCCCTGCCGCCAGCGGCCGCGGCGACGCCGGCGACCGCAAACGCGCTGCGGCCGCCGCCGAGGCAGAGGCGCCTCGTGTGCAGCGGCCGCGCCGCGCTGCGGCGGCGGGTGCTGCGGCGGCGGCAGCTGCGGCTGCTGCCATCGTGCCGGAGCTGTCCCAAGTCTCAGGCAAGCTGCAGGGCAGGGCTGTTGATGTGGGGCGTGCCTTGGCATGGCATTGCTCCCTGCCGAGCGCCTGTGCAACACAGCGCATGCAGCATCCCTTTGTCACAACCTTTGTCGCCTGTGCTGTGGCCCCTGCAGACGGGCGAACGGCGGAGGGCGGGGCATGAAGCCGCCCTGCGCGCCCCAACCACAAGCTGTATGGTTCTTTGTTCTTGCCTCTTTGCGTCTTTTTTATGCCGGGTGGCGGCGGTGAAGCGGCGTGAGCCGCCCCGCCCCCGGTCCGCACCTGCTCTGTGCGCATGCCAAAACGTATGAAGAATCCGCAGACAGCACTGCCGTTCTTTGTAGTCTTTGAGGTTGCGCACGGCCCGCTTCCAGGCCCTGCAGTTCTTTGCTGCCGCCCCGCCTGCTGCACCCCCTGTCACACCATGCCATGTCAGCCTGTCGCCGATGAGCCGCAGCTGAGCTGCGCTTGCACTGTTCCCCACCGTTTCTCCCGCATGTCCCCCACGTTCATTCCGCTGTATGTATGCAGCCCCCGGCCATTCGTCTGTTTTCGTCCTTTTTTGAGTGCCCGTTTTCAAGCACCAAGTCACGTCCCCCCAAAGTGGGAGCCATGCCATGCCCATGCCCCTCCCGCCCTCTGCTCCTGTCTTCTGCTGCCTTTGCACCCACGCTATTTTTCCGCCGGCAATGCCACATACATACCCGCCTGCTCCCGAAACGAACGAACAGCCCTGCTAGTTTTGCTCGACAGCCTTGCTTGTTTTGATTAAGCATGCTTGTAATTGTAATTGGCACCTGCTCAAGCTCAGGTCGAGCACGGCCACAAAGCCGCGGATCAGACCTGCTGCGGCCCCACATGACGCTGCGCCCATGCTGCATCGTGGCGGGCTGTCCTGCCTTCCGCGCCCCGCAGACAGCGTCACTCGTCGAGTAGCTTTTGTTACGAACCCCGCCCGGTCCGCCCGTGCTCGCCTGCTTGAAACCCAACGCTAGGGCGCCGCACCCGGCCCCCCGAGACGGCCTGGCTGCAAACCCTGCGCTGTGCTAGGTCCAGCGCGCTGATCCAAGCGCCCCTATCGCGCTCGGGCGTCCCCAGTCGCTTCCGCCGCCGGCGCCCGCTGGCCTGCGCCGGCCGCCTCGGCAGCTGGCTGCTCGTCCCACGCAGCGGCCATGCCGCTGCCCAAAGCGTTCCAGAAGGGCAAG
>VFQQ010002068.1_pt1 | contig 24536 bp, 18 predicted proteins | sample 3512341 | NCBI WGS metagenome assembly VFQQ01 (sample SAMN10412373, study PRJNA504923) | tailings metagenome | isolation source: Relicate 2 Philex TSF1 revegetated site | place: Philippines: Tuba, Benguet | collected 2017-08-29 | reverse complement strand
CTCGTGGCTGATGCGCTGGCTGCGCGTGAGCATGCTGTACATGAACTGCTCGGGTTCGAGCTGGTCGCAGTAGCGCTGGCCGCAGACCTCGAACCACTCCATCGCGTTCCAGGCCGCGTTCTGGATGCGCAGCACGTCCACACGCCGGATCTTCTGGTACTCGGCCAGCACCTCGGGGATGTGCTCGGCCCTGTCACCCAGGCGCTGGAACTGGCGCGTGAGCTCGATCGCGTCTTCCAGCGCCAGCTTGGTGCCCGAGCCGATGGCGAAATGCGCCGTGTGCACCGCGTCGCCCATCAGCACCACATGCTGTCTGCCGTTGAAATGCGACCACTGCTCGCAGGTGACGCGCTGGAAGTTCAGCCACGCACTGCCGCGCAGGTGGCGCGCGTTGCTGAGCAGCGTCGCACCTTGCAGGTCGCGCGCGAAGAGTTGCTCGCAGAAGGCGATGCTCTCTTCGGGCCCGGCCCTGTCCAGGCCATGCGCGAGCCAGACGGGCTCGGGGCATTCGACGATGAAGGTGCTGGTCTCGCCGTCGAACTTGTAGATGTGGGCCTGGAACCAGCCGTGTTCGGTGCGTTCGAAGATGAAGGTGAAGGGCTCGTAGAGCTTCTTCGTGCCGAGCCAGATGAAGCGGTTGGGGCGGGTGACGATGTCGGGCTTGAACACGGCCGCGTACTTCGTGCGCATGCGCGAGTTGATGCCGTCGCTGGCGATGATCAGGTCGGCGTCGGGGTACTCGGCGTCGTCGGCGACCTCGGTCTCGAAGACCAGCTTCACGCCGAGTGCCTCGCAGCGCGCCTGCAGGATGTTCAGCAGCTTCTTGCGCCCGATGCCGACGAAGCCGTGGCCGCCGCTGCGGATCGTGCGGCCCTTGAACTGCAGCTCGATGTCGTCCCAGTGGGCGAAGCTGGCTTCGATGGCGTCGGCGGTCTCGCGGTCCCACTGGCGCATGTTGTCCATGGTGGCGTCGCTGAACACCACGCCCCAGCCGAAGGTGTCGTAGGGGCGGTTGCGCTCCACCACGCTGATGTCGTGCGCCGGGTTCAGGCGCTTCATCAGCAGGCCGAAGTACAGGCCCGCCGGGCCGCCGCCGATGCAGACGATCTTCATGCGGTGCTCAGGCGTTGACGTTCACCACCAGCCGGCCGCGCACCTGGCCGGCGAGGATGCGCGGCGCCGCTTCCAGCGCGCCGGCCAGCGGGATCTCCTGCGTCAACGCGTCGAGCTTGGCGAGGTCGAGGTCCTTCGCCAGGCGCGCCCAGGCTTCGGCGCGCTTTGCCATCGGCGCCATCACGCTGTCGATGCCGTAGAGCGTGACGCCACGCAGGATGAACGGTGCCACGCTGGCCGGGAAGTCCATGCCCTGCGCCAGCCCGCAGGCCGCGACGGCGCCGCCGTACCGGGTGCCGGCACAGGCGTTGGCCAGCGTGTGGCTGCCCACCGCATCGACGACACCGGCCCAGCGCTCCTTGGCCAGCGGCTTGCCGGGCGCGCTCAGTTCCTTGCGGTCGATGACCTCGGCGGCGCCCAGGCCCTTGAGGAAATCGGCCTCGGCCGCGCGCCCGGTGGAGGCCACCACGCGGTAGCCCAGCCGCGCCAGCAGCGTGATCGCGACCGTGCCCACGCCGCCGCTGGCGCCGGTGACGAGCAGGTCACCGCTCCCGGGTACGAGCCCGTGCTTCTGCAGCGCCATCACGCACAGCATCGCCGTGTAGCCCGCGGTGCCGATGGCCATGGCTTGCCGTGCCGTGAGGCCGGCGGGGATCGGCAGCAGCCAGTCGGCCTTCACGCGTGCCTTCTGCGCCAGGCCGCCGCTGTGGGTCTCGCCCACGCCGAAGCCGTTGAGCAGCACCGCGTCACCGGGCTTGAAGCGCGCGTCGCTGCTGGCGCTCACCGTGCCGGCGAAGTCGATGCCCGCGTGCAGCGGGAACTTGCGCACCACGGGGCTCTTGCCGGTGATGGCCAGGCCGTCCTTGTAGTTGATGGTGCTCCAGGCAACATCGACGCTGACCTCGCCTTCGGGCAACGCCGCCTCGTCCACGGCCTTCACGGCTGCGCGGTAACCGGCTTCGTCCTTTTCGACGACCAGGGCCTGGAACATGGTGTCTCCGTTGTGCGATGCGAGGGCGCAGTTTGACACGCGGGCAGGGGCAATTCCCCCGCCGCAGAATCGGCCCCATGCTGCGACAAACCCTGCCCCTGTTGCTGGTGCACCCGCTGCTGCTGACACTGCTGCTGGGCGCCTGTGCCACCTCCACGCCCAACCCGGGCAGCACCCGCGAAGCGGTGCTGCGCGGCTGGGGCGCACCCACGGCCGCCTATGCGCTGCCGGGCGGCGGCCAGCGCCTGGAGTACGCCACCGGGCCCTGGGGCCGCACCACCTGGATGGTCGATCTCGACGGCGGTGGCCGCGTGGCGCAGGCGAGGCAGGTGCTCAACGAGGCCGAGTTCCTGCAGGTGCAGGCGGCGCACGGCCAGGGCGCGGGCCTGAACCGCGACGAGCTCCAGCGTTGGCTCGGCCGCCCCGCCGAGCGAAAGGGCGTGTGGCGCAACGGCGAGACCTGGAGCTGGCGCTACCCTACCAACGACTGCCTGTGGTTCCAGGCCTCGATCGACGCCGCCGGCAAGGTCATCGGCAGCGGCTACGGCATCGACCCGAGCTGCGACGCGCTGAGCGACCGCGACTAGCGCTCAGCGCCCTGCGGCACCGGCCGCGCGCAGGCCGAAACGCGCCCGCCGCGGCCCGGTGGCGCTGGCGCCGGTGGTGGCGCCAGCTCGCTGCGCCAGCAGCAAGTTGCCGTACAGGATGTCGGTGCGACCGTCGCCGTTGAAGTCGGCCAGCTGCAGCCCGGACCCCTGGCTCAGGCCAACCGGTGCATCCCACTCGACCGGGTTGCTGTCCGTCCATGTGCCGGCGGGCCCCTGGGTGAGCAGGGTGAAGCCGGTGGTGGTGAGCGGGTCGCTGTGCATGAGCAGGATGTCCAGCAGGCCATCACCGTTCACGTCACCCAGCTGCGCCACCGACGGGCGCGTGCGGCTGCGCAGCGGCACCGGGGCCGCGAGCGTGCCGTCGCTGCGCTGCAGCAGCAGCGCGGCCTGCTCACCGTCGGCCACCACGAGGTCGGTGCGGCCGTCGCCGTCCAGGTCCGCGGCCAGCAGCACGGAGCGCAGGGTCGGCATCGTCGTGCGCTGCACGCTGAAGCTGCCGTCGGCCTGCTGCAACAGCCGCACCAGCCCCGGGTTGAGGCCGCTCGTGTCGGCCAGGATGAGGTCGGCGCGGCCATCGCCGTTGACGTCGCCCACCACCGGGTAGCCAAAGCCGCCGTAGATCGACTCCGCGGCCTGGAACCCGCCTCCGGCGGCGGGGCGTCGCAGTTCCACGGTGGAGCCGATCATCACCAGCCCCGGCCGCCCACCACCGGCCAGGGGCACCGCCAGCGTCAGCAGCTGGTACTGGCCGGCCGCGGCCAGCAGCCCCTGGTAGGCCCAGCTGCCGTCGGCGTTCTGCAGCCAGTGCTGCACGCCGCACAGTGAAGACTGCAGCATGTCCGGCCGGCTGTCGCCGTTGAGGTCGATCACCAGCGGCCAGCCCTGGCACGATGACGGCAGCGCGGTGGGCACGTTGGCATAGCGGCCGGCACCGGTGGCGCGCAGCACCAGCAGCTGGCCCGAGTACAGGTTCTCCGCGAGCGTGCCGATGAGCTCCGGCCGGCCGTCGTTGTCGAGGTCGGCCATCGTTGTGCGCACCATGTTGCCCGGCCCCATGCCGGCCAGCGTGGTGGGCAGCGAGAAGCGGCCGGGGTCGGTGGTGAAGCCGAAGACCTGCGCCGCGGCCAGCCGGTTGCCGGCAGCGTCGGTGAGGCCCGTGCCGACGTGCACGCTGTAGCGCACGGCCTTCTGCAGCGCGCTGGTCGGCGTGAGGGTGACCGTCTGGCCGCTGACGCTCACGTTCACTGCCACCCCGCCCGCGGGGTTGCTGAGCGTGATGTTGGCCGCCAGCGTGGCCGGGTCCAGCGCTTCGTTGAACACGAGCGCGATGCTGGACTGCACGGCCACGTCGACGCTGTCATCGGCCGGCGTGGCCGACACCAGCGTCGGGCCGGTTGCGTCGAGCGTGAAGCTCCAGCTCACCGGCGCCACGGCGTTGCCGAACCAGTCGGCCGGCGTGCCCAGCAGCCGCACCGTGTAGCTGCCATTGGCCAAGGGCTGCGACGGCGTGAAGCGGAAGGTGATGCGGTCGGTGGTGGACACGTTGCCGGCCACGGGGTTGCCGTCGGGCCCGCGCACCTCCAGCGCAGGCTCGGCCAGCGAATCGGCTTCCACGGCCTCGGTGAGGGTGAGAGAGATCGCGGCGCTGCGCGTGAGCGCGCCGGCCAGCGGGGCCAGCGTCTGCGCGGCCGGCGCCACGGTGTCGCTGCGCTGGCTGCCCACGCTCCATTCGCGCAGGTCCAGCCGCTCGGTGGGGCTGCCGTCGTTGTAGCTGACCACGCTGCGCACCAGGCCGATCTCGGGCGCGTACCACTCCTCGGCCGTGCTGACGACGACGATCCTGCGGTTATCGCGGCTGAGCGTGGTGGCCTGCGTGAACGTCGTGCGCAGGCGCAGCGCGTTGTCGAAGCTGGCGTGCAGGCCGACGACACGCTCGAAGCCCACCACGGTCGATTCGACACGGACGTCCAGCGGGTCGAGCCGTCCGTCGGAGTCGAAGTCGAAGACGTTGGTCAGGCTGCGGTTCAGCAGCACGTGGGTTTCGCCGGTGCGCAGCGGGAACCGGATGCGCGTGTAGCGGCCGATCGCGGTCGTGAAGGTGTCGGCGTTGGGCCCGGGCAGTGATTCCACGCCGCTGGCGCTGACAACGAAGTACTCGTCGGTGGTTTCGGTCGGTTCCTCGGTGGTCAGGCGGACAACCTGCTCACCGGCCACGGTGTTGCGCTCGAGCACGCGCACGGTGGTGGGTTGGCCGTCCTGCGTGTAGCGCCAGCGCGCGCCGGCATTGAGCGGGAAGTAGGGCGCCCCGGCCACGCCCGGGTCAGGGTTCGGATTGGCCGGCGGCGGTGTCGGCTCCGCGCCGCCGCCACCCCCACCGCCGCAGGCGCCCAGCGCCAGGCACACAAACAGTGCGGCAAACCCATGCCACCGCGCGGTGGCTGCACGACCTGGTTTCAATCGGTTCTCCCTGTGTGACGCCTGACCGTGCCGGCGCCTACCTCGCCGATTGTGCGCAATCGGCGCCGGCGGTTCATCAGGGTTGCACGCAGGTCAGCCCATGGCCCCGACCTGGAGCGCGTTGGCCACCAGGCGGTGGAAATGGTGCGTGCCGCGCTCATGCGTCACCGAGTAGCGCCCGTGCCGGTACAGCCGAGAGCGGATGCCCTGCTGCACGCTGAGCACCGCCGCCTCGTCTTCGAGCTCCACCGTGTCCAGCGCAGCACCCGCACCCTCGCCCAGCCTGAACGCATCGGCCACGTAGCTGCGGAACAGCACGCGCGTGCGGCCCGGGGCCAGCGGGATCACGAGGTTGACGGACATGCCCCAGGGGTAGACGTTGACCATCAGGTTCGGCCACAGCCACCAGTACCAGGCGGCCACGCGCAGGCCGTGGTCGGGGTGGCCGGGGGGTGGCTCGAACGCCGGCTCGCCCGCAGGCGCGTCCGGCGGGCTGAGGGCCAGCTGCAGCACGCTGGCCGTGCCGAGTTCGTAGCGGTAGTGGGCCATGTCCAGCGCCTGGTTCAGCGCCGGGTGCACGAAGGGGATGTGCAGGCCTTCGAGGTAGTTCTCGACGTACAGCGCCCAGTGCGCGTCGAACTCGAACGAGCGCGAGCGGCTGTCGTCGAAGCGCCAGGTGTCGATGGGCAACCAGGCCAGGCGCGCGGCCATCTCGGCGCTGAGCGCCCTGAAGGGCTGTGCAGGGTCGAGCGACACGAAGCCGTGCCCCGCCCATTCGCCGAGCGCGAGCCTGGGCAGGTGGTCCTCTGCCGATGGGAAGCCGCGCACGCCTTCGAAGCCGGGCATGAAGCGCAGCGTGCCGTCGAGCTCGAAGCGGCGCGAGTGGTAGCCGCAGCGGATGTGCTCGGCGCTGCAGGCCGCTTCCACCAGCACCTTGCCGCGGTGCGTGCAGACATTGCTCAGCGCCCGCAGCGTGCCGGCGCGGCAGCGCGAGAGCAGCACGGGTTCGTCCAGCAGCCCCGGCAGCAGGCACTGCGGCGCCAGCGTGCCGGGCTCGCGCACGGCATCGAGCGGGCCCAGCCAGTGCCAGGCGCGGGCGAAGATGCGCTCGCGCGCCAGCGCCCACACCGCATCGTCGAGGTAGAAGGCCTTGTCGATCGTGCGCGCCTCGGCCACGTCGGCGTGCACGCTGAAGCGGGGTTCGCGCGGTTCAGGCATCGCCGTCTTTCAGCACGAAGGCGGCCTCGGCCACCGGCTGGCCGTTCACCTGCACCACCACCGGGTGTTTCCCTGCGTGATAGCGGCGCGTGGTGATGGGCTTGACCGCGTGGCGCTTGGTGAGCGTGACGCGCTCGCGCGGCGCCAGCGTGAGCTGCCAGCCCTTGAACACCTTGGGGCTGGTGCTGCCGTCGGCCTTCACGTGGTGCACGGCGTAGTCGATGGCGAGCTTCTGCGGCTTCACGCTCTGGCTCTCCAGCGTGAGCGTGAGCTGCACCTCGCCACCGAGTGCGATGCGCGCCGGCTTCAGCGCCAGCGCCGCATCACCCTTGAAGGCCGCGCCCAGGCCCCAGGCCTTCAGCACCGCGCCGTCGCCGGCCTTGATGAGCGTGCGGCTGGCGTGGCGCAGCAGCGCGCGGCGTTCGGCGCTGGCATCGGGCAGGTGCTCCTGCAGCCAGCGCGCCACGATCGCCGGGTGGTCCTTGGCGATGTCGTTGAGGTGGTTGGCCACGCTGCGGCGCACGTACTCGCTGGCATCGTCCTGCAGCGCGCGCAGCAGCGGCAGCGTCGGGCTCGGGTCCTGGACCAGGCGCTTCAGCTGCAGCCCCCAGGGCAGGCGCGGGCGGCTGCCTTCGCTCACCAGGCGGCGCACGTGCGCGCTCTCGTCGTGCACCCAGCGCGCGAGCGTGTCGAAGACGAGTTCCGGGTGGTTCACGATGAAGGGCCGGATCGCGAACTCGGCCGTGAAGCGCTGCGTGATCGCGTGCAGCGCCTGCAGCGCACGTGCCGGCGTGGCCTGGCCGTGGCGCGCCACGTACTCGCCCACGGGCCAGAGGATCCAGCCGCGCAGACCGTGATGCAGCCCTTCGAGCTGCGCCATGTTGTCGCCGCGTTCCGGCGGTGCCAGCGCGGCCTCGATCGCCTCCGCGGCGGCGTGGAAGTCGCGCGGCAGCGTGGCTTCCAGCGCGGCGCAGATGTGCATGGCGCGGGCCTTCATCTCCAGCGCGTCGAGGCCGTTCGACCCCTGCCGGGCGAAGGCCTTGGCGTCGAAGCCCGGCGTGTGCCGGGCCAACTGCGCCGCCGCGTCGTGCACCAGCTGCGCGTTGATGAGGTTCTTGAAGGGCTCGGCCATCGTGCTCAGCCCAGTGTCACCGGCAGCCGCTGGAAGCCGCGGAAGCGCACACGCCGGTCGCGCTCGGGTGCGCCGGCCAGGTCCAGCAACGGGTAGCGCGCCACCAGCGCGCCGATGGCGATGCGCGCCTCCAGGCGCGCCACGTTCATGCCCGAGCAGGCATGCGCGCCCTGGCCGAAGGCGAGGTGCGGGTTGGGCTTGCGGGCGATGTCCAGCCGCCCGGGTTGCTCGAAGGCGGCTTCGTCGCGGTTGGCGGCGCCGATGGCCAGTGTGACGAAGCTGCCCGCGGGCAGTTCCACGCCGCCCAAGTTCACCGGCGCCGTCGTCAGCCGGTTGTTGAGCTGCAGTGGGCTTTCGAAACGCAGCAGCTCCTCCACCGCGGTGTTGATCAGCTCCGGCTCGCGCCGCAGCCTTTCGAACTCACCGCGGTGGCGCAGCAGCGCGTGCAGGCCATTGCCGATGAGGTTGCTGGTGGTCTCGTGGCCGGCGTTGAGCAGGAAGATGCAGTTGTGCAGCAGTTCGGCTTCGCTGAGCTGGCCCTCCGCGTCGCCGTGGATCAGGCGCGTGAGCACGTCGGCTTCCGGATCGCCGGGGTGGCGGCGGCGCTCGGCCACCAGCTGTTGCAGGTAGGCGATGAACTCGGTGACGGCGGCGTTGGCGCGGCCCAGCACCGCGTCGCCCGGCGCAGGCTCCAGGGCGGAGAGGATCGCCAGGCTCCAGCCGCGCAGCGGCGCACGATCGGCATGTGGCACGGCCAGCAGGTTGCCGATCACCTCCACCGGAATCTGCGCCGCGAAGTGCGTGATCAGGTCGGGCGCGGGTTCATCGGCCATCGTGTCCAGCAGCCGCTGCACCAGCGCCGCCACGCCCGCTTCCATGCGTGTGATGGCGCGCTGGTTCAGCGCGCCCATCAGCAGCCGCCGCACGCGCGTGTGCAGCGGCGGATCGCTGAACACCAGGCTCGTGGTGTGGTGCTCGTAGATCGGCGAAGGCGCCTTGAGCCTGGGCGCGAACTCGCGCTGCTTGTCGCTGCTCATGTGCGGGCTGCGGTAGGCGGCCAGCACGTCGGCATGGCGCGTCAGCAGCCAGCTGCCCGGGCCGAGCGCGTGCACCGGGCTTTCGCTCCGCAGTTCGGCGTAGGCCGGGTAGGGGTCGTCGATGAACCCTGGCGGTGGCTCGGCCAGGCTGAAGGGCGCTGTCGAAGGCATCGCCCGCATCGTAGCCGGCCGTGTTGCAACGATTGAAACGTGCGTGCCAGATGCCTGAAACGCCCGGCCGTGACACTTTTGGCTACAGGCAGACAAGACCCGCCAGAACCACAGCCAAAGGCATCACCCATGTTCCCGCTCGCCATGGCCGACAAGCAACCCGACCCCCGTGCCGCCGAGCTGCTCGCCGAAGCTGAAGCCCAACGGGCGCTCGCCGAGCTGTTCCCGCACCTGAAGCTGGACGCGCTGCGCGCGATCCAGGATCTGTTCCCGCTGGCGCGCGAGCGCTCCGAGGTGCTGCCGGCTTCGAACGCCGTGCACTGAGCCCGGACGTGCGCCTCCGGCAGGAGGCGCGCGCCTGGCGAAGGCGCGCCTTCCCGCCGTGTAAGCTCCGCCGGTCATGTTCACCGGCATCGTTCAAGGCGTGGCCCAGGTCGCGCAGCTGCAAGACCGCCCGGGCCTGCGCAGCTTCACCCTCCAGTTCCCCGGCGGCTTCTGCGAGGGCTTGGGCCTGGGCGCCAGCGTGGCGGTGGACGGCGTGTGCCTCACCGTCACCGAGCTGCCCGCGCCCGACCATGCGGCCTTCGACGTGATGCAGCAGAGCCTGGCGCTGACCACGCTGGGTACGCTGCAGGCCGGCAGCCGCATCAACGTCGAACGCGCCGCGAAGGACGGCGCCGAGATCGGCGGCCACCCGCTCTCCGGCCACGTCGATTTCACCGCCCGCGTGGCCGAGGTGCGCACCCCCGAGAACAACCACGTGCTGCGCATCGCCGTGCCGGCGCCGTGGATGCGCTACGTCTTCGCCAAGGGTTACATCGCCGTCAACGGCGCCAGCCTGACGGTGGCCGAGGCGCGGCGCGAGGCCGATGGCAGCGGCTGGTTCGAGGTCTGGCTGATTCCCGAGACGCTGCGCATGACCACCTTCGGCGCCAAACCCGTGGGCGCCGCGCTCAACATCGAGATCGAGCGCGCGACGCAGGTCTTCGTCGACACCGTGCGCGACGCCATCGACGAGCGGCTGGGCGCGCTCAAGCCCGCGCTGGAAGCGCTGCTGCGCGAGAAGGGCCTGAGCCTGGACGAGCTGGCCCGCCCCGCGGTACTGCCGCGGCCCTGAGCGCCGACGATGCGCCGGCGTGATCTCGCGGCGCTGGCGGCGCTGCCCTTCATCCGCCACGCCCGGGCCGCCGAGGTGCCGCGCTTTGCGCTCGGCATCGCCTCGGGCCAGCCGCAGCCCGAGCGTGTCGTGCTCTGGACGCGCCTCACCGGCGCTGATCTGCCGGCCGAGGTGGGTGTCGAGTGGGAACTGGCCGACGACGAAGCCTTCACGCGCATCGCCGCCCGCGGCAGCGAAACCGCCAGCGCGGCCGATGCCCACAGCGTGCACGCCGAGCCGCAGGGCCTGCGGCCGGGCCGGTGGTACTGGTACCGCTTCCGCGCACTGGGCCAGCAGAGCGTTGCCGGCCGCGCGCGCACAGCGCCGGCGGCCGACGCCAGCGTGCCGCGGCTGGACTTCGCCATCGCCAGCTGCCAGCGCTGGGACCAGGGCCACTACGCGGCCTGGCGCCACGCGGCGGCGGAAGACCTCGACCTGCTGCTGTTCCTGGGCGACTACATCTACGAAACGGCCTCGCCTGCGAATGCGCTGCGCGCCCACGAAGGCGGCCGCGTGAGCACGCTGGCGCAGTACCGCGCGCGCTACGCCCAGTACAAGGCCGACCCGGCACTGCAGGCAGCGCATGCCGCCTGCCCCTGGCTCGTGATCTGGGACGACCACGAGGTGGACAACGACTACGCCGGCCTCACCGGCCAGGCGCTGCAGCCCGATTTCGCCGCGCAGCGCGCCGCCGCCTACCAGGCCTGGTGGGAGCACATGCCGGTGCCCAAGGCCTGGCGGCCGGTGGGCGGCGCCCTGCGCATCCACGGCCACGCCGACTGGGGCCGCCTCGCGCGTTTCCTGCTGCTCGACACGCGCCAGCACCGTGACCTGCAGGCCTGCCCGCGCTCCGGCCGCGCCGGCAGCAACACGGTGAACGGGGCCGACTGCCCCGCGCTGCTGGAGCCGCAGCGCAGCCTGCTGGGTGAGGCGCAGGAGCGCTGGCTGGCCGGCGCCTGGAGCCTGGACCGGCCCTGGAACCTGCTGGCGCAGCAGACGCTGATGGCGCGGCTGTCGTGGGCCGACCCGGCCCAGGGCGCCCGTTACTGGACCGACGGCTGGGACGGCTACCCCGCGGCGCGCCAGCGCCTGCTGCAGACCCTCGTGGAGCGGCGCGTGCCCGGCCCGGTGGTGCTGGGTGGCGACGTGCACGCCAGCTTCGTGGCCGACCTCAAGCCCGACTTCGACGACCCGCGCTCGCCCACCGTGGCCAGCGAGTTCTGCGGCACCAGCATCAGCAGCCTGGGGCCCGCGCAGGCGCGCGTGGACGCCGCGTTGTCCTTCAACCCGCATCTGCACCACGGCCGCGCCGACCAGCGCGGCTACTGCCGCTTCACGCTGCGGCCCGGGCAGCTGCAGGCCGATTTCCGCGTGCTGGCCGACGCGCGGGACGCCACGAGCGCCATCAGCACGGCGGCGCGCTTCGCCGTGGCGGCCGCGCAGCCCGGCGCGCAGCGCGCCTGAACGGCAGCCCTCGCTCAGCCGGCCGCGCGGCGCCAGGCCAGCGCCGCGCTGCGCAGCCGCTCCGACAGGTGCCGCGCCAGGTTGAGGTAGAGCTGCGCCGCCAGATCCGGCGCGTCGCGCCGCAGCTGGGCCAGGTCTTCGCTGGCGAGGCGGTGCACGGTGCTCGGCTCGTCGGCCACCGCGTCGGCAGTGCGGCCGGCGCCGTCGAGCACCGCGGTCTCGCCGAAGCACATGCCGGGTGAGAAGCTGACGAAGCGCTGGCCGCTGGCGGCGTCGCGCACGGTCACCGAACCTGCGGTCAGCACGTAGAGCGCGTCGCCGGCGTCGCCTTCGCGGAACAGGCGCTCGCCCGCGGCCAGCGTGCGCGCCGGCATCAGCGCCGCCAGCCGCGCCGCGTGCGCTTCGGTGAGGCCCTCGAACAGCCGCGCCTGCGGCAGCGGCACGGCCTGCGTGGCGGTGGCCGCGCCGTGCTCGGCCAGCAGCAGGCGCTCGGCCGCTTCCACGGCCAGGTCGGTGTCGGCGTGCATGCGCCAGCCACCGGCGGCCTCGTGCGCCAGCAGCACGGCGCCGTGGCGGTTGTCGGGCGTCACGCCGGCCAGCAGCAGCGGGGTGCCGGCGGCGGCCAGCGTGTCGCGCAGGGCGGCCAGCGTCACGGCGGCCGAGGCGTCGATGGCACTCACGCGGCGCAGGTCCAGCACCAGCGCGCGGCGCGGGGCACCCGGGGGTGCAGCCTCGACCTCGCGCCGCAGCCGCTGCACGTTGCCGAAGAACAGCGCGCCTTCGAGCTCGACGATGTCGATGCCCGCGCGCAGCGGCGCCAGCGCCGCCTCCTGCGCGGCCGCGTACACGCGCCGGCTCGGCAGCGCGGCGCCGCTGCCGCGTGTGCGCACCAGCGAGCGCTGCAGCGCGCGCACCAGCAGCACGAAGGACAGCAGCACGCCGAGCGCCACGCCGGCGGCAAAGCCGGCCAGCACCGTGACGGCGCAGACCACGGCCACCACGGCAAGGCTGAGCGCGCGGTCTGCGCCGGGGTCGCCACCGCGGCCGCGGCGCAGCAGGCCGAGCGACCAGCTGTCCACCAGCGTCCAGGCCAGCACCACCAGGATGCCGGCCACCACGGCCCGCGGCAGCCAGGCGCCCAGCGGTGCCGCCGGCAGCAGCACCAGCGCGATCAGCACGCTGCCCAGCGCCATCGCGCGCCAGCTGCGCCCGCCGGCTGCCGCCGTGGCCATGGCGCGCAGGCGCAGGTACACCACCGGCAGCGCGCCCAGCAGCCCGAGCGCGAGGTTGCTGAAGCCCAGCGCCAGCAGCATCTGGTTGGGGTCGGAGCGTGTGCGCAGCGGCTGCTCCACCGCGGCCAGGTTGAGCGCCGACTCCAGCGTGCCGATCAGCGCCAGCAGCAGCGCCGTGCCCGCCACGCTGCCGGCGTGCTGCAGCAGCAGCGCGCGGCCGGCATCGCCTGCCAGCAGCGCCGGCAGCACCGGCAGCGGCAAGGTCGGCGCGAGCGCCCCCACCGCTTCCAGCCCGAGCGGCCACAGCCGGTCCACCAGCGCCACCCCTGCCGAAGCCACCACCATGGCCAGCAGCGCCGCCGGTGCCTGCGGCGCCCGCCAGCGCAGCAGCGCCATCAGCGCGCCTGTGGCCAGCGCCACGGCCAGCGCGGTGCCGGTGTGCAGCACCGGCAGCTGCGACAGGGCGATCAGCACCGCCACGCCGTTGACAAAGCCCGACAGCACCGGCTGCGGCACGAAGCCGACGAGGCTGCCGGCACGCAGCAGCCCCAGCAGAACGAAGCCCAGGCCGGCCAGCGCCACCGTGCAGCCCACGAGCCCGAACAGCAGCGCCGGCGCCAGTGAGCCTTCACGCGCCCAGCCGGCCACCGCCACGCTCAGGATCAGGCAGCTGCTGGCGCTGGGTGATGCCACCGGCAAGGTGCAGCGCGTGAACAGCACCGCCAGCAGGCCTCCCAGCACCACGCTGGTGAGCGATGCGCCCAGCGCCGCGGGCGCCGCCGCCGGCCCGAGCACGCCGAAGGCGATGACCCCGTAGACCAGCACGAAGGGCAGCATGGCCGCGGTGCCATTGAGCGCACCGCGCAGCTCGGCACCCCAGCGCACCGCCACGCTCAAGGGAAGACCTCGCCGCGCGCCGCCGCCAACGCGGCCACCTGGCGCCAGTGCGGCACCTGCTGCAGCAGGCGCTGGCGCGTGGCGGCGTCGGGCTGCTGCGCCAGCTGCTCGCGCAGCCGCGCCACCAGGTGCTGCAGCAGGCCCGCCGCGCGCGCATCGCCGGTGGCTTGCAGCACGGCGTGGCAGGCCAGCAGCGCTTCCGGCGCCAGCGTGTCGAGGCCGGCCTGCGTGGCGGCATCCACCGCGGCCAGCGCCGCGGGCTCGGCGGGGGCCAGCGCGGCACGTTCACAGGCCAGCGCCACCGCGGCCTGCTCCTGCTGCTGTTCGTGGTACAGCGCCTCCGCCTGCTGCCAGGCCGCGTTGGCGGCAGCCGTATCGCCGCGGGCGAGCGCCAGCCGGCCGCGCCAGACCCAGGCATGCGGCAGGTGCTGCGCGAAGCCGATGGCGCGGCAGATGTGCTCCACCTCGTCGGCCACCGCCGCCACCGCGGCGGCATCGCCCAGCACCAGCAGCCGCTCGGCCTGCACGGCCAGTGCCGCGGTGCGCATGCGTGGCATCTCCATGCGCGCGGCCAGCGCCAGTGCTGCATCGGCCGCGCTGCCGGCACCGTCCAGGTCGCCCAGCAGGCGCAGCACGCGCGACTGCTGGCAGTGCAGGTGCAGGCGGTCCAGCAGGTGCGGCCGCGTGCCGGCGTCGAGCATGCGCAGCGTGGCGGCGATGGCGGCTGCCGCGTCGGCATGGCGGTCCTGCGAGGTCAGCGCGTGCATCTCGATGATGCGCAGCTGCAGCTCGTAGCCCGCGTAGCCCCCGTCTTCGGCCGCCACCTCGGCGGCGGCGCGCGCCAGCACGATGCCGGCCGCGATGTGCTGGCGCACGGTGTCGAAGTCGTTGCGCTGCAGCGCCAGCCAGGCCAGCTCGCCATGGGCCAGCGCGCCGGCGCCGGCGGCCACCGGGCGGCCGTCGCGGGTGACGCAGGCCAGCGCCTCCCGGGCCAGCGCCAGCGCCTCGGCGGGGCGGCCTTCGTGGTCGGCCTGCAGCATGCGCTGCGTGGCCACGTCGGCGCGCATCGAGTCGTCGTCCTCGGCTTCGGCCAGACGCGCCATCTCGGCCGACGCCACGCGGGCCTCGGCACCGCGGCCGAGGTGCTCGAGCGCGGTGGTGCGGTGCACCAGCAGCTGGAAGCGCCAGCGCGGCGGCTGTTGCGCGCCCAGGGCCAGCGCACGGTCGATCAGCGCCAGCGCCTCGGTGTAGGCGGCGCGGTTCATCGCCTGGCCACGTGCGCGGTCGTAGAAGCGCCAGGCCATGGCGGCGTCGCCGGCGCGCTCGAAGTGTTCGGCCGTGGCCACCAGGAACTCGCCGGCGCGCCCGGCCATGCGCTCGGCCAGCCACTGCGCCACCCGCGCGTGGCCGGCGCGGCGTGCTGCCGAGAGCACGGTGCCGTAGGTCACGTCGTGCAGCAGCGCGTGGTGGAAGGCGCGCTCGGCCGTGTTGGCAAAGGCGCTGTCGGGGCGCTGCGCCACGAAGGCACGCTGCTGCAGCGCAGGCAGCGCGGGCGGCGCGGTGGCGTCAACGGCCGCGAGCGCCGCGTCCCAGAACACCGGGCCCACGATGCTGGCCTGTTGCAGCGCCGCCAGCTCGTGTGCCGGCAACGCGTCCAGACGCGCTTGCAGCACGCCCACCAGCGTCTCGGGCACACGCAGGCGTGCCAGGCGCGCTTCGTCCACGCGCCACGCTGGGCCGCGGCTGTCGATGGCGCCGTCGTCCAGCAGCATGCGCAGCAGCTCTTCCATGTAGAACGGGTTGCCGGCGGCGCGCTGCACCAGCAGGCGCTGCAGCGCGGCGCTGGGGGGTTGCACGGCGGCCAGCAGCGCGGCGGCCAGGGCCTGGCCGGCCTCGGCGGGCAGGGGCCCCAGGGTCAGGATCAACTGGCCCGGGGCGGGCGCGGGCAGCGTGAACCTCTCACGCAGCGCCGGCCGGGCGAGCAGGAGCAGCAGCATCGCCGCGCCGGGCTCGGCCGCCAGGCGCTGCACGAACTCGAGCGAGGCGGCGTCGGCCCAGTGCAGGTCGTCCAGCACCAGCAGCAGCGGGCCGCCGGCGGCGGCGCTGTGCAGCGCCTCGCGCCAGGTGGCGAAGCCCTGCTCGCGCAGCTCGGGCGCACGCACGGCCTGCACGGCGCCGGCGTCGGCGAAGTCCAGGCCGAGCAGGTGGCCCAGGCGCCGCGCGCGCGCATCGCCATCCCGCGCCAGCCGCGGCGCGAGCGCGGCCACGAAACGTTCGCGCGCTGCGGCGGCCGGCAGGTCGTCGGCAATGCCGAACCAGCGGGTGAGCTGCTGCCGCACCAGGCCGTAGGGCTGCAGCTGGTCGGCCGGGTGTGCCCGCGCCTGCAGCACGGCGGCAGCGCTTGCGCCGGTGGCGGCCAGCAGCTCGCGGCGCAGGCGTGTCTTGCCCAGGCCCGCTTCGCCGATGACCCAGGCCACGCCGGCTTGGCCTTCGCTGCTGCAGCGTTCGAAGAGCGCCAGCAGCGCCTGCCACTCGGCGGCGCGGCCGACCATCGGTGGCGCCACGCCGTCGATGCCGCGTTGTGGCGCACGGTCCGGGTTGGCCAGCGCGCGCTGCACGATCCAGGTGGCCAGCGGCTCGTCGTGGCCCTGCACCTTCAGCGGCGGCTGCGGCTCGGCCTCGAACAGGCCGCGCACCTGCGACCAGGTCTCGTGGCTGATGCGCAGCCGGCCCACCGGCGCGGCCTGCTCCAGCCGCGCCGCCAGGTGCACGGCATGGCCCATGGCCGTGCGGTCGGCCTCGACGCCGCCGCCCAGCACCACCGGCCCGGTGTGCACGCCCACCCGCACGCCGAAGGCGCTGATGCCGTGCGCGGCGCGCAGGCGCTCGCCGTGCAGCGTGGCCTCGTGCAGGATCGCCAGGCCCGCTCGCACGGCGCGCTCGGCTTCGTCTTCGCGTGTGCCCTGGGTGCCGAAGGCGGCCTTGAGGCCGTCGCCGGTGAAACGCAGCACCTCGCCGCCGGCTTCGCGCACCACGGCGGCAAAACGCTCCAGCGCGGGCGAGACGAGCGCCAGCGCCTCGTCGGCCGGCACGGCCTGCAGCAGCGCCGTGGAGCCGGCGATGTCGGCGAACAGGATGCTCAGCTGGCGCAGGCGGGGCGGTTCGGCCGCCCCGCCTGCGGCCTGCGCGCGTGCAGCCTCGAGCTGCGCACGCAGCGTGGCCACGGCGGCGTCCACCACCGCTGCGCCGAGCAGTGCGCGGCGCGACTCCAGATCGGCGATGGCGGCTTCGAGGTGGGCGGGGTCGCTCATGCCGCGCCGATGTTAGGGCCGCGCGGCGCGGCACCCGTTCTGCAGGCAAACCCGTGCCCCACGGCGCTGCCGGGCCCGCATCATCCACGCCGATGAACCTGGCCGAGTACACCCGCCACGACGCCACCGCGCTGGCCGAGCGTGTGGCGCGGCGCGAGGTGAGCCCGCGGGAGCTGGCACGGCTGGCGCTGCACGCCATCGAGGCCGTGAACCCGGCCGTGAATGCCGTCGTCGAGACCTACGACGACCGCATCGAAGCACTCGACGAGAAGGCGCTCGGCCACGGCCCCTTCCGCGGCGTGCCCACGCTCATCAAGGACGTGTTCGGCCACGAGGCCGGCCGCAGGATCGAGTTCGGCAGCCGCCTGTGCCAGGGCATGCTGGCCACACAGGACACGCACTACGCCGAGCTGCTGCGCGGCGCGGGCTTCAACATCCTCGGCCGCAGCGCGGCGCCCGAGTACTCGATGGCCGGCACCACCGAAGGCGCGCTCTACGGCAACACCAGCACGCCGTGGAAACACGGCTGCAGCGCCGGCGGCTCCAGCGGCGGCGCGATGGCTGCGGTGGTGGCCGGCATCGTGCCGCTGGCGCATGGTTCGGACATCGGCGGCTCCATCCGCATCCCGGCCAGCTTCTGCGGCGGCGTGGGGCTGAAACCTTCACGCGGGCGCGTGAGCTTCGGGCCGATGCTCGACGAAAACGGCTACGGCCTGGCGCAGAACTTCGTGCAGACGAAGACGCTGCGTGATGCCGCGGCGCTGCTCGACGTGCTGGCCGTGCCGCAGCTGGGCGACCCGTTCATCATTCCGCGCCCCAACAGGCCCTGGGCCGAGATCGCGCGCGAGCCGCCGCGGCCGCTGCGCATCGGCATCAGCACCGAGCCGATCATGGGTGTGGCCACCGACCCGCAGGTGGCCGCCGCCGTGCAGCGCACGGCGCGGCTGCTGGAGGGCATGGGCCATGTCGTGGAGCCGGTGACGCCGGCCGTCGACGGCGCGGCGGCGATGCGCAGCATGATGGACGTGTGGTACTTCGGCTTCGACGGCCGCCTGGCCGGCTACGCCGCGCGCAGCGGCCATGCCGTGGGCCCCGACACGCTGGAGCCCGTGATCTGGCAGGTGCACGAGTACGCACGCACGATGAAGCCGGCGCAGTTCCTCGCCGCGCTGGCGGCGCTGAACGTGGCGCGGCGCCAGTTCGCCACCGTGTTCGCGCGCCACGACGTGTGGCTCACGCCGACCACGCCGCGGGTGGCCGAGCCCTGGGGCCGCTACAACCTCGGCCGCGCCGACGTGCCCTTCGAGGCCATCGCACACACGATCTACGCCCCGGTGTGCCAGTACACGCTGCCGCACAACATCATGGGCACGCCGGCCTTGAGCCTGCCGCTGGGCTGGACGACCGAGGGCCTGCCCATCGGCGTGCAGCTGGCCGCAGGCCCGGCGCAGGAGCACCGGCTGCTGCAGCTGGGCACGCTGCTGGAGGCCGAGCTGCCCTGGGCGCAGCGCGTGCCGCCGCTGCACGCGAGCCTGTAGCGTCGCGCTCGATCACGGCGCCGTGCACAGGCAGTGCACGGTGGCCTTGAAGGGCTTGTGGTCGGCGGCCACCTCGGCCAGGCCCGTGAGTTCCGGCGCGAGGCCGTCGAGCAGCGTCTCGCGCGCCGAGAAGCCCAGCGCTTCGGCCAGCCCGAGACGGTCCAGCAGCTGCTGCAGGCGCCCGGGCGTGGCCTCCAGGTAGACCAGCCGCGGCTCACCTTCCAACTTGGCGCCTTTCGCCTGGGCCAGCCTGGCGGCGCTGGCCACCGCGTCGCGGAAGCCGCCCAGGCGGTCCACCAGGCCAAGCGCCTGCGCATCCTTGCCGCTCCACACCCGGCCCTGCGCCAGTTCGTGGATCTTCTCCGGCGTGCTCTTGCGCGCGGTGGCCACGAGGCCGGTGAAATCGCGGTAGGCACCGTCGATGACGGTCTGCACCAGCTGCTCGAAGCGCGGGTCGAGCGCGCGCCGCACGTCGTAGGCGCTGCCGAGCCAGGTGGTGCTGGTGCCGCCGGTGCGGATGCCGAGCTTGGCCATCGCACCTTCGGCCGTGGGCAGCAGGCCGACGACACCGATGCTGCCGGTCACCGTGGCCTCGTCGGCGATCACCTCGTCGGCCGCCATGCTGATCCAGTAGCCGCCGCTGGCGGCCAGCCCCGCCATGCTCACCACCACCGGCTTGCCGGCCTGGCGCGTGAGCTCCAGCTCGCGCCGCACGAGTTCGCTGCCGAAGGCGCTGCCCCCGGGGGAGTCCACGCGCAGCAGCACGGCCTTGATCTTGTCGTCTTCACGCGCCTTGCGGATCAGCTCGCTGGTCGACAGCCCGCCCACGCTGCCGGGGCCGGCGCGGCCGTCGCCGATGCCCCCTTGCGCGATCACGACGCCGATCGCGTCGCCGGTGGTGTTGGGCTTCAGGCGCGCGAGCAGCTCGCCCCAGTGCACCTGGCGGAAGGTCTTGTTGGCCTCGTCCTTCACACCCTTGTCGATGAGGACCGCGCGCATCTCGTCGCGTGTCTTCAGCGCATCGACCCATTTGCGCTCCACCGCCCAGCGCGCGGCGTTGCCCTGCACGGCGGCCAGGCTCGCCGGCAGGCTGTCCACGGCCGCCATCACGCTGCCGGCGGGCTGGCCGCGCGCCTTCTCCACGGCGCCGGTCCAACTGCCCCACAAGGTGTTGAAGAGCGCGGTCTCGGCCTCGGTGGACTCCGGGCTCGGGCCGGTGGCGGCGAAGTTCTCGTAGGCGCTCTTGAACTTGCCGGCACGGATGACGTGCGCGGTGACGCCGATCTTGTCGAACAGCTCCTTGTAGTAAGGCCGCTGGCGGCCGTAGCCCTCGACGAACACGCTGCCCATCGGGTGCAGCCAGACCTCGCTGGCGTGCGCGGCCAGGAAGAACTGGCGCTGGTCGTAGTCGGAGCCCCAGGCGTAGACGGGCTTGCCCGCGGCCTTGAAGCGCTCCAGCGCCTGCGCCACCTCGCGCAAGGCCGGCAGGCTGCCACCGCTGAAGTCGTCGAGCATCAGGAGCGCGTGTGTGACGGCGGGCTCCTTCGTGCCGGCGTCGATGGCGGCCACCACGTCGCGCAGGGCCACCTGCGCCGGGCCACCGCCGCTGCCGAAGGGCGTGCGGCCCAGCAGCTGATCACGCGCGCTGCGCAGGGCACGCTGCTCGACCAGCGCGCCGTCCAGCGCCAGCACGAGCGCCGTCTTCTCCTTCAGCGCCGGCGGGCCGGGCTTGAGCCACAGCCACAGCAGCGCGCCCACGAGCGCCAGCAGCAGCAGGTTGAGGATGAAGCGGCGTGTCGCGTCGAGCCAGCTGGAGGCGCGGCGGATGCCGCGGCCGATGCTGCCCAGGGGGGATGAAGCCATGGTGTGCGTGAAACCCGTCGATCGAAGGCGCGCAGCTTGCCGCATGCGCGCCACCGCAGCCAGCGCCGCGCGACGAAGCCCCCGCCCGGTGGGACGGGTTGCGACGGCTTGCGGCCGGCGCTGCTGCAATACTCGCGCCCGCGCATGCAAGCCATCTTCGCCGTCACCGCCCCGTTCTTCGCGCTCGTGCTCTGCGGCTACCTGGCGGCGCGGCGGCACGTGCTGCCGGAAAGCGCGATCCCGGGCCTCAACGCCTTCGTGCTGTACTTCGCGCTGCCCTGCATGCTGTTCCGCCTGGGCGCGAACACGCCGATCCTGGAGCTGCTGAACCCGGCGGTGCTGCTGGTCTACACCGGCGCGGCGCTGCTGATCGTGTTCTTCACCATCAGCGTCTCGCTCAACGAACGTGTGGGGCTGAAGGACGCGGCTTTCGGCGCCCTGGTGGCGGCCTTCCCCAACACCGGCTTCATGGGCGTGCCGCTGCTCGTGGCCATGCTGAAGGAAGCGGCGGTGGGGCCGCTGATCTGCACGCTGCTGGCCGACCTGTTCGTCACCAGCAGCCTGTGCATCGCGCTGGCGCAGGCCGCGGGGAGCGAGGGTGGCGCCAAGACCGCGGCACTGCGGGCGCTGCGCGGGGCGCTGTCGAACCCGCTGCCCTGGAGCATCGCGCTCGGCGCGCTGTTCTCGGTGTCGGGCCTGAAGCTGCCCGGGCCGGCGCAGGCCATCGTCGACCTGCTGGCCAACGCCGCCACGCCGGTGGCCCTCTTCACCATCGGCGCCGTGCTGTTCCGCGCCGGCCAGCACGCGAGCCGGCGCACGGCACCGATCGACTTCGTGCCGGTGGCGCTGATCAAGCTGCTGCTGCACCCGCTGCTGGTGCTGGCACTGGGCCTGGGCGCCAAGGCACTGGGGCTGCCGATCAGCAGCATGCAGGTGATGGTGCTCACGCTCGCGGCGGCGCTGCCCAGCGCCAGCAACGTCAGCCTGCTGGCCGAGCGCTACGGTGCCGACAACGGCCGCATCGCGCGCATCATCATGACCAGCACGGTGCTGGCCTTCCTGAGCTTCTCGCTGCTGGCCTGGGCCTTCGGCGTGCAGCCGGGCTGATGCAGCACCAACCCGGCTGCACCGGCCCTCAGCCGATGGCGATGCGCCGCGCCTGCGGCGCCGCGGCCTCGCGCTTGGGCAGCTCGACGCGCAGCACGCCGTTGCGGTAGCTGGCCTTGGCAGCGTCGGCCTGCACCGGCGCCGGCAGCGGCACGCTGCGGTGGAAGCTGCCGTAGGCGCACTGCAGCACGCGCCAGCGGCCTTCGCTGCCGCCTTCGCTGGTCTCGCGCTCGAACTTCTTCTCGCCGCGCACGACCAGCGCTTCGCCGATCACCTGCACGTCGAAGTCCTCGCGCTCCATGCCCGGGGCTTCGAGGCGCACCACGACACGTCGCTCGTCCTCGAACACGTCGCCGCCGAGCATCGCCCAGGAGGCAGCGCCGGGCAGGAAGGGCGGGTCGTCCACCTCGCTGCCGGCCGGCAGCTGGCTCTTCTCGCCCGGGCTGAAGCGCGTCAGCGCGCCGGCGGCGCCCTGGCGCAGGCGATCCCAGCCTTCGGCCACGCTGTCCCACAGCGAGCCGAAGCCCTGGCGGATGTCGTCGATCTTCATCGTTGATCCTCCGTTGTGGTTGGCAGAAGTCGAGGGCTGGCCGCAGCCTTGCGATCAGCCCACGTTGACCGCGATGCGCCGCGGCTGCGCGTGCGCCGCCTTCGGGATGCGCACGCGCAGCACGCCGTGGCTGAGCTCGGCGTTGACCTTCTCGGCATCGAGCTCGCTGCTGAGCGTGAAGGCGCGGCGGTAGCGCGAGAACTGCACCTCGGCGTGGCTGGGCTCCATGCCCTGCGGCAGCGCGATGACGAGGTCGGCCTCGATCGTGAGCTGGTCACCTTCCACGCGCAGGTTGAGCTTGTCGCGCGGCACGCCGGGCAGGTCGGCATACAGCGTGATGCCGGTCGTGTCCTCGATCACGTCCACCGGCGGCAGCAGCGTCGGCTCGCGGCGGGGGGTGGTGGTGTCGTCCTGGGTCTTGGTCACGGCATTCATGGTCGGGTCTCCTGGGTCAGGGCCTCACTGCACCTCGATGCGGCGCGGCTGCGCCGCGGCCTTGCGCTGGATGCTGACGTGCAGCACGCCCTCGCGGTAGTTGGCGGTGACGGCCTGTGGGTCGATGTCGTCGGGCAGGCTGATGACGCGGCGGAAGCGGCCGGCGAAACGCTCGTTCAAGTGAACCGTGCTGCGCTCGTCGCTGGCCGCGGGTGCCGCGGCGGCACGTTCGCCGGCCAGCGTGAGCACGCCGCGGTCGAGGTTGACCTCGATCTTGGCGGGGTCGATGCCGGGCGCGAAGGCGTAGATCTCCACCGACTGCGGCGTGGCGCCGACGTTCAGCGCCGGGTAGCCGCCGCGGGCGGTGCCGCGGATGCCGGGGCTCATGTCAAACAGCGAGCTCATCTCGCGTTGCAGGCGATCGAGCTCGGCGAAGGGGTCGCGCGCGAACAGGGTTCGGTACATGGTGTGTCCTCCAAACGGGTCGGTCGGCCGGGGCCTCGCCGGCCCCGCAGAACCCGAGATAGGGCCCGCCGCGCGGGCTTCAAGATCCGGCGGTTTGCGCTGCGTCAAGCCGCGCCCGGGCCGGATTCAGAGGCTGTCGAGCGCCGGCAGGCCGCCACCGCCTTGTTGGCAGTGCCAGAGGAACATCGCCACGCCCAGATCGCCGGTCCACAGCGTGTAGCGGCCGCGGCCGTGCGCGGCGCGGGCGGCTTCGCACTGGCCGATGGCGTGCATCGCGAAGGCGCGTGCGCGGTCGAGCCAGCGGGCATCGCCCGTGCGCCGGTGCAGCACGAGGAAGGTGTAGCCGTTGCCGGCGGTGCCGTGGCACAGGCCGGGCCCCTTGGTGAGCGGGCCGGCGCGCCACACCGCCTCGCCGGCGGCCAGCAGCAGGCGGTCGATCACGGCCGAGCGCCGCGGCGGCAGCCCCGCCAGCGCGGTGACCAAACCCGGCGCGCCGTGGCACCACTGCATCAGCATCTTCTGCGCGCCGGGCAGCGGCGGCCAGTTCACCGCGCCTTCGTGCGTGATGGCAAAACGCTGCAGCACGGCCTCGGTGCGCGCCACCAGTTCAGCCGACGGCGTGCCCTGCAGCAGCAGCGCGTACAGGTTGCCCACGAAGCCATGCCCCGCGCCCAGGTACTGCGTGACCTGGCGGTACATGTCCTGCGTCCACAGGTGGCACTGCGCCGACTCGTCCCACAGCCACGTGCGCCACAGCTGCTGCACGTTGGCCTCCCACAGCCTGCGCCAGCGCGCTTCGCCGGTGGCCTGCAGCAGGCGCCAGGCGGCCACCATCGTGCCCGGCGCGGCCCACAGCGCCTCGTTGGTGGGGTTGGCGATGTTGGCTTCGGTGGCCGTGAACACCGCATCGGCCGCAGCGGCCGAGCCGGTGATGCGCCAGCGCACGAGTTCGATGCCGACGCTGCCGAGGAAGTACGAAGGCACGGCCTCGCCGGTGTCGGGCGCCGTGGCGTAGGCGGCGGCGCTGGCCTCGATGCCGGCGGCGGGGTCGAGCGCGAGTTCGATCGCGCCTGCGCGCTGCAGCGCCCACAGCGCCCACCAGACGCCGGCACTGCCCAGGTACAGGCTCTTGAAGGCACCGTCGGCGGGGGTGTCGCCGTCGTCGTCCCGGGGGTGCACGGGCCAGCGGCCCTGGCCCAGGTGCGCGTGTTCGGTGTCGCGCGCAATGGCGCGGATGGCGTCGAGCACGCGGGCCTCGTGCCAGGCTGTGGTGCTGAGCGGTTCGTGGCGCGTGGGGTCGAACAGCATCACGGGGCTCCCTCGCTGGTGCTCAGCGGCGCGTGGATTCTCGTTCGACGATGCCGAAGCCGACATCCACGATCCCCTCGGCCACCGCGCAACCCCGGCAGCGCGCCACCACCATCTCGGCGGCGCGGCGCCCGATGCCGGCACCGTCGATGTGCACCGTGGTCAGTGCCGGCAGCAGATGGGCTGCGAAGTCGGCGTCGCCGAAGCCGCACACGGCCAGCTGGCCCGGCACGCCGATGCCCCGCGCGCGCGCTTCGATCATCACGCCTTCGGCCAGCGCGTCGGAGCTGCAGTACACGGCCTCCAGCCGCGGGTCCTGCTGCAGCAGCCGCGCCAGCGCCTCGCGGCCGAGGCCGACGTTGCTCGGCGCCTTGACGATCGCCTGCGGCACCTCGCCGCGGCCGAGGGCACGCACGGCGGCGATGTAGCTGCTGCAGCGCTGCATGGCGCGCTGGTCGTCCGCGCTGGCCACGCCCAGGTGGC